>OKVJ01000048.1_pt1 | contig 59096 bp, 47 predicted proteins | sample 1606921 | NCBI WGS metagenome assembly OKVJ01 (sample SAMN03281016, study PRJEB24777) | human gut metagenome | isolation source: fecal sample PR161 from 1 month old female Malay infant, caesarean...
GGAGGTTCATCAGGCGCGGAACTCATCGAGGCGCGGGAATAAAATCCCATTCAGACGCCGGATAGATTCAAGCAAGCCAATTTATCGTCAAAATCGGTGTTGCAAAAACGGGAGTGACCATAGATTCCTTTTTGCTCATCAAGACTACTCAGCCGATCATTCAGTTGCTGAAGCGTCATCATCCCCTGATACCAGCTGTTCATTGCGTCTACAGGCAACGCCGTCGCGTTAAACTTTTTTTGCCACTGTATTATCAGCGCTTTAGCCTCTTCGGGCCGTAATGTCTGGAGCTGCTTTAACAGCTGTAGGCTGTAGGAAATATTCCAGTCAGGAGACAGTTTATCCAGCCGTGCAAGCTGCTGCTGCGTATCTGAGATAAACGTAGACGGTAACGTTCCTCGCTGCGTTAACGCGTCTTGCTGAACAGGTGTAAGCACTTCAGGTAACGGCGCCAGCGAGGCAATGGCCTGAGTCGTTAAGGGATCGGGTCTGGACAGAAAGCCCCCTCCCCACGCTACGGCGAGGCAGGCCACCAGCATAGAACACATCCCGGCGACAAAGGGCTTCCATGGTCTGGCCGATCCATGCGCTGTCGTAAGCCCCTCTGCATTAAGCTGGTTTTCCGGTTGCACAACATAGACCCATTTCACTTCGTCAATCGGGTCTGCCCTCTCCTGAGGTAATTCGCGATCGGGCAGCATGAGTGCATTCAGATCTGATGCGTCATTACTGCTTTCCAGCCGTTCAGCATTCGAACGTATCATCGTTTGTAACGTATCGAACTGGCTTAGGTGTTTCAGTTCAAGGCGCTGAAGGACCGCACTCAGGCGGGTAAGCAACGCTTCAGCACGGTAAAGCTCACTAAGATGACTGTTGTTGAGTGGAAGCATACGCATGCGCTGCTGCAGTCGCTGGCTCAGGCCGCTAAGAATTTCCATACGAGCGTGTAGCGTCTTCGGCCAGAAAACGTCCCACTGATGGCTAATCAGGGTCTCCAGAATCGCCAGCCCTTCGTTCAGGCCAGCTAACCCCGACAGGTGAGTCCGGGCAAGGGTGTACCAGGCCGCGGTCTGCAACTCCACGCCGTTCTGTTCAAACAGAGAGAGACAGCGTCTTTCGACATACTGCCAGTTCACATCCGGCCGAGCAGGATGCGTCAGCTTGCTGAGTTCATCGCGGAGGTTAGCGTAATCTGGCAGCGTGCGCGGGTCGCCGCCGGTTTTTAGCGTGGTGTGTGTGGTCATCCTGGATGGGCCTGCATATCCGTGTGGTTAATTTTGTCAATTGATCTGTAAGGCTATTTGGCGATTAAAAATGCAATGACGCATAGAAGGAATGAATGTTATCGCTATGGCAGTAGCGCTAAAATCAGACCGAAAAACACACCTTCGTCCAATAGTTGTCCGGATCGGGATGAGGTATCTGGGGGAGTAAAGATCCAGCCATTTGCGCTCCCCACCCGCATGAACAGGCGTCCTTGAGAAATCACCTTATCCCCGGAACAGAAAGTCACCTCGACACAACCGGCGACGCCCTGTCCATACAGAAAGATCGGCATAAACTTTACCGCCCGACTGTCATAACGAAGAACAATACCGGAAATCTCAAAAGCTCCGCCCTCTACCAGAAGATCCGAAACGGATACCGTTAGTGGCTCCACATTCAGTCCCGTATCCGTCAGCCACGCGTCCATTTCATCCTGCAGCTGAGCCATTCGCTGGCGAAACTCTGCAATATCAGCCTGACTCTTGCTGATTGCAGGAACAGGTGCAGCTTGTCGCGCCTGCAACTTCTTCAGGAACTGTAATTTTACGGACATGATGTTATCGGACCTTACAAATGGAGAGTTGTGTCGAGATACTGTTGTTGTCTGAGATGCCTTAACAGGACCCGCCCTTCGGGCATAAATTCAGTCCCGTAGCGCACCAGACCAATCCCTTTAAGTTCAGCGTCAATGGCATAGCGCAGTTCGCCGGGGATATTTTGTTCCAGCAGAACAACGGTTATTTTTTTCAAGCGCGGTTCGTATTTGAGCAGGACGGCAGATAATGTGCCCATAAGCTCATGGGCCGTTCCCGGCATGCCCTGCAGGATTTTGGTCATATCCGGCAGGCCGTAGTCAGGCAGATGCGCCAGCGTGCCGGCGCGACAGTTGAGAACGCGCTGCATGTTATCGAGTACGGACAAAATGACCTGGTTCTGCTCGCTGACCTGATGCAGGTCGAGACCGCCGGTGAAATTGCCATAAAGTACTTCATACAGAGAAGGACGAGATGATTCACTCATCTTTCAGCGCCTGCAGAGTCAGTCGATTGTTGCCCGCTACAATCACCCGGGCCTTCTCCGGATCAAGCTCATCGCGGCTCATTACCACACGCCAGGTGTTGCTCTCCTGGTCCGGTGACATAAACATCCCGGCCACTGCCACATACTGCGCATCCTTTTCCATTGGCATATCGACCATGACAGCACCACCCGGCTGCAGCCGTATATCTTTCTCCGCCACCAGGTCTGCCTTGACAGCCTGGCTGTCGTCTTTAAACAATGACGGGTAGTCCGTGCTGTCAAAAGTTTTGCGATCTTTAAGCTGATAAATACGCACAATCGTCGACAGAGCTACACCACCAGCATTGCTGTTCACGGCTTCACGGGCACGTATATCCAGATGCAGGATCTTCACCTGCTTATAAAAAATCGATTTAGTCACGGCGACAGTGCCGTCCGTAACACTCTGAGTAAGTCCACAGCCTGCCAGCATCAGCGTAATGCCTGTAGCCAGCGTAACCAGAGGAAATTTACCAGCGGTAATCGCCATCTTCATCAGTCTCCCTGCGGTGAATATTTTCCTGTACGCGCTCGTAGCGGCCAAGATTGATGGTTATTGTTTTTGGGTGTGATGCGGTCTTAGCCGCATTCAGCGGTCGCATCACGGCGGTGCGGCCCAGTTGCACTGCACCCGCTTTGGGTTGAGTGCTCATTGTCGCGTCAGGCAGCAGGCTACGATCGACACACAGCTGCAGGCGGACTTCCAGGCGAGAGCCAAGATAGACGTGCAGGAGCGCCATCAGGTCCGCGTGAAGCTCACCGCCCGGTAACCAGCCCTGCACTTCTGCCGGGTCAGTGGTGGTCAGACGCATCAGCACCTGGCTGTTCACGTCGGTGGCATAGTTGCCCATGACCGGTCGATTTGTCAGGGTGACGGGCTGGCTGACGCTCATGGTCAGTGGCTTCTTCAGCGGCACACGGCGTTTGTCATGGTGCCAGATTTTCGCCTGCGTGTTGGGTGCCAGCAGGCGCACCAGCGAGGCCATGCCTTCTGCGGTACGCCCCGGCAGTAACATGACCGGCAGCAGTGCCAGAAAGCGCGAAGCCGGGGTCGCGATACTGTCCGTGCAGCCGTTAATCCCGAGCCCGGCCAGTCCCAGCAGGTACTGCGAGGTTTTGTCCTTACCGCCTTCTTCGAAAGTCGCCGGGTATGAATATTTACGCCAGATACGGTAGTACTGAGCAATCAGCCGGTGGTTGAAGATATCGAGGAAGTCCGCGTTAGCTTCGTACCCTTCCCGTCGCTGAGCGATGTCATCGATATAGTGCGTCGGCAGCGGAGACTCCACGCCGTAGAGCCCCATAAAGGTGGTACGGATTGTGGGTGGAAGGTGCGGATGTTCCGGTAGCTCTGCCCCTTTGATTTCAGAGGCCGGGAACCCCATCCCCGAATGGGGACGGAAGCGTACCGGCTCATGTCGCACCTGCCAGGTGCTACCGGTGACCGGTTTATCCGGCTGGCTCTGCTCCAGCAGCTGGCAAAAACGATAAAAGTTCATGTACGGCAGCCGGTCGCCCAGTTGCACTATCAGCCTGGCAGACGCGGACTGTGATTCTCTTTCCACCGGATACATTTTCCTTCTGGCTGAACAATGAGGGTGAGCTGGTTGAACTGGTTCATATCGGCATACAGCGCAAAGAACCGGTTGAGCATTTCACCGAACAGGTGAATATCGCCCTCACCGGTGAAGCCGTTGCTGTCGAGGGTGACTTCGATATCCAGCCCCCGCAGCAGATAGCCCTGTTCAAAACGTTGAAGGCGATGGTGCTCCACATGCTGAATCGCCTCCAGACGCCGGGTGTTCAGTTCATCTTCCTGCCAGTTATAGAGCGCCAGCGTCCCGCGCAGCACTTCGGCAGTACTCATCATGTTCAGGAACCCGGATCCCAAGTGGCTAAGCACCCGCCAGTGAAAACGGTCTTCAGAAGGCGGATAGACTGGAAGCGTTGGTTTGCAGAGGTTACGTACTGAAAGTTGCGTACTCACCACCTGCTCACAGCGGTCAAGCAGCGAGCTCTGTAGCGCACGGCGCGGCAGCTGGCCGTTGGTGCCGGTGATTTGCAGCGACACGGCTTCACGTTCAAACAGGCGGTCATCTTCCCACTGGTGCCCCCCAAGGATAAGCCAGGTGTCATACAGCCCGGTCACGCTGCGCTTCACGCGGGTATGGTAGTAACGGGGGGGAGCATGACGGCGCATCATCCCGCCCTTGTGCCTGAAGCTGCTAAACGGCACATACTCCGCGTCATTGGTGCGGTTTGAGCCAGTGACTGAATCCACCGAATAAATCTCGGTATGTCCGTCCTGCAGACGTTTTGGACGCAGCAGGTACTCGCTTTCAAGCCCGGTAATGGTCAGCGGGTCAGCCTCCAGCGTAAACAGGTTAATCACCGGCACGCAGTGCAGACGAACCGCGTCATCAGTGACCGGCAGGTCAGATGGCCATGGCGTATTGAACACCACTTCAATATCAAAATACTCGGTCCCCGCTGGCGGCGTGATGCCCTTAAGGCCGTTAAGGTGGACAAACATAAACTTGTCGCGGAAGGTGAAATACTCCAGCAGAAGCTGGTAGCCGCTGAACGCGGTATCGCCTTTCGGCCACAGGCAGTCTTCGTCACGAAAGCCGCCCGGTGAGAAATATCCGTCAAGCCGGATACGGTCAGTCTGACCAGGCAGGCGCATATAGAGTGCGGCCTGCCGTTTGGTCAGCATAAGGTGCAGCTGGCTGCTGACCGGTGCATCCGCCCCGAGAAAGAGGCTCAGGTCACTGAGGTCCGCATGGGACCAGTCCGCCTGCGTGCTGCAGGCAAAGCGCATTCTCAGTAACGAGCGCCCGTCCGGCTCAGTAGTCATGGTCACCCGAGAGATATTCAACGGGTTGAGCATCACATCGCGGGTTGTGCGGTAACGGCAGACTGTGTTTTTCGGACCCACCGGGCGGGAGTACACTTCCAGCCCCGCGGGCATCACCTCTGCCATCTTAACGGTCTCAAGCGCAGGCGTGAACGCGACCACCGAGAGTGACGGAATGGTCCGAAGGTAATGTGGCCAGAGCATACTGACCAGTCCTTCAGTCAGCTCCGGCAGATCGTCGTCAATCTTTTCGCGAAGCCGCCCCATTGAGAAGGCAAATCCTTCGAACAGGCGTTCAACATACGGATCGGGAGTCCCGGCTTTATCCAGGTCGAGCATCGCTGCACGATCGGGATGGGTCTGCGCGAACTCTTTTGCGGCTTCACGCAGGTAGCGCATTTCTGCATCAAAATAGCGCAGGGTTAAATCTTCCATAAAACACCTGTTTGATTAATGTCCGAATGGTGAAGGGCCATTAATGAGCTGAAGCAGACTTAATGATATCGGGAAAAAAACAATATCAGCAGTGAGTGCTAACGGGGTAACGACAATATTGGTCGCCAGATTTACGGGGTGAAAATCGGTTCCAGACTCCAGCGAATAAAACTGAACGCTGTACGTTCTCCCCAAAGATTCACTCTTATCAAAAGTATAATTAAGGCTCACTTTGGGAATAATCACTCCCGTGATATATACGTCCCTGACATACCGGACACCGTTGCTCCGGAAGCCTGCATGCTGAATAGTCTTTAACTCTTCTGTTGAAAGCATTCTGGAGGATTCATTGACTTCGACAGGAAGAGCATCGCTGAACTGAAGCACGCTGTCGCTGCCTGATGGTTTGTTGATCCGAAACTTAAGGGTATTCTCTTCCCGACCTGATATCAGGGGAATTTGAGTTGCAAGTTTATTAAGGGACAGAAGTTCATCAGCCCCCCGGGTCAGAATGTATATATATTTTTCACCTACAAAGGCAACACCTTCAGAGGGAACGTTAACAGTAGTTTTTTTTCTTCCCTGAACAACAGAAACAGCAAGGTTTTTATACTGAAATAAACCGGTTACACTGTCCTGAATTTGAATATGTCTCTCTGTTTTTGGCTCGGCGACCTTATTTCCTCCCCACAGCAGTGCTGTACAACCTGAAAGCAAGAACATCACACCTAAACAAGTAAATACTCTAAGACGTTTCATTTTTTAATTTCCCTTTATTCTGATTTTTTCCTGAAGGTATGACTAATTATCATCCGCAAAGCACGGCGGCACGGGCAGGATCAACTGCGATCAGCCCGGCAAGTAACTGGTCCATTACCGGTGTAAGGCGAGTCTTATCAGCCTCACTGCGACTGGCTTTCAGCCGCACGAGTTTCAGATGACGGGTCTGTACCTCAAACAATAGCTCAGGCTCCCAGTTCGTAAGGGTGACTTCACCGGCCCGCTCGCCCAGCTCCGCAAACAGATGCACCGCCAGCTCATTTTTGCCGTACTGCTCCGCGATACGCCCCATCAGCAGGCGCAGCAGCCACTGCTGGCGTACGGTGGTGATGCCGGGACGGGCCTGCAACCAGCCCAGTGCCGCATCCGGGCCTTCACTGTCGGCCAGTGCCACCGCTTCCGGCTCCAGCGCCAGAATGTCATCGTTTCCTGGGGACATCTGTGCGGAAGGAGTGTCATTGCCCCACCCGCCTGTCGAATCCAGCACGCTCTGCTGGATCCAGTTCAGTGTCACGTCATCCGCAAATGGTGTGCCGTCACTGAAGGCCAGTGTTTCGAGCCCGGACAGACGGGTCAGCAGCCCTTTCAGGTCAGCCGCGATAATACCGGCCAGCGTGTCCTGACCGGATTTCGTCAGCGCCTGATGGATATACCACTGCAAATCCAGCCACAGGTGATTGGCACCACGAGAAAACGCGTTGTCCGCCGTTTCCAGCATTTCAGCCCAGTTCTGCTGTAGGTAGAGGCGTTTAAGTAACGCGCGCTGGTCTGCTCTTGGCGGTTCGATGCGGGTGCGGCCCTGCGCATCCGGGGCCGGAATTGCCCGCAGGGTATCGTGACGCAGGCTCTTCATCAGATGGTGTGCTGACAGCCAGCCGTCCGGCTGTTCACGCAGATATTCAGCGAGCACGCGGGCCTGTGCCAGCAAATCCTGTCCGGAGGTGATACGTCCGATGACCGGGGCATCGTAGTGGCTGGCACTCGCAGGGGGTTCGCAGGCACTGGCGTTCTGCGGCACAACCGCATCCACACCACCCGCTTTCTGCAAGCGGCTTTCAAGAGCACCATACAGCGTATTGAGTTCCGGTCGAATTTCATCCGGCTCATTTTCCGTCAGTTGCTCTATCAGCAGCAGTGCCCCAGTGGTACGTATCGCATCGATCCTGACCACTTCGGGGTACAGGGAAAGAGAATCAGTCATTCGCGATCCCGCCAGCCATTCCAGTGCCGCCTTACGGCTGCGATCACGCTGTGGATGCAGTTGTGTACCAAAGCGCTCCAGCAGGCCGCACAGCAGTTCAAGTCCTTCAGCGAGCCCCTGCTCACCTTCGCGGTGCAGCTTTGCCCAGCAGTAGTAGGTGGCCACACGGATATCTTTGGCGGTCGTGGTCAGAAGCTTCTCTGCAAGCTGGCAAATAAGTTCGGTATCCGCACCTGAGAGTTTGTTTACCTCCTCGCGCATCTGCTGAAAGTCATCGTCATAACCCGGGTCGTCACCCTGAGGTGATGGACCGGACAGCGGCTGCAGCCAGCTATCCCAGAGCCTAACCCGCTCACGGGTGGCCGCAAGGAGTGGCTCCTGCTCAGTCTGGCAGGCGCTGAGTAAAGCATTGAGCGTGCTCATCAATATACGTCCTCTGTATCATTGCTTGCGCTTTCGGCCTGGTCTGATGCTTCCAGGCCTGTCGTGCTGAAGATGGTCTCTGGCAGGCGGAAATTACGCAGCTTCAGCAGCGCCAGCGGGCCCTCTCCCGCTTCGGTACGCAGGGTGTAATTGAGTGTACGACCGTCCTGAGCCAGCCAGCTCAGGCTGTAGCTGCTACCCACGCCCGGATAAGCACTGACGGCAGCTTTGTCGAGCAGTCGGATCCATCCCCAGGCGCCTGGAATATCCGCATACTGACGGGTGCCTGCCTGGGTGCTTATCCAGCTCAGGTTCGCACCAGGGGCCTCAGTATCCGCAGGCCAGGCGAAGCGCTTCCAGACTGGCATCTGGTTAACGTATATCAGCTTCTGGTTGTCGATAATCATGGTGGTTTGCATCACGCCATCGGCAGTACCCGGACGCAGTTCGAAGTTCATCCCGGCATTGCCTTCGGTGAAGGCGACATCCGAGATATGACTCAGGGTGTTGATGGCATTGAGAAACTCTGGGTTAAAGGCCAGCCCCTGCGAGTTGATGCTGTCCGCCACCCAGTGGTTTCCTTCTTTGTGCAACACGCCTTTGAGGCGGTTTTGCAGGAACTGCGCAATACGCCCGGAATCGACATTAAGGTATTTAGCCAGCAGCGGCAGGGATACATCACTGCTGGAATTGTTAAATGGATAGCGCCCACCGAAGGCACTGTTCCACTCAGCCACTACCGCCTGTTGCCACTGGGCATTGAGGCTAGCGGCCGCCGGAGCCAGCACCTGCTGCCAGGCCTGTTCCATCGGAATCACAAAGACCGAACGACCAAAACCGCTCCACTCCTGCCCCAGACCGGCAGCAATCAGGCTGCAGTAGTCGCGGGTTTCAGTCAGATCCACGGCCTTGCCCTGGAATACGGTCTGAGCAAGGGTCTGGGTCATGGCCTGAGGGTCGGCAGCATTAGTCACCTGCTGCAAGCGCAGCCGAACCTGCGTCACGCGGGTCAGGTACGACTGCAAGCTCAGCGACTGCGCAACGGTGTTGCTTTTATCCATCAGCGCCAGCACCGGACCAAAGGTTGCATCCAGCGGGCCGTGAACGCCGGCACTCTGGTCAATGACATCCGTATTGTCACCGCCCAGCAGATTTTTCGCTGATTTCACCAGTGAATCCGAAATCGCCTCCCCGGTCTGTCCGGTACGCCCCTGCACATTAAGGGTATTCATCAGCGCCACCAGAGGTGACTGGCGCACGTCGGCCATCAGAGTCAGCTGGTCAATGGAATCCGACAGCGTGGTGGCCTGGTTCCAGCGCAGGCTGTTGAGGAATTCCAGCCAGGCGCCGCCAAAATCGGCAAAATAACGCTCCGTCAGGCGATTTTTAAGTGCTTCCGGGGAGATTTCATCCAGCTTACTGACCGGACGTTTGCTGTCCGTCAACACCCAGTCGAGCTCGTCCCGGCGCGCCTTCACCACCTTTTCGATGGCAGGCTGGACGGCCTGCTCCCAGGCCTGGCGGGTAAACATACCTGGCACGATCTCGGTGGTGCTGAACAGGCGGGCAGCATCAGTATCGCCGGTCATGTCCTCGAGACGCATATCGACATACAGATGTGCCACCTGTGAAAGCATTTTCTGGTACAGGGTCGATTCGCTATTACGCACGCCCATCAGGCGAACCAGCAGGGAACGCGCCTGGCTGACCATGTTTTCATCAGCTCGCAGTTTCCACTCAGGATGTGTGACCAGTTGTGCACCATAAAACGACAGCAGCGACGGAGCCACGCCTAGCCAGATACCGTCTTTCACGCCGTCACGCTTCGGCCAGTCCTGAAGCAGCACCGCGCTAAACCAGGCACCATCCATATGCTCAGGACGCGCCAGCATCAGGTAAAGTTTCAGCTGGTCATAGGTCGCTTTTGCCCTCTGCTCGCGCAGCGGGCTATCCGGAGGCAGCGCGTTAAAGGCACTGACCTGCTTCTGCAGATGGTCTGCAGCCGCATCGCGCAACAGCGGCAACGCGCTGTCCTGATAGTGTGGCCAGAGTGCCGCCAGCAGCGCATTGTTCTGGCTCAGCCCGGCCTTTTCGTACCACGGCACACCATGCTCAGAACGGTACTGCAGACGGGCCAGCGTTTTCTGAAGTTCAGACAGCGCGTGCAGACGCTGCTCCAGGGGCTGATTCTGTCGAGCGGCAAGTTCGGCCTGAGCATTCGCACCGTCAATCTGGCTGCGGTTGGTGACATACGCGATGCTCATCCACATAGCCCAGCTCACCATCGTGAGCGCAGCTGCAGATGCCATTACCTTGCGCCATGGAATACCGGGCTTGCGAGGACGCAGCCCGGCAGGAAGCGTCCGGACTGATTCAGGCAGAACATCCCAGCGCTTATCCATGCCCCAGTGGTGCGGCACGGCGCGTTCTGCACCGGCTGAAGGCTGACTGAACACCACACCGGCCAGCGGCAGCGGGCGGTACGGATTGAGCATCACCGACAGCGGTGCGGTCATGCTTTCCGGCTCACGAATGAGTTGGTCGGCAAGGGACAGTAGGAAGTTATGTTTCACTTCACTACAGGTCTGCTGCAGACCCTGTGAAGTCAAATCTGCCGTCAGGGTGGAGAGTTGTTCTGCCAGCCCCTCGGCACGACAGCCTGCAGGTAACAAACAACCAGTCGCCTGGGTAATGCGACCTTCTGGTTTACCGCCGCGCGTGTGTAGGGACCAGACATACAGGGGGAGTTTCCAGCCAAGCGCTTCCATACGTGCGCAGATGGCATGAGACAGAGAATCCATGGTGCTTTCAGACGGTACCGGCAGCGGCTGTTCCAGCCCTGGCGCTGAAAGCTGGTCAAAGGCTGAGGTGACCCACACCAGACCATCTACCGGACGGCGGCGCAGTTTGCGCAGTGCGGTCAGCCAGACGCTGTCGGCTGGGGTGTTGAGGTCACCGCCCCACAGCAGCAACGTGCCGCGATCTTCCTGCCAGAGTTCACGGGGGAGCTTGGGGGTGAGATGTTCGACATCGGCAGCGTTGCCAGTTACAAGCAAGATACGAATTTTGCTATGCCAGAAATGACCGTAAGTATGGCGCAGAGCTTGTTGTACTTCGGTTATTATTTTTTTACTTATGTCTACTTGTTTCAAATGAGCACTATTATTGTTTGACTGGGTACTCTGTTTATCATTTAACTTACGGAAAAAACGCAATCTTGACCCAAACGCAACAAGTGAGTAGCGACTGACTAGCAACAAAGAGAGGAAAACAGGAACTGCGAGAATGGTACAGAGTACGCGAAATTTTTCTGCTGGTTCCATCCATCCCAGGGATGAACCCCACAGGTAATAAATTAGAAGCAAAATAACAGCAATGATTATAACAAAAAAAACCCCAGAAAATTTAATAAAGATTTTTTTCATATTATAATAAACCTCTAAACACTGGCAGCCGAGTTAAATAAATGGGAATTCAAAATATCATTATTTTTACTTATCAATAAATACTGCCCTGGGGGGAGATGCTCATTTACATAACTCAATTGCAAAAACTCGGTAAGAGGCGGGCACTTACATAAATAGTTGTCTGAATCAACGTACATATACGACGAAAGTGCACTTTCCGACATTACATCTGTTGTTTTTAACACCAGTTTTTTTAACTCTTCTTCATTCAACCCAGAATATATAACACCAGATAGCCCTCGCCCTTCATTAACCCTTCCCCAGAGGAGGGATTTATCTATTCCTGCCCAATCACATTCAGGACGAAAAAAAGCCCCTAAAGATGAGTGGTCACCAGTCTCACCATCATTTCTCAATCTCCCAAACAAAAAAAACACAGATTCAGATTTATTGTCGATTTCATCGTCAAGTAATTCTGCGCCATGAAAATTGGCAGCAATAAGAACTATATATTCATCAGAAGATCTATCCAACCAGTTATCAATGGATTCTGATAAGTTTTTACTAAACTCAATATTCGCCCCCAGATATATACTATCAAGCCGTTCCTGCCAAATCTTTTTTATGAGAGGTTTTAAATTATCATTAAGAACACACACCACTTTTACCCTGGCATACTTAGGCAAAAGGCTTATATGCATATGGATATCGTTAATAATACCCCCGATTATTTTACTAAATAAAATAGCATTTCTCTCCTGCATTTGATAAATGCTAATTAATTCAGGTATTGGAGAATTAAAAGTAAGATATCTGGACATATGCGTTAACTTTGGTGCATAGCGCACAGGCAATAACTTCCCCTCTATGCTATTAGTCACATTACCATTTAAATCGGGCAATCTGACCTGCAACTCAATGACATCAAGATAGGCCCTTCCTTTTTGAAGCAACTCCTGATAATAATCCTGGCGAGTTCTATTCCAGTTAATTGCTTCGATATTCTTATTATTCCATAATATAATTCTGAAGAAAAACACAGCCCCGCAGAAGAGTAATGGTACCAGCAATAACTCAGACCAAAAAGCATAACTATTTTTTGATAAAAACTCAGGAAAATAGATCAAAAAAACACATAAATATACAGCAAGTATGCAAACGCAAATTCCAATTTCAACCCATAATGATAATGCTGTTTTGGATATTTTTTCCTCCGAAGGAATATCAAAAATATTTACTGGCATAAATTCACTCCTTTAAAACACGCGAACCGGCGGAAATAAGAATAGCGCCACATGAACAGCGATGCCCTTCTAACGCAACAGCTAACCCGTTATCGCAATGTTTTTCATCTCCCTCATTTATACTATTTATACCGTGTGTTGGACATGAAACCAAATCAGACTTGCGTGCCACAGATTTACCATCAATGGTTATCTGAGATGAGCCCGTTAAGACAGATCCACCATGAGATGTTTTATCACCTACACAAATAATTTTTCTCATATTCTGATTTATCCAATTTAATATATCAATTGGCAACAGTAACATCAGGAAGTCTTTTTAAAATTACAGGGTTATAACTATCTGGGTCATCAACCATTACTGGCTTTCCATTCATCAAAATGGTTCTCCCATTATCATCTGTTTTTGGTACCTTGGGTACAACGTTGCCTGTGTCAGGATCAACAATAACGATCTGATCCTTTCCTGTTATCTTAAATGCCCCCTGCGCCGAATCAAACCTATAGTATCCATTTTTTGATACCAAAGATTCACTCATATATTTAAGACCTTCAGGGATTGAATAAGGAATTGAATCCAGTTTAACTAATGTATTAAATCTTTTATCGAAAAGTAAAATATCATAATGCCCATCATGTTTGATTGAGTTTCTCTGAAGAGAGTCATATGTGCAACCTGAATAAAAATATGTATAGAATTTTTCGTCTTTCATTATCTTATCATTCTTATTAAGACATATATCTGGATACTCATCCATTCCTGATGACATTAAGAACTGCGATATTTTTCTATTTTCTTTTATTCGAACGACTTGCTGGGCCTGATAACTTTCATCTGATATATTTAAATATACTCCTTTAGGTACTTTTATCTTTTTACCTTCAAAAAATCCTATCCATAAATTTTGATCTTTATTTACTAGCCAGTACTCATTGGTATAGAGTCGTTTGTCTCGTAGTCTGTCCGGGAGATGACTCTGCTCATTTTTATAACGAACATGATCATCTCTATACTCCTGATCAATGCGTTGCTGCTCGCTTCGAAAAAAAGATTCATCTAAAGCGGCAATTGCTAACCAATCAGATTTAACAATATTTGCTAATAGAAAGAATATTATCCATTTAATAATCTTTAACATCACTCCTCCTCAATTAAGGATAATCAAATCCATCAATAAATGGTGTAGGGTCAAGGTGATTAATTATTCCGGGAGATCTTTCTGTTGTTCGTACCTCAAAATGAAGATGGGCCCCTGTAGCTACACTAGTCATTCCATTTGCATTACCAGTACATCCAGTTTTCCCAAGAAGATCCCCACATTTCACGGATACCCCATTGACGAGTCCAGAATGTATTTCAGATAAATGAGCATAGAAAAAATAGATTTTACTAAGTTCACGCCCGTTGTATGAACATAAAATTATCTTCTCTTGTGGTAAATCATTTGTCTGGACGACAAGAGATAATTGCAGACCATACCCATGGACACCCTGATTAGCAATAAAAGCTATACGTCCATCCGCCACAGCATATATAGGTGTTCCAGGTTCTGCTTGTATGTCCACACCTTGATGCTGATAACGATGTCCATCAGGTGCAGTTCTCCACCATCCGAAACTTGCACTTTTAGAACTGGGTAACCCACGAGTTCTGATGAGACAAATACCCAAAGGATTATGCCATTGTGCTGGAGCTGGAGCTGGAGCTGGAGCTGGAGCTGGAGCTGGAGCTGGAGCTGGAGCTGGAGCTGGAGCTGGAGATTGTGAATTCATAGCCGCTACTGTGGGCAAATTAATTTCTGGATTATAATCAGGATTTATTTTGTGAATAATATCTTTAGTAGAAAAATTCTTGCCCCCAGGTTCCACTCTGTAATGATCTGGGATAATAATAGAATCGAAATATCCAATCATCCATGCCACAAAAGCCGTCCTGAAAGAACCATCAATCGAGTAAAAACGCTGCTCTGCATCTGCATTTTTCAGATTAGATTGCAGACGATTCTCATATATCAATTCAGTTGGTTTATTATCTTCCTCATATTTATTATGAAATATTTCTCTTCCATTCATAATAATATCAACGGCCCCCAATGTTCCATTCATATGGACCAGATAGGCAACTTTGACTATTTCATCAGGTTCAAGTGCTCTGATAGACTGTAAGTTCCAATCATTAACTAATTGCTCAATACTCTGACGATCAAGCAATCCAATCATATCAATATTGTATGCTGCATTAGCTCGCAAAGATAACACAGTATCCTTATCGATCTCTGTTATGGAACCATCACCCAATTCTCCCCAAAGCTTTTTATTTTTATATATTAATTTCTGGTAGGAATATTTTTCTGTTATAAATTGATAAACCTTGGATTCAGGTTTAGCACAAAGAGATAACCATGTCTCAGGTTTAAACTGGCCTAACCCTACCGCCCCCGAACCGGTAGAATTAGTGGCGTTTGCTTTCCATCTTGACTCTGCATAAATTAATGCAGCAAGCCCCTCTGGCTGGAAATCGTATTTTTTAGCCGCTTCAATGACATAATCGCGATATTGCTCTGCCTCCGGCGGAAGGCGCAATCCTTCACTGACGTTACCAATATTACTCACACTGGTGGGAGCACCACCTTCGGTTCTGGTGGTTTGGTTTACAGAAGGGGTCTGGTTTTCTTTTGTTTTACTTTCTGATGGACTGGAAGCAGTTGAGCTTCCTTTCTGTTTTGCTTTTTCCTTTTCCTGCTGTTTGCTCGATTGCTGGGTACCTTGTTTAACGCTGGTACTCCCTTTTATTATCATTTCTCTGGACGAGATCCGCAGGCTTAACGTCCCCAAAGGCAATTTTTTATGGTCGGCAATCAGAATGTACTCTTTTTTATTTAAATGTTGCAGTTCAATCTTTATACCTTTGGTACTGTCTTCAATAAGTAGACCAGCAACAACACCTGTGCTGTCTGTCACGTAATCATAGGTCTTTCCATCAAAAGTAACTCTGAGTTTTGCATCTCTAAGCGGGCGCCAGACAAGATCGTAAATTCTCAAAGTCAATTGAGTATCATAGACTTTGTCTTTTGATGGTAAACTCAATACCTGACCGGGCTGGATAATATGCTGCTCTGCTTTAGTGAGAAGCCCATTAATATTGGCCAGTTCATTAATATCAATGCCGAATTTACGACTAATTTTCCACAAGCTGTCACCCTTTTGAACTGTATACTGTTCCATGGCTATTCCTTATCTTGCTCGTTTAATTCACCATCATATTGCGGACCATGTTCATCAAAATCTTGGTCATCATCAACTTCATCTTCAATTCCAAGCTCATTATCATAAGAAAATAGGCTCGTCCATTTATTATCGCCAATTATTGCATGAAATTTTTTACTTTCAGGCTGTTCAAAGCAGCCTGACCCTCCATCATTAAAAGCAGAACTCCATATTTGTTGTTTTGATTCACTATCAAAAAGGCTCACTTTCATAGTAGTTGGCGCAGCATTACCAAAAGAATCTAACAGCATAAAACTCATTGACTGGGGACCACTATCAGGAAGTTCAGGAATATTTGACTGTATAAAAGTTGGGCCACTATAGAGAAGCTTACTTTGCTTCATCATAATATCACCAGGGCAGCCTAACTCGATGTTTCCTCCGGACAGGCGGATGTATGCCCCGCCAGCACAGGTCAACGTTAAAGTTTTTGCCGCAGTAAAAGTCATATCCTCTGTTGTACTGGTCACAGAAATATTTTTCTTAGCTATTACTTCAATATTCCCTGACTGAGCCTGTGATATTAGATCACCTTTGGCTGCAATAGTCTCTATACCCTCAGTTTCGGTAAAGATTGAAATTTTTTCTGAAGCGGCAAGGGTAATGTTTTTCTTTGCTCCTAGTTCAACATTTTGTCCTGCAGTCATATAGATATTTTCACTTGCAACTGTCTGAAGATGGCTACCACTGGTTAAAGCAATACCTTCAGGCGCACTCATCAGTAGTACAGCCTGCTTTAGCGAAAGTAACTTCTCTTCCATCAGTGCCTGTTGTTGCTCATAATGCAAGAGTTGTGCTTTTGCTGCTGATGCAGCCTGTGACAGAGACTCCATTTGACTAACGGCCTGCGTCAACAAGGAATGTGCTGCAGCCATATCCAGCACTTTCCCCTGCGCCTCAGGCTGGCTGTCTGCAGTAATGAATATCCCTTTTCCCGCCCGGATCCCTCCCCATTCATCAGTGCGCAGCTCAAAACCTTCCCCCCGCAATGCCCTTTCTGCATTGACCAGATGTCCTAAATTAAGCTGCGTCTTGCCCCCGTACTCCGTGCTGAGCTTAACGTGCTCCTCACCCCGCTTGTCCTCCATCCGCAACTTGTTCAGGCCGGCTGTACGAATAACATTGCGCGTGCTGTTGGCCTCAGTGACGTGGTCGACGTGGCGGGAGTCGTGAAGGGCATGGGCAATATACGGACGATCCGGATCGCCTTCGTGGAACGCAATGGCAACTTCTGTACCCTGTATCAGCGGAAAGTGGAAACCGTATTTGTCACCACCGTAAGGTTTGGCAAAGCGCACTGGCATGCTTTCCATGCCTTGCTTTTTGTCATCACGGTCGGCATCAAACTTCACCCGGTACATGCCCGATGCATCCTGCCAGGCGTAAATATCGTTATCTTTGGCGCTGGTCACGCGCGCCATCATCGTACCGCTGACCACCGGGCGCTTTTTGGCGGCAGGACGCCAGCAGCGGTTCTCATAGTACGGCATCGCTACCCATGTCACTTTCAAGGCATTCTTACGGCTGCCGTAATATCCAGTGCGGATAATAACAACACCATTCTCCGTTTCCCGGGGCAGCGTTGGCGGAATAGCCGTTTCCGTGATGGTCAGTACCTGTGCCGGACCCAGGGTATGGTCCGTACTGCTGCCGGTCACTGTAGTCTGGGCGGATAAAAAACGTTCATGCTCCAGACGAGCCCAGAAGTTACCTGTTTCGGTTGCAGGGGTAATTTTGTCACCCCGCTCGAGGTGACGCGGACGATAGTGATACACATCACCATAAGTGATACAGTCACCGTCGCCCCGGGTCATGTCTGCCGGTACGGACGTTAGAATATTCTGCGCTTCGCGATGGTTATAGTCGCTGGCGGTGACCGAACGTTCCACCACGTTGTGCCAGACGTGGATATCCCACACCGAGTCAACGGCATTGTCATTGGTGCCCGAAGGGCTGTTAAGTGGCAGTTTTTTACCGAATGTCCAGGCGCTCTGCTTATCCGCAAAGTGCACCACTTCAGTCTGGGTATCCGGTTGCAGGGTGAAGAAGTAAAAAATCCCCACCTCAGCCAGCAGACGTTCGATAAACGCGAGGTCACTTTCCTGGTACTGATTTATCTGTTCCCGTTTTGGGTAAGTTTGTTTAAGCTTGAATTCATATTCCCACCTCTTCAAACCATGCTCGCCAAGAATTTGCTCTACCACTTCCGGCACTGATTTGTTGACGAAGAAACGGTGAGTACGAAACTGCTTATCCAGTAAGGATATAAAAGGTTCCAGAATAATTTCATACGTAACCTGATCGCGTGAACCGGCCAAGCGTCGAAAATTTGTCACCACACCATGAACAATTTTACCGACAACAGAATCTAATAGTTTCCCCACCCCCATGCTCAGCGTAGCGGTTTTACTTAACATCATTTCAGCCGTAAGATCCGGATGTGAACTGGTAAAACGAATGGTGTAATGATAGAGAGCACTCATTTGTTCTAAACCATCAAAACGTTCCACATCCAATGGATAAGGGCAGGAAGGAATATCCAGTTTATAGCGATTAAGGATGCCCTCTGTCATTTTAAATATATTTTGCATTTCTATAATTCCTGTCCTGGGTTAGAATGATTTTAAATAGAACCAAACTCAACAAATATGATGAATATTATCTATAATGTTCCCATTCATCATAAATGTATTTCAAGGCGAATTTATAAAGTCCATAACCTATGAGAAAGGCTACTATACCTGCCCCACCTAGAATGAAGCGGTAAGTATTGGCTGAAAAAAAGAAACAGTAGAAAGAGTAAATCATACTGACAGTTCCTAGCGTCATCCCGATACTGGCTACGATCCGTGAAACAATGATAAGTATAAAATCTTTTATATTCATAAACCTCCAAAGAAGTATTCGCAGACATTATTAAACTCTTCAGGATTTATCTTTGCAATTTCACAAGCCGTCTCATAAGGCCTAACAATGTCCTCAACAAGATAATAAAAAAGATCAAAATCACCCATACTGTTTAATTTCTCATACATTATGGGGTTTCTTTCACGCAAGTACCGTGATGTATAAATAGATCTTGATGCTTCAGCACCAACTCCCAATACACCACCAGCAACAGAACCAGAAAAAAAGGCACCAACTCCCTGAGATATAATCGCCCTACCGAGGTTAACCCCCGTAAGCTGCGAGAACATCATTTTACCTATAACACTTCCCGATATATTTCTTGAAAAATGTGAAATTTTATGCATGTCTACATGAGAAACAAAATCATCTATAAATGGTTTAATAACCTTATAAATAACCTCATCGTTAAAAGTTACTTTTTTAACCAGTGCTGCTAACCGAAATTTATCATTCTGATTCTCTCTGCGGTGTTCCGTATCTATAAAATCATAGCCAAGATAGGCAAGGCTGACGGGTAAGGAAATAACACCTTTCGCCACAGCACCGATAAACCCAGACCCATCGATATGAATGGCCTCAAGCATATCTCTGGCAATCTCTTTTGCGCTGTCCATAATTGCTACCCTTTAGATAAACCAGTTAATCAAACGCCAGCACAATCCCTTCTTCGTCATCCCAGCCCAGCGTCAGGCTGTGTGGCTTCTGTTTCGCGGCCATGTGGGTCAGCAGTTGTTGACTCAGTACTGGCAGAATCTGCTGATTGAGCAGGCTGTCGACGTTGCGTGCGCCACTGTCCGGCAGCAGGCAGGCGGCGGTCAGGGCGTCATACAGGCTCTCATTAATCTGCGTGGTCAGGTCGTAGTGGCGATGCAAGCGCTTGCTAACCTGTAACAGCTTCATTTCCACGATGGTACGCATGGCCGCTTCCGCCAGCGGACGGTAAATCACGGTCTGGAAGCGGGCCAGCAACGCGGGCTGGAAGTGGTCACGCAGGATCGGACGCAGCAGTTCGTGCAGATCGCCTTCGGTGGATTCAGGTTGTTCGTCCAGCAGCTGCATCAGGTGGTCGCTGCCGAGGTTGGAGGTCATCAGAATAACGGTGTTGCGGAAGTCGATTTCACGACCTTCACCGTCGCGCATAAAGCCACGGTCGAACACCTGGTAGAACAGGTTCATCACGTCGCGGTGCGCTTTTTCGACTTCATCGAGCAGCACCACGCTGTACGGTCGCTTACGCACGGCTTCGGTGAGAATACCGCCCTGACCGTAGCCAACGTAGCCCGGAGGGGAGCCCTTCAGTTGGGAAACAGTATGAGGCTCCTGGTACTCGGACAAGTTGATGGTAATCAGTGATTTTTCACCGCCGTACATCACGTCCGCCAGAGCCAGGGCGGTTTCGGTTTTCCCCACCCCACTCGGGCCCACCAGCAGAAATACGCCCTGAGGGCCATTCTCAGATGTAAGACCCGTTTTTGCCGCACGCAGGCGCTGCGCGATGGCCGCGAGCGCCACATCCTGCCCGACCACACGTTTGCCAATTTCATCTTCCAGGGTAAGCAGTTCGGTCTGCTCATCTTTCATCAGTGATGACAGCGGAACGCCTGTCCAGTCAGCAATCACATTGGCAACGGTGCGCACATCCACATCTAGCGAGAGCAGCGGGTTGCTGTGCTGCATGCCGTGCAGTTCCTGCTGCAGCGCGTGCGTCTCGCTCTGACGGGAGATGTCCTGGCGGCTTTCCAGCAGTTGTTCGGTGAGTTTCAGTTCCTGCCCGTATTGAGTTTCAAGCTCGTCGAGAGCAACGATAAGATCGTTCTCTTCCTGCTCAATGACGGTCAGGCGTTCACCATGGCTCTGATTGCCGACAGCAATATCTTCCAGCAGTGCCTGCTTCTCCATTTCAAGAGAGGTGATCTGCGAGCGAATGCAGGTCAGGTGCTCCGGCACGGTGTCGAGGCTCATGCGGACGCGCGCTGCGGCGGTGTCGAGCAGGTCAACTGCCTTGTCCGGCAGCTGGCGGCTCGTCAGATAGCGACGAGAAAGCGTAACTGCCGCGCGTACCGCATCGTCGGTAATGTGCACGTTATGGTGCTCGGCGTAGCGGGATTTCAGACCACGGAGCATCAGACAGGCGGTGTCGTCATCCGGCTCGTCCACTTTGACCATCTGGAAGCGGCGCTCCAGTGCGGCATCGCGTTCAAAGTACTGCTTGTACTCACTCCAGGTGGTGGCCGCAATGGTACGCAGTTCACCACGCGCCAGCGCTGGTTTCAGCAGGTTCGCTGCATCGGCGCCGCCTGCCTGGTTGCCTGCGCCGATGATGGTATGCGCTTCATCAATAAACAGCAGGACCGGGGACGGTGATTGCTGCACCGCATCGATGATGTTTTTCAGCCGCTGTTCGAACTCCCCTTTCACGCCAGCACCGGCCTGCAGCAGGCCCAGGTCGAGGGTACGCAGAGTGACCGTTTTCAGGGATTCAGGCACATTACCCTCGGCAATACGCAATGCCAGACCTTCAACCAGTGCGGTTTTCCCCACGCCCGGCTCGCCGACCAGAATCGGGTTGTTTTTGCGGCGACGAGAAAGGATGTCCACCATCTGCCGGATTTCTGTGTCACGGCCAAACACAGGATCGATCTTTCCTTCCTTCGCTTTGGCGGTGACATCAAGGGTGAATTTATCCAGCGCGTTCTGCAGCGCAGGACTCAGTTCCCCCTCTTCCATTTCCATACCAGCCGGACGCCCGACAAACTCCACTTCACCGCCGTGGTTCTGTGCCAGCTCAGCTTCGAGCTGCATTTCCGGACGCTCATCCGATTGCGCATCCAGCAACGGTCTCAGGCGCTCCAGCTGGCTCTGGCCAAGCGTTAACAACGGCCAGAGGCCGTCACAACGAGCCAGTTTTGGTTTTTCCACCAGCGCCATCAGCAGATGGACGCTGCGAATGTGCTCTTCACCATTGAGTGAGGCCAGTAGCCAGGCTTGCTGCATCAGAGTCTGGATGTCTTCTGAGAGCTGGGGCCGATGGCGCACGGAGCGAGGTTGTTTATCCAGCCAGCCGAGCAGATCCTGCCAGATACCATCCATATCCCACTCGTAGCGGCGTGCCAGCACAGTGAGATCCCCCTCGCCTTGCTCCAGCAGCTTCAGCAGCCAGTGCTCCGGCAGAATTTCGGCATGGGCACGGGTCTGGCAGAGCGATGCCGCCCCTTCCATCGCGCGGGCGCAGTAAGGGTTCAGACGACGTAACAGGATGGCTGGATTTTCCATGAGATTCTCTCTTTGTCGGTTCCTGGACACGCTACCGCCCCTCGCTGTTCACCAAAGCGCATAAGGTCAGGCAGGCAGGTTATGTTTTCTTTGCTGAGCGCCCGCGTCTCAGGCGCTCAGCAAAAAACTGCGGGCAGGAAAAACCTGCCCGCATCAGGATTACGCGGTGGCGCGTTCGTTCCAGGAATCGGAATGAATGATGTTGCCGTCTTTGTAGGTCCAGGTGATTTTTTCGTAACGCAGTTCAACGCGTTCAAGGTGGTTGTGCTTCTCTTTAGATGGATCCTTGATGTCATACATTTCAGGATTCACCTTCACTACCTTCACGTTTTCCAGTTTGGTGTTGAAGTACTCCACTTCCTGGCCCGCATCGTTGATTTTGTACCACTTGAACTCAGCGGATTTCAGGGTCTGACCCGTGGTCACCGCCTTGTACAGGTACGGGCTGGAGGAGTCGATTTCCTTAGTGAACAGGAACGGGGTGTGGATACGGGTCCCGGTCAGCTTGCCGGTGTTGTTGTCGGTCGGGATGTACAGATTATGTTCCTGAGCGACCACTTCGATGCTGCCTTCACGATCCTGAACGTCAACAGACCCTTTGATGTCTGCGCCGCCGTCATCCTTCAGCCAAAGATAAACAGGAATTGCCATGTTAATTACTCCGTTTTATTTTCTGAGACGCCATCATCCTGCGATGGCGCCGGGTGTTTGCCGGGTATCTGACAGGCACTTGCCTGCGGTACCAGACTGATTTCGACACGGCGGTTAAGCGCACGCCCTTCCGGAGTGTCGTTGGTTGCGACAGGGCGGCTTTCGCCATAGCCCTGCACCGCAAAACAGCTTTCCGGCACGTCGCCGGTGTCACGCATCCAGCTGCGCACCGCTTCGGCACGCTTAAGAGACAACGTCTGGTTCAGTTGCGGATTGCCGGTGTTATCGGTATGCCCTGATACGACAATCAGCCAGCCTGGCTTCGCTTTGATGCCAACCAGTGAATTCACCAGCATTTTGGTGGAGCCTGCTTTCAGCTCGAACTTACCGGAATCGAACAGCGACATGCTGTCGAGGCGAATGGTTTTCGGCCCCTGAATGATTTTCTCAATGATCGGTGGAGGCGGTGGCGGAGGTGCCCAGTCGCTGAGAGCGGCCTCAACGAGCGGAACCAGACGCAGCCCCTGATACAGACCCAGGCGATAACGTAGTGGTTCCCCACGACGCAGCCAGTCGTCGAGCAATGCGCCATCAGCCCGCAGACGCTGCTGCGCATGCAGTTTCGGTTCAACTGGCTTACCGCTCAGTTGGTGATACAACGCAAGATGATCGCCAACGTTACGGATGAGGCGCTGGTTATTCACCCAGGACGCCAGCATCGCCAGCGCAAGGAAAATACCCCCGAGTAGACCGGCATAACCCCAGAACACCATCCTACGGCTGACACCATGTCGGCGTGGTAGCGCAGGCAACAGCAGTTCAGGTAGCGGCAGTGGCTCTGTGGCCACGACCACATCCGGTGGCAGCGCCGTCACGGAGGCAATGTGCTGTTGCCAGAGATTGCCCACGATGCCGTTCACCCGCACCATGCACATGCCCTGCACACAGGGCTTCATCACGGGTAACTCACCCCGCCGTACCGACAACAAGTCATTCACCGCGCTATTCTGCCAGGCAAGCAGACTGTCCAGCCACAGGCCCTGACTCAGACGGGAAAGACGTCCGTCTGTTCCAGCCTCCCGGGCCCATTCCGTCAGTGACACATTGCCCTGGCCAGGCTGATATACCTGAATACCGCTCCGCTGGTTTACCGTGGTAAACCAGACAGGCTCGGCTTCCGCACACGCCGACGGTGGTGATACCCAGGTTACGGTCCACAGTGGAGGGATGGAGCCAAATGCTGCGCGGCACTGGACGACAGCACGCTGCCAGCCCCGCAGAGACTGGGTAAAATCATCACCGGATTTGTGCTGCTCAGGCACCACCGCCAGCATGACCGAGATTTGCGACACCAGAGCCGGGCGCACCAAACTCAGGTGCTGCGCAAAGAGCGGTAGTTGCTCTGCGTCCTTTACCCACAGATACCAGCCCTGCCGGGTTTCACGGTGACGGATTCCGGACACAAAGAGCGGAGCGTTATCACCACAGACAAAGATTACCGCCCCCTGAAAATCTTCCGGCGGCAGGCTTTCATCCACAATCTCACGAACAGCAGTTGCCCGCGCCAGAGAAGCACGACGCTGGCACCAGAAAATAACTCCGGCCACCAGAGCAACCAGAAGACCGAGTGCCAGACGGCTGCCCGTGGACAGTGGCCAGAATCCCAGAATGAGCCACAACGCCAGAACGGCACCCAGAGCAGTTAACAGACTTCGGTACGTATCCCGCATCACTTACCCCGGCCTGACAATCTGGCTTACCAGCCCGGTAAGCGAAGACGAAAGGAAAAACCAGAGCGCAGTCAGAGCGACGGCGGCCACTACCCAGCTCAACCAGTACCAGCGACGACCGCTACGCAGGCGTGATGCGCGCACAACAATGGGAGCATCCTGTGCCAATGTGAAGGCGGGCACCCGCTCTGCGAGAGCGCGAACAATATCTTCCCGACGCTCATCATCCTGAGCGCGATACTGACCTACGAACCCCAGTTGCAGAGTCCGGTACATACAGGTCAGGACGGCGGTATTAGGGGCAGTTTCTTTCAGCAGGTTGCGGATCCGTTCCCACAGCTCTTCACCAGCATTGAGGGTACCAAAGAAGTGTGCCTGCAGCGGGTCACGGCGCCAGGTCAGGTAGCCATCATCGGTGGTTCCCCGGTTCATCACGCTCTCATCAAGCAGTGCACAAAGGGTATACACCATATGGTCACGGCTGATGTCGCTGTAACCTGCCTCCGTGAGCGCAGCTTTCGCCTCCCGAACCAGACGGCAGGCACGGCGATAGAGCCCTTCCCCGTCACGCACTTCCTGACCACTCCGCAGTTGGCTGGCCATCAGCCAGCCCGGGTAGAAGATATGTTCTATCTGACTGAGTTCAGATTTATTCATGTACGCAGCACCGCAAAGAGTTCGAGATCAACATCCCCCAACGAGCGTGGGGTATAGAAGGTGCAACAGCCCATCTCAAGCATTGCGCGAGCCGCCTCACTGCTCAGATCCAGCGAGAAATACTGGTTCTCAAGGCGCAACGGGATAGCGGCCGGAACATGCGTCAAAGGCTTAATCAGCATCCCACTCAGAGCCACATTCACCACATCCGAAACATCATCGAAGCTGCCCGCTTTACACAACTGCGGGAATTTAGTCTGAAGCTCATGGTTCGGCATGGAGGAGCGTACTGAGAGATAGAAGTCCGCCCCTTCGCGCAGACGTGCGTCGTGCAGGGCACCTTTCCAGATCTGGTCCTGATGCTCCAGGTGGATACTTATTACCCGCGACGGCAGGCTCGCTTCCAGTAGTTTGTCCAGCAGTGCCAGCAGCGGCGGGAATACTCGTTCCGGTGCATCGTGCTGGTAAGCAGGAATATCGCTGGCGTCGTGCTCAAGTGAGAAAGTCAGCAGGCTGCCGGCCAGACGGGTCAGTTCGCGATACAACAGTTCCGGGTGGCGCTCAGGCGTCTGAAGCAGTTCAATCAGCACCGGCTCGGCACTGTTCAGGGCATTCAGCAGCCAGAACAGGGAGACATCCGCGACAGCAAAGTCTGCCATCCGCTCATTGCTTTCACGGCGCATGGCCATCAGGCGACGGCGGCGGACCTGCAGACGAACCAGTAGGTCCCCCAGTTCTGTGGTCAGCCACGGACTTGCAGAAACGGAAAGCATCGGGGGAATGAAAGCAGGATCACGGCCCCACTTCCCCTGAGCATTACGTACCAGACGGGTCACCGGACAGATTAGGTATGCCGTGTTTTCCTGGCTGGACAGACGCAGGGTTAGCGCATTACGTAGAATGGCGAGTTCCCCGCTTTCATGACCAGCAAGTTCCTGCACCACCACACGTTCTGCTTTCCAGCGACGGGGGCGTTCACTGTCCTGTCCATTATCGAGGTTGCCACCACTGGCACTCAGCAGTGGCAATGCGGCAAGCACCTCAACAGCCTCAGCGCCGTTTGCGGCAGACAAATCACAAACCGGCGGAATATTATCCGCCAGGTCCGTATCAACGATTGTGCCATCCTGGAAACGTATGACCAGACGGATGGCATTCAGCCGCGAGAGCGCAAGTGCAGCGTCATCAAACTCTGCTGCAACCACGCCCCAGGGATGAGAAATACCCATCCGGGCGACCATATTGGCAACGTGCTCACTCCAGCGGACCTGCTGCTGGAACTGTTGCGGGGCCAGAGCGGCCCCATCCTCCCAAAGTGGGCGGTAAATTTTCATCCCTGATCACCCCTTGCCTTACGATTTTGCTTTAGGCATCTGTGAAACAAGCGACAAATTGACGTCCATCCCTTCCACCTGGAAGTGCGGGATAGCGTACAATTTCACGCGGAAGAAGCCTGGGTTATCCTCAATATCTTCCACCACCACTTTCGCATCACGCAGTGGATGAGATGCCTGCAGCTCGTCGCCCGGGTCGGTCATTTCGGTCACCAGGCTGCGGACCCAGGTATTCAGTTCCAGCTCCAGCAGTCGGCGATCCTTAGTGGTACCGATGTTTTCGCGCTGAATCAGCTTCAGGTAGTGGGCGATACGCGACAGCAGGAAGATGTACGGAAGACGCGCATTGATGCGGCTGTTCGCCGTTGCATCTGCGGTGTCATACAGCGCCGGTTTCTGCGTGGAGTTAGCCGAGAAGAAGCAGGCGTAGTCGCGGTTTTTGTAGTAGGACAAAGGAATGAAGCCCAGATTCGCGAATTCGAATTCACGGGTTTCAGGAATCATCACTTCGCTCGGGATTTTTACCTGATTGCCAGTACCGAGATCGTACAGATGGATAGGCAGGTCCTGAACCGCACCACCGGCCTGTGGCCCACGGATCTGTACACACCAGCCATTATTTATGAAGCTGCGCACCATGTTGGACGCAAAAGCAAACGATGCGTTGGTCCACAGGTATTTGTCGTGATCCGGACCTTTGACTTCTTCGACATAATTGAAGCTGCGAACCGGAACGGTATCCGGGCCATACGGCAAACGTCCCAGTACGCGGGGCATCACCAGACCGATGTAGCGCGCGTCGTCCGTATCGCGGAACGATTTCCACTTGATGTACTCGGCGCGGTCAAAATAGTTACCAATATCTTTAATCGCCGCAACGTCTTCCATTGACTCCTTGAGGAAGAATTTCGGGCCTGCCGAGCCGATAAACGGCATATGTGCCGCAGCAGAGACTTTAGAGATATTGCGCAGCAGAGCGACATCCTGCGCTGAAGCGTCGAACTCGTAAGCGGAAATCAGCGCCGCAATCGGCTCGCCGCCCGGGGTATCATATTCGTCGATGTAGGTGTGTTTATAAAGACCACTCTGGATCACCTCCGGACAGTCTTCAAAGTCCTGGCGCAGGTCTTCTTTAGACATACTCAGAAGCTCAATTTTCACGTTCTGGCGAAAATCGGTTTTATCCACCAGCGACTTCACCCCACGCCACAGGCTCTCAACCGCCTGAAATTCATCATGGTGCATTACAGCGTCCAGCTGGCGGCTGATCTGAAAATCAAGCTCAGCGATATGGTGATCAATCAGGCTTTTATCCAGTTTTTCGACTTTCGAGCCTGCTTTGGTCAGACACTCCAGAAAGACCTGCATACCTGCAGTCAGGCGTTCATCGGCGGTGGCATCCGACATCGCCTGTGCATCTTGCCAGATATCCAGCGCGCTCAGCTCAGAGACCGGACTCAGATTGATTTTCTCAAACAGGGAAGCGTAAACCCCACCCGCTGCTGGGCGCTCCAGCACCACGCTTTCACCGCCAGTAATATTATTTTGTACAGACATGAGCATTCCTTGGTTAATCCGTTAAAACAGCCTGATGGTTACGATTTTTTTGACGCCAGTGCGGATAATTCATTTCGCAACTCAGCGCTAAGCGACTGGTCAAGAACGATTTTTTCCAGCTCTTTTCGGAAAGTCTGGTTATCCAAAAGGTTGGCTTTCAAATCACGGAGCAAGTTGCGCATCGCCAGCATCGCCTTCAGTTGCGGTATCTGGGCTGCCACCTGCTCTGGCGTGAAATCTTTCATGCTCTGGAAAGTCAGCTTAATGTTGTCCTCACCGCCATCATCAGCCAGCGTATTTTTAACGGTCAGATTAACTTTTGGGGAATATTCGGAAAGAACGCTATCAAAATTGTTCTTCGTGATATTAACCTTTTCGCGCTCAAATATTGGCGCTGTGTCCTGCCCATTACTAAAATCTCCCGCAACAAGCAATTTCAATGGTAATTCCATTTTCTTGCTTGCTCCGCCAGTATGCAGGTCAAGCTTTAGGTTAATACGTGCTTTAGGCACTTCATTCTGAAAACTGTCAGCCATCTCATCATCCCTCTTTGGTTTTGCTATGCCAACTTCACGGTATCGCGTTGATGCGCAATCATAGAATAATGATCGACACAAAATCAAATACGCAGATCATTAGCCCGCAATGAGAAATTTCTTAAGAATTTTCTGCTAAACCATTATTGTGTAATGCCCTGCCAAGGCAGAAAAAGAAACTACTCTTTTCGCGCAAACCAAATATTTATATCGTTAAAAGGATCGCAACCAGTGAGATACTAATAAAAACAACTTATTTTGATTTGCATCACGACACTTTGTCAAAAAAGCATGAATTAACTGAAAGAAGCTATTGAGGAACGTAAAAGAAGAAGAAACGAAAAAGTATGAAAAGTGAATATTTTATTGATGGCATGAATAATAAATGAGATTTTTCCTTATGAAAATTCTTATTTATTATATGTAGTAAAAAATTCATTTCCGGATACTTAACGAGTCGTCAATCATTAATACCGTGCTTGTTCGTGAATTGATTTTATCCTTGCACAAAGGCTTCTGCTCGCCGCGCAAGAAGGAGGGATGCTCTCAATGCGGCTGTTTATAAAATCTGTAAAATCAAACACCTCCTGGATCGTCGCTTTTTTAATCAAAAACGAGTCATAGCACATAACGTATAACGGTGCTACATTACGCCGCCCACCCAAATCAGCAGTGGCCAGGTAACGCCGTAAAGTTCGGTAAAGCCTGCAACCATCACCTTGAAGAACGGTCTTATCGGCACGTCGTATCGCACACGCTGCGCTACCTTTACAGGCTTCACATAGGTTTCACTATTTTGTCTCAATCCAAATTTGAACGTGCGTTTTTACACCCGCGTTACTGGTTTACATGGTTTGGTCTTGGCGTTCTCTGGCTACTGGTACAACTCCCCTACCCTGTGCTGCGTATGCTGGGGTCGAAACTGGGCAGCGCATCCCGCTATTTCCTGAAGCGTCGCGAATCTATCGCGCGTAAAAACATCGAGCTTTGCTTTCCTCAGTACAATGCTGAAGAACGCGAGAAACTGATCTCTGAAAACTTTAAATCCATCGGCATGGCGCTGCTTGAAACCGGCATGGCCTGGTTCTGGCCGGATGAACGCGTCCGCAAATGGTTTGATGTAGAAGGACTGGACAACCTTAAACGCGCTCAGCTGCAAAAACGCGGCGTGATGGTTGTTGGCGTGCACTTTATGTCCCTGGAGCTTGGCGGGCGCGTGATGGGCCTTTGTCAGCCGATGATGGCAACCTACAGACCGCACAACAGTGCACTAATGGAGTGGGTTCAGACGCGAGGCCGCATGCGCTCCAATAAAGCGATGATCAGCCGTAACAACCTGCGCGGTATGGTTGGCGCCCTGAAGAAAGGTGAGGCCGTCTGGTTCGCTCCTGACCAGGATTACGGACGCAAAGGCAGCAGCTTTGCCCCCTTCTTTGCCGTGAAGGATGTAGCGACGACCAACGGGACTTTCGTCATTTCGCGTTTGTCAGGTGCCTCCATGCTGACCGTGACGATGGTGAGAAAAGCGGATAAGTCAGGCTACCGTCTGCACATCTCTCCGGAAATGGCTAACTATCCGGAAAACGAGTGTGAAGCGGCAGCGTTTATCAATAAGGTCATCGAAACTGAAATCATGCGCGCACCGGAGCAATATCTCTGGATGCATCGCCGTTTCAAAACGCGTCCTCTTGGCGAAGCCTCCCTCTATATTTAAGCCCTGCATGAAGGTTAGTTTCGCTAAGAAACTAGCCTTTTCAATCACCTGTCATCTCATTGCAAAACCGTCTTTGATGGCGTCGCCCAAAGTGAATTTATTGCGCTGTGAAATCAAACTGTCGCCGTTCCACGACACTCGTAAGTGGCGGAAATTATTTAAAAAAATCCCTCTTGTCACCCCTCATTTTTAAGCGTACATTAGCGCCGTCTGGCACCAGGAAAGCACAGAATTCTGAGCGGGAGTCATCGGCGTAACGGGAAAATTCTCATTTCTGTTTAGCCGGGATTTCAGTTCTCTATAATCAGTTGGACTCTGTTTTTAAATGCGTACCACAAGATACGCGGAGCGATGAAACGTGAAATATTTCTTTATGGGCATTTCGGTGATCGTTTTAGTCTGGGCCGGAACCTTTGCCCTGATGATCTAGTGAGAACATGCAGTCAAAAAAACAGGAGCCATTTGGCTCCTGTTTTTTTGTCATGAGGACACGGGGTTTTCAGCAACGCTCTTTGCTGAGAGCAGGCCATCGGCACGGAACATACTCTTGATGCCCCTCACCGCCTGACGAATACGGTCGCTGTTTTCGATTAAAGCAAAGCGCACGTGAGTGTCGCCATAATCACCAAAGCCGATGCCCGGGGACACACACACCTTCGCGTCCTGCAGCAGCTTTTTAGCAAACTCCAGCGAACCCATCGCTGCGTACGGTTCCGGAATTTTCGCCCAGACGTACATGGACGCTTTCGGCATCTCCACCATCCAGCCAGACTCATGTAACCCTTTTACGAGTACGTCGCGGCGACGTTTATACTGAGCAGCAATGTCGTGAACGCACTGCTGATCGCCCTCCAGAGCGGCAATAGCGGCAACCTGCAGCGGCGTGAAGGTACCGTAATCGTGGTAACTCTTGATGCGCGCCAGTGCACTTACCAGCGTTTTGTTACCCACCATAAAGCCAATACGCCAGCCCGCCATGTTGTAGCTTTTCGACAGGGTAAAGAACTCCACCGCCACGTCACGCGCCCCGGGAACCTGCATTATCGACGGGGCTTTCCAGCCGTCATAGACGATATCGGCGTAGGCTAAATCATGAACTACCAGCACGTCATAACGTTTGGCCAGAGCGACAACTTTCTCGAAGAAATCAAGCTCCACGCACTGCGCCGTTGGGTTCGACGGGAAACCGAGGATCATCATCTTGGGTTTCGGGTAGCTTTCGCGAATGGCACGTTCCAGTTCGTTAAAGAAATCGACGCCTTCCACCAGCGGAACAGAGCGCACCTGCGCCCCGGCAATCACCGCGCCGTAGATATGGATTGGGTAACTTGGATTGGGTACCAGCACCGTATCACCGTGATCCAGCGTGGCCAGCATCAGATGTGCCAGCCCTTCTTTCGAGCCGATGGTGACAATCGCCTCACTTTCAGGATCGATATCAACCTGATAACGATCCTGATACCAGCGCGAGATCGCGCGACGTAACCTGGGAATACCGCGCGAGGTTGAGTAGCCGTGCGTATCCGGACGCTGGGCAACCGTGCAGAGCTTTTCAACGATATGCGGTGGCGTTGGGCCGTCAGGGTTACCCATGCTGAAATCGATAATATCTTCGCCGCGCCGACGCGCAGCCATCTTCAGTTCAGCAGTGATATTGAAAACATAAGGGGGGAGACGATCGATACGCGTAAAACGGCGTTCAGGACTGAATTCAGCCATAGATTCCTCAGATTAACGTTAGCGCCCGGACCGTCCGAGCGACGCTGCCACCGATGTGGCGTGCTTAGAAAATAACCTGAAAAAAATCACCCTGTCGAGAGGGAAATGAAAAAAAAGCGCCCGCGTGAAAACCGGAACACTGCAATACATGAAAGTTAAAGCAGGGTTCTGATATTGGCTTTCCGTTAGCCTTTATTTAACACAATGATATCAAAACAGTTACCTGGTGATTTGGCGCTGAGAAAAAATCGGGTAGCATCAATCCTCCCCTGACAATCCCCTTTGTAAACTATGGTTTTTCCTCATTTGATAAACCCGACGGATAGCTGGTCAATACGCCCCAGGTTTTTTATCATGGTTCTTTCCCGTTTGCCCAGGTCTGCTCCGTGCACGAGATATTCACTATGCTGCTGGCGGTTTTTGACCGTGCGGCATTAATGCTGATTTGCCTGTTCTTCCTGATTCGCATTCGCCTGTTTCGCGAGCTTTTGCATAAATCCGCACACTCGCCGAAAGAGCTGCTGGCGGTTACCGCCATCTTTTCCCTGTTCGCACTGTTCAGCACCTGGTCCGGGGTGCCGGTAGAGGGTTCGCTGGTTAACGTGCGCATTATCGCCGTCATGTCCGGCGGAATTTTGTTTGGCCCGTGGGTGGGTGTCATTACCGGCGTGATTGCCGGGACCCATCGCTACCTGATTGATATCGGTGGCGTAACGGCAGTGCCATGCTTTATCACCAGCATTATCGCCGGGGTGCTTTCCGGCTGGATCGGCCGCAAGATCCCCAAAAAACAGCGCTGGCGCGCCGGGATTGCTGCGGGCATGGTGTGCGAAACGCTGACCATGATCCTTGTCGTCGTCTGGGCCCCCACCACCGCGCTGGGGCTGGATATCGTCTCGAAAATCGGTATTCCTATGATCCTGGGCAGCGTCTGCATCGGTTTTATCGTGCTGCTGGTACAGAGCGTTGAAGGGGAAAAAGAGGCCAGCGCCGCCCGTCAGGCCAAGCTGGCGCTGGATATTGCCAACAAAACGCTGCCGCTCTTTCGCCACGTTAACGCGGAGTCGCTGCGCCAGGTCTGCGAGATCATCCGCCACGACATTCACGCTGACGCCGTCGCCATTACCAATATCGACCACGTGCTGGCCTACGTAGGCGTTGGAGAACACAACTATCACGACAGTGATGACACCATTAGTCCGACCACCAGACAGGCGATTAACTACGGAAAAATCATCATTAAAAACAATGATGAAGCTCACCGAACGCCGGAAATTCACTCGATGCTGGTGATCCCGCTATGGGAAAAAGGCGTTGTGACGGGCACGCTGAAAATTTATTACTGCCACGCGCATAAGATCACCTCCACGCTGCAGGAGATGGCCATTGGCCTGTCGCAGATTATCTCTACTCAGCTTGAGGTCTCTCGGGCAGAACAGCTGCGTGAGATGGCAAATAAGGCAGAGTTGCGCGCGCTGCAGAGCAAAATTAATCCTCATTTCCTGTTTAACGCGCTCAACGCTATCTCCTCTTCCATTCGTTTGAATCCGGACACCGCGCGCCAGCTGATTTTTAACCTGTCGCGCTATCTGCGCTACAACATCGAACTGAAAGATGACGAGCAGATAGACATTAAAAAAGAGCTTTATCAGATCAAAGACTATATCGCGATTGAGCAGGCGCGCTTTGGCGACAAGCTCACGGTGATTTACGATATTGATGAAGAGGTCAACTGCGTGATCCCGAGCCTGCTGATCCAGCCGCTGGTTGAAAACGCGATTGTTCACGGTATTCAGCCCTGTAAAGGCAAAGGTGTGGTCACCATCAGCATCACCGAAAGCGGCAACCGGGTGCGAATTGCGGTACGCGATACCGGCCACGGGATTGACCCAAAAGTCATTGAGCGCGTGGAGTCTAACGAGATGCCCGGGAATAAAATCGGGCTGCTGAACGTGCACCACAGAGTCAAGCTTCTCTACGGCGACGGGCTGCATATTCATCGTCTTGAACCAGGCACTGAAATCGCTTTTTACGTCCCGAATGAGCGCTCCCCTGTTCATGCGGCGACATCTTTATTACCTCAGGGTGAGTAATATGAAAGTCATCATCGTTGAAGATGAATTCCTGGCTCAACAGGAACTAACCTGGCTTATCAAAACCCACAGCCAGATGGAGATTGTGGGTACGTTTGATGATGGTCTGGACGTGCTGAAGTTTCTGCAGCATAACCGGGTTGACGCGATTTTTCTGGATATCAATATTCCCTCGCTGGACGGCGTGCTGCTGGCGCAAAATATCAATCAGTTTGCCCATAAGCCGTTTATTGTGTTCGTTACCGCGTGGAAAGAGCATGCCGTCGAAGCCTTCGAGCTGGAGGCATTTGACTATATTCTGAAGCCTTACCAGGAGTCGCGAATTGTCAGCATGCTGCAAAAGCTGGAGGCCGCATGGCAGCAACAGAGCGCTCCGGCTACCGCCAGCCCGACGATACGGGAAAACGACACCATTAATCTGGTCAAAGATGAGCGCATCATCGTGACCCCGGTCAACGATATCTACTACGCCGAAGCGCACGAAAAGATGACGTTTGTCTATACGCGGCGGGAATCGTATGTCATGGCGATGAACATTACCGAATTCTGCAGCAAGCTTCCGGCAGCCCACTTTTTCCGCTGCCACCGTTCGTTTTGCGTCAATTTAAACAAGATCCGCGAGATCGAACCGTGGTTTAACAACACCTATATTTTGCGCCTGAAGGATTTGGATTTTCAGGTGCCGGTGAGCCGCAGCAAAGTGAAAGAGTTCCGCCAGCTGATGCACCTGTAACGAAAGAGCCCTCTCCCGCGGGAGAGGGTAATGAGGCATCAGAGGATTTGGCCGAGAACCTGACGCAGATGGGCACCCGAACCCAGCAGGCCTGGGTTATCATGCACGATGAGATAAACGGGAATGTCCTGTACGTAGCTTCTGAAACGCCCTTTATCTTCAAACCCGCCGCGGAAACCGGAGGCTTTAAAGAAGTCGAGGAAGCGCGGCACGATCCCGCCCGCAATATAGACCCCGCCAAAGGTGCCCAGCGTCAGCGCCAGGTTGCCGCCGAACCGTCCCATAATGACGCAGAACAGCGAAAGAGCGCGACGGCAGTCGATGCAGCTGTCCGCCAGCGCGCGTTCAGTGACGTCTTTCGGCTGCAGGTTTTCCGGCAGACGACCGTCCGATTTCACAATCGCACGATACAGGTTTACCAGCCCCGGCCCTGATAGGACGCGCTCGGCGGAAACGTGGCCGATCTCCGCGCGTAACTCTTCGAGGATAATGCCCTCTTCTTCGCTGTTTGGCGCAAAGTCCACATGGCCGCCTTCACCCGGCAGGCTCACCCAGCGCTGAGCAACATGCACCAGGTGCGACACGCCCAGGCCGGTACCGGCGCCGTAAACCGCAATCGGCTTGCCTTCGACCGGTTCAGCGCCGCCAAACTGAAGCAGGTGCTCCGGCTTCAGCATCGGGATCGCCATGGACACCGCGGTGAAGTCATTGATGATTTCCAGATGCGCAAAACCGAGATTCTTTTTCATCTCTGCGATGGAGAATGCCCAGGTATGGTTGGTCATTGCGACCCAGTCGCCGGTTATCGGGCAGGCAATGGCGATGCAGCCGTCTTCGACGCTCACCTGATGCTCTTCCAGATAGACGCGAACAACGGCCTCAAGGCTTGGGTAATCCAGCCCTGAGTAGGTCTTCGCCCGGGAAATTTCACCGCTACTTACATCGCATAATGCGAGACGCGCGTTCGTGCCGCCCACATCGCCTACCAAAGCATACTTTGTCATTCTTCTACTGCTCCGCTAAAGTCAGAATAAATCTTTCGGACACTGTAAATTCAAGGCGTGATAACAACAACGACCGGAAGGTGAATGCCCGTGGATTATCGATCTTCGTCACAGAATAACTTTACCGTTTCAGCACCTTTTGCACTATTGCCATAAGGCTTAATATGCAAAGTAACATCATTGCATTTTGTACAAGGAAATCATCATGCTCCACCCGCGAGCCAGAACCATGCTGTTGCTGGCAATTCCGGCGCTGATCATTGGCGTGGCCTCAAGCCTGGTCCTTATCGTCGTGATGAAAATCGCGTCGGTGCTGCAAACACTATTATGGAACGCGCTTCCGGCTGGACTGGGCGTCACCGCTGATTCTCCTGCCTGGATCGTTGGGATGCTGACGTTAACCGGTATTGCAGTGGGCCTGGTGATCCGTTTTAGTCCCGGCCATGCCGGCCCCGATCCGGCACAGGAACCGCTGATTGGTGCCCCGGTAGCCCCCTCGGCGTTGCCAGGGCTCATCATTGCGCTGATTATCGGTCTGGCTGGAGGCGTTAGTCTGGGACCTGAGCATCCGATTATGGCCGTGAACATTGGCCTGGCGGTTTTTCTTGGTTCACGCATATTGCCTCGCGTCGGCGCGCTGGACTGGACCATCCTCGCCTCCGCAGGCACCATCGGGGCGCTTTTTGGCACGCCTGTCGCTGCTGCCCTGATCTTTTCTCAGACGTTGGCCAGTGATAACGACGTCCCGCTCTGGGATAAGCTGTTCGCTCCGCTGATGGCCGCGGCTGCAGGCGCGCTGACGACAAGCCTGTTTTTCCATCCCCATTTTTCCCTCTCTCTGCCGCACTACGGAGAGATGCGGATTGCAGATATATTCAGCGGCGCCATCGTCGTCGCGATCGCCATCGCGCTGGGCATGGTGGCGGTATGGTGTCTTCCGCGCTTGCACCGGCTGGTGCATAAACTCAAACATCCGGTATTGATTCTGGGAACAGGGGGGCTAATCCTCGGTGTTTTAGGCGCAATTGGCGGAACGGTGACCCTGTTCAAAGGTCTGGACGAGATGCAGCAGCTGGCCTTCAGCCAGGTATTTAGCGTGTCCGATTACCTGTTGTTTGCCGTCATCAAGCTGGCGGCGCTTGTCGTTGCTGCAGCGTGCGGTTTCCGCGGCGGGCGTATCTTCCCGGCGGTGTTTGTCGGCGTGGCGCTGGGGCTGATGCTGCACGAGCATGTCGACGCGGTTCCGGCGGCGATTACCGTATCCTGCTCTATTCTGGGGCTGGTACTGGTGGTGACGCGCGATGCATGGCTGAGCCTGTTTATGGCGGCGGTGGTGGTGCCGGATTCGACGCTGTTCCCGCTGCTCTGCATCGTGATGTTGCCCGCCTGGCTCCTGCTGGCGGGCAAACCGATGATGATGGCCTGGCGAAACGACAAATAATCAGGCGCTATTGCGCGCTTCCAGCGCTTTGGTGAGCGCCCCCAGCAGCGGTGGGATATCGGCTTTTGGCAGCATCACCTCAATCAGCGAGAGCCGCTCGTGGTGCGCCACTTTTTCCAGCACGTCCGCCAGCTGCTCCGCTTCACTGACTTGCCAGCACTGGGCCTGAGGATCGAGGCTCAGGGCCTGCGGGATTTGCGTCCAGTTCCATAGCGCAATGTCATTGTAACGCTGTTCCGGCCCGTGAATTGCCCTTTCAACCGTGTATCCTTCGTTGTTGAGCACCAGAATGATGGGATGTTGTTTATCACGCAACATTGACCCGAGCTCCTGAATGGTCAGCTGTGCCGCGCCATCCCCCGTCAGCACAATCACCCGCCGGTTCGGGCATGCCGTTTGCGCACCGAACGCTGCGGCCAGGGTGTAGCCGATCGAGCCCCACAGCGGCTGGACGATAAAATTCACGTCGGCAGGCAAACGCAGGTCAATCGCGCCGAAGGCCGAGGTGCCCTGATCGGCCAGGATGATGTCTCCCGGGCGAATAAACGTTTGCAGCGTTTGCCAGAAATTCTCCTGAGTAAGTGAGCCGTCCGGCTGAGGGAAATTCATCGCGCTGTGCGATGCCGGAACAGGCTTATCGTGAATATGCTGTTTGCACAGCTCCAGCAGCGCTTCAATGGCCTGGGCCATCGGGATGCCGGTAAACCAGATATCGCCGACGCGGGCGGCATGAGGCTGGACTTCTATCGTCTGTGCAGGCGTTAACTGATGGGTAAACCCGGCCGTCAGAGTATCGGTAAAACGCGTGCCGATGCACAGCACCGTATCCGCCCCCTCTATCGCCTCTTTTACCGGACCGGCACTGGCCGAACCGCTGTAGGTACCGTAAAAACCGGCGTTACGTTCGTCGAATATGCCTTTGCCCATCAGCATCGTGGCATGCGCCATCGGCACATCCTTCACCCACTTCTGCAGCGCGTGCTTCAGCCCATGGCGCAGGACAAGAAAATCCGCTAACAGCGCGGTACGCTTACTCGCTGCCAGTTGACGCTCCGCAGCATCCCGGAACGCTTTCAGGCAGGCGCTATCGGCATGCGCATGCCGAAGCGTGAGAGCGTTTACAGGCGGCGTAGCGGCTTTTTTTGCCACATCGGCAGGTAACATCAAATAGCCGGGGCTACGTTCCCGGAGCATCGTCGTCAGTACCCGGTCGATTTCATAACAGGCGTTTTGTTCGGTCAGGATCGCCTGTGCAACGGTGATCGGCTCGCTCATATGGTAAAAATGACGGAACTCGCCATCGCCCAGCGTATGGTGCAGCAGTTCCCCCCTTTGCTGAGACGCCATCCCCGGCGCGCCAACAATATGCAGCACCGGAACGTGCTCGGCATAGCTGCCCGCAATGCCGTTCATGGCACTTAATTCGCCGACGCCAAACGTCGTCAGCAGCGCGGCGAAGCCCTTACAGCGGGCATATCCGTCAGCGGCATAAGAGGCGTTTAACTCGTTGGCACAGCCCACCCAGCAGATATCCGGGCTGTCTATTACGTGGTCGAGAAACTGCAGGTTATAGTCGCCCGGCACGCCAAACAGATGATCGGCTCCACAATCTGTAAGACGGTCCAGCAGGTAATCGGCGACGCAGTACGGGGTACGCATAAACAGGTATCCTTCTGATGTTGACCTCACTTTGAGTATTAAATAAGCGTGATGGCTGTCCAGAATTGGCGATAAGAAGGCTATGGAAAGAATGCTTTACAAAAAATGCTGGGCTATGCTGCTTTTTTTCACGTTAATGTAAACGTATACACTGATTTTTCTCTTCAGCACGAGAGGTCATACGAATGGGTTATCAGCCGGACAAAAATCGTTATCAGACAATGGAGTATCGCCGCTGTGGGCGAAGCGGAATCAGGTTGCCCGCGGTCTCGCTGGGGCTGTGGCATAATTTTGGTGACGCTACGCTTATCGAAAATAGCCGTCAACTTTTACAGCGCGCGTTCGATCTGGGTATTACGCATTTCGACCTTGCCAATAACTATGGTCCCCCGCCGGGGTCTGCCGAGCGTAATTTCGGCCGTATTTTGCAGGAGGATTTCCAGCCCTGGCGCGACGAACTGATCGTCTCCACGAAAGCGGGATATACCATGTGGGACGGCCCTTACGGCGACTGGGGATCGCGCAAATATCTGCTGGCAAGCCTCGATCAAAGCCTGAAGCGCATGGGGCTGGAATATGTCGATATCTTCTATCATCACCGTCCTGACCCGGAAACGCCGCTGCAGGAAACCATGAAAGCGCTTGACCATCTGGTGCGCCAGGGCAAAGCCCTGTATGTCGGGTTATCCAACTATCCTGCCGAGCTGGCGCGAAAAGCGATTGATATCCTGAATGACCTGGGCACGCCCTGCCTGATCCACCAGCCGAAATACTCGATGTTCGAACGTGCGCCGGAAGAGGGTTTGCTGGATGTTCTGCAGGAAAAAGGGGTCGGCTGTATTCCCTTCTCGCCGCTGGCAGGGGGACAGTTGACCAACCGGTATCTTAACGGTATTCCCGCCGATTCCCGTGCGGCAAGCGGCAGTCAATTCCTTAACCCGGACCAGATCACCGAAGAGAAGCTTGAGAAGGTGCGCCAGCTAAACGCCCTGGCAGAAAGCCGCGGCCAGAAACTCTCGCAGATGGCGCTTGCCTGGGTATTACGCCATGAGGAGGTCACGTCGGTGCTGATTGGGGCCAGCAAAACGGCTCAGATTGATGATGCCGTGGGGATGCTGGAAAACCGCCAGTTTACCGCAGAAGAACTTTCTCTAATCGACCAGATCCTGAGCAGTTCAAAATAAAACCACTTTTAGCAAAAAGTGCTCTCCCTCGGGAATTCGGAGTTGAGGCGATGAAACGAGCCTTTACCAACTCGTAATATTGCGTTAACAGGCCCCACGAAGGCCCCGATCGTGAAGGAGAAAGAGTATGTTCAGGTCACTGATTCTTGCAGCGGTATTACTGGCTTCAGCCCCGCTGGTCGCCACTGCGGGCGAAATCACCCTGTTGCCATCAGTAAAATTACAAATTGGCGATCGTGACGACTACGGCAGATACTGGGACGGTGGCTACTGGCGCGACCGTGATTACTGGCATCGTCACTATGAGTGGCGCGGCGATCGCTGGTGGAAACATGACAACGGCAGACACCGCGGCTGGTATAAAGACAAAGCCTATGAGCGCGGTTACCGTGAAGGCTGGCGGGATCGTGACGACCGTCGCGGCTGGGGTCGCGGCAAAGGTCATGGTCACGGCCATCATCACTAATCCAAAAGGAGCCCCTGCGGCTCCTTTTTTGTTAAAGACCCAGCGCGGTTCCCACCAACAACCACAAGTTCAGCGCCACGACGACCAGCACGATGGCGCATCCGGTCCGTTTCACCAGCGTCGAGTTGACCAGTTCCCCCATCAGGGTTTTGTCGCTGGTAAAGATCAGCAGCGGCACCAGCGCCAGTGCGATACCAAAGCTCAGCAGCACCTGGCTCATCACCAGAATTCGCGTTGGATCGAGCCCCATCATAATCACGATAAACGACGGAAGCATGGTGATAAAACGACGCACCCACAATGGAATATGGAAGCGAACAAATCCCTGCATCACCACCTGCCCTGCCAGCGTCCCCACCACCGTGGAGGAGAGACCGGCGGCAACCAGGCTCAGACCAAATATCGTGGCAGCAGCATGGCTCAGTAACGGCTCCAGCGTGAGGTAAGCCTGGTCGAGATCGGCGACACCAGTATGACCGTTAAAGTGGAAAGCGGCGGCTGCGGTGGCCATCATCGCCAGATTCACAAAACCCGCGATGGTCATGGCGATTGCCACATCCCATTTGGTTGCCGAGTAGCGTTCTTTACGCGTCCCGCCGTGCAGATGCTGGGTTAACGAGGAGTGCAAATAAATGACATGCGGCATAATGGTCGCCCCAAGTACCCCGGCGGCCAGGAAAACCGCTGCCGAGGTTGGCAGGCTTGGGATCACCATGCCTTTTGCGAGCTGCGCCAGATTCGGCTGTGAGAAAATCAGCTCGACGATGTACGCCGCAGCAACAAACAGCAGCAGGCCACCAATGACCTTCTCCAGCGGTTTTTGCCCCCGACGCTGTAACATCAGGATCAGGAATGTGGCAATCCCGGTCAGCACCGCTCCCTGTAACAGCGACACGCCCAGAATCAGCTTAAAGCCGATCGCCGCCCCGATAAATTCAGCGAGATCGGTTGCCATGGCGATAATTTCCGCCTGAACCCAGTAGAGCCACACCGCCGGACGAGGATAATGGTCGCGAATTTGCTCCGCCAGGTTTTTACCCGTGGCAATCCCCAGTTTTGCAGAGAGCATCTGAATCAGCATCGCCATCAGGTTTGCCCAGACGACCACCCACAGCAGCTTATAGCCGAAACTGGCCCCGGCCTGAATATTGGTCGCAAAATTACCCGGATCGATATAGCCGATGGCAGCAATAAAAGCAGGTCCCATTAATGCGAACCGCAACTTGCGCGCGGCTCTACCACTGCTACCCTCTACGCGACTGTTTGTCATTATCTGCCTCTGGAAATATAGCCTTTGCTATGTTTAATGCTATCAAAATGAGAATGATTATCAAGATCATTTAGAGAGTTTAAAATGATTTCTCTGATAGCTAAGAACAATAGACGGGCAGGTGGTGCGACATCACAGAATGTGAAAATGCGCGGTCATTTGTGAAGCGTAGCACACAAACTTAACTTTTCACTCATTTACGTAACATAACAAAAATGTATTGTGGATCACTAATTTTGAGACTCGTCACAGGATGTAACTATAGTGTGTCCCTGATCTCGTTTTCTTTTCGCTTGTTACATAGAATGTGCACGAAAATTAAACCTGCCTCATATTTGGAGCAAATATGGACCGCGTCCTTCATTTTGTCCTGGCACTTGTTGTCGTTATTGCACTCGCATTGCTGGTCAGCACAGACCGCAAAAAAATTCGTATTCGTTATGTTGTCCAGCTGCTGGTCATTGAAGTTTTACTTGCGTGGTTCTTCCTGAACTCCAACGTAGGCCTCGGCTTCGTGAAAGGCTTCTCCGAAATGTTCGAAAAACTGCTCGGATTCGCCAACGAAGGGACAAACTTTGTCTTCGGTAAAATGAACGACGAAGGTCTGGCATTCTTCTTCCTGAAGGTACTGTGCCCAATCGTCTTCATCTCCGCGCTGATCGGTATTCTGCAGCACATCCGCGTTCTGCCGTTCGTTATTCGTGGCATTGGTTTCCTGTTATCTAAAGTAAACGGCATGGGCAAGCTGGAATCTTTCAACGCCGTAAGTTCCCTGATCCTCGGTCAGTCTGAGAACTTCATCGCGTATAAAGATATCCTCGGCAAAATGTCCCGTAACCGCATGTACACCATGGCGGCAACCGCGATGTCTACCGTTTCCATGTCTATCGTGGGCGCATATATGACCATGCTGGAGCCAAAATATGTGGTTGCAGCGCTGGTTCTGAATATGTTCAGCACCTTTATCGTTCTGTCGCTGATCAACCCGTATCGTGTTGACGCCAGCGAAGAGAACATCCAGATGTCTAACCTGCACGAAGGTCAGAGCTTCTTCGAAATGCTGGGTGAATACATCCTGGCCGGTTTCAAAGTGGCGATTATCGTTGCCGCGATGCTGATCGGCTTTATCGCCCTGATCTCCGCACTGAACGCCCTGTTCGCCGCAGTGCTGGGCATCTCCTTCCAGGGCATCCTGGGCTACATCTTCTACCCTGTCGCATGGGTGATGGGTGTTCCAGCTCACGAAGCGCTGCAGGTGGGCAGTATCATGGCGACCAAGCTGGTTTCTAACGAATTCGTTGCGATGATGGATCTGCAGAAAATCGCCAGCACGCTCTCTCCACGTGCGGAAGGCATTCTGTCCGTATTCCTGGTCTCCTTCGCGAACTTCTCGTCCATCGGTATTATCGCCGGTGCGATTAAAGGCCTGAACGAAGAACAGGGTAACGTGGTTTCTCGCTTTGGCCTGAAACTGGTTTACGGCTCCACCCTGGTGAGCGTCCTGTCAGCTTCTATTGCTGCGCTGGTTCTGTAACGTTTAGCGTAAAAAAAAACCGGGAGACTTGCTCCCGGTTTTTTTATGCCCGCAATTCTTCCAGCGGTTTGGGTTTGCCTATCAGGTAGCCCTGGAGATAGTCCACGCCGAAGCGTAGCAGCATCTCCCGCTGCGCTGGCGTCTCAACATATTCGGCCACCACGCACAGTGATTTCGTCTTCGCCAGATTACATATCGACTGGACGATCATTGCGTCCATATCATCAGTACAAATATCTTTCACGAAACAGCCGTCAATTTTAATGATGTCTGCCTGCAGGCGTCTCAGACGCTCGTAGTTGGCGTAGCCGGTACCAAAATCATCGATGGCAATCCTGAAACCGTAATCCCGCAGTTGCTGAATATTGTGGATGCTGCAGCCGGAATTGGAGAAGGCCTGCTCTTCGGTGATCTCAATCACGACAGCCTGAGGCGCAACGCCGTACCGTTCAAAGAGCGCACAAATCTCAGTCGCCACCTCATTTTGCATCAGCGTAAGCGGCATCAGATTGACAGAGAAACGGGCGCCAGCCTGCGTCGCTGGGTGATCGCGCAGCCACAGCAATAATTTTTCCATGACGCACATATCAAACCGGTGGCTGAGGTTGAACTGGGCAATCAGGGGAATAAAGCGGTCAGGGGTGATGATCTCGCCCTCGCTCTCCATACGCGCCAGAATTTCGTAGTACCCGCTACCGTCCGCCTTCTGGATCGGCTGCGCATACAAATGGAACTGCCCCGCCTCCAGGGCGTGCTTAATCCGCGCCAGCATCAGGACACGCTCCGTTGTTTGTCCTGATGCAGCTTCCAGGCTATTCGTCAGCGCAAGAACGTTGTGCGCTCCGCAGGATTGCTCGGCCAGCCAGCTCAGTTGCCCCAGCGTGTGGTGCAGTTTCTCACCGTTTTCGACCATTCCCCAGGACGCGCCAAATTCGATATCCAGCCCGGTATTGTTCCAGAAAATCTTACGGCTGTTCAGCCGATCAACCATATGCTGGAGGCGCTCGGCCGTTCCCTGCCCAAGCAATACCAGCACCAGCTCGCTTCCCGGCAGCTGGAAAAGCGTCTCATCTTTTTGCAACAGCGGCTGGAGAGAGGACGTGATCATTCGTTTGCAGTGCACCCGCATGAGAATGCCGTAATGGCGGCTCAAAAACTCCAGATTATCCATTCTCAGGCAACACACTTTGGCATCCGGGTGGTCGAGGAGAAAATCTTCCAGCGCACGAATGTTGGGTAATCCGGTCAGCGGATCGGTGAGCGCTCTGTCCTGCCAGCCCTGCTTCAACCATTCGCTTCGCTGATAGATACGCGACATATAAAGCAGGCAGATAGCAAAAGAGATCAGTACCGACAGGATAAAGGAGAGCGAATGGCCCGACTCCACTCCGTTTAGAAAGTTGTAGTTGTAGGTCAACAGCAGAAGCGCAGAGGTGGCCCACAGCAGAGAGATAAGCGCATAGCTCAGACGGCTAATCGCTAACGTAAAGAGAATGAAAATAATCGGCATCAAATAGCCCGCAATAACAGGCGACTCAAAAGGCGCACATAAAATTGCGATGATGGCGATTAACAGCATCAGCCAGACGAATATATATAATGATTTCTTGTGTAAAAACACGGGCTTCACACTTCGCCGCCAGAACTTGATGGCATAACGAGGATTAATAATCATTCTTAACGGATAATAGAACATCATGGTAAAAATCATCGCCGCGCATATCAGGCTTTGAATATCAACAACGTTATAAATTACCGTTCCTTCGCCGAAAAAAGTTGAGATTGTGACCGGAAAATCAAAGAAATAGCCAGCGAGATACATCGACATTTTAATGCCTATCGGCACCATAAAACCGAGCCAAAATATGCGTAACCCAATGTGCCTGTTGGGCATACAGTAGCGCCAGCGCCGGCCCAGCAGAAGGCGCAGAACACCGCAGGCAGCGAATACGGAGAAAGTCTGACAGAACAGTAATACTGAATATTGTAGCGGTGCTAAATTAACGTTAAATATATTAGCAACCATAAAACTTATCAGAATAGGCAGAATACCGCGGCGCCCCAATAACAGCATAATCGCCAGCATAACGCTTAACGGGAGCCACGCTAAATAAACGTCGTGTTCATTAACAATTGCACGCGGGGAGAGATAACGGGAAACGGGAACCGCAATCAGACAGATCGCCAGAGCAATTATAAATATCTTTACATTATTATACGATTTTCTATTCATTAAGCTGGGGGAGATTATTATCCATTCATATCATTGACCGCATGGATAATAGGTTTATTAATTACGCGAATCAAGTTGAAGTCTATTTATAGACTGATTTATTGATTTCGGTTGAGGTGAGATATGGAAAAAAACCATTTTGGCAACAAAATACGTTTAGGGGTGTTACAAAAACATAAAAAAAAACCCTCGTCTTTTGACGAGGGTTTAAAATTTTGGTGGAGCTAAGCGGGATCGAACCGCTGACCTCTTGCATGCCATGCAAGCGCTCTCCCAGCTGAGCTATAGCCCCACATGTGACTTTACTAACCACACTCTGTTGGGTTCAGAGTTTGGTGGAGCTAAGCGGGATCGAACCGCTGACCTCCTGCATGCCATGCAGGCGCTCTCCCAGCTGAGCTATAGCCCCATCGTAAAGCTGTCATGTTGACGGGCGGCATAATATGAATTCCGCCGCGGAGTGTCAACGGCAAAATCAATAGCCGCGGTTCAATCGCCGAAAAATCATGCAAATGAATCACTTTGCGAGCCTGCTCGCAGTCATGAGTTAAGCCTGTCACGTTTTCACGTAAAACGGTGCTATAAAATGAGCCGTTAATTAACCCCACGAATATTCAGGAAATTGCATGATCAAGGAACGAATGACGCCGGAAGAGTTAGCCCTGCTCACTGGCTATAGCCGACAGACCATCAATAAATGGGTACGCAAAGAGGGTTGGATAACGTCGCCCAAGCCCGGTGTCCAGGGGGGTAAAGCGCGCCTGGTGCATGTGAACGAAAAGGTGCGTGACTTTATCCGCAGCGCACGCCGGGCAACGGAAACATCCGCTATGCCTGACGGCATCAGCACTGACGGTTCACTTCATACCCTACTCCTGACGCTGGCCAATGAAATGACGCCGGAAGAGCAGAAGCTGATGACATCGCTGCTATTACGGGAAGGGATTACCGGTTTGTTGCAACGTTTAGGGATTCGCGACCAGAATTAATATGAAAAGACTACGTAGCAAAATGACCACGGAAGAGCTGGCGGAGAATTTGGGTGTTGCCAGACAAACGGTAAATCGCTGGATACGGCAGCAGGGGTGGAAAACCGAAGGACTCAATGGCGTAAAAGGCGGTCGGGCGCGGCTCATTCACGTTGATGCACGCGTGAAGGAGCATATTATGAGCCTCCCGGCTATCCGTAACCGCCAGGCGGTTTATCATCTGGCTGAGGTAGCCTCATCCTACAATGAACAGCCTTCACGTCTGCGTCCGAGCATTATCGAAACGCTGGAGAGTATGACTGAGCTTGAACAGCAGCGTCTGGATACCTTACTGAAGCGCGAAGGCATACGCGGTTTTCTTGCTCGTCTGGGTATTGCCGAATAAAAGGCAAAAAACGGCAGGATACCCTGCCGTTTTTCTTATAGATGGCTTAATTACTGCTGATTTTCACGTTCTGCAATAAAATCCAGCGCCTTGTTGATGCGCGCCACGCTGCGTGACTTGCCGATGGCATGGACAGTAACATCCAGCGCCGGAGACTGACCCGCGCCGGTCACCGCAACGCGCAGTGGCATACCGACTTTGCCCATGCCCACTTCCAGTTCGTCTGCGGTCGCCTGAATGGCGTGATGCACATTCTCAGCGGTCCACTCGGTGAGCGCAGCCAGCTTGTCACGCACCACTTCAAGCGGCTGACGCGCAACCGGGCGGAGGTGCTTCTTCGCGGCGTCGGCGTCGAACTCATTAAACTCTTCATAGAAGTAGCGGCAGCTTTCGGCAATTTCTTTCAGCGTTTTGCAGCGCTCGCCGAGCAGTTTTACCAGGTCCGCCAGCTCAGGGCCAGTGCGGGTATCAATGTTTGCCTGCTCAATGTGCCACTGCAGGTAAGTCGCCACATATTCCGGCGGCATGGTATTGATGTAGTGATGATTGAGCCACAGCAGCTTGTCGGTGTTGAATGCGCTGGCAGATTTGCTCACAGAGCTCAGAGAGAACAGTTCGATCATCTCTTCGCGGCTGAAGATCTCCTGGTCGCCGTGAGCCCAGCCCAGACGCACCAGATAGTTCAGCAGCGCTTCCGGCAGATAGCCGTCGTCGCGATACTGCATGACGCTGACCGCACCGTGACGTTTAGACAGCTTTTTACCGTCGTCGCCGTTGATCATGGAGACGTGCGCATAGACCGGAACAGGTGCATTCAGCGCTTTCAGGATGTTGATCTGGCGTGGGGTGTTGTTGATATGGTCTTCACCACGGATAACGTGGGTAATTTCCATATCCCAGTCATCAACCACGACGCAGAAGTTATAGGTTGGGGAACCGTCGGTACGGCGTATGATCAGATCGTCCAGCTCCTGGTTGCTGAATTCGATCGGGCCACGGATCTGGTCGTCGAAAATCACCGAGCCATCCTGCGGGTTAGCAAAACGCACCACGCATGGCTCATCAGCGGCATGCTCGCTGTGGTCGTGGCGGCAGCGGCCGTCATAACGCGGTTTTTCACCGTTCGCCATCTGCTCTTCACGCAGCGCATCCAGACGCTCTTTGGAGCAGTAGCACTTATACGCCGTGCCCGCGACCAGCATCTCATCAATAACAGCGTTATAGCGGTCAAAACGTTTGGTCTGGAAATACGGGCCTTCATCCCACTGCAGGTTCAGCCAGTTCATACCATCCATAATGGCTTCAATTGCTTCCGGCGTGGAGCGCTCAAGATCGGTATCTTCTATACGCAGCACGAACTCACCTTGGTTGTGGCGTGCAAAAAGCCAGGAATAGAGAGCAGTACGAGCACCACCGACGTGCAGATAGCCTGTCGGGCTCGGCGCGAAGCGAGTTTTGATTTTCATGAAATGGCCTTACGTTATAAAGATGCCGGCAATCGGCAAATCCCGGGGAAAAAACGATGGGCAATATTCTATCACTGTGGGGGGATTCCTCAATGTCGATCCCTTTATCGTGGCGGAGTTTGCTGTTTTTGTTTAGAAATCATGCGCCACCGCCCGTTTTGCGATCGTTTTGTTTAATTTTACGACGAACGAATAAAAACTTTAGAAAATGCGTTGACTCATTTTCAACTCTCCCTATAATGCGACTCCACACAGCGGGGGTGATTAGCTCAGTTGGTAGAGCATCTCCTTTACACGGAGGGGGTCGGCGGTTCGAGCCCGTCATCACCCACCATCTACTTCGGTAGACTCGCAGTGTAGATAAGAATTGAGATTGGGCGATTAGCTCAGTTGGTAGAGCATCTCCTTTACACGGAGGGGGTCGGCGGTTCGAGCCCGTCATCGCCCACCATTCTCACCTTATCGCAGCAGTTCCGAAATGGGCGATTAGCTCAGTTGGTAGAGCATCTCCTTTACACGGAGGGGGTCGGCGGTTCGAGCCCGTCATCGCCCACCATTTCGGGTCGTTAGCTCAGTTGGTAGAGCAGTTGACTTTTAATCAATTGGTCGCAGGTTCGAATCCTGCACGACCCACCAATGTAAAAAAGCGCCCTAAAGGCGCTTTTTTGCTATCTGCGATATAAAAATGTGAACCTGCCGCATTTTCCTCAAGCTAATCCCGTCGGTGCCGATACCTCTGTTTTATAACGCGAGGAAAAAGTATGACGACCATTCAGGCTTCAACCCAACAGATTCAAACCAGCGGCGCGAGTGGCTCTTCGAGCAGTAACGATATCTCTGCGCAAATCACCCGCATTCTCGACAAGATCAAAAAGCTGACCCAGCAGTTAAAAGAGCTGGCAAACAGCCCCGTCAGTGCAGATGAGAAGAAGAAGCAGCAGGAACTGATTCAGACCCAGATCAAAGTGCTGCAGGCACAGCTCGCCGCATTGCAGCGCCAGCAGGCCGAAGAAGCTCAGAAGAAGCAGGATCAAAAACTGGGCAAAGTAGAAGGCGTGAATAGCCCGTCAGACACTAATCAGATTGATATCTACATCTAATCGTCTGATGCGTTAAACAGTGGATCGCGTATGCGGGCCTCGGTTAATCGTTGTGCCTGGATACGCACCACTTCCCAGATGGCCTGCGCCGCACCCGAGAGCGAACGATTTTTTCGCCGCACCAGCATCAGCTTTCGTTCGACAACGGGCGTCAGCCGCTTCACCGCCAGCTGGCTTCCCTGCGGCAGGGGAAGCGCCAGAGCGGGCAACACACTGATGCCAATTCCGGCTTCCACCATCGGAAACAGCGTGGCCGGATGACCAATCTCCTGCACGATCGTTGCCTTAACGCCCTGATTCACCAGAGCGGAATCAATCAGCGGGCGGCTGCCTGAGGCATAATCCTGTAAAACCAGGTTCGCCCCCTGCAGGGACTGCCAACTGACCTCGAGCAACGCTGCCAGCGGGTCGTCGTCACGGCAGAGCAGCAAAAAAGGCTCAGAAAGAACGCTTTCGCATTCCAGATCGCTCACCTGGCCAGGATCGATCACAATACCAAAATCCACATCGCCCTGGCGGATGCTCTCCAGCACCCACTGCTGCGGTCTGTCATGCAGGACAAAATCAATATCAGGATAGCGATGGTTTCCCTCGGCAATACATTGCGGGATAAGGTGCGCGGATATCGTCTGGCTGGCCGCAACCCGCACGGTGCCCGACAGCTGCTGCCCCAGCCTCCCCACGTCTCTGAGCGTGCTGTTCAGCTCATCAAGCAGCCGTTCAAGACGCAGGGCCAGCTGCTGCCCCGCTTCGGTCAGGACCACTTCGCGCGTGGTGCGATCAAGCAACCTAACGCCGGTCTGGTTTTCCAGCTCTTTCACGCTGTGGCTGACCGCCGACTGGCTCAGGCCGATCATTTCACCTGCCCGGCTAAAGCTGCGGGCATGGGCGACAGTGACGAAAATGCGAAGCTGGCGTAGGGAATAATTCATCTGTTTAATTCATAAATGGATGCAATAAATCAATTTTATTTCTCAAATGGAAAAAAGCACAATAGCGACATCTGTTTTCAGGAGTCATTATGAAACTATTTCGTATTCTTGATCCGTTTACGCTCACCCTGGTGGCTACCGTTTTACTGGCCTCGTTCTTCCCTGCTCGCGGCGGTTTCGTCCCTTTTTTTGAGGGACTGACGACAGCCGCCATCGCTCTGCTGTTCTTTATGCACGGCGCAAAGCTCTCCCGCGAAGCGATTATCGCTGGCGGTAGCCACTGGCGACTGCACCTCTGGGTGATGTGCAGCACGTTTATTCTGTTTCCGATCCTCGGGGTGCTGTTTGCCTGGTGGGCACCGGTTAACGTCGATCCGGCGCTCTACACCGGTTTCCTGTATCTCTGTATTCTCCCGGCCACCGTGCAGTCTGCCATTGCCTTTACCTCTCTTGCCGGAGGGAACGTGGCAGCCGCGGTCTGCTCCGCATCGGCATCCAGCCTGTTAGGGATTTTCGTCTCCCCGCTGCTGGTGGGCCTGCTGATGAACATGCACGGCGCGGAAGGTAACCTTGAACAGGTCGGCAAAATCTGCCTGCAGCTGCTGCTGCCGTTTGTCCTGGGCCATCTCTCGCGTCCGTGGACCGGGGCGTTCGTGGCGAAGCATAAGAAATGGATCTCCAAAACCGACCAGTCGTCGATTCTGCTGGTGGTCTATTCCGCCTTCAGCGAAGCGGTCGTGAACGGGATCTGGCATAAGGTGGGCGCAGGCTCGCTGCTGTTTATCGTGGTGGTCAGCCTCGTTCTGCTGGCAATTGTCATTGCGGTGAACGTTTTTGTGGCGCGTAAGTGCGGCTTCAGCAAAGCCGATGAGATCACCATCGTCTTCTGCGGCTCCAAAAAGAGCCTGGCGAACGGCATCCCGATGGCGAACATTCTGTTCCCCACCTCGGTGATCGGGATGATGGTGCTGCCGCTGATGATTTTCCATCAGATCCAGCTGATGGTCTGCGCGGTGCTGGCGCGTCGCTACAAGCGCCAGACGGAAAAGCTGGCGCAGGAAGAGACCCGCGCCGCGAAGGCTTAAGGACGCTTCAGGGGCTGCACCAGCTGGGTCAGCCCCTCGGTTTTGATCAGTAACGTGATAGCCATCAGCTCGCCCAGGCGCCCGGCGGGGAACTCGTCCTTGCGGGCGAACCACAGCAGGTACTCCTCCGGCAAATCGATCAGCCTGCGGCCCTTATATTTACCGAACGGCATTTCCGTATTGGCGATCTCAACGAGCTGCTCTTTCTCCACGTTACTCTCCTAACAGGCGCATCATTTCCGCTTCGTCGATAACCTCAATGCCGAGCTCCTGGGCTTTCGCCAGCTTCGAACCCGCAGCTTCGCCGGCAATCACCAGGTCGGTTTTCTTCGACACGCTGCCCGCCACTTTGGCCCCCAGCGCCACCAGACGCGCTTTTGCATCGTCGCGTGAAAGCTGGCTAAGGCTACCGGTTAGCACCACGGTTTTACCGGCAAATGGGCTATCAATTTCTTCGGCGTTGACCACCACCGGCGCAGGCCATTTAATGCCCTCTTCCAGCAGCTTGCCGATGACCTCGCGGTTGCTCTCTTCGGCAAAGAAGTTAAAGACGTGCGTGGCGACGACGATGCCGACGTCCGGCACTTTCTGCAGCTCGTCGATGCTTGCCTTTTCCAGCGCCTCCAGCGTACCAAAGTACGCGGCTAAACCTGCCGCCGTCGCTTCGCCGACTTCACGAATGCCCAGCGCGTACAGGAAGCGGGCGAAGGTCGTCTCTTTCGCTGCTTCAAGCGCGTTAACCACGTTCTGGGCTGACTTCGGCCCCATGCGATCCAGACCGGTCAATTTGCCCGCCGTGAGCCTGAACAGATCCGCTGGCATATGGACATACTCTTTCTCAACCAGCTGATCGATAATCTTGTCGCCCATGCCGTCAACGTCCATTGCGCGACGGGAAACAAAGTGCTTAAGCGACTCTTTACGCTGCGCGCCGCAGATCAGGCCGCCCGTACAGCGGGCCACCGCTTCGCCTTCCACACGCTCTACGTCAGAGCCGCATACCGGGCAGTGGGTCGGGAAAATGACCTCGCGCGTATCATCAGGACGCTCTGATTCAACAACGTTCACTACCTGCGGGATAACATCGCCCGCGCGGCGAATGACCACTTTGTCACCAATGCGCAGGCCGAGGCGTTCGATTTCATCGGCGTTGTGCAGCGTAGCGTTACTCACCAGCACGCCTGCGACCTGCACCGGCTCCAGTCGAGCGACCGGAGTAATAGCGCCCGTACGGCCCACCTGAAACTCCACGTCGCGAACGAAGGTCATCTGCTCCTGGGCAGGGAATTTAAACGCCACCGCCCAGCGCGGTGCACGCGCCACAAAGCCCAGCTGCTCCTGCAGCGCCAGCGAATTGACCTTGATGACAACGCCATCGATATCAAAGCCGAGCGTCGGACGGTCCTCTTCCACTTTGTGGTAGAACGCCAGCACCGCTTCCGGCGAGTCGCAGAGCTGAACGCGGTTGCTCACCGGCAGGCCCCAGGCTTTAAACTGCAGCAGACGCCCGAGGTGCGTGTCCGGCAGCTCGCCGCCTTCCAGAATACCGACGCCGTAGCAGAAGAAAGTAAGCGGTCGCTTCGCGGTGATGCGCGGGTCAAGCTGGCGCAGAGAGCCTGCCGCCGCGTTACGCGGGTTAGCAAACACTTTCCCGCCGGTGCGACGCGCCTCTTCGTTAATTTTCTCGAATCCCGCCTGCGGCAGGAACACCTCGCCGCGCACTTCCAGACGCGCGGGAATGTTGTCTCCCTGCAGCTTCAGCGGGATCGCGCGGATGGTTCGCACGTTAGTGGTGATGTCTTCACCCGTCGTACCGTCGCCACGCGTGGCGGCGCGCACCAGCACGCCGTTTTCATAGAGAAGGCTGACCGCCAGGCCGTCGAGCTTCAGCTCGCAGCACCAGGTGAGGGAATCGCTGCTTTTCAGACGGTCCTGCACGCGCTTGTTAAACGCGAGGAAGCTCTCTTCATCAAAGACGTTGTCCAGCGACAGCATCGGCACTTCGTGACGCACCTGGCTGAAAGCCCCCAGCGGCTCGGCGCCGACGCGCTGGGTCGGAGAATCTGGCGTAATCAGTTCCGGGTGCTGCGCCTCCAGCTCGCGCAGCTCGCGCATCAGCCGGTCATACTCCGCATCCGGCACTTCCGGTGCGTCCATAACATGATAGAGATATTCATGATGGCGAAGCGTGGTTCGCAGTTCAGTGAGTTGTTGTTCGATTGAGTCCATATCGCACCATCAATGAGAAAAAACCCCCGACAGGCGGGGGTTGAGGAGGAGTTGAAGTAAACGCGACAATTACGCGTTAGCTTCCTTTACTTCGCGGATGCGGTCCTGATACTCGCGCAGCTTCTGCGGGGTCATCATTCGACGCTGATCGTCGAGCACCACACCACCCACTTCATCAGCGATGTGCTGAGCGGACTGCAGCATCAGCTTGAAGTTTTGCAGCTCGTCGCCGTAGGACGGCACCTGCATAAAGATAGTGACACCCGGCGTCACGAAATCACCGGCCATTTCCGGGTCAAAGGTGCCTGGGTTGACCATATTGGCCAGGCTAAACAGCGCCGGGCCGCTACCATCCGGACTCAGGTGGCGATGGAAAATGTTCATATCGCCAAACTTGAAGCCTGCCTGTTGAATACTGTTGAGCAACACGTCACCGTTGAGATGGCTGCCGTGATGCGCGGCCACGTTCATGATGATCACCGCTTCTTTACGCTGCGGCTTTTCAACAACCGGTTCAGGCTCGACGACTGGCTCTGGCTCAACGTGCGGAGCCGGAGCGGGCTGCGGCGCAGGCTGTACATGAACAGGCTGCTGTGGCTGCTGCGCAGGTTGCTGTTGCACGGGCTGCTGCACAGGTTGCTGTTGAACCGGCTGTGGCGCAGCGGGCTGCTGTTGGACAGGCGGTTGCGGCGGCTGACGTACAGGTTCTTCCACTGGCTGCGGCGCTGGCTGGCGCGGCTGGGCAGAGGCATACGGCGGTTGATACTGGTGCTGCGGAGCGCGGGGGGCTTCATGCTCCCCATGAGCCGCGCCGGGCGCAGTATTGACCCGATGAACACGAACTTCACCCACGCCGTCGTCGTCGCTACCGGTGATGTCATCTTCAGTGTCATCATCATCACGACTGGACTTCATGCGCTTCAGTGGGCGATCGCGAAACATCGAGGAACGCTCTTTACGGCTGGTCCAGAAACCATGTACCAGTAAAGCGATTATGGCGATCGCGCCAACAATGATTAATATCAGACGCAAATCCTGCATCATTATATTCTCTGTTGTTCTAACACCTTGCCACCACGGCAAACATTTACTCACTAAGAGTATTTGCCGTTTACGTCAAGTGCAAGTGTGTGCAGAGCATTCGCAGCATAAAGATGAAGTAAATCGTGCTTTTTGCTGGTTTTTCGAACATTTCCGAACTGGTCATTGGTCCGCAAGTGGATAATATAGGCGGGCAATTCCACTGGTTGTGAAAAAAGGAGTACAGCCTGGTTATGGTTTCAACATCGTCTTCTCCCCCGCGCAGCGGCGTCTGGTATTTTTCTCAGGGCTGGAAGCTGGTTTCACTGCCAGGTATCCGTCGCTTCGTCATTCTGCCGCTGCTGATCAACATTATTCTGATGGGCGGCGCGTTCTGGTGGCTGTTCACAAAGCTCGAAAGCTGGATCCCGTCGCTGATGAGCTACGTGCCGGACTGGCTGCAGTGGCTTAACTACCTGCTCTGGCCGGTGGCGGTCATCTCCGTGCTGCTGGTATTCGGCTATTTATTCTCAACGATCGCGAACTGGATAGCCGCGCCGTTTAACGGCCTGCTGGCGGAACAGCTGGAGGCGCGGCTTACCGGCGCGACGCCACCGGACACGGGCGTGCTGGGGATCGTGAAAGATATCCCGCGCATTATGAAGCGCGAGTGGCAGAAGTTTGCCTGGTACCTCCCCCGCGCGGTTGTACTGCTTGCCCTCTACTTTGTCCCCGGCATTGGCCAGACGGTTGCGCCGGTGCTGTGGTTTCTGTTCAGCGCCTGGATGCTGGCCATCCAGTACTGCGACTATCCGTTCGATAACCACAAGGTGCCGTTTAAAGCGATGCGCACCGCGCTGCGCACCCGGAAGGTCGCCAATATGCAGTTCGGCGCGCTGACCAGCCTGTTCACCATGATTCCCTTCCTTAACTTGTTCATCATGCCGGTTGCGGTTTGCGGCGCGACGGCGATGTGGGTGGACTGTTATCGTGCTAAGCACGCGTTATGGAAATAATGCAAAAATGTGTAAAGCAGGGGTGGCTTATGCCGCCCCTTATTCCATACTGATCCCCATTATTTCCTTGCAGTATATAGATATGCGAATTCCTTACTTCCCCCTACCTGCTTAGCAGGTATGCTGGGTCGGTATCCCAATTTCATACAGTTAAGGACAGGCCATGAGTAAGATTTATGAAGACAACTCGCTGACTATCGGTCATACGCCCCTGGTTCGACTGAACCGTATCGGTAATGGACGCATTCTGGCGAAGGTCGAATCACGCAACCCGAGCTTCAGCGTAAAATGCCGCATCGGTGCAAACATGATTTGGGATGCTGAAAAACGCGGCGTGCTGAAGCCAGGCGTTGAGCTGGTGGAACCGACCAGCGGTAACACCGGTATCGCTCTGGCCTATGTTGCTGCCGCACGCGGCTACAAGCTGACCCTGACCATGCCGGAAACCATGAGCATCGAACGTCGCAAACTGCTCAAAGCGCTGGGGGCGAACCTGGTCCTGACCGAAGGCGCGAAGGGCATGAAAGGTGCCATTCAGAAAGCGGAAGAGATCGTGGCCAGCGATCCGGCGAAATATCTTCTGCTGCAGCAGTTCAGCAACCCGGCTAACCCTGAAATTCACGAGAAGACCACCGGCCCGGAAATCTGGGAAGATACTGACGGCCAGGTTGACGTATTTATCTCCGGCGTCGGCACCGGCGGCACGCTGACCGGCGTGTCTCGCTATATTAAAGGCACAAAAGGTAAAAAAGAGCTGATTACCGTTGCCGTTGAACCTACCGACTCCCCGGTTATCGCTCAGGCGCTGGCGGGTGAAGAGCTTAAGCCTGGCCCGCATAAAATTCAGGGCATCGGCGCGGGCTTCATTCCGGGTAACCTGGATCTGAAGCTGATCGATAAAGTCGTTGCCATCACGAACGAAGAAGCCATCTCTACCGCGCGTCGTCTGATGGATGAAGAAGGCATTCTGGCGGGTATCTCTTCCGGTGCGGCCGTTGCGGCAGCGCTCAAACTTCAGGAAGATGAAGCCTTTACCAATAAGAATATTGTGGTTATCCTTCCTTCCTCGGGTGAGCGTTACCTGAGCACCGCACTGTTTGCCGATCTGTTCACGGAAAAAGAGCTGCAACAGTAGTGCCAGTATGTTAATAACGCGTAAAAAAGCACCTTTTCGGGTGCTTTTTTGTGACCTGCTTCAGACTTTTGCCCCTCCTGGCATTGCTTCACCCCGATGTGTCTGGTATTTAAACCAGCAATTATTTTGAAGCGTGAAATTAATCAGTGAACGAAATACCCTTGCTGAATCGATTTTATGATTTGGTTCAAGTCTTCCTTTCGCTGCATAATGTTTAATGACGATTGAAACGTCAGCGCTAACAATACAGGCTAAAGTTAAGCCGCCAGGCTAGACTTTAGTTCCACAACACTAAACCTATAAGTTGGGGAAATACAATGTTCCAGCAAGAAGTTACCATTACCGCTCCGAACGGTCTGCACACCCGCCCTGCTGCTCAGTTTGTTAAAGAAGCGAAAGGCTTCACTTCTGAAATCACTGTAACTTCCAACGGCAAAAGCGCTAGCGCAAAAAGCCTGTTCAAACTGCAGACTCTGGGCCTGACTCAGGGCACCGTTGTTACCATCTCTGCTGAAGGTGAAGACGAGCAGAAAGCAGTTGAGCATCTGGTTAAACTGATGGCTGAGCTCGAGTAAGTTTCCGGGTTCTTTTAAATATCAGTCACAAGTAAGGTAGGGTTATGATTTCAGGCATTTTAGCATCCCCGGGTATCGCTTTCGGCAAAGCACTGCTGCTGAAAGAAGACGAGATCGTCATCGACCGGAAAAAAATTTCTGCCGACAAGGTTGATCAGGAAGTTGAACGTTTTCTGAGCGGTCGTGCCAAGGCATCTGCGCAACTGGAAGCGATCAAAACTAAAGCTGGCGAAACTTTCGGTGAAGAAAAAGAAGCCATCTTCGAAGGGCATATCATGCTGCTCGAAGATGAGGAGCTGGAGCAGGAAATCATAGCCCTGATTAAAGATAAAGGCATGACGGCCGACGCGGCTGCGCATGAAGTTATCGAAGGTCAGGCAACTGCCCTGGAAGAGCTGGATGACGAATACCTGAAAGAGCGTGCGGCTGACGTACGTGACATCGGTAAGCGCCTGCTGCGCAACATCCTGGGCCTGGCCATTATCGACCTGAGCGCGATTCAGGATGAAGTGATCCTGGTTGCCGCTGACCTCACCCCGTCTGAAACCGCACAGCTGAACCTGAAAAAGGTTCTCGGTTTCATCACCGACGCGGGCGGCCGTACCTCCCACACCTCAATCATGGCGCGTTCTCTGGAACTGCCTGCGATCGTGGGCACCGGTAGCGTCACCTCTCAGGTGAAAAACGGCGACTATCTGATTCTGGATGCCGTAAACAATCTGGTTTACGTCAACCCAACTAACGAAGAGATCGAAAAACTGCGCGCGGTTCAGGAGCAGGTTGCGACTGAAAAAGCGGAACTCGCTAAGCTGAAAGACCTGCCAGCCATCACCCTGGACGGCCATCAGGTAGAAGTGTGCGCAAACATCGGTACCGTACGCGACGTTGATGGCGCTGAGCGCAACGGTGCGGAAGGTGTTGGTCTCTATCGTACAGAATTCCTGTTCATGGACCGCGACGCGCTGCCAACGGAAGAAGAGCAGTTTGCTGCGTATAAAGCCGTCGCAGAAGCGTGTGGCTCACAGGCGGTTATCGTCCGTACCATGGACATCGGTGGCGACAAAGAGCTGCCGTACATGAACTTCCCTAAAGAAGAGAACCCGTTCCTGGGCTGGCGTGCCGTGCGTATCGCGATGGATCGTAAAGAGATCCTGCGTGACCAGGTTCGCGCTATCCTGCGTGCCTCCGCTTTCGGTAAGCTGCGCATCATGTTCCCGATGATCATCTCTGTTGAAGAAGTGCGTGCACTGAAGAAAGAGATCGAAATCTACAAACAGGAACTGCGCGACGAAGGTAAAGCATTTGACGAGTCAATTGAGATCGGCGTGATGGTGGAAACACCAGCGGCGGCGACCATTGCGCGTCATTTAGCCAAAGAAGTTGATTTCTTTAGTATCGGTACCAATGATTTAACGCAGTACACCCTGGCAGTTGACCGTGGTAATGATATGATTTCACATCTCTACCAGCCAATGTCACCGTCCGTACTGAACTTGATCAAGCAAGTTATTGATGCTTCTCATGCAG
>OKVJ01000056.1_pt1 | contig 56554 bp, 44 predicted proteins | sample 1606921 | NCBI WGS metagenome assembly OKVJ01 (sample SAMN03281016, study PRJEB24777) | human gut metagenome | isolation source: fecal sample PR161 from 1 month old female Malay infant, caesarean...
TATCGCCCAGCACGGCCCCGGCCTCCACGGAGGCAAGCTGATCGCGGTCGCCGAGGAAAATGACGCGCGCGTGCGGCGGCAACGCATCAATCAAACGCGACATCATCGTCAGGTCAATCATCGACGCTTCATCCACCACCAGCACGTCCAGATGCAGCGGGTTACCGGCATGGTAGCGCAGACGCTGGCTACCCGGCTGCGCGCCGAGCAAGCGGTGCAGCGTGCTGGCTTCGTTAGGGAAAAGCGCAAGCCGCTCCCCGGTAAGCGGCAGTTTTTGCAGCGCGCCGCCTAACGACTCCGTCAGACGTGCAGCCGCTTTACCGGTGGGTGCCGCCAGGCGGATACGACACTTTTGCTCACCCGATAACTGAATCAGCGCGGCAAGCAGCTTAGCCACGGTGGTCGTTTTACCGGTGCCCGGCCCGCCCGAAATCACCGATATTCGCCGCGTTAACGCCACTGCTGCCGCCACTTTCTGCCAGTCTGTCTCGTCGTCAGAGGTAAACAGCGTATCCAGCGTTTGCCGGAGCAGTGCTTCATCGCACGGGAGCGGAGCATTGGTCTCGCTGAAAAAGCGCGCCACCGTCAGTTCGTTACGCCACAGCCGGTTCAGATACAAACGCTCACCCGTCAAAATCATTGGCGTACCGGTATCGGCACTGCTGACGGCGGGCGAGCGGAGTAATATTTCTTGCCAGTCCACTGCCTCACCCAGAAGCGCGAAACACGCCTGTAAAGCCGGCGGCATTTTCTCATCCACCACCAGACGTGAAAGCGGCAGACAGACATGCCCTTCTCCCGCATCTTTACTCAGGATCGCCGCGGCAAGCATGACGGCAGGCTCTTCGCCCGCCACCATCATGGCAAATTGTACGTCCAGGTGGCGAAGTGCACGTTGTTCAATTGCGTCCAGCAGTAGCGCCTGCATCGTCATGCTACTTCCTCCGTGCTTGCAGCAAACAGGTTATCCATCTTTTCAATCAACTCCACAGCCGGACGGGTGCTGAAGATACCCGAACGCGGGTCGTTAGCATCCACGCCGCGCAGGAACAGGTAAATGACGCCGCCAAAATGATCTTCATAGCGATAATCGGCCATGCGATGGCGCAGGTAACGGTGCAGCGCCAGGGTGTAAAGCTGATACTGCAGATCGTAGCGATGCATTTGCATCGCTGAGGCCATCGCCTGCTGGGTATAGGCTTCGCTGTTTGCCCCCAGCCAGTTCGATTTGTAATCCAGCAGGTAGTAGCGCCCTTCGTGGCGGAAAACCAGGTCGATAAAGCCTTTCAGCATCCCCTGCACCTGGCGGAAATTCAGCGGCGGACACCCGGCGGATAACGGATCGTACTCGCGGATCAGCGCATCAAGCGCCTCGGCCTTGAGCGGGCTGGCGATGGGGAGGTAAAACTCCATCTCCACCTGCTTATCTTTGGCGGTCAGCTGGCTCAGCGAGATCCCCTGCGCCGTGAGCGGCGCGTGCAGAACAGCGCGGATCCATTCAGTGAGAACCGGCTGCCACTGTGCGTCGTAGCCGCCGCTCTGTAACATCTTCAGCACCCACTCTTCTGATACCGGCTGGGTAAAATCCAGCTCTTCAAACAGGCTGTGCAAAAACGTGCCCGGCGAGGCGCCGCGCGGAAACTGATGCGGCGTGAGCGCCGGCTCGACGGGCACGCTCCCGGCCCCAGCGGCATCCACGTCCAGTTTTGGCATCAGATCTTGCGCAATACTCTGTCCGTGCTGCTGTAAACCGGAGTAACTGGTGACGCGCCAGTCGTCAGTGATTGTGCGAGCCACCTCGCGGGCATGCAGCGCTGACTCTCCCTGCTCCGGCGTCTGCCAGCGGCTGCTGTCGGGCTGGGAGGGAATATGCAGGGCAACATGCTCTGAGCAAAGTGATTCGATGCACTGGCGCAGCCCTGCGGCATCTTTAGGCTCGCCGCGCTGAATAAGCCGCCCCAGCGCGCTCAGATGAAAATCACTCTCGCCGCTCTTTTCGCCACGGCGACGGAACAGCGGCGCGACGCCCAAGGAACAGTGCCAGACCGAACGGGTCAGCGCCACATATAGCAGGCGCAGGTCTTCCGCGAGACGCTCGGCTTCGGCCAGCTCGACGCTGGACTCCGCGTTGCTGAGGTCGAGTACCGCTTCGAACGACTCGCGATCGTGATAAAAAGCCTGGTCCTGCACGCGATAATTGGCGATAAACGGCAGCCAGACCAGCGGATACTCCAGGCCTTTCGACTTGTGAATGGTGACGATTTGCACCAGATGTTTATCGCTCTCGAGGCGCATCTGCTGGCTGGAAGAATTGCTGTTAGGGTCGGCAATCTGCTGGGCCAGCCAGCGCACCAGAGCATGCTCGCTCTCCAGCTGCGTACCCGCTTCCTGGAGCAGCTCGCTGATGTGCAAAATATCGGTCAGACGGCGCTCGCCGCCCGCTGTCGCCAGCATGTTTTCCGCAATGTGACGATGTGCCATGAGCTCGCGCACCATCGCCATCACGCCGCGCTTCTGCCATTTTTCACGGTAGCGCACAAACTCTTCTACCACAGCATCCCACGCGGATTCGTCAGTATTAAGCGCATCAATGTCACGCGCGTTCAGCCCGAGCATCGCGCTCGCTAAGGCGCTGCGGAGCGTGCTTTCACGCTCCGGGGCTAGCACAGCCTGCAGCAGCCATAGCATCTCGAGGGCTTCCAGCGTTTCAAAAACGCTGTCGCGGTTGGAGAGGTAGACGGACGGTATATTCAATAGCGTCAGGGCGTCGCGGATAAGCGCGGCCTCCTGACGGCTGCGCACCAGCACCGTGATATCGGATGCCTTTACCGGGGCTGGTTTATCCTCCTTCCACAGCAGCGCATCGCCGCGCGCGCCTGCGCTGAGCCAGTCCCTAATTTGCGCCGCACAGTGCTGGGCCATAGCATTTTGATAGTCCGCGACGCCCCAGCCTTCCCCGTCAAGTAGCCAGAAGTTCATGGCTGGCTGAGTTTCGCCATTAACCTCGAAGCGCAACGCGGTATTTTTAGGGGCGAACTTGACCGGCTGGAAAGGGATCTCCCGGAACATAAACGCCGTATCCATGCGGCTAAAGAGCGCATTGACGCTTTCCACCATGCCGGGAGAAGAGCGCCAGTTGGTGTCGAGCGTGTAGTGCGCGTCAACCTCGCTGCGGGCTTTCATGTAGGTAAAAATATCCGCACCGCGGAAGGCGTAAATGGCCTGCTTAGGATCGCCGATTAACAACAGCGCGGTGCCGGGCTGCTGGCGCCAGATACGGCGGAAAATGCGGTACTGCTGAGGGTCGGTATCCTGAAATTCGTCAATCATTGCCACCGGGAAGCGGGTGCGAATCGCAGCGGCAAGCGCTTCGCCATTTTCACTGCACAGCGCCGCATCAAGTCGGCTCAGCATATCGTCGAACCCCAGCTCGCCCCGGCGACGCTTTTCACGCGCGACGGCGTCGCGGATCTCCGTCATGGCGCGAGTGATCATCAGATCGTTGAGCGTCAGGGGCTCCGCCAGCAGGGCTTCAATCGCCAGAAACAGGGGATGTTCAGGTACGATACCGTCGGCTTTGGTCCGCTCAACCAGGAAACGCCGGGAGAATTTCTCCAGCGCATCCGGGAGCTGGTAACCGCGCGTCTCTTCCTGCGCCCACGCGCTGATTTTCTCGATCCATTTGCCCTGGTTGCCGCGATTGAACTTACGTCGATCGATCCCGGAATTCTCGAGGATGGCGTCAATCTCACCGACTGACTCCATCCACTTTTGCTTGATGTCGGCAATTTTCGCGATGATTTTTTCATGCCGCGAGGCCAGGGTTTCATCTGCTGGCGGCGGGGATTTGATGACCGGCGCCTCACCCTGCAGATAACGATCGATGGCGCGCAGCAGCGCCTCCGGGCCTTTCCATAACGCATGTACCGCTTCGGCGATATCCCGCTGTAACGGATAGCAGTGGCGACGCCAGAAATCCGCGCAGGCCTGATAGCGAAGCACGGATTCATCTTCAATAAGCTGCTGCTCAAACAACATGCCGGATTCAAACGCATTCAGGCTCAGCATGCGCTGGCAAAAACCGTGAATGGTGAAGACGGATGCTTCGTCCATCTGCCTTTCTGCGAGGAGCAGCCACTGGGCTGCCTGTTGCTTATCGGCAATCTCTTCCAGAAGGCTCGCGTAGAGAGGGTTATCCGTGCTCTGGCGCAGACAGGCGATGCGCAGTTCGTGGATATTGGTCCGAATACGGCCGCGCAGCTCAGCGGTGGCAGCCTCAGTAAAGGTAACGACCAGCAGCTCTTCAACGCTCAAAGGACGAGGAAAAGCGGCGTTACCGCCAAGGCCTAACAGCAGGCGCAGATAGAGCGCGGCGATGGTGAAGGTTTTTCCCGTTCCCGCTGAGGCTTCAATCAATCGTTCACCCTGCAGAGGTAAACGTAAGGGATCAAGGGACTCAGCGGTATCGGTCATTCTTTCTTACTCCAGGGCATAGATTGCTGCAACGCGCTGACGCTCTTCCAGACTTTCCAGCCTTTCGGGTTCACGTAGTTCGTTTTCCCGTTCTGGCTACCGGAAACCTGAGACAGGATAGTGATGCCCTGCGGCTTAATCACGGCCTGATGGAAGAAATCGGCAGCCTTCTGCGGCGTCAGCTGTTTTATCTCGGCCACTACTTTATCACGCGAATCAAATTTCAGATTACCGCGATCGAAATCTTTGCTCAGCTGCGACGCCTCTTCGCCCAGCGTCTGCGGCGGCTGCATCACCTGCGCGATGACGGCCTGCTGGATCTGAGCAAACTCTTCCGGCTTCATGGCCCGCAGTTTTGCTTCCACCTGCGGGAAGAACGCCTGATAGCGGTGCCAGAGATAGGCTGGCTGTTTGTCGCTGCTTTGCAGCAGGAAGCCCAGCCCCCATTGACGCCCCACGTTCATTGAGAAAGCAAATACCGCATAGCCAAGCTGCTCTTCTGTGCGCAGCTGGTTATAGAACCACGGCTGAATAATCTGACCCAGAACGGCGCTCTGCGCAGAGCTTGCGAATTCATCATAGCCCGTTGGCACAAACACCGCGGCCAGCGCGGAATCGGTGCTGCTCCCCGCTTTTTCAAAGATCACATTCTGTTTTTTCTCAACCAGCACGTCCTGGTTACGGCACCACTCGTCCCCTTTCGAACCGAGCTGCGTGCGAACATTTTCTGCCAGCGTTTTGGCCTGATCTTCGCTCATGTTGCCGACGATAAGAAACTCCGGGCGCGTGTTGGTTTTTAGCAAGTCACGGTAAGCCAGCACCTCTTTTAATGAGATTGATGGCAGCAAGGCACGGCGTTCTTCACGCTGGAAATAAGGTATTTGCGACAGCATTTGCGCCGGCATAAGCGCCTGATCGTAAGCTTTGCCCTTTTCTGCAGAATCCATCATCTGCGCATACCAGGATTTAGCCTGCTCAAGCTGCTCTTCCGTTGGCGTGTAGCTGAAGTAACCCTCGAGCAGTGCCTTGAAAAGCTGAGGCAGACGCTGAGTATAGCCATTTGCATTAAGCATCAAACCGTTGTTGGCGTTGGTGGAGAAGCTGATCCCGCCCACGGCCGCCTGGTTGCTGAGCTGATCGAGCGCAATACCGGCCAGATAGTCATTGAGCGCGAACATCACCTGATTTTTGGCGCTGTTCATCGCTTTCGGGTTACGCAGGACCACGCTGACATCGGCCTTTGGCTCACTCGCAAAATAACGGCTTGGGGTATACACCACGCGCAGCGTCGGTTCATCAATAATAAGCTCCGGGTGCGGATAATCCTTAGTCGTTTTGATCAGCGAGAAATCATCCGGGATATAGGGGTTCAGCTCCGGCAGCTTCAACGCAATCTCACCGGCCTTCTTCTGCCAGTCGGCGAAGGTCTGGTCGCTGATTTTGTCTACCTGATAAGGGGCATCAACAAAGTATGCCGTCTTGTTATGCGGTTCGTTCGGGCTGATGTACCAGATGCGGGCATTTTGCGGCGTCATCATCGCCAGGCGCGCTTTTACCGCCTCGGCATCATAACGATCGGCAATATTGACCGCGTCGAGCGTGTGCGCCACCGGCACGCGGATCATGGTATCCGCCAGCCACTCCACGTAATCCATATCGCGGGTAATGGACGGGTAACGGAAATCGAGATCCAGTACGTGCGCGAGTTCATCAAAATAGCGCTTATCGACGCCTTTCTCGCGCAGTAAAGAGAGGTAGCTAAAGATAGCCGCCACCACTTCATCACGGTTGGCCTGACCTTTGTCGGTCAGGGTGGCGGAGATCGCCAGCACGCCGCTGTTGCCGTTTACCACGGGATCGGAATCGGCGCGGATCCCTTCCACCAACCCCTGTTTTTGCAGCCAGTCAGATAAGGTTCCCGGGCTGCGGTTACCAATCAGGTAGGTCACCAGCTCGTCGGTTTTACTGCGAAACTGGGCTGTGTTGTTATCAATGCGGAACTCAACGCGCAGCACTTTGCGGGGCATGGCAGGGACGTAGTGGATGACGATCCCTTTTTGCGCGTCCGTGACAACCGGTACGTCTATCTTCGGCAGGTCAATATTTTTATTCGGCACCCGGCCAAACGTTTGTGCCGCCAGTCCGGCAAGCTCCGGCAACGGTTTGTTGCTGTAAATAACCGCCTTCATCAGGTTGGCGGAGTAGTATTTGTCACGAAACGCATGCAGGGCGTCAATGACCGGGCTTCCCGGTTTATCGCTCAGCGTCTCCAGGTTACCGCCCGAGAAACGTGAGCCCGGATGCGCCGGGTTGATGGTCTCGGCGCTGACCTGCGCCATACGCATACCGTCCCGGGTACGGGCCATGGTCAGCTCCGCATTGACGGCATTGCGCTCGCGGTCGGCGTATTTTTTATCCAGCAGCGGCGCGGCGATAGCATCGGCAAGACGATCAACCGCCCCTGCCAGCGCGTCATTTTCGACTTCGAGATAAAAGGCCGTGCGATACGGTGCCGTGCTGGCGTTGTGGCTGCCGCCGTGCATTTTCAGGAATTCAGAAAGGCTATCCGGCTGCGGATATTTTTTAGAGCCCATCAGCGTCATGTGTTCGAGGTAATGCGCCAGCCCCGGATGCGCCTCAGGATCTTCCAGCGATCCAACCGGCACCACTAACGCCGAGAGGGATTTCACCGCCTGCGGATCGGAAACCAGCAGCACGGTCATACCGTTATCAAGGCGGATAGCCTGATACTGACGGGTATCTTTTTCGCTCTTACGGATAGTTTCCTGAACGGGTTGCCAACCGGAGTCTGCGTGAGTGACGGGTGCCCAAAGGGCGACAAACAAAACAAACGCTTTGAACAAGGTGCTGCCTGGCATTACGACCTCTTTATCACGGCTACATCATTAACAAACTGCGTGCTGGACACGCCAACATCTCATTCTTTGGGTACATCAGTCCGTGATAAGAAGTGCATCATAAATGAACAACCCATACTGTGCAATTTTTATACAGCGCTCAGGACTGATTAAACTTAAACAACGGTAACAGGTAGCGCTGTGCCTCTTCCGTAATAGCCTCGAAGTATTCTGGCTCAAGCGTTCGCCATAGACGTTGATACCAGACATCCTCACCTTCACCGCGTACCATCATGTTTCCTTCATAGGCCTGCATAAATTTACTGCGCGCTTTCTGCAGCGAAGCCTCATCCGTTAACATCGCATCATTCTGCGCGTCATAACAGGCTTTTATCCACGCACCGCCACTTTCGGGCAGTAACAGGAGGGGTTTGTTCATTCCCTGAAGATAGCCCTCAATATACAAGGACAGATAGCGTAACGCCTGTTCTGCCTCCATGGGTGGGAAGCGCCATTCGCCCTCTTTGCGCACGAAGATCCGGCTTTCACCTTTATTCCCACCCGCACTGTAGACAAGATGTTCCAGCCAGAGTTGCAATCCTTGTGAAACGCTGAGCAGAGAAGGCCGCCAGCGCAGTAGCCCATCCGGCTGAACCTGGGTTAGCCAGCCCGTGAGCTGTATGCCCTTGCAGCTGAGATCGATTTCGATGCTGTGTCCGGGCTGGCGGTGCTCCCTGACGCGCTCCGCCAGAGCGGTCATCTCCTGGCACTGCGCCTCCCAGACGATTTCCCCAAACGCACCGTAAGGTAGTTGCCCTGCGGCACGGTAGCGGCGGTAAAGTTTGTCTGCATCTTCCTCTTCAACCAGCGCATTAAGCAGTTGGAGGTTTAGCTGATAGCGCTCCAGCCCATCCAGAGTAAAGGGTTCTGCATCAGGAATTTCGCTCTCTTCAGAGCGGAAGTTGACCTGTAATCGCTGCTGGAAGAAGGCGCGCACCGGATGCGCCCAAAACCGCTGAAGCTGTTCGAAAGTCAGAGTGTTAATGGGCAGTGGATCAAGCGGCTGAATAAAATCCGTATGGGCTCTCCCCTCTTTTTTCGCTGCTGGCAGCCATTCGCGGGCATAGCTTTGCTGTTCGCTGACAATATAGTTTACCGGGTCAAACGGCATGCGGCTGTGGATACAGGTAATGTGCGCCTTCACCCGCTGCTCGCTTTCATCGCAGTTAAGCGCCTCATCCCCAGCCAGATAGTGGCTCTGGCCGATATAATCCACCAGTTCCTGCACCAGAACGGAGGGGAAGCGCTCGCTGTTGTCCTGAATGGAACGACCGATATAGCTGATATAGAGCTTACTTTGAGCGGAGATGAGCGCTTCAAGGAAGAGATAGCGGTCATCATCACGACGGCTACGGTCACCCCGCTTTGGATCTGCGTTCATCAAATCGAACCCCAGCGGTGCCAGGGCCCGAGGATAAATACCGTCGTTCATGCCGAGCAGGCAGACCACCTTAAAGGGGATTGAGCGCATTGGCATCAGGGTACAGATATTGATGGGGCCTGCCAGGAAACGCTGGCTGATTCGCTCCTGGTCAAGGCGCTGCGTCAACTCATCTCTCAGCAGCGACAAAGGAATCGCTTCGAGATAGTGTGAATTCACACCCTCGTCAACGATAGCCTGCCACTGCGTTTCAATGAGCGCCATCGCCGCTTCGGTGTCGTTGTCTGGCAGGAAGAAATCATTAAGTAACGCCCTGCACACCGGGAGCCACTCTTCGAGCGGACGCGGCTGCATTAGCTCACGGCGCCAGCGGTTAAGCTGCATCAGCAGAGAAGCTAAATGCCCTACCAGGTCAGCAATCAAACCGCTGGACTCATCGTAAGGCAGCACTTCGTTCCATTCGCCCTGGCTGCTCTCCATGGCGTAGCCCAGCAGCATACGCGTCAGGCCAAACCGCCAGGTATGCTGGCCGGTTGGGGGAAGCTCGAACTCCTGGACGTTATCGTCATCGATGCCCCAGCGAACGCCTGATTCGTTTACCCACTGGCGAAGGTAGCGCAGCCCTTCTTCATTGATGTTGAAGCGGGCTGCCAGCACGGGAACATCCAGTAACGCCAGAACATCTTCGGAGATAAACCGGCTATCCGGCAGTGAAAGCAGGGTGATAAATGCCTGCAATGCCGGGTGCGACTGACGGGCACGACGGTCAGAGATGGCGTAAGGCAGGTATCGCTCACCCGTCGCACTGCCGAAGACGGCCTGAATAAAGGGACTGTAGCTGTCGATGTCCGCCACCATCACCACGATATCGCGCGGCGTCAGTTCAGGGTCGTCCTGCAGCATCGCCAGCAGTCGATCGTGAAGCACTTCGACCTCACGCTGCGGGCTATGACAAACATGGATCGTGATACTGCGATCCTCAGCGTCCAGCTTCCGCTTGCTGTCGCTGCGCTCAAACTCTTTCGCCGTCACGCCCATGACGGCGCGGTTCTCCAGATCCAGAATGTCTAACTGAATATTATGCAGCAGACTATCCGGGGCGATCTCGACAAAGGCGTCAACGTCACCTTCGCCTGATGACGTAATATCGGAGAGCATGTGAATGTAATCACGCCCCAGCTTCCCCCATGAGGCAAGCAGTGGATTGGGCAGGTTCTGGATGCCGTCTTCATCAAAAAGCTGCCCGGCAGTCGAGCCGTCTTTAAACAGCGGGACGGATCGTTCTTCAAAAAGGCGCTTTCGCTGGCGAGTCACCAGCCGCGCAAGCCAACGTTCATCGAGGATATCCCCCCAATACTGTCGGCAAGGGTTGGTGAACAAAATATGAATATCGATATGTTTACCCAGCGCATTCAACGCTTTCAGATAAACAGGCGGTAATGCGGATATCCCACAGATAAAAACGCGTGACGGCAGTCGGGCTGGACGCGCCGACGCATTCTCGAGTATTGAGATAAACCGATCGTACAGGTTGGCACGGTGCCACTTAGGTTGCCCAAGTTTCTCCGTATGCTCGACCAGCGCTTTCCAAAGCGGTGCCTGCCATATTTGCGCCTCCGGTAACCCTTCAACCAGTTCGCCCGCTTCCCAGCGAATTAACCAGTCAGAACGGTAAACAAGGTATTGGTCGTAGAGATCGGCGGTGCGCGACGCCAGCTGGAACAGCTTGCGCTTATCGGTATCGTCATTGAGGTAGTGGCGCAGCATGGCGAATTCATCGTGCTGGAGCATCTCCGGCAGCAGCGCCATCAGCTTCCAGCTCATGCCCTGCTTGTTGAAGGCGCTCTGCTCGGGGATGTCCGGTAACACGCGAACAAACATCTCCCAGATAAAGCTCGCGGGCAGCGGGAAATCAATATTCGCGGCAATGCCAAACTTACGGGAAAGCGACATTTGCAGCCACTGTGCCATACCGGTGCTCTGCACCAGCACCATTTCAGGCTCAAAAGGATCGTCGAGCCGCTCGCGCTCAACGATAAATTCCATCAGTGCTTCCAGCACATCCAGACGATTTGAGTGGTAGACCCTTAACATAGACGCTCCCGACTACTGGCTAACCGGGCAATGCAGACGCGTTATTTCACCGCGTCGCCCCAGAGGAGAAATAAGTGTAACCGTGATGCTGACACATCCTGCGTGCGTTGTCTGCACCCGACTGGCCTGCCAGCCTGCGGGCAGAACATTTGTTGAGAGCTGAGCCTGATTCCAGGCGTGGTGCCAGAGCTGACGATACTGGTTAAACAGCGTAAACCGCGCCGCCAGCGCCCGATGATAGCCGGCCAGTGCCGTGACGATGATGACCAGCAGCAGCATCGCCAGCAGAACCTCAACCATGCTAAATCCTTTTTCTTTGCTTACGGCAGCTGGCATAGCGAACGTTCCTTTAGCGGACAAAAATCACTCCAGCCGTGAGGCGAAAAGCGAATATTACCGTCAATAATCTCTCCTGAACGCCAGAGCAGCAGGTCGTTGGCTCCGGCAATCAGTAAAACAGTGGTCTCACTCAGCCGCCGCAAACACACTTGCCGCGCGAATGCCTTTTTGCACTGGACTTCAGGATCGGGTGACCAGCTCTGAACGCGTCCCCACTCAAGCGCTGACTGTACAGAACCCTGCTGCTGCAGCGAACGGCTCTCACCGCCAACGAGCGCGCTGAACGTTGTCAGCTGCTGGTTAAGGCCGGTGAGGATCAGCGTACCAAGCACCAGTAAAAGTAGAACCAGCGCCAGCGAAGACATACCGCGTTGACGGTTCACAGGTTGTACCCCGTGACCGTATACAAAGCCTGATAAGGCTCTCCTTGATCGCCGTTGCGCAGGGCGGACAGTTCGATATTCAGCTCCGGCGCAAACCCGGTGTGTGTTACTTTCCTCACCACAAAATGCGCGATGGCGAGCCTGTCCGGGTCCGTGAGCTTTTCCCATCCCTGACCTTCACACGAGGTTGCCCCACGAAGCGTTTCCAGCGCGCCCGATTCCAGACGAAAACCGGTGCTGTCGTTTTCTGATGCACTGCGGTCCCAGCGACCATTACTGTTGACATCCCACCGAACAATGACGCAGCTGCCCTGCCTTGCGATCGCCAGCCCTTGCCCCTGGCAGTTCCCCGCACAGTAACCCGCACGCTGAAGCTGTTTGCCGAGAGCAAACAGGCGCTGCCAGACCTCTTCTTCCAGCTCTCTCTGGCCGGATTGCAGTAATACCGCCTGATGCAATCCGGGTAGAAAGCGCGATGCGCCAATCAACAACAGGCTACTGATGGCCGTAGCAATCAGAACTTCTGTCAGCGAGAAACCGCGTTGTCTCATCGACATGAACCTCCTTGTGAGACCTTACACATTCTAATACGCCCTCCGTCTGAGACCAGGATAAGCCATTCTCCGGCACGGCTTTGCAGGCGTATCCGCCCTGCCCATGCCGTATCCCTTAACCCATAGAACCCTAATGACGGTGTGACCTCGCTCACCGCGACCTCTGGCCAGAGTGGAATCAGAACAAAGGGGCTGCCCTTCTCACAGCCTTGTACGGCAGCGCTCACCAGACACTGCTGTCCCCCAACCCGCAGCTGGGTTATGTGATGGTCGCGGTTGTACCTGTTGGCATCATTTCGCAGAAACACCAGATAGTCGCGCACCTGGCCAGCGGTTTGCCACAGCCGCTGCTGCCGCTGCCAGCTGTCCCAGCCGTACAGACCTGAGGCGCTGAGTATGACAACCAGCGAGACTGCCACCAGCGTTTCGATAAGCGTAAAGCCGTTCTCTTTTTTCATGCGGGAAGTGTGGCGATTCGCCGTGGGCGTGGCGAGCGGTGAATAATGGTTTTACGAGGCGTTATCCGAAGTATCAGGAGAGTTGCAGCGCGTTGCACGTTTTCTGGATAACGCCTCGGAAAATGGAATAAAGACGAAAAAAAACCGGCGCTAAACAGCACCGGTTATGTCACGCTTTACCGCATCAGATAGCGACAGGCGCTTTGATGCCAGGGTGCGGGTCGTAGCCCTCAATCTCAAAATCATCAAAGCGGTAATCGAAGATCGATTCCGGTTTGCGTTTGATAATCAGCTTCGGCAGCGCGCGCGGTTCACGAGTGAGCTGAAGATGCGTCTGTTCCATATGATTGCTGTAAAGATGGGTGTCCCCACCTGTCCAGACGAAATCACCCACTTCCAGGTCGCACTGCTGCGCCATCATGTGGACTAACAGAGCATAGCTGGCAATGTTAAACGGCAGGCCGAGGAACACGTCACAGGAGCGCTGGTAGAGCTGGCAGGAGAGCTTGCCGTCTGCGACATAGAACTGGAAGAACGCGTGGCACGGAGCCAGCGCCATTTTATCCAGCTCGCCCACGTTCCAGGCGGAAACGATGATTCGGCGCGAGTCCGGATCGTTTTTCAGCTGGTTCATCACGGTGGTGATCTGGTCAATATGGCGGCCATCAGGCGTTGGCCATGCGCGCCACTGCTTGCCGTAAACCGGGCCCAGGTTGCCGTTTTCATCTGCCCATTCGTCCCAGATGGAGACGTTATTTTCGTGCAGATACGCAACGTTGGTGTCGCCTTGCAGGAACCAGAGCAGTTCATGAATGATCGAGCGCAGGTGGCAGCGCTTCGTCGTCACCAGAGGGAAGCCTTCTTGCAGATTGAAGCGCATCTGGTGGCCAAAAATGGAGAGCGTACCGGTACCGGTACGGTCGTTTTTCGGCGTGCCCTCATCGAGCACTTTTTTCATCAATTCAAGATACTGTTTCATGGTTCCTCAGGAAAGTTGTTGCTGTGGACGACGACGATACGCCCAAATCATCATAATGGCACCCGCGACAATCATCGGAATGGAGAGGATCTGCCCCATGCTGATGTACTGTACCCATTCGCCGGTAAACTGCGCATCCGGCTGGCGGAAGAATTCAACGATGATGCGGAACGCGCCATAGCCAATCAGGAACAGTCCGGAAACAGCTCCCATCGGGCGCGGCTTGCGAATAAACAGGTTGAGGATGATAAACAGCACCACGCCTTCCAGCGCCAGCTCATACAGCTGGGACATATGACGCGGCAGCACGCCGTAGGTATCGAAAATGGACTGCCACTCCGGGTGCGACGGCAGCAGCGCGATATCCTCCGCGCGGGAGCCCGGGAAGAGCATCGTGTACGGCACGCTTGGGTCAACGCGGCCCCACAGCTCACCGTTAATAAAGTTGCCCAGACGACCCGCCCCCAGACCAAACGGGATCAGCGGTGCGATAAAATCTGACACCTGGAAGAAGTTGCGTTTGGTGCGTTTGGCAAAAATCACCATCACCAGGATCACCCCAATCAGGCCGCCGTGGAAGGACATGCCGCCGTCCCAGACGCGGAACAGGTAGAGGGGATCGTTCAGGAACACCGGGAAGTTATAGAACAGTACATACCCAATACGGCCACCGAGGAACACGCCGAGGAAGCCCGCGTACAGCAGGTTTTCAACTTCGTTTTTGGTCCAGCCGCTGCCAGGACGGCTGGCGCGACGGCCCGCGAGCCACATGGCAAAAATAAAGCCCACCAGGTACATCAGACCGTACCAGTGAAGCGAAACAGGTCCTACTGAGAAAATGACCGGATCAAACTCCGGAAAATGCAGATAACCACTGTTCATCTGTCACCACAAGATGTTGTTATTCCGCTGAAAGTGGACAGCGGTAGACATGCGATTCTGCCTTAAGCAGAGGCTCCAAAGTTGCGAATCATAGCATAAGGCGGGCGCGGAGGATGCGCCAGAGATGTAAAAGATGTGTATAGGGTTTTGTGCGCGCTGGCGCCCTCTCCACAAGGAGAGGACGAAAGACGATTAGCGACCACCGCGGATCAGGCCGCCCATACCGCGCCGTTCCATAAATGCCGCCACCTGGTGACGAACCTCTGCGGCCAGCTGCGCCTCAAGGCTGCGCTCAGCCAGCTCGCGGGCATCATTGATGTCGATATGCCGCAACAAATACTTCACGCGCGCTACTGCGCGGCCGTTCATTGACAGATGACGATACCCCAGACCAATCAGGATCGCGACGCACATCGAGTCTCCGGCCATTTCACCGCACAGGCGGAGATCAATACCGTACTGTTCAGCCTCACGGGCAATCATCGCCAGCGCGCGAATGATCGCCGGGTGCAGGCTATCGTAGATACTGGCGACGCGGGTGTTGTTCCGGTCGACGGCCAGAATATATTGCGTCAGGTCGTTGGTACCGACAGAGATAAAATCAACGCGATTTGCCAGCTGCGGCAGCATAAAGACCATAGATGGCACTTCGAGCATGACGCCGATCCGTGGTTTCGGGATCGCATAGCCAATCATCTCTTCCACTTCACGACCAGCACGTTCGATCAGGCGCCGCGCTTCGTCGATTTCATCTATGCTGGTGACCATCGGCAGCAGGATACTGAGATTGCCCGTCGCGGCGTTGGCGCGCAGCATCGCGCGCACCTGGATCAGGAAGATCTCCGGCTGATCGAGCGTAATGCGGATCCCGCGCCAGCCCAGACACGGGTTCTCTTCGCTGATGGGCATATACGGCAGCTGTTTATCCGCCCCGACATCCAGGGTTCGCAGGGTGACAGGCTTGTCGTTGAACATCTGTAACATCCCCTGATACTGCGCCACCTGCTCCTCTTCGGAGGGGAAACCGCTCTGCAGCATGAAGGGGATTTCAGTGCGGTATAAACCGATCCCGTCGATTCGGCTGCCAAGCTTCTCTTCGTGCTCGGGGCTTAAGCCGGCGTTGAGCATGACTTTGATCCGCTCTCCGCTTTTCAGCTGCGCGGGCAGGTTAACGTCATCTTCCGCCAGCTTGCTTAATTCATTCTCTTCGCTGATGAGACGCTGATATTCCTGGAGCAGAACCGGCTCAGGATCGACCAGCAGTTCACCGCGGTAACCATCAACCACCAGCGTGCGGCGGTGCAGCACCGAGGGCTGAATATCCGCCCCCATAACGGTGGGGATACCGAGCGCGCGCACCATAATGGCGGCATGGGAGTTCGCTGCACCATCACGTACGACAACCCCGGCGAGTCTGTCCTGCGGCAGCTCGGCCAGCGTTGTTGCCGAAAGTTCATCGGCCACCAGCACAAACCGTTTTGGCCAGGCATTCGGCCCCTGAATGGTGTCATCGAGGTGGAACAGCAGGCGCTGTCCCAGCGCGCGGAGATCTCCCGCCCGCTCTTTCAGATAACCGTCGGTCAGTGCAGCGAACTGCTCGGCAAATTTTTCGATGACCTTTTTAACCGCCCACTCCGCGACTGCGCCTTTATCAACCTCAGCAAAAAGCTCACGGCGCAGACGCGCGTCGGAAAGCAGGTGCGAGTAGAGGTCGAAGATGGCCGCCGTCTCTTTTTGCGCACCAGCGGCAAAGCGCTTGCTGTAGCGACGGAACTCATTGGCCGCCTCTTCCAGCGCGGCGGTAAGACGCTCGCGCTCCAGCGCTTCATCAAGCGTAGAGGCTTCGTAGACCTGCTCCATCAATGGCAGCGTGGCGTCCATCCAGCCTTCCGCAATCGCCACCCCTGGCGATGCCGGAAGGGCGCGAATGCGCGTATGGCGGTACTGACCAAAGAGCGCAGCAAGCTGAGACTGAGAGAGGATCGCCGCCATCTGTGTCGCCAGCGTGACGAGGAAGGACTCTTCGCTTTCATCATACTGACGCAGCTCGCGCTGCTGGACGACCAGCACACCGAGTAGCTGACGACGCTGAATAATCGGCACACCCAGAAACGCGCGGAAGCGTTCTTCTTTTACGGAAGGGATGTATTTAAAGCTGGGGTGTTTTTGCGCGTCGGCAAGGTTGATAGGTTCAGCCAGCCGCCCAACCAGACCGACGATACCTTCATCAAATGCGAGCGTTACGGTGCGCCCCCGCGGCTTTTTCAAACCGCGGGTCGCCATCAGGTAATAGCAGCGCCGATCGTGGTCGGCCAGATACACCGAACAGACCTCGGTCTCCATCGCAAGACAGATGTCAGTGACCAAAATATTCAGCGCCTCGTTGAGGCGCGGAGCGCTGGCCACCTTCTCGACTATTTCTCGCAAGCGGGTGAGCATGATTTGCGTAGCTTAACCTCTTTTACGTCGCCAGGCAGGTGCGCTCTGCGGCTTAGGCGGGATCTCCTGAAGCTGCATCACCACACTTGCAAACTCTTTCATCACCCTACGGTAAACATCGCGCTTAAATGACACGACCTGACGAACAGGATACCAATAGCTCACCCAGCGCCAGCCATCGAACTCCGGCGTACTGCTGGTTTGCATATTGATGTCCGAATCGTTGCCCACCAACTGCAGAAGAAACCACTTCTGTTTCTGGCCGATACAAACCGGCTTTGTGTCCCAACGCACCAAACGTTTCGGTAACTTGTAACGCAACCAGTTGCGGGTCGAGGCAAGGATGCGAACATCTTTTCGGCTTAAACCGACCTCTTCAAAAAGCTCCCGGTACATCGCTTGTTCTGGGGACTCTCCCGGATTGATCCCGCCTTGCGGGAACTGCCAGGAGTGCTGACCATATCGACGGGCCCACATGACCTGGCCCTGACGATTACAAATTACTATTCCTACGTTCGGGCGGTAGCCATCGTCATCAATCACCGGACTACCCCAAACTAAACCTTATATATGAATGATTGTTTCACACTACAGTGAGGCGGTAAACCACTCTCTTACAGGCCTGCAACCTAATAACATTTGAATAACTCACAAATAAGCGCAGAGTTATAAACAGATGTGCGGTCTCGAGGGCAATTTTATTCACCTTTTCTGTGGATATAGTTGTGAAGAAGTGTCTGATTACCGATGAACAACCTGAAATGGCCTCTGCCCTCCCGTTTCTCATCTTCAACATAAAGCTATATTTTTCATCAGTTTATATTCATATCGACAAACTAAATGCAGAATAACGTGACGATCGTCACAGCAGGGATCGTCGTGCTGATGAAAGATCGAACAGCGTCGGTTTTATCCACAGAATGTGCCAATAAGTTAGGCACAATTTGTCTGAAATTTGGATTTTCGTCGCACGTCAAGGCTGTAAATTGAAACAGTAGTCAGGGTTATGCCCAGTTATCCCATTTTTCTGTGGATAACATGGTGTAAGATCCTGTTTATTGTCAGTGACCAGATTTGAACAACCCGTTTTGCGTCCCTGATGAAACCGTGAAAAATTCATAAAAAAACCTATAAATCATACACATGGAATATTGGTACAGAAAAAGTTAAACTCTATCCACAGGGGACTGTTTCTTCGTTTATTTTTTAATCAAAAGGTTATCGTCATGCATCCGCTTTCACCCTTGCTCTCACCGCCTTCGAGCGAAAGCCAGTTGCTACAGCAGGCTCAGCGCCTTGCAGGCTTCTCGCTGGGCGAACTGGCGGCGATGGCAGGGCTACAGATCCCGAAGGATCTGAAACGAGATAAGGGCTGGATCGGCATGCTTCTGGAGCTGTGGCTGGGGGCAAGCGCCGGGAGCAAGCCAGAGCAAGATTTCGCGGCCCTTGGCGTAGAGTTAAAAACTATTCCTATCGACCGCCAGGGTCGGCCCCTGGAGACTACCTTTGTCTGCGTTGCGCCCTTAACCGGCAATACCGGCGTAACGTGGGAAACCAGCCACGTGCGCCATAAGCTGAATCGCGTGCTTTGGGTTCCGGTTGAAGGCGAACGGCAGATCCCGTTAGCTGAACGCCGCGTTGGCGCGCCGCTGCTCTGGAGCCCGGATGAAGAAGAGGAGCATCAGTTGCGCCTGGACTGGGAAGAACTGATGGACATGATTGTGCTCGGTCAGGTCGAGCGAATTACCGCCCGGCATGGAGAAGTGTTACAGCTGCGCCCGAAAGCGGCAAACAGCAAAGCGCTTACCGAGGCGATCGGCGCGATGGGCGAACCCATACTGACGCTGCCGCGCGGTTTTTATCTCAAAAAAAATTTCACCGGCGCGCTGCTTGCTCGTCATTTCTTACTTAAAACATAGTTTTTTACTTATTTTGCGAGCTCACAAACATAATCGCCTGGTTTTTAAGATTTTACCGCTTCACCCTGTAGCTATAACGGGTTAATACTACACTATGATTTGATACGAGCCAGATGAGGACGATAACGATGAAAAAATGGGCGGTGTTAATTTCAGCAGTCGGGTTGGCGTTTGCCGTTTCGGGCTGCAGCAGCGATTACGTCATGGCGACGAAAGACGGCCGGATGATCCTGACTGACGGTAAACCGGAAGTCGACGATGATACCGGTCTGGTCAGCTACCACGACCAGGCAGGCAATAAAATGCAGATCAATCGCGACGAAGTCTCGCAAATTATTGAGCGATAACAGTCGGAGGTCAGTAGCCTACTGGCCTTTTTGATTTTTTTCTTCCCCTTTTGCTTCCCCTCTGCCATGTTTATATTCCTTTGTCGGGAGGTTCCTGACGCGGTCTACATGTCTATTGAAGGAAGCCGGCTATGCATTATCACCGTATCCCCCACAGCGCTCTGGAGATAAGTCAACTGGGGTTGGGCACGATGACATTTGGTGAACAAAACAGCGAAGCCGATGCCCATGCACAACTCGATTATGCCGTCAGCCAGGGGATTAACCTGATTGATGTCGCAGAGATGTACCCGGTGCCTCCACGCCCTGAAACGCAGGGACTTACCGAAACCTACGTCGGTAACTGGCTGGCAAAACGCGGTAACCGTGAAAAGCTGGTTATCGCCTCGAAAGTGAGTGGCCCCGCGCGGAACAACGATGCCGGGATCCGCCCAAACCAGATCCTCGATCGCAAAAATATCCGCGCCGCGCTGGACGCGAGCCTGAAGCGCCTGCAAACCGACTATCTCGACCTTTACCAGGTCCACTGGCCGCAGCGTCCAACCAACTGTTTTGGCAAGCTCGGCTACAGCTGGAATGAGAGCGCCCCCGCCGTTACGCTGCTGGAAACGCTGGAGGCGCTGACCGAATGCCAGCGCGCGGGAAAAATCCGCTACATTGGCGTGTCCAACGAAACGGCCTTTGGCGTAATGCGCTATCTGCACCTGGCGGATAAACACGATCTGCCGCGCATCGTCACCATCCAGAACCCGTACAGCCTGCTTAACCGCAGCTACGAGGTGGGGCTGGCCGAAGTGACGCAATATGAGGAAGTGGAACTGCTCGCCTATTCATGCCTCGGTTTCGGCACCCTGACGGGGAAATACCTGAACGGTGCGAAACCGGCCGGGGCGCGTAATACCCTCTTTAGCCGCTTTACCCGCTACAGCGGCGAGCAGACGCAGAAAGCCGTTGCAGCCTATGTGGATATCGCGAAGCGCCACGGCCTGGATCCGGCGCAGATGGCGCTGGCCTTCGTGCGCCGTCAGCCGTTTGTTGCCAGTACCCTGCTTGGCGCGACGACCATGGAACAGCTGAAAACTAACATTGAGAGTTTCCATCTGAACCTGAGTGAAGAGGTGTTAGCGGAGATTGAAGCGGTGCATCAGGTTTATACCTATCCTGCGCCGTAGCCTGATGCTTTTGCCGGGTAAGGCGAAGCCGCCACCCGGCTACTTATTAACGGCGACGCTGCCAGATCCACAATCCCGCAATCGCCGCCGCGAACAGCCCACCAAATCCGACGCCAATCGCCACCACCGGGACACCCACTTTTACCGCCAGCGAGTAGAGCCCCAGCATTAACAGCATGGCCAGGTTTTCACCGAGATTTTGAACCGCAATGGCATTCCCCGCCCCGACGGTCTGCTTGCCACGCTCCTGGAGTAACGCATTCAGCGGTACCACAAAGAAGCCCCCCAGAATACCAATCAGGATCAGCAGAGCATAAGCGGGCAATAACGCATGTTGCAGCGAGAAAATAAGCACCACGAGGCCAATCAGGATCCCCGCTGGCATGCAGCGTGCGACCGTTTCAAGCGTCACCAGCTTCGCCGCCGCGCCCGCGCCAGCCACAATGCCGATAGCCACCATCGCATTAAGATAGGTCGGCGTCGCATTGTCCGTAATCCCCAGCGCCACCGGTACCCACAGAACCAGCAGGAAGCGCAGCGTGACGCCCGCCCCCCAGAACATACTGGTTCCCATCAGGGAGAAGCGCGTTTCCCCGTTACGCCACAGCACGCGGCACGCGTTAAAGAAACTGCCGGTCATCGGTTTAAAGCGCCAGGACTGGCCCGGGCGAGCCACCGGCAGCTTCGGAATAAACAGGTTAGCCACGACCGCCCCACCATACACCACTGCACACACACCCAGGGCCGCCAGAACATGCCAGTCGGCCAGCACGCCACCCGCGACGGAGCCGAGGAGGATAGCGGCAATCGTTGACGACTCCATGAGGCCGTTGGCTTTCACCAGTTTATCGCCCGTGGTCAGTTCTCCGAGAATGCCATACTTCGCCGGGGAGTAGGCGGCAGCACCGATGCCCACCAGCGTATAGCCAACAAACGGATTGAAGCCGAAGCAGATACTGGCAGCGCCCAGCAGCTTGAGACCGTTGGCAAACATCATCACCCGGCCTTTGGGGAAACTGTCCGCCACCTGCCCCACAAACGGGGCAAAGATAATGTAAGCGCCCACAAACACCATCTGCAGGATCGGCTGACTCCAGTCAGGGTAAAACTCGGCTTTCAGCAGCGCCAGCGTGGCAAACAGCAGCGCGTTATCACCGAACGCAGAGAGAAACTGCGCGGCGATGACCGCCATCATGCCTTTTGAACGCAGCGAGGTGTTAGTGTGTACTGACTCACGCATTTTGCTGTTCCGCCTCTTCAACCATACCTTTCAGGGTCACGAAATCGGGCTTCCCGCTTCCCAGCACCGGAAGCTGCTTCAGGTGGTGAATATCGCGCGGCACGGCCAGTTCAGGAATACCGTGTTCACGCGCATAGCTCAGTAACCTGTCGCGCTTAAGCTCAGCATCAGTGGTAAACAGCACCAGCGCCTCGCCTTTGCTGGCATCACTCTTCACGACCGTGGCGTGCATCTTCTCGGCGGACACGGCCGTCGCCAGCTGTTCAACCATTTCCAGAGAGACCATCTCACCGGCGATTTTGGCGAAGCGTTTTGCGCGCCCCTGAATCTGTACAAAGCCTTGCTCATCGAAACGAACGATGTCACCGGTGTCGTACCAGCCGGTTTCAATCTCGCCGTTGACGTTTTCCGCCGTTGGCGCTTCCAGCACGCCTGGGTTTTCCACACGCAGGTAACCGTTCATCACGTTTGGCCCTTTCAGCTGCAGGCGGCCACCGTCCTCAATGCCCGGCACCGCCAGCAAGCGCGCATCCATCCCCGGCAGAATTCGGCCCACCGTTCCCGGTTTCGCCGCCATCGGTACGTTGATCGAGACCACGGGCGCACACTCGGTAACGCCATAACCTTCAAGAATGCGCAGGCCAAACTTATCCTGCCAGATCTGACGCGTGCTCTCCTGCAGCTTTTCCGCACCGGCCACCACGTACCGAACGCGGAAGAAATCATACGGATTGGCGAAACGGGCATAGTTACCCAGGAAGGTTGAGGTCCCGAACAGGACGGTGCAGTTACGGTCATACACCAGCTCCGGCACAATGCGGTAGTGCAGCGGGCTGGGATAGAGGAACACCTCGGCACCGGTCAGCAGCGGCGTGAACAGCCCCACCGTCAGGCCAAAGGAGTGGAACAGCGGCAGCGCCGACATAAAACGGTCATTCGCGGTAAAGTCGGCAATGCTTTTGATCTGCTCAACGTTCGCCAAAATACTCTTGTGGCTGTGGACGACGCCTTTCGGGTTACCCTCCGAACCCGACGTGAAAAGGATAATCGCGTCATCTTCCGGCTGCTGTTTGACCTGCGCCAGATGCGGCATCAGCAGATGCGCAAAAATCCACAGCTTGTCGCCGGTGGTCACGTCCGCTTTTAGATCTTCCAGGAAGACCCAGCGTACCTGGGTCAGCTGTTCCGGCAGATGCCACAGCTTGCCTTTGTCCAGGAACTGTCGGGAGGTAAAAATGGTATTAATTTGGGCGGCGGTAATGGCGCTGGTCAGCCCTTTCACGCCCGCCGTGTAGTTCATCATCGCCGGTATACGGCCACGGGAAACCGCACCAAAAATCACCGCCGCGCTGATGCCCGCGTTTGGCAACATCAGGCCGATCTTTTCGCCCTTTTTGCTGTACTTCTCAAGAATGCGGCCCACGAACAGCGTCTTGGTCAGCAGTTTACGATAGGTATCCGGGGTAAAGTTGATGTCTTCAATGCATTTTTTCTTCGCGCCGTAGCGGTACTGCGCCGAAAGCAGGGATTCATACAGCGTTTCACGCGGACGAACGGCCATGCGCGCTTCCATCATAATCTGGTGCAGCATTTCCCCGGCGATTTTACGGCGATCGCGGGCACGCGGCGCTTCCGGCATCGGTAACGACGTCGGCGGCAGGATATGCAAGGTGATTTTGGGGAACAGACGCTGCTTCACCAGCCCCTTAAGGCGGCTGAAATGGGTCAACTCTGCGCCTTCAATGCGCAGCGGCACCACGGTCGCGTTTGATTTCGCCGCGACAAACCCCGCGCCGTCGTAGATTTTCATCAGCGAACCGGTCACTGAAATGCGCCCTTCAGGGAAAATGACCACCGGACGCCCCTGCTCTACCAGACGTACCAGGTGTTTAATCATCATCGGCTTTGTCGGGTCAAGCGGTACGAAATCGATCAGTGGGGTGAGCCAGCGCATATACCACTGCTGGCTGATGGAGGTATAGACCGCAAACACCGGACGCACGGGCAGAAACAGCGCAAGCAGGATGCCGTCTATAAAGGAAACATGATTGGGTGTGATGAGAACGCGCTCGCCACGAAGCGCCTGGGCATCGCCAGTGACGCGGATGCGAAAAAGAATACGGAACAGTGTACGGAAAAACCCAAATAGCATCTCAACTCCCTTTGCCAGACAGTGTGGTGGGTTGACAGTAAATGGTGGCAGATTACACGAGAAGTGATACGGGAGCGACAGCAAAAATGGAGGCGAAAAAAAACCTGCGCATCCGCGCAGGTTGGTGCAAGAGATGAGTACGAAACCGTACTAAGAATTCTCACCAATCAATACCTCTGGGATCTTGATTGTGGCTGTTGACCCTGCGCTTCGCCAGCAGGAAAACGCAAGGGAATGAGCCGAAATGCAACCAGGTGTGAATATTCTCTTTTGCTGTTACAGGTTGAACGATCAGGCAAAAAAAACCTGCGTAAGAACGCAGGCTGGTGTAAGTCGTGTTAATCAACCGGAGTTGATTCCACCTATCAATACCTCTGGGATCTCGACTCTACCAACCTCTTTAACGTCATCGCCACCGGACAATCGCAACAGCCTGAGGCAAAGTGTAACTAAAGGTTCAGAATGACATTCTTCTGACATGACCAGGCGTGTAACGATTACACTACCAGGGTTGGTCTGCGTCACGTTTGTGGCGCCCGGAAACCGGCTTCCCTTGAATGGACGTCACTTTTCCGCAACACTATTCAGTGTGTAAACGCTTACCCCAAATAAGAAGGTTATAAATGGCGACAATAAAGGATGTGGCTCGTCTGGCAGGTGTGTCGGTAGCCACCGTCTCCCGCGTGATTAATGATTCACCCAAAGCCAGTGACGCATCACGCCAGGCGGTACAAAGCGCCATGGAAACCCTGAACTACCATCCGAATGCCAACGCCCGCGCGCTCGCCCAGCAGTCAACAGAGACTATTGGGCTGGTGGTGGGAGACGTTTCCGACCCCTTTTTCGGTGCCATGGTAAAAGCGGTTGAACAGGTCTCTTATCAGACGGGTAATTTTTTGCTGATCGGCAATGGCTACCATAATGAACAAAAAGAACGCCAGGCCATCGAGCAGCTGATCCGCCACCGCTGCGCTGCACTGGTGGTACACGCCAAAATGATCCCGGATGCCGAGCTAATTCACCTGATGAAGCAAATGCCCGGCATGGTGATTATCAACCGTATTATCCCCGGCTTTGAAAAACGCTGTGTAGCACTCGACGACCGCTACGGCGCCTGGCTTGCGACCCGTCATCTGATTCAACAGGGTCATACCCGGATTGGCTATCTCTGCTCCAATCACCCCATTTCTGATGCGGAAGACCGCCTGCAGGGCTACTACGACGCCCTGCGCGAAAACGGTCTGCCGTGCAATGACCGTCTGGTGGCCTACGGTGAACCGGATGAGAGCGGCGGCGAACAGGCCATGACGGAGCTGCTGGGTCGCGGACGGAATTTCACCGCGGTCGCCAGCTATAACGATTCGATGGCCGCCGGGGCAATGGGCGTCATGAATGACAACGGGATCGAGGTGCCAGCGGAAATCTCGCTGATTGGCTTCGACGATGTTTTGGTCTCCCGGTACGTGCGCCCGCGCCTGACCACCGTACGCTACCCCATCATCACGATGGCCACCCAGGCCGCAGAACTGGCGCTGGCGCTGGCCGAACAACGACAGCCGCCGGAGATTACCCATCTCTTCAGTCCAACGTTAGTGCGCCGTCACTCCGTTGCTGCGCCCGCTGACGCGCAGAGCGAATAGCGAATAGCGATACAGGTGTACCGTTTTATCCGGATACTCCAGCCCATCGCCAATATACTGCCAGCCGTAACGTTCATAGAAGTCGCGGCAGGCAGACCAGAGATGAAGTTCCTCGTACCCGGCCCGTGCGGCGAAGCGAATAACATGCTGCTGTAACTTTCCTGCCAGCCCCTTGCCGCGCGCCGCGTCGTCAACGTAGAGCGCCGCCAGCCACGGACAGAGATCCTGACGGGTAATCAAATCACAGCGCCAGAGTCCCACCGTCCCGAGAAGCCGTTCATCCTCTACGGCGATAAAGGTCAGCGGCAGGGCACCCGGCGTCTGGCTGTGCTCGACGATGCTATGGAAAAAATCCCGCGCAAGCCCCTCGCCAAAGGCCTGCCAGAGCCAGTCGGTGACCTGCTCCGCATAGCGCGGTGCCTCGTAAAGCGGGAGAATGACGGTCTTTTTCACGTTTCACCTGCGTTTTTAATGAATATGCTGGCCTGACGCCTCCAGCCCGGTTTGGCGATTATTTTACCAGAGTCAGACTATTTAGTTTTACTTCCGGCAGGCCAGGCGAATCGTGACCAAAAAGCGTGATCGTGGCAGAAGTTTTGCGCTTCCCGCATCGCTTATACGCTGTCAGGTCTGTGTTAAACTGCAAACCATTACGTGGAAGCAGGAATGTAGAATGGCAACAATGCTGGATGTCTCACTGCGCGCGGGCGTGTCGAAGGCTACCGTCTCGCGCGTGCTGAACGGCACAGGTCAGGTTAAAGAGAGCACGCGTCAGCAGGTCTTTGCTGCGATGGAAGAGCTGGGCTACCGCCCAAACTTTCTCGCGCGTTCGCTGGCTAACCAGACCAGCAACAGCATTGGTCTGGTCGTCTCTACCTTCGACGGCTTTTACTTTGGTCGTCTTTTGCAGCAGGCGTCGCGGCAGACCGAAACCCACGGGAAACAGCTGATCGTCACCGACGGTCACGACGCGCCAGAGCAGGAAGAGCAGGCGGTGCAAATGCTGGCCGACCGCCAGTGCGATGCCATCGTGCTTTACACGCGCTATATGAGCGAAAAAGCGATCATCAAGCTGATTAATACCGTGCAAACGCCGCTGGTGGTCATCAACCGTGAAGTCAGCCAGGCACCGGAGCGCTGCGTGTTCTTCGAACAACAGGATGCCGCGTTTAAGGCGGTGGACTACCTGATCAATCAGGGCCACCGGGAGATCGCCTGCATTACCGTTCCGATCCACACCCCCACGGGTAAAGCGCGGCTGATGGGCTACCGTAAGGCGCTGGAAAAGCACGGCATTCGTCTGGACGAGCGTCGAATAAAGTACGGTGATGCGGGAATGACGCGGGGCTATGAGCTGTGTAAGGAGCTGATTGCTGAAGGGGTGTCGTTCAGCGCGCTGTTTGCCTGTAACGATGATATGGCGCTGGGCGCGTCCAAAGCGCTGCATCAGGCAGGGCTTAAGATCCCGCAGGATATCTCCCTGTTCGGCTTTGACGATGCCCCAAGCGCAAAGTGGCTGGAGCCTGCGCTGTCATCGGTTTATCTGCCGATAGATAACATGATCGTCACGGCTATCGATCAGGCGATCCGGCTGGCGAAGAACCAGCCGGTCGATGCGATCCCGCCGTTTACCGGCACGCTGGTATTACGCGATTCGGTCACAACGGGGCCGTACTTTAATCAAACGAGTTCCAGCGCCAGCAGTTCCTGAATGGTCTGGCGACGACGGATCAACCGCGCCTTGCCGTTATCAAACAGCACTTCCGGCAGCAGCGGACGGCTGTTGTAGTTCGAGGACATAGACGCCCCGTACGCCCCGGTGTCGTGCAGCACCAGGTAATCGCCCGGCTTCACCTCGGGCAGCGCACGGGTTTCAACTTTGCCACCTTCCTGCTGGGTAAACACATCACCGGATTCACACAGCGGGCCTGCGACCACCGTCTCGCGGCGCGGCGCGTGCGTTAAATCGCGGCCATCAGCAGCCAGGGCGGTAATGTGATGGTAGCTGCCGTACATGGACGGACGCATCAGGTCGTTAAAGCCCGCATCAATCAGCACGAAGTGGCGGGAGCCCATCTCTTTGACGCTGCGTACCTGCGCCACCAGCACGCCGGCTTCGGCTACCAGGAAACGACCCGGCTCAATTTCCAGCTTCACGGCATGGCCCAGATGCGCGGCAATTTGATCGCGCGCGGCGCTCCAAAGGCCGTAATAGTGATCGGTGTCGATCGCCTCTTCCCCTTCACGATAAGGAATGGAAAGACCGCCACCGGCGGAGATCGCCTCCAGATCCTGACCGAAGTCAACAACCTGGCGCACCATCGCCCCGCACACCTGCTCCAGGTGCCCGTAATCGACGCCGGAGCCAATATGCATATGAATACCGACCAGCTTCAGGCTGTAGCGCTGCAGTACCTCAAGCGCGGCAGGCATATCGGCATACCAGATCCCGTGCTTGCTGTTTTCGCCCCCGGTGTTGGTTTTTTGGCTATGGCCATGTCCAAAGCCCGGGTTGACGCGCAGCCAGACGCGATGGCCGGGTGAAACCTGCCCAAGCTGCTCCAGCATATCCACAGAACCAGCGTTCACCGGCACCTGCAGTTCATGCACGCGCGCAAGCGTGGCGTCGTCGATCACATCCGCGGTAAAGACGATCGCGTCAGGATCGGTTTTCGGATCAAAGCCTGCCGCCAGCGCACGCTCGATTTCACCCAGCGACACGGAGTCAACCTTCACGCCCTGCTCGCGCATCAGGCGCAGAATATGAATATTGGAGCAGGCCTTCTGGGCAAAACGCACCACGTCAAACTGATGCAGGGCGGCGATCTTCTCGCGAACGATCTGCGCGTCGTAGACCCATACCGGGCAGCCAAACTCGGCGGGCAGGCGCAGCAGGTTTTCAGCGTTCAAATCGGTATCCGTCTGGTTGAGCGGGCGTGGCATGGTCTTCTCCGGTTCAATTCATTTTTTATGATTACGCCACAGCGGAAGCAGAATAAAAAATATCGTTTTATCGCGAGTCTATGCAAAAATGATATGGACAGTTCCTTGCTTTCAGGTGCCCTATGCCCGCCGTCAATTTACGCCACATCGAGATTTTTCACGCCGTGATGACCGCCGGCAATCTCACCGAAGCCGCGCAGATGCTGCATACCTCGCAGCCGACGGTCAGCCGCGAGCTGGCGCGCTTCGAGAAAGTGCTGGGGCTGAAGCTGTTCGAACGCGCCCGGGGCAGGCTTCACCCGACGGTGCAGGGGTTGCGCCTGTTTGAGGAAGTGCAGCGCTCATGGTACGGGCTGGACAGAATCGTCAGCGCGGCGGAAAGCCTGCGCGAGTTTCGTCAGGGCGAGCTGTCGATTGTCTGCCTACCCGTCTTCTCTCAGTCCTTCTTACCGACGCTGCTCCAGCCTTTTCTGGCCCGCTATCCTGAGGTCAATCTCACCATCGTCCCGCAGGAGTCGCCTCTGCTTGAAGAGTGGCTGTCGGCACAGCGCCACGATCTCGGGTTAACCGAAACCCTCTCGACACCCGCAGGAACGGCGCGCACGGAACTGCTCGCGCTGGATGAAGTGTGCGTTCTGCCCGCCGGGCATCGGCTTGCCCAAAAAGCAGTGCTGACGCCCGCAGATTTTCATGGTGAAAACTACATTAGCCTGTCGCAAACGGACAGCTACCGGCAGCTGCTGGATACGCTTTTTTCTGAGCATCAGGTGAAGCGGCGGATGGTGGTTGAAACCCACAGCGCGGCGTCAATATGCGCGATGGTGCGCGCGGGCGTTGGCGTTGCGGTCGTCAATCCGCTTACGGCGCTGGACTATGCAGGAAGCGGGATCGTCATCCGCCGTTTTAGCGTTTCCGTCCCGTTCACCGTAAGCCTTATCCGCCCGCTGCACCGTCCGGCTTCCGCGCTGGTGGACGCATTCACCGAACACTTAGTTGAGCATGCGCGTCAGGTGGCGCTTCGCTTACCTGACCTGCAAAACCCGTTATGACAGCATAAATTCCACGGCATCTGCCGCGTGAATGGCCGCGGTATCAAACACCGGGATGGGGCTTCGTTCGCCCGGCACCAGCAAACCGATCTCCGTGCAGCCGAAAATCACCCCTTCAGCCCCCTGCTGCGCCAGTTTATCTATTACGCTGACGTAATATGCGCGGGAGGTTTCGCTGAAGGTTCCGAGGCAGAGCTCGTCGAAAATAATCTGATTGATGCGCGCCCGGTCCCCCTCATCCGGGATCAGGCTTTCAATCCCAAACTCGCTGTGCAAGCGCCCGCGATAGAAATCCTGCTCCATGGTGTAACGTGTGCCCAGCAAGGCCACGCGCGCCATTCCCGAAGCGCGAATAGCGCGTCCGGTGGCGTCCGCGATGTGCAGGAACGGCAGCGAACAGCGCGCTTCAATGTGCGAGGCCACTTTGTGCATCGTGTTGGTACACAGCAGAATGCCCTGCGCCCCCGCACGCTCCAGCCCCAGCGCGGCATCAGCCAGGATTTCTCCGGCTTTATCCCATTCACCGCTCGACTGGCAGGCTTCGATTTCATGAAAATCAACGCTGTGCAGCAGCAGGCTCGCGGAGTGCAGGCCGCCCAGACGCTGCTTTACGCCTTCGTTAATCAGGCGGTAATAAGGGATTGTCGATTCCCAGCTCATCCCACCTATCAGGCCAATCGTTTTCATCATCGCTCCTTATCTGTTTAAGCCAGTGAAGCAAACTTGTGATCCTGTTTCCAGTTCTTTATTACGTCGTTTTCTTTTTAAGCTGGCCAATGTAAATTAAATAAAACACTGTTTTATTATGAAGGGCTAAGCCATGTTTATGTTCCACAAAGAGACCGCGTCTGAAGATCTGGGGAATGGCGTTACGCGTCGCGTGCTGGCCCACGGCGGCAGGATGATGGCGGTTGAAGTACAGTTTGAGCAGGGCGCGATTGGCCCACTGCATAACCACCCGCACGAACAGTTAACCTATGTTCTCTCTGGTGAATTTGAGTTTACCATTGGTGAAGAGAAGCATGTCGTGACGGCGGGAGATACCCTCTACAAAAAACCACATGTGATGCACGGCTGCGTCTGCCTCAGGGCCGGCACGCTGCTGGACACCTTTACGCCTGTTCGCGAGGATTTCCTGAAATAAAAAAGGCGCTGTTGCAGCGCCTTCATGTGTGCAGAATTTATTCCGTTACCGGCTCTGGCAATGGGTTTCGGCTGAGCATGGCCTCACGGAGTAATACGCTGCCGCAGGCAAACAGAGCGCCAAGGATCGCCGCCAGAATGACAATCATGCCTGTGCCCGGGCCGTCTTTTTTCACCGGCATCGATGGCGAAAGCTGATACCTGAATGGCTCAAGCTTAACGTCTGCGAAGGAGAGTTGTTTCAGCTGCGCCAGGTAATATTCCCGGTTCTGGAAGTCCGCGTTCAGCTCCGTCACATCCTTCAGATTTTTTTCAATCCTTAGCTTTTCCGCGATACCGTCAGCCCCGAGCGCAACGGAGTAATCCGGATCGTCTTTTATCCCCTGTCCGTTGCTATAAACGGGCTTCTTAATGCCCGCCGCATTCGCCACTTCCAGCGAATAGTTCAGCCGCTGCAGGTTGGTGTTATGTACATTGGTCAGACGAACGCGGTCGAGCGTCAGCTGCTGCTCTACCTCGTTCGTTTTGAGGGCGATCTGGTTGCGGATATTCTGCACCGTTTCTTTCTCAACAATTGCCGAGATATAGTTGATATACCCCTCCAGAACGGATTGGGCATCGGCAGCGGTCGGCGCGGTGAAGCTCAATGTCCAGGAGACGAAAGGCGCTTTATCCGCATCTTTTCCCTGAACATCATTCACCGCTTTCATTCTGTCTGCAATATTGACAACCGCACGGTGCAGTTCAAGCGGGTCCACTTGCGCATTCTTGAGCTGCGCCATCACGTAAGGTGAAGAGGCCATATACTCTTCAAGCAATGACTGCGACTGGAATTTTTTAATAAACAGGTCAAAGACTTCCTGACGGGTAACCGGCACCTTCACATCAAGAACCTGCAGCGCAACCATCATCTGGCTCAGCGGGTTCCACTGTGTCTGTTCCGCCGGAGTGATCACCGCTTTACTGGTCCATTTTTGCGGCAGTAGAAGCGCAATTGCCAGACCTGCCAGCGCGAAAACAAAGATAATGGTGGCAATACGTTTTTTCGCGGTAATCAGAATATCTAACAGGCCCAGAAGATCGATCTCTTTTGAACTGACTGCTGGAGGAGCATATGAGGGAAAATCGAGGTCCGTATTTTTTTTGAAATCCATTGCTGACATAGCCGTTCTTCTGTTTCGGGTGCAGTAAATTCCTGCCGGGTGAATTCAGTTGCCCGATAATACAAGAAACTAAGAATAATCTCAACGCGAGAATGGACTATCTGAGGAATTGCTATCAAAGTTGGTAGTTATTCAGCATCACGCTAACAAAACGCCGGGTGGCGCTGCGCTTACCCGGCATTAACCCTTACACGCCGATATTTCGCAGTTTCTCCCCGCTCATCAGCTTGCGTTCAATATGTTCCAGCGTCACGCCTTTGGTTTCTGGAATTAGCCAGAATGTCACGCCAATAAACGCCACGTTCAGCACCGTATAGAGCCAGAAGGTTCCCGCCGCGCCAATCGCATCCAGCAGCGTCAGGAAGGTCGCGCCGATGATCATGTTCGACACCCAGTTGGTGGTGGTGGAACAGGTGATACCAAAATCGCGACATTTCAGCGGCTGAATTTCAGAGCACAGGATCCACACCACCGGCGCGGCGCTCATCGCGTAGCCAGCAATACACATCATGGTCATGCCCACGGAGAGCCAGGAGAGGCCGCTGGACGCCGTGCCGTTATCAAACTGCATCAGGCAGTAGCCGAGGATCAGGGTGCCGAGCGCCATCACGCTAAAGCCAATTTTCAGCGCAGGCTTACGACCGGCCTTATCGACGGTGAACACCGCAATAAAGGTGGCGAACATAAAGGTCAGCCCCACCACCAGCGTGGCGATCATCTGCTGTTCGGTGGTGGTAAAACCGGCCATTTTGAAGATGCGCGGGGCGTAATACATGATGATGTTCATCCCCGTGAACTGCTGCATCGCCTGCAGCAACATGCCGAGGAACACCGCGCGGCGCACGTTGCGGTTAGCCTTAAACAGTGACCAGCCGCCCTGCTTCAGCTTCAGGCTTTCGCGGATCTCGTTCAGCTCTTCACGCGCTTTCTCAGACGTGTCGCGCAGCATGCGCAGCACCTCTTCCGCTTCCACGTGACGCCCTTTTTGCGCCAGCCAGCGCGGACTGTTGGGCAGGAAGATCACTAAAACAATCAGCACTACCGCAGGCAGCGCCAGCACGCCGAGCATCGCCCGCCAGTTACCGCTGTAGCTGAAGTACGTATCGGACAGGAACGCCAGCACGATGCCCAGCGTCACCATCAGCTGGTACATGCTAATCATCTTGCCGCGCACGTTCTCGCTCGCCATTTCGGAGAGATACAGCGGCGCGGTGTAGGAGGCAATCCCCACCGCCACGCCCAGCAGCACGCGGGAGAGCAGCAGCACTTCAACGTTAGTGGCAAACGCCGAACCTATGGACCCGGCAACAAACAGGACCGCCCCGACCATCAGGCTGTATTTACGCCCAAGGCGGAACGAAAGCCAGCCGTTAAACAGCGCACCGATGGCCGCGCCGAGCATCATGCTGCTCACCACCCACTCCTGCAGGCGGTTACTCAGCGTAAAGTGATCGGTAATAAACGGCAGCGCCCCGGCGATCACGCCGATATCCAGGCCGAACAACAAACCGGCCACGGCTGCCGCAATGGAGACAAACTGGTTCATGCGGCGGGTATCGCGCAGCGCGGCGGGCATCAGGGTAGAGTCATTTATAGATGTCATATTTTTCCTGCCTCAACAGCAAAATTCGTTAAATGAAATTACGAGATAGCGGGAAAAAGTGTCAGGCCGGAATTCGTGAAGATATGGATTATTTCGCTATGGCATAGCGTTCTGTGATGGACATTACAATTTCAGCTAATGCTGGATAATCGCCTAATTTTACTAACACTTTAATTTTTAAGTAATAAAAGTGTGATGGCAGTCATCTATGATTTTTAAGTATGGATTTTTCGTGTTTATCAATATGGACTTTGACAAATTTTAAGCAAAAAAAACCTCCGCCGAAGAGCAGAGGTATTTGTCATAAGTTAGGTTATCGCGCCAGCCAGCCGCCATCAACCGCGACGGTATAACCATTGATATAGTCCGATGCCGGGGAAGCCAGGAACACTACCGGCCCCATCAGATCGCTCGGCAGCCCCCAGCGACCCGCCGGAATACGCTCCAGGATCGCCGCACTGCGTTCTTCGTCCGCGCGAAGCTGCTGGGTGTTGTTGGTGGCCATGTAGCCCGGCGCAATCGCGTTGACGTTGATGTTGTGCTGCGCCCATTCGTTCGCCAGCAGGCGGGTCACGCCCATCACCGCGCTTTTCGACGCGGTGTAAGACGGCACGCGGATGCCGCCCTGGAAGGAGAGCATCGAGGCGATGTTAATGATCTTGCCGCCCTTGCCCTGCGCGATGAAGTGCTTCGCCGCCGCCTGGGACATAAAGAATACGCTCTTGATGTTCAGGTTCATGACATCGTCCCAGTCGGTCTCGCTGAAGTTAATCGCGTCTTCACGGCGGATCAACCCCGCGTTGTTGACCAGAATGTCGATATGGCCAAATTCCGCCACCGCGCGATCCAGCAGCTCCGGAATAGCGTCGATTTTACGCAGGTCGGCGGTCAGGCTGAGAAAACGGCGGCCCAGAGAGGTTACGCGTTCGATGGTTTCCGTGGGCTCAACGATGTTAATCCCGACGATATCACAGCCCGCTTCCGCCAGGCCTAACGCCATCCCCTGGCCCAGTCCGGTGTCACACCCGGAAACCACGGCCACTTTACCCTGCAGAGAAAATGCATCCAGAATCATGTTTGTTCCTTACTCTTTCAGCGCCTGTCATCAACAGGCAGATGTATGCTTAACTGCCCGCGACTAGCGCAGATCCTTAACCGCGACGTGGTCCATGTCATCGAAGACCTGGTTTTCTCCAACCATCCCCCAGATGAAGGTATAGGCTTTCGTCCCCACGCCGGAGTGAATAGACCAGCTGGGTGAAATCACCGCCTGCTCGTTATGCATGACGATATGGCGAGTTTCCTGAGGCTGTCCCATCATGTGGAACACGCAGGCGTCTTCATCCATGTTGAAGTAGAAGTAGACTTCCATGCGGCGTTCGTGGGTATGGCACGGCATGGTGTTCCACAGGTTGCCCGGGGCCAGTTCGGTCAGACCCATGCTGAGCTGGCAGGTTTCCAGCACATCCGGCACGAAGTATTTATTGATGGTGCGGCGGTTGCTGGTGAGGTTGTCGCCCAGCGTCACGGGCGCAACGTCCGCGGGCGTTACTTTTTTGGTTGGATAAGCGGTATGCGCCGGGGCGCAGTTGTAGTAAAACTTCGCGGGTTTACCGCCGTCGATGCTGGCAAAGACCACCTCTTTCGCCCCTTTGCCGACGTACAGCCCGTCGCGATGGCCAATCTCGTAGCACTGGCCGTCCACGGTAATCGTGCCCGGCCCGCCAATATTAATCACCCCCAGTTCACGACGCTCCAGGAAGTAGCTTACGCCCAGCTGCTTGCCTACTTCACCGCCCACGGAGACGGTTTTCGCCACCGGCATAATGCCGCCCACGATAATGCGGTCGATGTGGCTATAGACCATGGTGTACTTATCGGCTTCGAACACCTGCTCAATTAAAAACTCGCTGCGCAGTCCCTGAGTATCCAGCGTTTTGGCGTGCGCGCTGTGGATGCTTTGTCTGACGTCCACGGTAACCTCCAGATGTGGTCATGCCCGAAGGCAGAAATTAAACGAAACGACGTTTCGTTTTATGATGAGCACATACTAGCGGCATAAAATAGGGTTTTCAATTGCAATTAAAACAACGTTTCATTTTTTATTTTTGTTTATAACAGAAATGACGCGCGGATCACGATTACTTCCCATGAAGAGAAGAACACGATAAAAAAAACCTCCCGAAGGAGGTTTTTTAAGTGAGGAGAAATTAGCGTTCGATGGCGAGCGCCACGCCCTGTCCGCCGCCTATACAGAGGGTAGCGATCCCTTTGCGCGCGTTTCGCTTTTTCATTTCGTGGACCAGCGAAACCAGGATTCGGCAGCCGGACGCGCCGATGGGATGACCCAGCGCAATTGCACCGCCGTTCACGTTGACCCGCAGCGGATCCCACTCCAGCATTTTGCCGACCGAGATCGCCTGCGCGGCAAAGGCTTCGTTCACTTCGATCAGATCGACATCCGAAAGTTGCCACCCTGCGCGCTCCAGGCAGCGACGGGTAGCGTAGACCGGCGCAATCCCCATCAACGCAGGATCCACGCCCACGCTGGCAAACGCCTTAATGCGGGCCAGCACGGGGAGATCGAGCTCAAGGGCTTTACTTTCGCTCATCATCATCACGGCGGCGGCACCGTCGTTAATGGACGAGGCATTGCCCGCGGTGACCGAGCCCTGCGTTTCAAACGCGGGGTTCAGTCTCGCCAGGCCTTCCGCGCTGGCATCCGTGCGCGGCTGTTCATCGGTATCGACGACGATCGCCTCGCCGTTCTGACGCTGCGTGCTGACCGGGACAATCTCGTCGCGAAAGCGACCGGAATCAATCGCGGCACGCGCTTTTTGCTGCGAACTGAGCGCATAGGCGTCCTGCAATTCGCGGCTAATGCCGTACTCGCGCGCCAGGTTTTCTGCCGTCACGCCCATATGATAGTCGTTGAACGCATCCCACAGCCCGTCATGCACGAGGCTGTCGAGCAGCTGGCTGTTACCCAGCTGCGCGCCGGTTCGGCTATCGGTGAGAACGTGCGGCGCGCGGCTCATGTTCTCTTGTCCGCCAGCTATAACCACATCCGCTTCACCGCACTGAATGGCCTGGGTGGCGAGATGCAGCGCTTTTAACCCTGAACCACAGACGTCGTTGATGGTAATAGCGGAGACGGTGTTGGGCAGCCCGCCCTTCAGCGCCGCCTGACGCGCAGGGTTTTGCCCGGCACCGGCCGTGAGAACCTGCCCCAGGATCACCTCATCAACTTCATGGGCTGCGATCCCGCTACGTTCCACCAGCGCTTTAACGACCACGCTGCCCAGGTCAACCGCCGAGTGACGCGCAAGCGCTCCCTGAAAACAGCCGATAGCCGTACGCAACGCACCCACTATTACGACATCTTTCATCACGACCTCTGTGTTAAATGACATGACGATAGTAGAGGATTGTTACTGGCAATTATCTTAATTGTTTAAAAATAGTGAGTTTAATCACAAGGATTAGCGTGCATCCTGCAGATACTGCCGTAGCCAGCTTCCGGCCACGCCGGGAGGGGATCGTTTATTCCACAGCAGATCGATGCCGATCGCCCGTGGCCAGCCGGGAACATTGAGCTGTACCAGCGACTTCGCGGCGGCGAATTCATCCACCAGCGCGCACGGCAGCACGCACCAGCCGAACCCCTGGACGGCCATACTCAGCAGTAACAGGTAGTTCGGCGCTGACCAGACGGGCCCGCGCGCGATCTCAGCCTCGCGCTCAAGGTAGGTACTGAGCCTCAGCTCCCGCCAGCCGTGCAGCTCGTCGCTCTGCACCTCGTGTTGTCCGGCGAGCGGATGCGTGGTCGCGGCATATATCGCCATTCGGGTCTGCACCGGCAGCCGGGTAGCACCAATATCCGTAGGATAACCGTCTCGCGCTTCCGTCAGCCCCACCTGCGCGCGCTCCTTTTGCAGCAGATCGATCACGTCCTCTTCCTCGCCAATCAGGCATTCGAATTCCGTGTGGGGAAAGCGAGCGTCAAACTGCTTCATCAGATCTTCAAGCACGTCGGGGTTGAGGGTATCGGAGAGGACAAACGTCAGACGCGCCTCCGTTTGTGCCGTTAACGACACCGCCAGCTCATCCAGCCGCGTGCTGGCGGCGAGGATGGCCTGCACATAGCCCAGCACCTGTTCTCCCTGGACCGTTAACACCGGCTGGCGCGCCGAGCGGTCAAACAGTTCGAAACCCAGATCGGCTTCAAGGTTGGCAATGGAGGTGCTGATCGTCGACTGGCTTTTACGCAGCCTGCGCGCGGCAGCAGAGAAAGAGCCTGCCGCAACGGTCTCAACAAACGCGGTAAGAGCTTCAGGTGAATAGCGCATAAACTATCTACTTTATCGATGGATACCATCTTTAATATATCAGCTTTAGCGATAAAAATAGGCTGCATCAACGCCCATACCGGTGAATAAATGAGGTCTACACTATGCAACATCAGGATGCACTCCAACGTAAACTGCCGGAGCGGATCTTTCATGCTGTCTGTTTCGAAGGGATTGCCACGGCAATTCTCGCCCCCACGGCGGCATGGCTGATGCAGCGCTCGGTGGTGGAGATGGGTGGGTTAACCATTATCCTGGCTACCACCGCCATGCTCTGGAACATTATCTATAACTTCGGCTTCGACCGTTTCTGGCCTGTCCAGCGCGTAAAACGTACGGCAAAAGTGCGCGCGCTGCACGCCCTGGGGTTCGAATGCGGGTTTATTGTAATCGGCGTGTCGATTGTCGCCGCGGTGCTGGGCGTGACCCTGCTTGAGGCATTCACGTTAGAAATTGGTTTCTTCCTGTTCTTCCTGCCATACACCATGTTCTATAACTGGGCATACGATAACCTGCGTGAGAAATTCCTTAAGCGTCGCCAGCAACGACGCGCTCTGGCAGACTAAACCCTCGCTGGCCGGACGCCAGTTCCGGCCAAACTCCGTCGAAGCAACTGCGCTCTTCAGGCATAACTATGGTAAATTGCACGCCATTCTGATGGTTTGTTAGTTGAAACGTTGCTCTAATGTCGAAAATTTGGTCAAAAGATGAGACTCTCTGGAGTTTCGCTCTCTATGGCACGGCCGTGGGCGCAGGAACGCTGTTCTTGCCCATTCAGCTGGGCTCCGCAGGCGCTATTGTCCTGTTTATCACCGCCCTCGTGGCCTATCCGTTAACCTACTGGCCGCACCGGGCGCTGGCGCAATTTATTCTCTCGTCAAACACAAAAGGTAATGAAGGGATCACCGGCGCCGTCTCCCACTACTATGGTAAGAAGATTGGCAATCTGATCACCACGCTCTATTTCATCGCCTTTTTTGTGGTGGTGCAGATTTATGCGGTGGCCATTACCAACTCGTTAACCGAGCAGCTGGCAAAACACCTGACGGTGGACACCACCGTTCGCGTGCTGGTCAGCCTGGGGGTGGTGCTGGTATTGAATCTGATTTTCCTGATGGGACGGCATATCACGATAAAAGTGATGGGCTTCCTGGTGTTTCCGCTGATTGCCTATTTCCTGTTTGTCTCGATCTATCTCACCGGAAGCTGGCAGCCCTCGTTGCTCACCAGCCAGATGGCTTTCGATCGCCAAACGCTGCATCAGGTATGGATTTCAATTCCGGTGATGGTGTTTGCCTTTAGCCATACCCCGATTATCTCAACGTTTGCCGTTGACCGTCGCGAGAAGTTTGCCGACGGTGCCATGGATAAATGCAAGAAGATCATGAAGGTGGCGTACCTGATTATCTGCCTGAGCGTGCTGTTCTTTGTCTTCAGCTGCCTGCTCTCTATTCCACCATCCTATATTATGGCCGCCAAAGAGCAGGGGGTGACGATTCTGTCAGCGCTGTCGATGATGCCGTCTTCCCCAGCCTGGCTCGGCATTTCCGGGATTATCGTGGCGATCGTAGCGATGTCGAAATCGTTCCTCGGCACCTATTTTGGGGTGATTGAAGGGGCGACGGAGATCGTGAAGTCGTCGCTAAATCAAGTGGGGATTAAAAAGAGCCGCGCCTTTAACCGCGCGATTTCCATTATGGGAGTGTCGTTAATCACCTTTGCGGTCTGCTGCATTAACCCGAACGCCATCTCGATGATTTACGCCATCAGCGGCCCGCTTATCGCCATGATCCTGTTTATCATGCCGACGCTGTCGACGTATCTGATCCCTTCCCTGAAACCGTACCGCTCCTTTGGCAGCCTGCTGACGCTGGTCGTCGGCGTGCTGTGCGTGTCGGTGATGTTTGTTGGCTAGACGTACTCGTGCCCGGCGTGCTGCCGGGCCGTTATTTACGCCCGAATATCGTCATATTCCCGCGTCTTATCAAACTCATGCTTCGCAAACGGGCACAGCGGAATAATTTTGCGGTTCTCACCGCGCATCTTCTCCACCACTTTCGCCACCAGCTGTTTACCGACGCCCTGCCCTTTCAGGCTCTCATCCACATCGGTGTGCTCGATAATGCTCAGGTGCTCGCCGGTCGGCACGAAGACAATCTCTGCGACCTGATTGCCGTTCTCATCATTCACGTAAAACTTGTTATGGCCTTCCAGAATTTCCATGGTTCCTCGCTTATTTTTGGCGATACTTCAGCGCACCGCTCGGGCAGGTATCAATCACGCGTACAACCGTTTCAACGTCCACTTCATCAGGAATGATCCACGGCTTACGTTTCAGATTAAACAGCTTTGCGCTCCCACGCACGCAGTTACCTGAGTGTTTGCAGATCCCGGTATTAAAGTAAACGTCAATTTTCTCGCCGGTATAGGCCCGGTACCCCTCATCCAGTAGTTCTTTATCCATGACATTGCCTCTGTAATTATTATCTTGCTGAATGAAGCATAGCCTTACGGGATCCTGATGGCTATAACGCCGAAAACGAAAAGCCAGGTCACAACTCTTTTCTCGCCAGATTGCGTCCGCTATTGGCACATGTCAGGCTCCGCAAATCTCTCACTTTCATAGGGCTAGCACAGGTTGAATGAAACGCAGACTCTCTTTTCAGGTAAAGCTGTTTTTAGCGCTGGTGTGCTTCTCCTGCCTGCTGTTAGTTCTGCTGGGAACGATCCTGTTTCATTTTATTGACCGACAGCTACATCACGATTTGGGCCAGCGCGCCCGGGTGCAGGCCAGTGAAATCGCCCTGATACCGGGTCTGGCGGAAATGGTGGCAGCCAGAGATATCCCCGCTATCGCCCGCTTAATACAGCCGCTGCGTGCCGAAAGCGATGCCAGCTATATTGTGATTGGCGATACCCGGGAACAGCACCTTTATCATTCGGAATCACCGGAGCGCATTAATTTACCGATGATCGGAGGGGATAATGCGGAGGTGTTAAAAGGCAAAACCATTATTTCCGTGCGTCAGGGCGGGATTGGGGTGTCGCTGCGCAGCAAAGCGCCAATCTTTAATGCGCAGCATCAGGTAATTGGCATCGTCTCGGTCGGCTATCTGACCTCGTATATCGCCAATATTAACGCCCGCATTCTCTGGCAGGCTGGACTGTACGGTATTGCCCTTCTGCTGTTGCTGTTTATTTTCTCCTGGCTGTTTACCCGCAATCTTAAAAAGCAGATGTTCCGCCTTGAGCCGAAAGATATCGCCCAGCTGGTTTTGCAGCAACGCGCGCTATTAGAAGCTATGTACGAGGGGGTATTTGCCATCAATGAAGAGAAGCGGCTGATTTTAATTAACCGGGCAGCCAGGGAGATGCTCGATATTCATCAAAGTGAGAAAGAACTTATCGGCAAACCGCTGGAAGACGTTCTGCAGACGTCGCCGGGCTTTTTATCCCAGCGCTACGCCTCGGTAAGCGCTGGTCGCCACGACCAAATCGCAGTGCTTAACCAGCGAGAGGTGATCGTTAACCGCGTGGCGATTGAGGTCGAACCCGGCGTTGAAAGCGGCTGGGTGTACAGCTTTCGCGACAAAAACGACATTAACACCCTCAGCAGCCAACTGAGCCAGATCAAGCGCTATGCGGACAACCTGCGCATTATGCGCCACGAGCAACTGAACTGGACTGCGACGCTGGTGGGGCTGCTGCAGATGAAACACTATGACGAGGCGATCCGTTACATCCAGATGCAGTCAGAAGGCGCGCAGCGCGTGCTGGACTTCGTTTCGGCCCATTTTTCCTCTCCGGCCCTGTGCGGGCTGCTGTTAGGAAAATACGTCAGCGCACGCGAAAAAGGCGTTGAACTGCAGTTTGACCCGGCCTGCCAGCTCACCCGCATGCCCGGCACGCTCAACGAAACGGAGCTGATGTCCATTATTGGTAACCTGCTGGATAACGCGGTGGACGCGACCCTTAAGGCACCGGTCCCCGCGCCGGTGGAACTCTACATTTCTGACCGCAACCAGGAGTTGTTGATAGAGGTAGCAGACAGAGGCTGCGGTGTGGATGAGGCGGTGAAGCCACACATTTTCCGCCAGGGGTTCAGCAGCAAACCGGAAAGTGAGAACGACATTGTGGGTACCGAGCACGGTATTGGCCTGTTTCTGGTGGCAGGCTATATCAGGAAAGCGGGCGGCAGCATAGAGATCGCCGACAACACGCCGCAGGGCACCATTTTTTCTGTGTTTATTCCCAATGGACAACCGCATGACCCAACCACTTGACGTTGTGATCGTTGAAGATGAACCGCACCTGGCGGAACTGCATCGCGAGTATATTGAGCAGAATTTCCACTTGCGCGTGGTGGGCATCGCCGCGTCGATTGAGCAGGCATGCCGCCTGATTCGTCAGCATCAGCCGCGGCTTATCCTGCTGGACAACTATCTCCCGGACGGTAAAGGCGTGGAGCTCATCGATAACCCGCTGCTGAAAAGCTATGAATGCTCGGTGATCTTTATCACCGCCGCCAGCGATATGCAGACCTGCAGCCATGCCATGCGCAGCGGCGCGTTTGACTACCTGATCAAGCCCGTCTTTTTCCAGCGCCTGCACGCCTCGCTGGAGCGGTTTATGCGCTTCGTCCACACCGTGCAGCAGGTGAAAGTGGTCGACCAGCACGCGCTGGATCGTCTGTTTAATCTGCCTGCCGCGGAAGCCTCCATTACGCCGTCGACGAAGGGCATTGAACCCCAAACGCTGGAAAGGATTAAACGCCTGTTCGCCGAACATCCCGACAGCGCGATGTCGGTTGAAGAGGTAGTGGATAACGTGGGGATCAGCAAAACCACGGGGCGTCGCTACCTGGAATACTGCGTGGAGAGCGGGTTAATCATCGTCGAAATGCTGTATGGCAATATTGGTCATCCACGGCGGCTATACCGCAAAGCCGACGATAAACCGTAATCCGAAACCGTTCGCAAGCAAACGTTCGCGGATTTTATGGTGTTAATTGCTGAAACGATGGTGACAGTCACACTTCGGAATCATTGCCCGCGCCTCCCTATTGTCGGAGGCGCGCTTTACGCTATGTTGACAATTAGTTCCTCAATTGTAACTAAAAGGTTAACTATAATGTCGAACACGTTCCGAATTTCTCTGCTTACCGCTACCGTCCTGTTCTCTGCTTCTGCACTCTCTGCCCTGCCGCAGGGCTATCCTGCTGAGTATCAAAAAGTTGTCGATGCCGCCACCAAAGAGGGCAAGGTGGTGATTTACTCCACCACCGACACCAAAGCCGCCGGGCCGCTGATTGCGGGTTTCGAAAAAACCTACCCGGGCATCAAAGTTGAATACAACGACATGAACAGCACCGAGCTGTACAACCGTTTCATCAGCGAACAGGCCTCCGGTGGCGGTAGCGGCGACGTGGTCTGGAGCTCCTCAATGGACACCGGGCTGAAACTCGCCACCGACTACGCCATGGAGTACAAATCGCCGGAGCAAAGTCAGCTGCCGAAATGGGCAGTCTGGAAAGATAAGGCATACGGCACCACCTATGAGCCAGTGGTCTTTATCTACAACAAGCGCCTGATCCCGGCTGGCGACGTGCCGGATTCTCACGCCGCGCTGGCGAAGCTGATTGCCAGCCAGACGGACAAATTCAAGAGCAAAGTCACCACCTACGACATCGAAAAATCGGGTCTTGGCTTTATGCTTTCCGTGCAGGATCACAAGGCCGATCCAAACTACTTTAAAACCCTGGCCGACGTCGCCAAAGGCGGCTTAGCGGTGCAGTCATCAACGGGCACCATGATGGAGAGGGTTTCCTCCGGTGAAAACCTGATCGGCTTTAACATCCTCGGATCCTATGCTGAAGCCCGTGCGAAGAACGATCCTTCTCTCGGCATTTCGTACCCGAAAGATTACACGCTGGTGCTCTCGCGCGTGTCGTTCATCAGCCAGCAGGCGCAAAACAGCAATGCGGCAAAACTGTGGCTGGACTATGTGCTGTCTGAAAAAGGGCAAAGCATTCTGGCCAGTCAGGCGGATATTCCCTCCATCCGTAACGATATCGAAGGCAAAAATGATATTGACGGCCTGACCAAAATCCTCGGTAACGCGCTGAAGCCGATCCCGGTTGATGAAACGCTGCTGGAGTACCTGCAGCCGAAAAAACGCCTGGAGTACATCAAAGAGTGGCGTGCAGCCGCCGCCAAATAAGCGTTCGGGCGCGGCGCACGCCGTCGCGCTCCCTGTCGACTGAGTTCGTTTTATTGGGCTGCAACACCAGGGATACCCCATGAATACATTACGCAGAAAGTGGCAAAGCCTGCCGCGCGGCATCGTCGTGCTGATAACAGCTCTGGTTATCTACACGCCGCTGTCATTTATCGTGATACAGAGCTTCCTGTCCGCTCCGTTCTTTTCTCCGGCAAAAGAGTGGAGCCTTGAATCATTTGGCTTTATCTTCACCGACCCTGATTTCTATAAGGCCCTGAGAAGCGGTTTTATTCTCGCCTTCGGGCTGGTCATCATCGCCATTCCGCTGGGTGGCGTACTGGCGTTTCTGATGGTTCGCACCGACCTGCCCGGCCGCCGCCTGATTGAACCGCTGATCCTGGTCCCCATTTTCGTATCGCCGATGGTGCTCGGCTTTGGCTATGTGGTGGCTGCCGGTCCCGTGGGCTTTCTGTCCCTGTGGGCGCAGGCGCTGATCGGCTTTGTGCCGTGGAACATCTACGATATGTCGAGCATCGTGGTCATTGCTGGACTGACGCACGTGCCGCATGCCTATCTCTATATTTCATCCGCGCTGCGCAGCGTCGGCTCTGATGTGGAAGAAGCCGCGCGCATTGCGGGTGCCTCTCCGCTGCAGGTGATGACCTCCGTCAGCCTGCCGATGGTGCGCCCGTCGATCCTGTACGCCATCGTGCTGCTGTTCTTCCTCGGGCTGGAAGTATTTGGCCTGATGCTGGTGCTCGGCGATCCGGAAGGCAATATGGTGCTGGCAACCTACCTGTACCAGCTAACGAACAAGCTCGGCACACCGTCATATCACCTGATGGCGGCAGTTGCCGTGGTGCTGATCTGCATCACCATTCCGCTGGTGATGCTCCAGCGCCGTCTGATGCGCACCGCCAACCGCTTCGTCACGATGAAAGGGAAAGCCTCACAGGCTCGCGCGTTACCGCTGGGCAAATGGCGCTGGGTTGCCGGGGCGGTGGTTGCCTTCTGGCTCACCGTCACCATCGGCGTGCCGCTGCTCGGCGTGGTGCTGCGCGCGTTTATCTCCAACTGGGGTGTGGGCGTTTCGCTGTGGGATGAGCTTTCGCTGAGCACTTTCCGCACCATCTGGGCACAGCCCAACCTGCTGCGCGCCATCGTCAACTCCATGGCAATTGGGGTGATTGGCGGCGCGCTGGCCGTGGCGTGCTACCTGTTCGTCGGGATTGCGATGCACCGTAAACCGGATAACACCACGCGCTTCCTGGACTACAGCGTGCTGGTGCCGCGCGCCGTGCCGGGGCTGCTTGCCGGTCTGGCGTTCCTGTGGGTGTTCCTGTTCCTGCCGATGTGGCTGGACAACTCGCTGAAATCCGGCTGGCTTTCCGGGTTCGCCTGGACCGACTGGATGCGCGAGAACGTCATCGTCTGGCTGCGTTCGCTGCGCAGCACCATCTTTAGCGTCTGGCTGGCCTATACCGTTGTGTGGATGGCTTACGGGCTGAGGCTTATCTCTTCCACGCTGCTGCAGGTGGGGCCAGAGCTTGAAGAAGCCGCGCGCAGCACCGGGGCGACGCGCGGGCAGATCACCCGCCATGTGACCATTCCTCTCTCCCGCTACGGTCTTATTGGTTCGTGGCTGCTGATGTTTCTGATCTTTGAGCGCGAATACTCAACGGGTGTGTATCTGCTTTCCCCCGGCACGGAGACCATCGGTTCAATGCTGGTTTCCCTCTGGGCCGCGGGTGCCATTGATATCGTGGCGGCGCTCTCTTTCATTAACATCCTGCTGGTCGTGGTAGGTCTGGGCATTGCCCTTCGTTTCGGAGTGAAAATACATGATTGAATTAGCGGTTGACGATCTGCACTTAACCTACGGCGACAATCCTGTTTTAAAAGGTGTCTCTATGAACCTGAAGCGCGGCGAAGTGGTCTCCCTGTTAGGCCCCTCCGGCAGCGGTAAAACCACCCTGCTGCGTGCCGTCGCGGGTCTGGAAAAACCGACGCAGGGGTCGATTGTCATTGGCAACAATAAAGTTTACGACGGCACGCCGCGCAGTGAGATCCCGGCAGAAGAGCGTAACCTGGGGCTGGTGTTCCAGTCCTATGCCCTGTGGCCGCACAAAACCGTGTTTGAGAACGTGGCCTATCCGCTCAAGCTGCGTAAAGTTCCGGCCAAAGAGATCCAGCAGCGCGTACAGGACGTGCTGGACCAGCTGGGTCTGGGCCATCTTGGCAAACGTCACCCGCACCAGCTCTCCGGCGGGCAACAGCAGCGCGTGGCGATTGGCCGGGCGCTGGTGTACAACCCACCGGTGATTTTGCTGGACGAGCCGCTTTCCAACCTCGACGCCAAGCTGCGCGAAGAGGCCCGCGTGTTCCTGCGCGAGCTGATTATCAAACTCGGGTTATCCGCGCTGATGGTGACGCACGACCAGAACGAAGCGATGTCCATATCCGACCGCATCCTGCTGCTTAACAACGGCAAAATTGAGCAACAGGGCACGCCGCAGGAGATGTACGGCTCGCCGAAAACGCTGTTTACCGCCGAGTTTATGGGCAGCAACAACCGCCTGCACGGCAAGGTCACCGAAGTGCGCGACGGCAGAGCGCGTATCGAAGGGAAAGGCTGGGTGCTGTGGGGCCAGGCGGGCGAAGGGGTACAGAGCGGTAATGACGCTACGGCGGTGATCCGGGTCGAGCGCGTGGCGGTGGTTGAGGGGCCAGGGGAAAATCAGCTTGAGCTGCCGCTGCTCACCAGCATGTATCTTGGCGACCGCTGGGAGTACCTGTTCCGCACGCCGGGAGATGATTTTGTCATTCGCGCGTACGGGCATGAGGTTCGGGATCCGCAGCACTGCCATCTTTCGCTGCCGGAGAAGCATGTTTGGGTGTTCCCGAAAAACTGATAAAAAAGGCTGCGTACTGCAGCCTATTTTATTTTAACAGCGTGAACAACCGTTTATGTCTACGCCGTTGTGAAACATACCCGCTAAGTTATTTAAAATTAAACAAGTTAACTCTGAAGATCTTCCTGTTGTTTACGATAATGTCCGTTCCGCTTATTAACCCTGAGTTGTCCAATGAAGACACGGTCATTATTACTGGCGCTGTTCAGCCTCAATTTAGTTACCGCCTGCAGCGCATCTCATCCGGATAAGGTTGAACAGATACATCATCTGCAGGTTCCGCTAGTTCTACCGGGAGATAAACCGCCTTCCATTCCGGCCTCGCATATTGCAGCGCTTTATCAGGAGAATAAAGTACAGATAGACAGATTATCGGCACAACTGAAATCAGAGTATTTACAGCACGCTACCGCGAAGGATATTTTTACCGAAGATAGCCCCGTTCAGCCAGTCTACGCCTCGCTGACAAAACTAGAACAGCTTGAAATGATTAATCAGCAATACCTGAAAGACAAAAACGTTACCGGCCTGCAAAAGATTAAACTTGCTCTTGATCCTTTAGTTACTTAAATACCAAAAAGCCCAACTGCTAAGCAGTCGGGCTTTTATCATTGAGAGGCTAACAACGATCAATCGTGCTGTCCAAATCGCCATGTCAGGCCTGCTGTTACGGAGCTTACGTCGCTGCTGACACCAATCTGGTTGGCATTACCCACATTGCTTACCCATTGATATTCGAGGCGACCAGCCAAATTTTTGTTGAACGCATACTCCGTCCCCACCGCGGCAAGCGGGCGAACGCCTGTATCGAAACGATTGTGACCACTTACATCAGATTCTGCCCGATATGCCATCGCACCGGCGCGCCCATAGATATCCCAGCTGTCGGTCACGGCATAGCTGGCTTTTAAGGACATCTGCAGCCCCTGGCTTTTCATTTGTGCGCCCGCACTATGATTGCCTTTAATCTGCATATTTCCTAAATAATCGTAACCACCTTCTACTGCCAGCCAGGGTGTCATCTGATAGCCAGCGTAAACCCCGCCACCGACGTTATTATGATCGATATTATACTGGCTGGAGCCACTGTTATTATCGCTCGCTTTTGAACCGGTGCTGGCGTCAAAATAGTGTGACCAGCCGAATTTAGCCCCGCTGTACCATGTACCTGTATCCGCAGCTGCAAATGCAGTTGTGGCTGTGAATGCGTTAGCAATAATTAATGCAAAAAGTGTCTTCTTCATACAAATCCCGTTTACTCCGTTGAATAGTTTCAGTGAGCAAACGATATCGACAAACGAGAACAACGTGAAATACTTTTCTGTTTAATTTTAAATTTAGAACGACTCCGGTAAATCTCCCAATTCCATTAAATACCCGCCGCGCTTAAATGCGATATATTGACCTTGCTTAAGGGCTGATAATACGTTGAGAATACTGCTGCGTGAAAGAAGCGTACGATCCTGAATATATTCCAGAATGCTGATTCGCATACGCGCCTCTTCGGGCAATAATACCATTTCCTGCAAATAACTGCGAATCACGGAATAGGTACGTTGCTGCACGACCTGCGCATCACGATAAATGAGATACGCCGTATGATACGACAGCAAGGCCGCAACATCTTCCCAGACGCCCTGTTGACGAAATAGCGTAGCTGCTTCATCTGCATCAGCACGTAAAATGATAGACTCTCTTTCTGCACGTAAAATATGCCCCTGTGTCGGCTGAATCATCTCGGCAATGCCGAACAGATGAGGCTCAAAAACGGTCACCAGGAGCAGACCATCAGATGCCCGCAGCAAAGAAAGCTCACCCTCCTGAAAAAGATACATTTGCTGGTGGCCTTTGTGTTTTCAGGTGATCCGTTTACGCGGCACGAGCTTCACTTTTTCCGCGATCGGCTCAAGGATGGCAGTAAGACGTTCAATAGATTGTTCAGGCCGAACGGGAGGTAAAATATTCATGACACCACCTTTTAGCGTTGTGTAATAGCCATTATAGACTACAGCGGTCATGGCTCAGACAAGTATGAGGGAGAAGTGATATCAGATGGAAAAGGATGAGTAAAAAGAAATTTTGTTTATTTTTGGATTTCCCCTCAGAACATTAGTGATATATAACTGATATTTATTGGTGCTTGCTTTAAAACCCATGAAAAACCACGGAGAAAAGACCATTAAAACCTGAATAACCTTGCCTTTTTACGCATCATTTCATTAATGATTATTCTTAACACAGCAATAAACACTTATTATTTCTAAATAATTACGAAACTTAAAAAGGAAATAGGCCGTTCCGGCTTTCGCATTGTATATAAATTCTGACCATTCTCATTCGAGCCCATACATTCCGGTAATTAATATGAGTAAAATATATTACGCATAAATTAATTTTTCAGGCTGTTACCCTGATGAAACCTATGTTCGCCATCTTATCCCCCTTTCCATGATGTTATAAAATGCCATAATATATTAAACTACAATACTGTATTACCTTAAATTAAGGCTTTTTACTACAGGAAGACAGTGTTTCGCCTGTTGTAAAATTGCGAGGCAAATTGCAACGCATACAAAGCTGTGTGACGCAGTGGCACATTAGAATATTTCATGCAGATCCAGTGAAATTATTAGGGTGCTAATATTTTCACTTAACAGATCTGAAACAGCGCTAGGATATTTTCAGCAATGAGATATATGCTTGAGCGAGAAAGAGATCAGCCTCCCAAGCGGGGATGGTATTACCAAGGTTCATTTTGTAACTTTCTGATATTTTCCTAACTCTACAGCATAACCAGATGCATGAGTCCTAACACTAAAAATATTAACATTCGGAATATTTACAGAGCAAATATCTATCAATATTTTTTGGTGAGGCAATGGCATTTTACTCCCAATGAATATGGAATCTATTGCATCATGAGAATATTTATATAACCCAGGATTTTCGGTAATTATTCTACACTCGTATTCATATTCCCAACCAGTGTGTTTAGTATGTATGGCCTGCGTATAAACATTTTTTGAAAGGTCAACCAGATCAAAAAAGTCTACGTTATACATTTCATCTTGGTAGTGAACTTGAGCAATATTAAAATTTGCCTCATTCATTTCTCTTAATGATGACAACAAATACTCTGGCTTGAATTTTATACAGAATCCCTTCATACCATCTGCGTAATGAGACCACATCATAACATTACTAACATGTGATGCATCTACATTTGGTATATCACTTGCTAAACAAAATGCACTGATATTCTGAAAGGCATTGTGAAATCTATTATATGTCGTAGATATTGCCTGCTCTATAGTTTTTTTGAAACCTTCCGGAGACTGTTCGTAATTCCTCCTGATTATTTCTGAAACTGGTTCTGAAAGAACATTTTTAGGGAGTGTATTACCCATATGCTGAAACAATCTTTCTTTATCAAGTTCTATATCTGGGCGCTTAATCAGAAACTGACCTTCGAAAGGATCATTAAAGTCAGCCAATCTTGAAAACCAAGCTTTCCCTTCAGCTAAAGCTGATAATGAGTTTATATTTAATGCTGAAAATTTATAAAAGAAAGGAAAAGGTATTCCCATTTTGTAGTCCTTGTCTCACTTACAATTTCGGACAATAGTCTCGATTCATCAACCCACGACATTATATCCTAAACTATTTGTTTAGGTGTGGGTTAACGATCACATGATGTTTGTGCTATTTATCAGATTTCAAGCAATAGCAGCCATAAAGCCCCGCTAGTGGTACAAGCAACAAGCGGAGCCGTTAGGCGACTACATCAATGTTCAGAGAGATCACACCTTATCAGGGTGCTCGTGTACCTTTCGGAGCGTGAGCGAAGCGCTGGCAGAGCCTGCATATCGTGTGCAGGTACGTTTACCACTATACACCTGTTTACGCAGCCAAAAGGCCGCACATCGGGCTTAAATGCGTATGATCAATCTGTTCGGGAGTTATGCCAGGTATGCGGCTTTTTGTTCGTTGTTGTGCTGTCGCGGTAAGAACCAGGAACCACCGCCAGCGTGATGATATGCTCTATTGTACCACAGACCAATCACGCGACAGGTGCGGGCGTAGAGCAATGGGTAGTTTAAGTTGTACCTGCTAAAGCAGGGCTACGTAACTAACTGATAAGCTATAACTTATTGATTTATCAGGAGGCTGGAGCGGGCGAAGGGAATAACACAAAGGCTTTAGAAGCTAGCAATACCTAGTATGGCCAAGTTATAAGTATGATTCTATACACATTCCTATACACACCATACCGACTATTCAATCCATAGTTAACTTGGACACGAACATTTTTAAGGTTGAGAATTGGTTAAATTTAATAACACCTTGAAACCAAGGGTAATAACCGCCATTACGGCGGTTTATACTACTTGGATTTTAGACAAACTATCTGTGAATCAAACTCCCCGTAACATCTTGATGTTTCGTAACTCAAGCACACCATGATAATGCTTTTTCGACGAAGTCCGCTGTATCATCGCATACGACTACTTCAAAGTTTCTGTCCTTAGCTTGATAAGTAAACATATCTATTTCACCATCAATACTTTTCTTGAGTGATTTTGGTAAAGAGTCAACCCCTTGAGGTTTTAAAACAAAAGCACTTTTAGATTTGGTTTTGCCATGAGAGGCTAAATTAACCAAAGAGAGATCTCTCATAGCTTCATAAAAACGAGTAGATCTGCGTTCAACATCTATATAGTCTGCAGATATTACTGTTGCTACTTCACTTAATCCATGTTTTCGCAAAGGAATATAGACGGACACATCCGGTCTAACTTCTAAAAATGGATTATCAGGAATGTACCCTTTAAATTGTTCTGGCACTTCGTCCTTCAATGCTGTCAGTAATCTTTTAGTTGTTAAAGGAGAGTATCTAGACTTTTTCTCTTTAACTTTATAAGCCGTTACAACTTGACTCATTAATTGCTCTGTCAGCAAGGCAACACTATTAGAGAAAGCAATACCCTGTTCTTTTATTTTAATCTGGGGGGTATCAATATTACCAGATATAGTGTTGCTACCAATCATAACCTTAATAACATCAAATGCCAGAGATGCATCGCTTACTATCGAATCACCAAAAAAGCATTTTATCTTTGATAAATCATCAATAAGCTTCATATTCAAAACATTGTTATTTTCATCACTAACGACGATTCCAACGTTAATAACCTCCTGAGTATTGAAAAAGGGCATCCACTGTATTTTATGCCAATTAAATTGTTTCATTTATCTGGCTCCTGCCATATTTGCATATGTAGCCGTCCTAACATTCTTAGATCTATCCTCAATAAAATCAATCATTTCTTGATAGTCAGGACTCATTTTTACGGTATTTGCGATAATACTTATTATGGAGTTTTTCACGTTACTAAAAGCTAAAGCATGCTTAGATGATTCGTTTAAAAGATCTACATCTAATGGATTTTTCCCCATCACTGTGGAGGTATTGATATAATGTACATTTTTGAAACACTGCTTGGATTGCAGGCAACTCCTAGTCCAATTCATTTGAACAGGCATTGAACCATGATCGATAACATAATTTGCATTGGTACCAAACAAAATGTTACCTGCATTTCTATCTGTGTTTGCAACCCACTCATCAAAAGCAATTAGTGAGTTATTTTTATTCCAATTGCTTATCTTCTGTTTAAAAAACGCTGTTTGAAGAACGATGTTACTATGATAAGTATTTATGTTTATTCCTGGAGCACTAGATATTAAGAAAGCATAATTTGAATTATAATGCTCTTTATTGTTCGCAAGACCTCTACGTTTGTAAAAGTCATCAATAAGTGCACGTGTTACACTATCTATTTCAAGTAGATATGCTTTATTTGCCACATCCAGACCGCTTGCTTTGGCAAGTATATAACCGACCATCTCATTTATTACAAACTTATCATCATTATAAACCTTCATATAATAGACATTAGTTTGGTTTGCTAAATCAAAGTTTGAACAAATGAATGTTTTTGCAATTAAACCAGACGCAGGAAGCTCGGTTATTACATTTATAAAACCATCATTTACGATAGGTAAAGTAAGCTGACTCACCGAAGCAGCTCCTGACACGTTGGTTTGCTGTGACTGATTGTTGGCCATACGTTATCTTCCAGAGAACTTTTCTAAATCTTAAAGTAGTAAATCAGAAAAATCCATGGCCCCTACTTTTTTTTGCCTAAATCGGTTCAAAATCAGTTTTTTTTACGAGCTACAACTTGCAACCTTAAGAAAACCAACAGCCGCATTTAAATAAAACACTTTTAAAACATGACGTTATAATTACTTAGAGTGAATGGACGTTAACATTTTTTTTGATAAAGCATAACTTCACACAATTAATTAACATGCTAATAAACTCCTTTAGCAATAATTAATTGGTCTAATACTTAGCTTTAGTGAATTCGTGGTACTGATTTAATCAACTGTAACTTAGAGCGCGTTCAGCCAAAAATCCCCACTGGCGCTGCCGGTGTGTGACAACTTTTGACGACTCAATCAGAACGCCAGCGTCCGGGTAAACCAGAACAGCGATCTGAAAGAGGGTTGAGGATGGTTGCAAAGGGGGAGTGCTTAACACCTCCCCTTCACGAGTTCGTGTACCTGAAGTTTTCTAAAGCGCTAGCGGTTGACACTTTCCCCCTAGTTTTCCCTAGTAAGGCATAACAAACCATAACAGGCTGACACCTGCCCTGCTTCGCATCAGTATTAACAAAAGTTAACAGCCAAGGCTCAACAAATCTCAACGCCAGCCCTTTACACTTCTGCTGTAGCTGCTGTTCGCAGGCGTCAGGATCCGTTAGGTTGGGTTGACACTTTTCCCAGTTTTTCGCGAAAAAGTGTCAAGTTTGAGGGACTGGGGGTTTACAGTTTTTCGCCGTCCAGCAGGCAGAGTGACATTAAACCAGTTTTGTTCCAGTCATCCAGCGTATCGGGGTGCATTGTGGCAACGTAAGCCAGCTCAGAACGAAGAAACCGTAAAGCGCCTGCTGCACGGTCTTTGCCATAGAAGCTGTGGGTTTCTTCATCCTGCCGGAAGAGAATCAGCAGTTGTTCATCGGGCTTGTGCTGAACTTCAAAACCCAGCTCAGCGGCTGCTGCCTCTGTTCGCTGGCCAGCATCAATATCAGCCGGCAGCTCTTTCCCGCCATCATGCCCCCATACCCATGCGGCGGCCTGCGCCCACGTCATTTCAGTCTGGTGTTCGCCAGCACCAGCAGAATTTTGTTTAGCCTGCGATGCGTCAACATCCACTTTATCGCCTGAAATTACGATTTCACCGCGAGCTATCCAGCCGTAAACAGTTTGCCGGCTGACGCCCATATGCCTGGCGTAGGCTGATTTACTTAACAGCATCCTGTGTTTCCCTCCGGGCAGAAAAAAACCGCCCTCAGGCGGCCTGCTTCTCTTCTGAATGTGTCTGCCGCTGGCTGCCTTTGAGCATCGCGCTGACATGTTCGCTTAACTGATCAAGGCCGGTCATGCGGGGCAGAACTTCTGATGGATCGTCGTTCTTCCCGTAAACGAGATTGTTATACCAGGTTCGGACGGCTGTAATTTGTGCGACGTCCTTCCTTACCGCGTCGACCAGATCGGCAACCGCGTTAATCACCTGCCCGTTCTCTGATGCAATACGGGAGAAGCCGAGACGTTTTAGCTGTTCCGTATCGAGTCCCGAACACACAGCGTGCGCCCTTAGTAAGGCGTCCGCCAGCTCCTGATGTTTTCCACTGTGCATCGACAGCAGCATTTTTTCCTGGCTACGGCGATCCAGTCGGGCGAATGCCTGGCGCATTTCACTGTCACGCATGAATCCCTGAACATCATCAGATGCCAGGGGATTAACCGGCGCGAGCTTGTTCTTCAGATAATCGAGAATGTTTGCGGCCTGCTCGCTTACGGCTGCGACACCGCGGGTAAAGTCTTTGAGCGTGTCCGGGTTCCGGGCTTCACCTGCCCTGCGGTTTTTTGCCTGTTCGTTCAGATCCGGATCGTTGCGGATAACGTCCAGCAAATCCGCCTCAGCTTCGGCCTGCTGCGCCGTTGTCCTCAGGCTGGTGAGTTCGCCCGCCATACCACGGAATAAAGCGGCCATCTGAGTATTTGGCGCAACAACCTTACCGGCATAACCCGCCAGCTCGATGCTGTGTTTCCCTATTTTGATTGAGTAGCTCACTGGCCAGCCTCCATTTTTGACAGCCCTGCATCAAATACCTTGCGTGCAACAGCATGGATTGACGGCGCGATCCCCATGCCTGACTTCTGGCGCTCCCTCTCCTGAATGGTTTTCAGAGCCTGAATCTGTTCCCCGTTCAGCAGAACGGGCTTAACGTTAACCTTGCTCATGATGCCCCCTGTTAAAGCGATCGTTAAAGTTTCATTAATCGCAACAATCAAATAATAAATTGCGATTTATGAAACGATGTTAATGAAATAGCAGGGGTGCACAACGCGAAAAGTGTGGATGCGTTTTAAAGAATTTGCCCTCAAGGTATACATGGTGTTCATAAAGGCAATATATTTCTTTTAAAACAATATATTAACCTATGAATACCAGCCTACATTTTGGGATTTGAGGTCTACACGGTATACATCATTCTGTTTAATAAACCATCAGATGATTAATGAGAAAATGAACACCATGTACACCCTGTGTATACCTGAAAACAAGGTATACATGGCTTATTTCACTGATTTATATATAAATTATTCTCTCGATGTATACCATGTATACCTTTCTCCATATTTATCTGAACTTCATTCTTTATGACCGGCTACAGGATGCGTCTGAGGTAACCAGTCTTCCGCACTTTCCGAAAGTTCAACGTTAGTCACCATGCCACGGGCTCTACGTTCCTTACGGTACTCGTGATTAAACTCCCGCATCGCGCTTTCCATCCCCTCTGCGAATTTATTCAGCGTCAGCGGCTTGTCGAAACCGTTGGCCTCCAGGAATGCCAAATAAGCGTGATAGAGATAAATTCGCGGATAGTGAGGCGGATTGCGGTTTCCTACCATCATTCCCGCACAATCAGCCAGTCGCTCAAGGTGAGCGCAGAAGGCATACAGCGGATCCGTTTTCTGCTTCACCTCCAGTGCTTCTTCGCTGTTCCGTTGCTCCAGCAGCAGCGCCCGCGCTTTTTCCGGGTCCGCAAAGTTCGCCAGCAGCCGGCGAACAACTACCGGAATTTCAGCGGATATCTTTTCTGCCAGGTCGGGATCTTTATCCTCTTCGCTGACGCGCCGGTTAAACTGGAAAATTACGCGGCGCCGGGAAACGCCGCCGGCACGTTCGGTGAAAATCATCGGCGTGTTGTTCGTGGCCACAACCACCGCCCGCAGAACGGCGGTGTACTGGTGCTCGTGTTTGGGGTCTATCTCCACGGCATCCCCGCCGGTTATCGCTTTTATCCCGGTGCCTTCTCCTGAATATTTGGGCTGATCAGGAAGCGTTATCATGCTTTTCCCAACGAACTGCGCCCGCCCGCGCGCGCTGTCGAGCGCCGCCATGTTCCCGCTGGCGGTGTTATGCGCCCCAGCCAGCATCGTGGCGATGTGGGTAAAGACGCTTTTCCCGCTGCCGCCCTCCCCGGTTATCTCGAGGAAGAGCTGCCAGTCGTACCGGTTTGCCAGCACCATAAAGAGCGCCGCAGCGATGCGCTGCATCTTAATTGCGTCTCTATCTGATGCGTAACTTAGCCACTTATGGAAGTTCGGCGCGTGGTCGCGGAGGTTTTCGCCCGGCACCGCCGGCGTGTAGGTCACGCCGTTGTGGT
>OKVJ01000060.1_pt1 | contig 52073 bp, 45 predicted proteins | sample 1606921 | NCBI WGS metagenome assembly OKVJ01 (sample SAMN03281016, study PRJEB24777) | human gut metagenome | isolation source: fecal sample PR161 from 1 month old female Malay infant, caesarean...
AGTTGGAGGTCACTTTGAACTGAACCGGAGTGTTCGCCGGGAAGGCGATTTCATTCACGGTAGCAATGCCCTGCTCTGGATAGATGAAGAACCATTTCCAGTCCATGGAGACCACTTCAATGGTAATAGGTTTTTCATCGTGAACCAGCGGCTTGCTTGGCTCAAGTGCGTGAGTGGTTTTCCAGGTCAGCACGGCAAGGAACAGGATGATCAGGATAGGTACCGTCCAGACCACAGCTTCAACTTTGTTGGAGTGTGACCAGTTCGGGCTATACTTCGCATCTTTATTGCTCGCACGATACTTCCAGGCGAAACCAACAGCCATCAAAATGGCAGGAATAACCACAATCAACATCAGGCCAAAAGCCGTCAATATCAGTGAACGTTGTTCCAGTCCAATCTGTCCTTTGGGGTCTAGTAGTGCAGAATCACAGCCACTGAGTAATACAGTACCTGCGAATAATGACAACCATCCCAAACTTTTATTGTATTTCCTGAGTCTCATTTAACGACCTCAATTCCACGGGAGTCTGGTGGCGTTTAAAGTGTGCGGGCATTTTACGGGAAGGTTACATTACTGTAAACATCATTAGGCCTGTGTCAGGAAGGTGTTACCGGGTTCTGCCGCACGTGTCACAAGTGTTGCAGATTATGTCGGTTTTTATGACCGAAGCCGCATGATATGGGCTTTATAACGAAAGGACCCCCAAGCATACCCTAAAAGGGGCAATTGGTATAACCATTGTTAAAAATATACAAAAAATTAACAATTAATTATCAATAAAAAGACATCTAAAAAACGAAAAATCAAACTTTCCAATGCTGAATCGTTTAATGAAAAATAGCGTTTTGGAATTGGCTCCAATAATTTCCAAATCCTATCCCGCACAAAACAACAAATATTTTTTTAGCGGCTGTTGGCTATTTCACCGTTATAATTTCGGTTAGTGATTACAACGGGAAATAACCTTTCACTTTTTCTTCAGGTCATCTGCGTTTTACGCAATGCCATAAAATCGAGCAGACCGCCCGTCAGGATCCCGGCGATGGCCAGCAGGGCTCCTGCGTCCAGCAGAAGAGCTTCGAGGGGGAGCGCCAGAGACGTACTGGCGTTAACGATAAGTACCACAAGCCATAGCGCCAGCGCGCCGCAGCCCGCCATTAGCAGACGTAACGCAAATCGGTAGGCGCGGTGATATTCAGTACGCGGCATAAAGTGTTCGGTCCGCTGGGTATATTCCAGCGTCTGGCGACACACCAGCAATAATAAAATCCCCGGCACGGCAGCCGCGACCGAGAAGAGATAAAACGTTGGCCAGCCGTGGGCTTCTACAAACCAGCCGGCAATCGGACCTACGTACACGCGGCCAACTGCCGAGAGCGCCGAGAGCAGCGCAAACTGCGTAGCGGAAAACGATTTATTGCACAGAGTCATCAGCAGGGCGACAAACGCCGCCGTCCCCATGCCGCCACAGAGATTTTCAAAGAACACCGCCGCGGCCATGCTGAACATATGCTTGTCAGTCACCGACAGCAGCCAGTAGCCCGCGTTAGATGCGCCCTGCAGGATGCCGAAGATCAGCAGCGCGCGGAACAGCGTCAGGCGCTGCATCAATACCCCGCCGTAAAGCGCGCCGACGATGGTCGCAAACAGCCCCAGCGTTTTATTCACCACGCCCACTTCACCGGCATCAAAACCGACGCCGCGGATCAGGAAGGTGGTGGTCAGGCTCATGGCAAAGGCATCGCCCAGCTTATAAAGGACGATGAGCAGCAGGATCAGCCAGGCATTGTTGCGGCCAAAAAAGTCACGCAGCGGTTCGGCCACGGCCTGCTCCAGCGAGCGGGGAACCGGAATGACGTCGCTCGGTTCGGGTGCAAATAGCGTAGCGATAATGCAGGGGATGAGCAGGGCAGCCATCAGCCAGTACATACCCTGCCAGCCGAGATAACGGTCGGCCAGCCACAAAGCCAGCCCGCCGGAGACCAGCATCCCGAGGCGATAGCCCAGCACGCTGATCGCCGCACCGGCACCGCGCTCTTCCGCAGGTAACACGTCCGTCTTCCAGGCGTCGAACACGATATCCTGAGAGGCGGAACAGAAGGCTATCATCACCGCAAGCGCGGCCATCCAGCGGAGCTGTGTGGTCGGCTCAAGAAAGCCCATCGCCGCAATCGCCAGCAGCAGCAGGACCTGTGTCATCACTAACCAGCCGCGACGACGCCCCAGAAACGGCGGCGTATAGCGATCCATCACCGGCGACCACAGGAACTTAAAGACATACGCCTGACCGACAAGCGAGAAGAAACCAATGGTTTTGAGATCGATGTTCTCAACCGTCATCCACGCCTGAAGCGTGCCGGAGGTGAGCGCGAGGGGTAAACCGGAGGCAAAGCCGAGGATCAGCAGAATTGCTGATTTCGGTTGCTGGAAAATGCGTAAGTAGTGACTGGACATGTTCTTATGAACTGACCCGGTGAAGCACCGGGTCAGTGAGCAGGATTAACGTGCGTTCTGCTTGATAAAGTCGTGAATGCTGGTGTCCTGCGCCATATCGGCGATGGTGTCCGTCAGCACGCTGTTAACGGCGTTAGCAATATTCTTGTTAGAGGCCTGGAACGCGCCTTCAACAGAGTAGCTGGCGCGGTAGTTTTTGGTCATCTTGTTGCCGTTCTTCGCGGTGGCAATGATGGCGATATCCGCTTTGGTCGCAATGTTGTAGCGCACGTTGCCCTGAGAGACGTCTGCGTACAGGTTGTTGACGATAATCTGCAGATCAACCGCGCCGCTTGGGCCAATCATGTAACCGCGAGCGGTCATTTGCTTCTCAAGCACTTCCTGCAGCAGGAAGCGCAGGTCGCGGGACGCGGTCAGCGTCACCTGCTGGTTGTCGCGGGTTACTTTTGCCAGCGCCTGGTCCTGACGCTGATCGGCACCGTTAATGCTCACGGTGACGCCCATCAGGCTTGGGTCCTGCTGAGGCAGGGTGATTTTTGGTGAGACATCAATAGTGGTAGGCGGAGTCGCACAGCCTGCCAGCATAAAAAGGGCTACCAACGGAAAGAAGAGTTTTTTAAACATTTTCAGGTTCTCAACGAATCGTAAGCATTAAAGAGAGAAAAATTGCCGCCATCATATCATCGACTACGGCCAGGGGAAGTGGTCAACGCATGTAAATTCATCGTCTTGTCTGAAAACTGACCAGCTCATCCTTTTTCTCCTCCCGCCAGAGACGACAGGTATGAGTCTCACAGTGAACTTCATGCATTTGAATGAGAAAATCAGACGAAAGCTAAATATTTGTTGTCAAGGTGTAATGGAAACGGTAAAAGCGGCTAACATTTAAAGGGATGGGTGACATCTTAGCGTTGTCGGAGGAGTAATTTCATGATGATACGTGAACAGATAGAAGAAAAATTAAGGGCAGCGTTCAACCCTGTGTTCCTCGAAGTCGTCGACGAAAGCTATCGTCATAACGTGCCGGCAGGTTCTGAAAGCCACTTTAAAGTGGTTCTGGTTAGCGATCGCTTCACGGGAGAACGTTTCCTGAACCGACATCGCCTGATCTACAGCACCTTGACGGAAGAACTCTCCACGACCGTGCATGCGCTGGCACTGCATACCTACACCATTAAGGAATGGGAAGGCTTGCAGGATACGGTTTTTGCGTCGCCGCCTTGTCGCGGTGCAGGCACCATCGCCTGATAAATCGGATTTGCAACGGCTGGAGTTTTTCCAGTATGTTGCTTACAGATTTCCTCAAAACGGCCTCCGGGCCGTTTTGTTTTGTCTGAGTTTTGAGCGGATGGTGCGATTTTAAGGCTAAAAATAGCCTTAAAGTGTGAAAAAAGCCGCAGCAACATGCTCCAACCGTTCTCGACTCACCTAAGTGATGCCGCTATAATGCCGCGTCTTATTGAATGTCTTCGGGATGATTCTGGCGACAGGGAATGTGAATCTGCACTAAGAGAGCATCCCGGTATAACAGACAGATTCAGAGTTGACCGAGCACTGTGATTTTTTTGAGGTAACAAGATGCAAGTTTCAGTTGAAACCACTCAAGGCCTTGGCCGCCGTGTAACGATTACTATCGCTGCTGACAGCATCGAAACTGCTGTGAAAAGCGAGCTGGTCAACGTAGCAAAAAAAGTACGTATTGACGGCTTCCGTAAGGGCAAAGTACCAATGAATGTTGTTGCTCAGCGTTATGGCGCTTCCGTGCGTCAGGATGTGCTGGGTGAACTGATGAGCCGCAACTTTATCGACGCGATCATCAAAGAAAAAATCAATCCAGCCGGCGCGCCAAACTACGTGCCAGGCGAATACAAACTGGGCGAAGACTTCACCTACTCCGTAGAGTTCGAAGTGTACCCGGAAGTTGAGCTGAAAGGCCTGGAATCTATCGAAGTTGAAAAACCGATCGTTTCCGTGACTGACGAAGACGTTGACGGCATGCTGGACACCCTGCGTAAGCAGCAGGCGAACTGGAAAGAGAAAGAAGGCGCTGTTGACGCGGAAGACCGCGTAACCATCGACTTCACCGGTTCTGTAGACGGCGAAGAGTTCGAAGGCGGCAAAGCGTCTGATTTCGTACTGGCAATGGGCCAGGGTCGTATGATCCCAGGCTTCGAAGACGGCATCAAAGGCCACAAAGCGGGCGAAGAGTTCACCATCGACGTGACCTTCCCTGAAGAGTACCACGCTGAAAACCTGAAAGGTAAAGCAGCGAAGTTCGTCATCAACCTGAAGAAAGTTGAAGAGCGCGAACTGCCAGAACTGACTGAAGAGTTCATCAAGCGTTTCGGCGTGGAAGATGGTTCTGTTGCTGGCCTGCGTACCGAAGTGCGTAAGAACATGGAGCGCGAGCTGAACGGTGCTGTGCGTAACCGCGTGAAATCTCAGGCGATTGAAGGTCTGGTAAAAGCGAACGAAATCGACGTTCCTGCTGCCCTGATCGACAGCGAAATCGATGTGCTGCGCCGTCAGGCTGCACAGCGCTTCGGTGGCAACCAGCAGCAAGCGATGGAACTGCCGCGTGAGCTGTTCGAAGAGCAAGCGAAACGCCGCGTTGTTGTTGGCCTGCTGCTGGGCGAAGTGATTCGTACCCACGAGCTGAAAGCTGACGAAGAGCGTGTGAAGGGCCTGATCGAAGAGATGGCGTCTGCATACGAAGATCCATCAGAAGTGATCGAGTTCTACGGTAAGAACAAAGAGCTGATGGACAACATGCGCAACGTCGCACTGGAAGAGCAGGCTGTTGAAGCGGTACTGGCGAAAGCGAAAGTGACCGAAAAAGCGACCTCTTTCAACGAACTGATGAACCAGCAGGCGTAATTTCGCTCTAACGGTTTAAAGTTTGAACAAAAAACCCGTTGCCTTCCGGCGACGGGTTTTTTTTATCGCTGCAGGGGTTCTGGAAGGGTGCTAAAACGCCCTTTCAGTGTTAGCGTTACAACAAAAGGTTGTTATGCTTGAAATAGGGCGTGGCGAACCCCATAAGTATGTAATCACGATGATTGAGACTGGCTGATAATCCGTCCATAAGGTTACAATCAGTACAGCAGGTGTTTTCAATTTTGAACCAGGAGACGGAAATGTCATACAGTGGCGAACGAGATAACTTTGCACCCCATATGGCGCTGGTGCCAATGGTTATTGAACAGACCTCACGCGGTGAGCGTTCTTTCGATATCTATTCCCGTCTGCTCAAGGAACGCGTTATCTTTCTGACCGGCCAGGTAGAAGACCATATGGCTAACCTGATCGTGGCGCAGATGCTGTTCCTGGAAGCGGAAAACCCGGAAAAAGACATTTACCTGTACATCAACTCGCCTGGCGGTGTGATTACGGCGGGCATGTCCATTTATGACACCATGCAGTTCATCAAGCCAGATGTCAGCACTATCTGTATGGGGCAGGCTGCATCCATGGGGGCCTTCCTGTTAACCGCAGGGGCGAAAGGTAAGCGTTTCTGCCTGCCTAACTCCCGCGTGATGATTCACCAGCCGCTGGGGGGTTACCAGGGGCAGGCGACGGATATCGAAATCCACGCCCGCGAAATTCTGAAAGTAAAAGCGCGCATGAATGAACTTATGGCGCAGCATACAGGTCAATCTCTTGAGCAGATCGAGCGCGATACCGAGCGCGATCGCTTCCTCTCTGCTCCAGAGGCAGTTGAGTACGGCTTAGTCGACTCCGTATTGACCCATCGTAATTGATGCCCGCGACGCGAGTGTGCCGCTATACTAAGGTAGGGCGGCACGCTGCTTAAAGCACACGCGTCTTAGAATGGCATTTCGTCGTCATGTGCGGCACAAAGAACTTAAAAAGAGGTTTGGACTCATGACAGATAAACGCAAAGATGGTTCGGGCAAACTGCTGTACTGCTCTTTTTGCGGCAAAAGCCAGCATGAAGTGCGTAAACTGATTGCCGGGCCGTCCGTGTATATCTGCGACGAATGCGTCGATTTATGTAACGACATCATTCGCGAAGAGATTAAAGAAGTTGCGCCGCACCGTGAGCGTAGCGCATTGCCAACGCCGCATGAGATTCGTCATCACCTTGACGACTATGTCATCGGTCAGGAGCAGGCCAAGAAAGTGCTGGCGGTGGCGGTATACAACCACTACAAACGTCTGCGTAACGGCGACACCAGCAATGGCGTAGAACTGGGCAAAAGTAACATTCTGCTGATCGGGCCAACCGGCTCCGGTAAAACGCTGCTGGCGGAAACCCTGGCGCGCCTGCTGGATGTTCCGTTTACCATGGCGGATGCCACCACCCTGACCGAAGCCGGTTATGTGGGTGAAGACGTTGAGAACATCATTCAGAAGCTGCTGCAGAAGTGCGATTACGACGTTCAGAAAGCACAGCGCGGGATTGTTTATATTGATGAGATCGACAAGATCTCCCGTAAATCAGACAACCCGTCCATCACCCGTGACGTGTCGGGTGAAGGCGTGCAGCAGGCCCTGCTGAAGCTGATCGAAGGTACGGTTGCGGCCGTTCCGCCGCAGGGTGGACGCAAACATCCGCAGCAGGAGTTCCTGCAGGTCGATACCTCCAAGATCCTGTTCATTTGCGGCGGCGCGTTTGCTGGTCTGGATAAAGTCATTTCCCACCGTGTTGAAACCGGCTCCGGCATCGGTTTTGGCGCAACGGTGAAGGCGAAGTCCGAGAAAGCCAACGAAGGTGAACTGCTTTCGCAGGTTGAGCCCGAAGATCTGATCAAATTTGGTCTGATCCCTGAATTCATTGGCCGTCTGCCGGTAGTGGCAACGCTGAATGAGCTGAGCGAAGACGCGCTGATTCAGATCCTGAAAGAGCCGAAAAATGCGCTGACCAAGCAGTATCAGGCGCTGTTCAATCTGGAAGGCGTTGAGCTGGAATTCCGTGACGAAGCGCTGGATGCGATTGCCAAGAAAGCGATGGCGCGTAAAACCGGTGCGCGTGGTTTGCGCTCTATCGTTGAAGCGGCATTGCTCGACACCATGTACGATCTGCCGTCGATGGAAGACGTCGAAAAAGTGGTTATCGACGAGTCCGTGATCGGCGGCCAATCCAAGCCGCTGCTGATTTACGGTAAACCGGAAGCCCAGCAGGCATCTGGCGAATAATTCACCAAATCATACAAGCAGTTAATCAAAAAGGGGGGATTTTATCTCCCCTTTACTTTTTCCGTATTCATAGCGTTGAATGTGTGGGAAACATCCCCATATACTGGATACATGTTAATGGTTATGTGAAGCACTATGACATGACCAGCTTACCTGGCGGACACTAAACTAAGAGAGAGCTCTATGAATCCTGAGCGTTCTGAACGCATTGAAATCCCCGTATTGCCGTTGCGCGATGTGGTGGTTTATCCGCACATGGTCATACCCTTATTTGTAGGGCGGGAAAAATCTATCCGTTGCCTCGAAGCCGCCATGGATCATGATAAAAAAATCATGCTGGTGGCCCAGAAAGAAGCATCAACGGATGAGCCGGGTGTAAACGATCTTTTCACCGTCGGGACCGTGGCCTCTATTTTACAAATGCTGAAGCTGCCGGACGGCACCGTGAAGGTGCTGGTCGAAGGCCTGCAGCGTGCGCGTATTACCACGCTGTCAGACGATGGCGAACACTTCTCTGCCAAGGCAGAGTACCTTGATTCGCCTGAACTTGATGAGCGCGAGCAGGAAGTGCTGGTACGTACCGCGATTAGCCAGTTCGAAGGCTATATCAAGCTGAACAAGAAAATCCCACCAGAAGTGCTGACGTCGCTGAACAGCATCGACGATCCTGCGCGTCTGGCGGACACCATCGCTGCACACATGCCGCTGAAGCTGGCTGACAAACAGTCCGTGCTGGAGATGTCCGACGTTAACGAACGTCTGGAATACCTGATGGCGATGATGGAGTCTGAAATCGATCTGCTGCAGGTTGAGAAGCGCATTCGTAACCGCGTGAAAAAGCAGATGGAAAAATCTCAGCGTGAGTACTATCTGAATGAGCAAATGAAGGCCATTCAGAAAGAGCTGGGCGAGATGGACGACGCACCGGACGAAAACGAAGCGCTGAAGCGTAAAATCGACGCGGCGAAGATGCCGAAAGAGGCGAAAGAGAAAGCCGAAGCAGAACTGCAGAAGCTGAAAATGATGTCTCCGATGTCGGCTGAAGCAACCGTCGTGCGCGGCTACATTGAGTGGATGGTGCAGGTTCCGTGGAACGCCCGCAGCAAGGTCAAGAAAGACCTGCGTCAGGCCCAGGAGATCCTCGATACTGACCACTACGGCCTGGAACGCGTGAGAGACCGCATCCTTGAGTACCTCGCGGTACAAAGCCGTGTAAACAAAATTAAAGGCCCAATTCTGTGCCTGGTAGGACCGCCGGGGGTGGGTAAAACCTCTCTGGGCCAGTCCATCGCTAAAGCGACCGGACGTAAGTACATCCGTATGGCGCTGGGCGGCGTGCGTGATGAAGCGGAAATCCGCGGTCACCGCCGTACCTACATCGGTTCTATGCCGGGTAAACTGATCCAGAAAATGGCGAAAGTGGGTGTTAAAAACCCGCTATTCCTGCTTGATGAGATCGACAAAATGTCGTCGGATATGCGCGGCGACCCGGCGTCTGCTCTGCTGGAAGTGCTTGATCCAGAACAGAACGTGGCGTTCAGCGATCACTATCTGGAAGTGGACTACGACCTCAGCGATGTAATGTTCGTGGCAACGTCCAACTCCATGAACATTCCGGCCCCGCTGCTGGACCGTATGGAAGTGATCCGTCTCTCCGGTTATACCGAAGACGAAAAGCTGAACATTGCTAAACAGCACCTGCTGCCGAAGCAGATTGAGCGTAACGCGCTGAAAGCCAACGAGCTGACCGTCGAGGACAGCGCGATTATCGGCATCATTCGCTACTACACCCGTGAAGCGGGCGTGCGTAGCCTTGAGCGCGAAATATCTAAGCTGTGCCGTAAGGCGGTAAAACAGCTGCTGCTGGATAAGAGCCTGAAGCACATCGTGATTAACGGTGACAATCTGCATGCCTACCTGGGCGTTCAGCGCTTCGACTATGGCCGCGCGGATAACGAAAACCGCGTGGGTCAGGTGACCGGTCTGGCATGGACGGAAGTGGGCGGCGATCTGCTGACCATCGAAACCGCCTGTGTGCCGGGCAAAGGCAAGCTGACCTACACCGGCTCGCTGGGTGAAGTGATGCAGGAGTCCATTCAGGCTGCGCTGACCGTGGTGCGCGCGCGCGCGGAAAAACTGGGTATCAATCCGGATTTCTACGAAAAACGCGACATTCACGTTCACGTTCCTGAAGGGGCAACGCCGAAAGATGGCCCAAGCGCGGGTATTGCCATGTGTACCGCTCTGGTTTCCTGTCTGACGGGCAACCCGGTACGTGCCGATGTGGCAATGACCGGTGAAATCACCCTGCGCGGTCAGGTCCTGCCAATCGGCGGGTTAAAAGAAAAACTGCTGGCGGCACACCGCGGTGGGATCAAAACCGTATTGATCCCTTACGAAAATAAACGCGATCTGGAAGAGATTCCGGACAACGTGATTGCCGATCTGCAGATCCATCCTGTTAAGCGAATTGAGGAAGTTCTCAGTCTCGCATTGCAGAATGAACCCTCCGGAATGCAGGTTGTAACCGCAAAATAGTGACCTCGCGCAAAGAGCGTCAATAAAAACAAGGCTGGTAAGTCATTTCGCACTTGCCAGCCTTTTTTTGTATAGCTAATTTAGATTGCTGATTAGGTCAGCCATCAACAACGGGTGTTGTAAGGTCATGGCAGGCCTGATATAACTGCTGCGCGGTCGCGTTGTGAAGGACTCAGGCGCGATATAAATTATAAAGAGAGGAAGAGAACAGTGAATAAATCTCAACTGATTGACAAAATTGCTGCTGGTGCTGATATTTCTAAAGCTGCAGCTGGACGTGCGTTAGATGCATTAATTGCTTCTGTTACTGAATCTCTGCAGGCTGGGGACGACGTTGCACTGGTAGGCTTCGGTACTTTTGCTGTTAAAGAGCGTGCTGCCCGTACTGGCCGCAACCCTCAGACCGGTAAAGAGATCACCATTGCTGCTGCTAAAGTGCCGGGTTTCCGTGCAGGTAAAGCGCTGAAAGACGCAGTAAACTGATTGCTTTCCCGTTTCAGGGAAGCCGGATAGTACAAGGGCGCATCGTTTGATGTGCCTTTTTTGTTTGTCCAGACCTGATTTGTGCGAGTTTATGCGAGTTGTGGGCTGACAATCGCCCCGTTTTCTTGTCACAATACGCCTTCACGCGCGACGGGCAGGATTTTCCGTCAGCGTCAGGTAACCAGTCACCTACAGCGGAGTGTTGTTACACCATGATGGACAGCTTACGCACGGCTGCTAACAGTCTCGTGCTCAAGATTATTTTCGGTATCATTATCGTGTCGTTCATATTGACCGGCGTGAGCAGTTACCTTATTGGCGGTGGCGCGAACTATGCCGCAAAAGTGAATGGCCAGGAAATCAGCCGTGGTCAGTTCGAGAATGCTTTTGCCGGTGAGCGTAACCGTATGCAGCAACAGCTGGGCGACCAATTCTCTGAACTGGCGGCGAATGAAGGGTACATGAAAACCCTGCGCCAACAGACACTGAACCGTCTTATCGACGAAGCGCTGCTGGATCAGTATGCCAAAAAGCTGGGCCTTGGCATCAGCGACGAACAGGTCAAAAAAGCGATCTTCGCCACTCAGGCATTCCAGTCTAACGGTAAATTCGACAACGCGCGTTACAACAGTATCGTTAACCAGATGGGCATGACGGCGGATCAGTACGCGCAGGCGCTGCGTAACCAGCTGACAACCCAGCAGCTCATTAACGCTGTCGTGGGTACCGATTTCATGCTTAAAGGTGAAACCGACGAACTGGCCGCGCTGGTGGCCCAGCAGCGCGTGGTCCGTGAAGCGACCATTGATGTGAACGCCCTGGCGGCGAAACAGCAGGTGAGCGACGCAGACGTTAATGCTTACTACGAGCAGAATAAAAACGCCTTTGTTTCTCCGGAGCAGTTCCGCGTCAGCTACATCAAGCTGGATGCAGCTGCGCTGCAGGAAAGCGCGTCTGATGCCGAGATCCAGTCTTACTACGACCAGCATCAGGATCAATTCACTCAGCCGCAGCGTAACCGCTACAGCGTGATTCAGACCAAAACTGAAGCAGATGCTAAGGCGGTACTGGATGAGCTGAACAAAGGCGCTGATTTCGCCACCCTTGCGAAAGCGAAATCCACCGACATTATCTCTGCGAAAAACGGCGGTGATATGGGCTGGCTGGAAGACGCAACCACGCCCGACGAGCTGAAAAATGCCGGCCTGAAAGAGAAAGGCCAGCTGTCTGGTGTGATTAAATCATCCGTTGGTTTCCTGGTCGTGCGTCTGGACGACATCACCCCGGCGAAAACCAAGCCGCTGGCTGAAGTTCGTGATGATATTGCCGCGAAAGTGAAACAGGAAAAAGCCCTGGATGCCTACTACGCGCTGCAGCAGAAGGTGAGCGATGCTGCCAGCAACGACAACGAATCTCTGGCAGGTGCAGAGCAGGCGGCGGGTGTGAAAGCAGTTGAGACCGGCTGGTTTGGTCGCGACAACCTGCCGGAAGAGCTGAACTTCAAACCGGTTTCTGATGCCATCTTTAACGGTGGTCTGGTGGGCGAGAACGGCACGCCGGGCAGCAACTCTGACATCATTACCGTTGACGGCGATCGCGCCTTTGTTCTGCGCGTCAGCGAGCACAAGCCAGAAGCGGTCAAACCGCTGGCGGAAGTGAAGGATCAGGTCGTCGCTCAGGTTAAGCACAACAAAGCAGAACAGCAGGCTAAACTGGACGCTGAGAAGATTCTGGCCGATCTGAAAGCGGGTAAACAGGACGCGCTGAAAGCGGCAGGTCTGAGCTTCGGTGAGGCGAAAACGCTGAGCCGTACCGGTCAGGACCCAATCAGTCAGGCCGCGTTTAGCCTGACGCTGCCGGCAAAAGACAAGCCAAGCTTCGGTACCACCACCGATATGCAGGGTAACGTTGTTCTGCTGGCGCTGGACGACGTGAAAGCCGGCACTCTGCCAGAAGCGCAGAAGAAGGCGATGGTTCAGGGCATTACTCAGAACAATGCTCAGATTGCTTTCGAAGCCATGATGAGCAACCTGCGTAAAGATGCCAAAATCAAGCTGGGCGATGTCATGACTCAGCAGCAGTAATTACGTGTCTGCTCGCAGATTTTCGTAACGCTCTGCAAAAACTAAAGGCCGCTTTCGCGGCCTTTTCCATTTCTGCAATCTGCTGTTTGTGCCTGTTTTCACAGGCGGCTATCGTTGCGTGGCTGTCAACAAACAAGGAGATAACAGCATGAAATGTGGAATCAAAGCACTGTTAATTACGCTGGCTATTGCCACCACCGGGATGAGCGCGGGCGCGCAGGCGGCGGCGACCGCCGCCAAACCACAGGCTACGCAGAGCAAGTCAGACGCGGCCGCGCCGGTACAAGGGCAGACCAAAGCGGCTGACGCCGGTAAAAATGCGGATGATGACGGTACGCGGGTCAGCATTAACTCGGCCTCGGCAGAGGATCTCGCCCGCGCAATGAATGGCGTGGGCCTGAAAAAAGCGCAGGCTATCGTCAGCTATCGTGAAGAGTACGGCCCATTCAAAACGGTCGACGATCTCAAACAGGTTCCGGGCATGGGCAGCGCGCTGGTTGAGCGCAACCTCTCACACCTGACACTGTAAAAACGCAATTTCTTGCACTGTGGCAAAAGTTTGCCAGGATAAAGAGGTCATACCAGTTATGACCTCTGATCCTATAACAATGAAAGGCTATTGCGCTATGCAGACAAAAATCAAAGTACGCGGTTTCCATCTTGATGTTTATCAGCACGTCAATAACGCTCGCTATCTTGAGTTTCTTGAAGAAGCGCGCTGGGACGGGCTGGAAAACAGTGAAAGCTTTCAGTGGCTGACCGCGCACAACATCGCGTTCGTGGTCGTCAATATCAACATCAACTATCGCCGTCCGGCCGTGCTGGGCGATGTGCTCACCGTGACCAGCCAGGTACAACAGCTAAACGGCAAGAGCGGCGTGTTAAGCCAGGTGGTGACGCTCGATCCAGAAGGGCAGGTGGTGGCTGATGCACTGATCACCTTTGTCTGTATCGATCTGAAAACTCAGAAAGCGCTGCCGCTGGAAGGGGAGCTGCGGGAAAAGCTGGAGTTGATGATCGCGTAGGATTTTGTCTTTTATAAAAGACAAAAGGATTTTTCAGGGATAGAATAATGGACAGGGACTACGTTGTTGAACGTTACCGGACCCGTGACGGGAAAGTGCCGTTTGAGGAGTGGGTAGCCAGAATGAATCGAAGGGATCCGGATACGGTTTTCCGGATCCTTATGCGGATCAACCGCGCAATAAAACGTAATTTTGGCGATTACAGATACCTCAGGGAAGGTGTTTGGGAGATGCGAGTCGACAGTGGCCCCGGCTACAGAATCTATTTTGCAGTAAAGAATCGGCAGGTTTTATTGTTACTTATCGGTGGTGACAAAAAGAGCCAAAAAGCGGATATCAAACTGGCAATAGATTACTGGAAAGATCATCAAATTAAAGGACAATCGAATGAGCGCCACTGAACGAAAATATTCGAGTTCTGTTAGCCATCATGATGCTGTTGTGAAAATGCTACGAGAGAATCCTTCCTACGCTCAGCGTTATTTGCAAACAGCCCTGGAAGAAATCTATGAAGACCAGGGGATCCCTGCCTATCTCATTGCACTCCGCCAGGTTATCGAAGCACGCGGTGGCATCGGAGAAATTTCTGCTAAATCAGGCCTCTCTCGTCAGCAGCTATACCGAACCTTATCAGACAACGGCAACCCAACGCTGACAACGCTGATGAAAGTCACCCGTGCTGCCGGTGTGAAACTGTTCGACAGCACGGTTAAGTAGCCCTATTTAAGCCCGGTCTTTTTCTGCATCGCGGCCATCACGCCGGCTTTATCGGCAAGATAGTGGTTAAGCCCGTTAGCGCGCAGATTACAGGCGGCGCACTGGCCGCAACCGTCGCCTTTGATGCCGTTATAGCAGGTGAGGGTTTCGCTGCGAACCAAATCCAGCTTGCCCCAGTAGTCGGCCAGCGCCCAGGTTTCGGCTTTATCCAGCCACATGAGCGGGGTTTCAAAGCGCGTCTCTTTCGCCATCCCCAGATTGACGGCGTGGTTGAGCGCTTTGACAAACTCATCGCGGCAGTCCGGGTATCCTGAGAAGTCGGTCTCGCATACGCCCGTAATTACCGCTTCGGCTTTTACCTGATAGGCATAAATCGCCGTCAGGGTCAGGAACAGAATATTACGCCCCGGCACAAACGTGTTCGGAATGCCGCTGGCATCGGGTTCGTAGTCCGGTACAGGAATACTGTCCCGGGTGAGGCTGCTGACGGCCAGTTCATTTAACAGCGTAACGTCCAGCACCTTGTGCGCGCGTGCCCCTAGTTTGAGGGCCAGTTCACGGGCAACGTCGATTTCAGCGCGGTGACGCTGGCCATAATCGAAAGTCACACAGTGAACTTCATCATACTGATGAAGGGCCTGAACCAGGCAGGTTGTAGAGTCTTGTCCTCCGCTGAACACGACGACGGCACGTTTCATAAATCATCTCGACTGTTACGGTAAAACCGTTATGTTACCGTCTGGCTACGGCGGCGACCAGCTTCTTCACGATTTGGGGGCGGGTAGCCAGGCTTCGGTAAAATCAAACCAGCCGCGGGTGTTGAGGCGTATGCCGTTGACTCCCGGCGGGGCGCTGATTTGATATTGATAGTTAAAAAGCGGCGTCAGCACCGCATTCTCCATCAGGCGGTTGAAAATGGCTTGCAGACCGGCGTGTCGGTCCCGAGCTTCGGCCTGAGACTGCACCGCATCCAGCGTGGCTTGCAGATGGGCGTAGGCCGGTGCGCTTAACACGTGCGGCCACAGGGCATCGCAGCGCAGCCACTGCTCAAGCGTATACGCTGGCGCTTCGCCAATCAGCCTGTCCCCCATCATGATGTCTGCATCGGCAAGCTGCTGGCATCCGTCCCACGTCTTGGCGTCGTGGAAGATGACGGTCAGGTCACAACCCTGTCGCGCCAGATACGCCTTTAACTGGCTGGCCATGGTGTGAAGCTCAACGGGAAGATGATAAACCAGCGTCAGCGCCTCAGGCAGGGCAACGTCCGTTAAGTCAGGCCATTCGGGGATAGTCCAGCCGGGAAGCAGTTCCTCGGTGGGCGTAATGAGTCCTTCGTTGAGCGGAAGCGTGTGCAGAAGCCTGGAGAGATGGATGATATTGATAAGCCGCTTCGCCTGGGTCTCACTCAGACGCGCGCTCTGTTTCAGCGTGAGGTAACAGAAGCCCAGGCTGGTGCTGCTGCTAACCAGCCTCAGGGTTTCAAGCTCATCGGCCTCGCCAATCGCGATTTGCACCGGGTGACGACAGCTGGTGCCCAGCCTGTAATCAAACAGCTGGGGGGTGATCCAGTATTCGATGGCTTTGAGCAGCGGATGGCTCAGGTGATATTGCTCATGGCTTTCCAGACGAACCAGGTCGGGCTCAAAGGCGGCCAGCCGGAAGGGGCCGCAGCCAAGTTCAGGATAGTCGGGTTGTGCCAGACGGCTGCAGTAGGTTGCCAGCCTGTGCGCCAGCCAATAGTCCGGTTGATGCAGCATAAATGTCAGACACTGTGGATGCGTTGTTTCGATACGTAAAACGCTCCTGAACAGGATGCGCAGGGCGGGAAGCGTCAACAGTGCCGTCAGGCTTCGCTGGAGCTGCGCCGTTTCTATTTTATCGCCGTTATGCCAGTGCAGGGTGGAGCGAATGTAGAAGTGCCAGCGCAGCCCGTCAGCAGAGACCTCCCAGTGATGCGCGAGATCGCCCGTGGGTTCACTGCTGTTACCGTTAAAACGCGTCAAGCCTGAAAATACCTGTCCCGCCAGATGCTGCTCCGCCCGGCCAGGCAAAAAGCCCGGCTGAAGCGGCTCCAGCGAGCGATAGTAGGGGATGCGCAGCGTCGGAGTGTCGTTTTGCCACTGTCCGCCTAAAAACGGATGCAGCAACGATCTCAGCGCTTCAGGAGCAAGCTGGGCCAGCTCCAGCGCGTTATGCTGCTGCCCGCTCTTCAGCGCCTCTTCCATCATCGCATTGCGCAGTGACTCCGGGCTGGCATGGAACGTCAGCTCACCGCGCTTGCCGCGACCAGACCGCGCGTGCCAGCTGAGCCAGCCCGCCTCCTGAGCCTGACGCAGCAGGGTACGGACATGCCGCTCGCTACAAAAACAGCGGCTGGCAAGCTCACTTATGGTGACCTGCTGTGGAGCGCCAGCGGAAGGTTGCCACAGGCGTTGATACTGGTTAAGACGGTTAAGCTGGCGCATAAGAAACCCGGAACAATAATTTTCATCTATTCACTATTACTTCCGTATATATCACACGATACTGGTGCACAAGTTAATCGCATCACATTTCAGGAGTAATCATGGCCCGCCTCGCTGCATTTGATATGGACGGTACGTTGTTAATGCCGGATCACCGTCTGGGGGAGAAAACGCTGAGTACCCTGAAGCGTCTGCGCGAGCGTGATGTCACCCTGACGTTTGCCACTGGCCGCCACGTGCTGGAGATGCGTCATCTGCTGGGCACGTTTTCCCTGGATGCGTTTTTAATCACGGGTAACGGAACGCGCATTCACACCGTTGAAGGAGAGGTGCTGCACCGCCAGGATCTCAACCCGGAAGTGGCGGATATTGTTCTGCACAGCACGTGGGACACGCAGGCCAGTATCCACGTATTCAACGATCAGGGCTGGTTTACCGGAAGCGAAATCCCCGAATTGTTGCACGCGCATGTTTATAGCGGCTTCAAATACCAGCTTATCGATCTGCGCCGGATCCCCGCTCACGCGGTGACCAAGATTTGCTTCTGTGGCGATCACGACGATCTTTGCCGCTTACGCATTCAGTTAAATGAGGCGCTGGGCGACCGGGCGCACCTGACCTTCTCGGCGGTGGATTGTCTTGAAGTCCTGCCGGTGGGCTGTAACAAAGGTTCAGCCCTGGCGGTGCTCAGCGACCACCTGGGCTTAACGCTGCAGGAGTGTATGGCGTTTGGCGACGCCATGAATGACCGCGAAATGCTGGGCAGCGTGGGGCGCGGTCTGATTATGGGGAATGCGATGCCGCAGCTGATCGCAGAGCTTCCTCATCTGCCGGTTATCGGACACTGCGGCAACGAAGCGGTGTCCCATTTTTTGACGCATTGGCTGGACAACAACAACCTCCCATATTCCCCCGAATAGTGAGACCCTTCCAGCAAGCCAGACTTCGGTCTGGCTTTTTTTTATTTCAGCAGCTGCGCAATCTGCGCTTTCCACGGGGTGATGTCGCCGATGTTGGCCTGTACCCACTCCGCATTGTAGTAGGTCTCAAGGTAGCGCTCGCCGCTGTCGCACAGCAGCGTGACGATGGAGCCGGTACGGCCTTCCTCGCGCATGCGTGCCGCAAGCTGCAGTGCGCCCCACATGTTGGTGCCCGTTGATGCACCCACTTTGCGGCCAAGCTGCGTCTCCAGCCAGTGCGCGGTGGCGACGCTGGCGGCGTCCGGCACGCGGAGCATTTCGTCGACAACGTCAGGAATGAACGACGGTTCCACGCGCGGGCGGCCAATTCCTTCAATTTTACTGCCCACCGGGCTGCGCAGGCCGGCATCGCGGCTTTGCCAGTAGTCGAGGAACACGGAGTTCTGGGGGTCAACTACCATCAGCTGGGTATCGTAGCCCTGACAGCGAATGTAGCGTCCGATAGTGGCTGACGTGCCGCCCGTACCGGCGCTCATCACAATGTACGACGGAACCGGATGCGGTTCGTGGGTCATCTGGCGGAAAATACTGTCGGCAATGTTGTTATTGCCGCGCCAGTCCGTTGCGCGCTCGGCAAAGGTGAACTGGTCCATATAGTGGCCGTTTAGCTCGCGGGCGAGCATTTCAGAGGCGGCATAGATTTCGCAGGCGCTTTCCACAAAATGACAGCGTCCGCCGTAAAATTCGATCTGCTCGATTTTTCGTTTTGCGGTGCAGGAGGGCATCACGGCGATAAACGGCAGGCCCAGCAGACGAGCGAAATAGGCTTCAGACACCGCCGTTGAACCGGATGAGGATTCAATAATGGTCGTGCCTTCTTTGATCCAGCCGTTGCACAAACCGTATAAAAACAGAGAGCGCGCCAGGCGATGCTTCAGGCTACCGGTAGGATGGGTGCTTTCATCCTTCAGGTAGAGATGAATACCGTCAAATCCCGGCAGGGGGAGGCGAATCAGGTGGGTATCCGCCGAGCGCTGGTAGTCGGCATTGATTTCGCTGATGGCATGTTTAACCCAGGTGCTATTCATCGTAGTTATCCGTTTGTCATTTTGTGCCCAGCATAGCGAAAAGCACAGAAAAAATTGTTGCTATCTGGCCTTTAAAATAGAATGAAGGGAGAAAAATTTTCTCTATGAGGTGGGTATGCTAGATAAAATTGACCGCAAGCTCCTTTCATTGCTGCAAAGTGACTGTACCCTCTCTTTGCAGGCGCTGGCAGATGCCGTTAATCTGACCACCACACCGTGCTGGAAGCGCCTAAAAAAGCTGGAAGATGACGGCATTCTTCTGGGGCGCGTCGCATTACTCGATCCCGAAAAACTGGGGCTTGGGCTGACGGCATTTGTGCTGATAAAAACCCAACACCACAGCAGCGAGTGGTATTGCCGCTTCGTCACTCAGGTGTCTGAGATGCCCGAGGTGCTCGGCTTCTGGCGTATGGCCGGCGAGTACGACTACCTGATGCGCGTCCAGGTGGCTGACATGAAGCGCTATGATGATTTCTACAAGCGGCTGGTGAACAGCGTCCCGGGCTTGTCGGACGTCACCTCAAGCTTCGCCATGGAACAGATTAAGTACACCACAGCCTTACCCATTGAATAACTTCGTAAAATACCTTCAGGAACAAACCGCGTGCGATTATTTGCCCAATTAAGCTGGTACTTTCGTCGGGAGTGGCAACGCTACCTCGGTGCAGTCGCCCTGCTTATTATCATTGCCATTTTGCAGCTGATCCCGCCGAAGGTGGTGGGCTACGTCGTGGATGGCGTCACTGAACAGCATTACACCACCGCACGGGTGTTGATGTGGGTCGGCACGCTGGTGCTGACGGCGGTCATTGTTTATCTCCTGCGCTACGTCTGGCGCGTGCTGCTGTTTGGTGCGTCCTATCAGCTGGCCGTTGAGCTGCGTGAAGATTTTTACCGCCAGCTGAGCCGACAGCATCCCGAATTTTATCTGCGTCATCGCACCGGGGATCTCATTGCCCGCGCGACGAACGACGTCGATCGCGTGGTCTTTGCCGCCGGGGAAGGGGTGCTGACGCTGGTGGATTCGCTGGTGATGGGCTGTGCGGTGCTGATCGTCATGTCCACGCAGATCAGCTGGCAATTGACCCTGCTCGCCCTGCTGCCGATGCCGATCATGGCGCTGGCGATCAATCGCTACGGCGAACAGCTGCACGAGCGCTTCAAGCTGGCGCAGGCGGCGTTTTCTTCTCTGAACGATCGCACCCAGGAGAGCATGACCAGCATCCGCATGATCAAAGCGTTTGGCCTGGAAGATAGGCAGTCCGCGCTGTTTGCGGCCGATGCGGCAGACACGGGGGCGAAAAACATGCGCGTCGCGCGTATTGATGCGCGATTTGATCCAACGATTTATGTCGCAATCGGCATGGCAAACCTGCTTGCCATTGGTGGCGGGAGCTGGATGGTGGTGCAGGGCACATTGACCCTGGGGCAATTGACCAGCTTTGCGATGTATCTGGGGCTGATGATCTGGCCGATGCTGGCGCTGGCCTGGATGTTTAACATCGTAGAGCGCGGCAGCGCCGCCTACAGCCGCATCCGCGCCATGCTGGCCGAAGCGCCGGTGGTCAATGACGGCAGCGAAGCGGTGCCGGAAGGGCGCGGCGTTATGAACGTCGACGTTCGCAAATTTGTCTATCCGCAAACGGAACATCCGGTGCTGGAGAACGTTAGCTTTACGCTGCGGCCGGGCCAGATGCTGGGCATCTGCGGCCCGACGGGGTCCGGAAAAAGTACCGTGCTCTCTCTGCTTCAGCGCCACTTTGACGTCACCGAGGGCGATATCCGTTTCCATGATATCCCCCTGGCAAACCTGCTGCTGGACGAGTGGCGTGGCCGTCTGGCGGTAGTCAGCCAGACGCCGTTTTTATTTTCGGACACCGTGGCGAATAACATTGCGCTTGGTCACCCATCGGCGACGCAGGAAGAGATCGAACACGTGGCGCGCTTAGCCAGCGTACATGACGATATTTTGCGTCTGCCGCAGGGCTACGAAACGGAAGTCGGGGAACGTGGCGTCATGCTATCCGGCGGGCAGAAACAGCGAATCTCGATTGCCCGCGCGCTGCTGCTAAATGCTGAAATCCTCATTCTGGATGATGCGCTCTCCGCCGTGGATGGTCGTACCGAGCATCAGATTCTGCATAACCTGCGCCAGTGGGGCGACGGACGCACGGTGATTATCAGCGCCCACCGTTTGTCAGCGCTCACCGAGGCCAGCGAAATTCTGGTCTTACAGCACGGACACATTGCCCAGCGCGGGCAGCATGAAATGCTTGCCGAGCAGCCGGGCTGGTATCGCGATATGTACCGCTATCAACAACTTGAGGCGGCGCTGGACGATGCGACGGAACAGGATCAGGAGGCCACCAATGCGTAAGCTCGGAACGATGTGGCCGACGCTCAAACGTCTGCTGGCCTACGGCGCGCCGTGGCGCAAACCGCTCTCCGTGGCCGTGCTTTTACTCTGGATAGCGGCGATTGCTGAGGTGAGCGGGCCGCTGCTCATCAGCTACTTCATCGACAATATGGTCGCAAAAAGCTACCTGCCGCTGGGGCTGGTGGCGGGCTTAGGCGTGGCCTACGTTGGGTTGCAGCTTGCGGCGGCAGGGCTGCACTATGCGCAGTCGCTGCTGTTTAACCGTGCCGCCGTGGGCGTAGTTCAGCAGCTGCGCACGGATGTCATGGACGCGGCGCTTCGCCAGCCGCTCAGCGAGTTTGATATCCAGCCGGTCGGGCAGGTGATTTCGCGCGTGACCAACGATACCGAAGTGATCCGCGACCTGTACGTCACCGTGGTCGCGACGGTGTTACGCAGCGCGGCGCTGATCGGCGCGATGCTGGTGGCGATGTTCAGCCTCGACTGGCGCATGGCGCTGGTGGCGATTACCATCTTCCCGGCGGTGCTGATCGTCATGGTGATTTACCAGCGTTACAGCACGCCGATCGTGCGTCGGGTTCGCGCCTATCTGGCCGACATTAACGATGGCTTCAACGAAGTGATTAACGGCATGAGCGTCATCCAGCAGTTCCGCCAGCAGGCGCGCTTTGGCGAGCGGATGGGCGAAGCCAGCCGATCGCACTATATGGCGCGTATGCAGACGCTGCGCCTCGACGGCTTTCTGCTGCGTCCGCTGCTCAGCCTTTTCTCTGCGCTGGTGCTTTGCGGTTTACTGATGCTCTTTGGCCTGAGCTCAAGCGGTACGATTGAAGTGGGCGTGCTGTACGCTTTTATTAGCTACCTGGGGCGCCTTAACGAGCCGCTGATCGAGCTCACGACCCAGCAATCGATGCTGCAGCAGGCGGTCGTCGCCGGCGAGCGCGTGTTTGAGCTGATGGACAGGCCGCGCCAGGCCTACGGTCATGACGAGCGACCTCTGCAAAGCGGCGCCATTGCCTTTGATAACGTCTCGTTTGCCTATCGCGAAGACCGGCTGGTGTTGCAGGACATTACGCTGGATGTCCCGTCGCGCGGTTTCGTGGCGCTGGTGGGACATACGGGAAGCGGCAAGAGCACGCTCGCCAGCCTGTTGATGGGCTACTACCCGGTCACGCAAGGCGAAATCCGCCTCGACGGACGCCCGCTCGCGTCTCTCAGCCACAACGTGTTGCGTAAAGGCGTCGCGATGGTGCAGCAGGATCCGGTCGTCCTGGCCGATACCTTCTACGCCAACGTGACCCTGGGGCGAGACTACTCTCAGGAGCAGGTATGGGAGGTGCTGGAAAAAGTGCAGCTGGCAGACCTGGCGCGCGGGTTTAGCGACGGGATTAATACCCGGCTGGGCGAGCAGGGAAACAACCTCTCCGTTGGGCAAAAGCAGCTTCTCGCGCTGGCGCGGGTGCTGATTGAAACCCCGCAGGTGCTGATTCTGGATGAAGCGACGGCCAGCATTGACTCCGGCACCGAGCAGGCTATCCAGCAGGCGCTGGCCGCGGTACGCGACCATACGACGCTGGTGGTGATTGCCCATCGCCTTTCCACCATTGTCGATGCCGATACCATTCTGGTGCTGCATCGCGGACAAGCCGTTGAGCGCGGGACGCACCGTGAACTGCTGGAAGCCAAAGGGCGCTACTGGCAGATGTATCAGCTTCAGCTGGCGGGCGAAGAGCTCGCGGCCAGCGTGCGCGAGGAAGAGTCGCTCAGCGCCTGATGCACCAAAACAAAGCAACGCGCTAACAGTCATTCCTGTTGGTGCAATACTGAAACGCACCGTGCACCGACATGGTGCGTTTTTTTTCGCCGGTTCGTTAATGAAGCCGGCGTAACGCTCGTTGCACCGCTTTTCTCTCTCGTTTTCATTTCTGGCACACCCCTTGCAATACCTTCTGCGTGAGCTGCGGCCATTACCGAATTCTGACTGGAGGGGATCTATGAAGCTGGTTACGGTGGTAATCAAACCATTCAAACTGGAAGACGTGCGTGAAGCATTGTCCTCAATGGGTATTCAGGGACTGACTGTCACCGAAGTGAAAGGCTTTGGTCGTCAGAAGGGTCATGCCGAGCTTTATCGCGGGGCGGAATACAGCGTTAACTTTCTGCCAAAAGTAAAAATTGATGTCGCGATTGCTGACGATCAGCTTGATGAAGTGATTGATGTGATTAGCAAAGCGGCCTACACCGGCAAAATTGGCGACGGCAAAATTTTCGTTGCCGAACTGCAGCGCGTCATTCGCATTCGTACCGGCGAATCTGACGAAGCGGCACTGTAAATAACGCCTGGCACACAGTGATAGGGATCGAGAAAATGAAGATAGCAACACTTAAAACGGGTCTGGGTTCGCTGGCACTGCTGCCGGGCCTGGCGCTGGCTGCTCCTGCCGTGGCAGACAAAGCCGATAACGCCTTTATGATGATCAGCACCGCGCTGGTGCTGTTCATGTCTATCCCGGGCATTGCGCTGTTCTACGGCGGCCTGATCCGCGGCAAAAACGTTCTCTCCATGCTGACGCAGGTTGCCGTGACGTTCGCGCTGGTCTGCGTGCTTTGGGTGGTTTACGGTTACTCGCTGGCCTTCGGTACCGGCAACGCCTTCTTTGGTAACTTCGACTGGGTAATGCTGAAAAATATTGAGCTGACCGCGCTGATGGGCAGCTTCTACCAGTACATCCACGTCGCGTTCCAGGGCTCGTTCGCCTGCATTACCGTCGGGCTGATTGTGGGCGCGCTGGCGGAGCGCATCCGTTTCTCTGCCGTTCTGATCTTCGTGGTGGTCTGGCTGACCCTCTCCTATGTGCCGATTGCGCACATGGTCTGGGGCGGTGGTCTGCTGGCAACGCACGGCGCGCTGGACTTTGCGGGCGGTACCGTTGTACATATCAACGCCGCGGTAGCGGGTCTGGTGGGCGCATACCTGATTGGCAAACGCGTGGGCTTCGGTAAAGAGGCGTTCAAACCGCATAACCTGCCGATGGTGTTTACCGGTACGGCTATCCTCTACTTTGGCTGGTTCGGCTTCAACGCCGGCTCCGCAAGTGCCGCGAACGAAATCGCCGCGCTGGCCTTCGTAAACACCGTTGTGGCGACGGCGGGTGCAATTCTCTCCTGGGTATTCGGCGAGTGGGCGGTACGCGGTAAACCTTCCCTGCTGGGTGCCTGTTCAGGGGCGATTGCCGGTCTGGTCGGTATCACCCCGGCGTGTGGCTATGTGGGTGTCGGTGGTGCGCTGCTGGTGGGACTGGTCGCGGGCCTGGCAGGTCTGTGGGGCGTCACCGCACTGAAACGCGTGCTGCGCGTGGATGACCCTTGCGATGTGTTCGGCGTCCACGGCGTGTGCGGCATCGTCGGCTGTATCATGACCGGCATCTTCGCCGCGAAATCACTGGGTGGCGTGGGCTACGCAGAAGGTGTCACCATGGTTCATCAGGTGCTGGTGCAGCTGGAAAGTATCGCTATCACCGTGGTGTGGTCTGCCGTTGTCGCCTTCATTGGCTATAAGCTGGCGGATATGACCGTTGGGCTGCGCGTACCGGAAGAGCAGGAGCGCGAAGGTCTGGACGTCAACAGCCACGGCGAGAATGCGTATAACGCCTAATAAAAAGCAAAACGGCAACTTCGGTTGCCGTTTTTAATGTTTATTCCCTCTCCCATGCGAGAGAGGCAGGGTGAGGGCATCAGGCCGCACACCATCATCCGCGATTACGCATTACCCCTTCCTGCACCGTAGAAGCGACCAGCACGCCGTCCTGAGTATAAAACTCTCCACGCACAAACCCGCGAGCGCTCGACGCTGACGTACTCTCCACGCTGTAAAGCAGCCACTCATTCATATTGAACGGACGGTGGAACCACATGGAGTGATCGATGGTTGCGACCTGCATCCCTTTTTCAAGGAAACCAACGCCGTGCGGCTGTAGCGCAACCGGCAGAAAGTTAAAGTCTGACGCGTAGCCCAGCAGATACTGATGCACGCGGAAATCTTCCGGCACGGTGCCATTGGCGCGGATCCAGACCTGACGCTTCGGCTCGGCGGTGTGGCCTTTCATGGGGTTGTGGAACTCAACCGGGCGGATCTCCAGCGGTTTATCGCAGAGAAACTTCTCTTTGACCTGCGGCGGAAGCAGATGTGCCAGCGCGCGGGCGATATCAGTCTCTGATTTGAGTTCGTCCGGCGACGGTGCTGGCGGCATCACTTTCTGATGTTCATACCCCGGTTCCGGCGCCTGGAAAGAGGCGGTCATATAAAAGATAGGCTTACCGTTCTGAACGGCCGCCACGCGGCGCGCGCTGAAGCTGTTGCCGTCTCTCAGGACTTCAACGTCATACACAATCGGTTTTGCGCTGTCGCCAGGGCGTAAGAAATAGCTGTGGAATGAGTGCACCAGGCGGTCTGCAGGGACGGTCTCCTTTGCAGCGTAGAGCGCTTGTCCAACGACCTGGCCGCCGAAAACCTGACGTAAGCCGAGGTCTTCGCTCTGCCCGCGATAGAGTCCTTCCTCAATTTTTTCCAGATTCAGTAATGTCAGCAGATTGTTCAGTGCCTGACTCATAATTGTCCTCAATAAACGCCGTAGCGAAAGATAGGCAGAGTATAACGCAGAAATGAAAGTGGTCCGATGGGTAGAATAATCTGAATGTCGGCACGTTTTTAGGCATTAATCGGTAATCTGTGCCACACTTAAAAACGTTATGTGATTGAAACGACATCGGATGGGATCGATCCCGCTGGTGCATTGATGATAAGGAGACTTCAATGAAACTCGTGCCCATGCTAAGTGGTGTAGCTATTGCGGTGGCGTTGTCCGCCTGTGCCGGTAAGAGCGCCCAGGTGCCGGTACCAGCTGCAGATCCGAACGGGATTAATACCCTTTCACAGCAATCCATTCAGCAGCCTAACGTTTCCGGTACAATCTGGATTAAACAGAGAGTCGCTCTGCCGCCGGATGCGGTATTAACGGTCACGCTGTCTGATGCTTCCCTGGCTGACGCGCCGTCGAAGGTGCTGGCTCAGCGCGCGGTCCGTACTGAAGGTAAGCAGGCTCCGTTTAGCTTCGTGTTGCCGTATAACCCGTCAGACGTGCAGCCGAATGCCCGTATTCTGCTGAGCGCAGCAGTAACCATTAACGGCAAGCTGGTCTTTATCACCGATACGGTCCAGGAAGCGATTAACCACGGTGGAACCAAAATCGACCTGAATCTGGTGCCGGTGCAGCAAACCGAAGTCCCGGTTGCTCCACAGACCAATCAGCCGTCCCTGCCAACCCCACCGACCCAGATGTAACTGTTGCTCTTACCCTCTCCTTCGGGGGAGGGTTTAGTACACCCAGCGGTATTTCTGCAAATCAATCTGTCCTGCGCCCGACACCTGCACACCCTCTGAAAGCAATGCCTGACGCTGACGCTGGAGATCCGGCCCGGTCAGCGAGATAGCGCCATGACGGTTCACCACCCGATGCCAGGGCAGCGTACTTCCCTCCGGCAGCCGCTTCAGGACGCCACCGACCTGTCGCGCCGCGCGCGGAGAGCCTGCCAGCTTTGCCACATCACCGTAGGTGGTGACGTAGCCTTCCGGAATCGAGGCCACGATTTGCCATACGCGCTGGGGAAAGGAGTCGTTTTCGTCCATACCTTCACCTGTGGGGATGTTTGGACCGTCATGGTAAACGAAGATCGTCCTGATTGCTGCGCCTGTTTGCGCAAGAAACCAGCATCCGGTTCCTGGTCGCTTGCAATTGGCTCTTCGCACAGGGATAATGCGCCAGCGCGTTGGTTATCAACGCTCTCAATGGGGGCTCTGTTGGTTCTCCCGCAACGCTACTCTGTTCACCAGGTCAGGTCCGGAAGGAAGCAGCCAGGGCAGACGACGTGGGTGCCGGGATGTAGCTGGCAGGGCCCCCACCCATTTGTGGCCTCATCCATCTTTCCTGTTTCCATCTCTTTTTAGCCTTTATTCCACAATAATATAATGCCTATACCGTGTAATATATATTTCATCGCTCTGAAATATTATTGTCATAAACCTGTAATAATAGATTGGCATTTTATAATTGGACGTCTATTTTCATCAAAATTCAAAAAAATATAGATCTGGATAACAGTGATAACTTCGTGTATTAAATAAAGTACTTATTCCGAAGGGAAGTGACAAACATGGCTACTGCAGTTTTAAATGTTAAAATTGACGAAGCGCTAAAAGAAAGACTCCGCCACTATGCGGAAGTCAATAACGAGAATTTAAGCGTGACCACAGAGAAACTGCTGCTGCTGGCGTTTGAAGCAGTAGAAGAGGCGGGAGTATCGGAAGAGGATATTGATAATCAGCATACGGAAGAAGAGAGTGTTTCTCCTTTTACTCCTAAAGAAATCAAGGCTCTACGTAAACTTCTGAAGAAGAGAAAATGAAACAACAACTGTCAACTGCCAGTGACTACAACGAGGCCTGCGCTCTGTTGCGTTCAGGCTACGTGAAGCATGTACGTCTTGGCTGGAATGTTGGAAGCGATGAGTTCTTTCGTATTGCGTCTGACTGGTGTGATACCGGTGCAAAAATAAAGAAAGACGGTGATAATTTCGTTATTTCCCTGAAAGGTTTCCCCATTCCTCCTCAGCACTAAATCCTGACCAGTGAAAACTGCTGACTGCATATATTACAGTTAGCAGTTTTTATTTTATGATCCAGTTCAAAATTTTAATATTAAACCAGGCGGCGTTTGACTGCTGGCGTATTTGAATTTAGCGCGAGCCATAACGGTTTAATCCGCAGCAATGCCGCTTCCAGCTCCGCTGGCTCCAGCGAAAAGGGCATACGTAAAAAGCGGTCAAACGCCCCCGATAAGCCAAACCGCGTCCCGGTTCCCAGGTTAATCCCGATGATTTCTGCCCGTGCGGCAAGCTGTGTCGCCAGCATGCCAGGAAGTTCGATCCAGTAAGAGAGTCCGCCCTCCGCCTCATGAAACGTCCACTCCGGGAAATGTTCTCGCAGCAGGTTACTGCATCGATCGCGCCGTTCCGCCAGCATCTTGCGGCGAGCGGGCAGAAAACGCTCGCTATTGTCGATAAGCCACAGCGTTGCCAGCTGCTCTAGCAGCGGCGAGCCTAAATCCAGCGTATCGCGCGTCTGGGCGAGCGTGGCGATAGTCCGCGAGGAGGCGCGGATCCAGCCGAGACGCAGCCCGCCCCAGAAGCTTTTTCCGGCAGAGCCTAGCGTAATCACGCTGGCCTGCGGGTTAAACGATGCCAGCGGTGGCGGCGGTGGCGAATCAAACCAGAGATCGACCATCGTTTCATCCACGACCAGCGCCGTGCGGGTCTGGGCTGCTATATCAGCGATTGCCTGACGGGTGGCGATATCCATGCATCGACCGGTTGGGTTGTGAAAATCGGGCATCAGGTAGGCCAGGCGCGGCGCGGTCTGGGCAAGCGTAGCCGCAAAGCCATCCGTATCCCAGCCCGTTTCCGGCAACGACACTCCTACTGGCCGACACTGTGCTCCCTGAATAGCGGCAATCGCCAGCGGATAGGTGGGGTGATCGACCACGACGCGATCCCCCGGTCCGGCCATCATCCGCAGCACCAGCGCGAATCCGCTGACGGCACCGTTGACCACCATCACCTCGTCTGCCCGGGTGGGAAGACCTCGCGCGGTATAGCGCGCAGCGATGGCCTCCCGTAGCGCCGGCAGCCCAAGCTGCTCGTAGCCCGTCAGCGAGAGGTGTTGAGTAATAGCCGTCAGTGCATGGGTGTAAGCCTGGTGGATCTCCGGCCCGGCGCTGAGGGCGGCAGTGGAAAGATCCAGGGCGACGCTCGCTGCGGAAAGGGTGGGAACGGCGCGTGCATCCGGGAGGATGACGCGCGACCCGCTGCCGTGGCGGCTTTCAAGATAACCCTCTTCACGCAGGTGGGCGAGGGCGCTGCTGACGGTGGTTCGGCTGACGTTCAGCGCCGTCGCCAGCTCACGCTCACCCGGCAGGCGCGTATGCAGCGCCAGCCGGCCATCAAGGATTAATAAGCGCAGCGCGTCAGCCAGCTGGCGCCAGAGCGGAGTGCGGGATGAAGTTTGCTGCCAGTGCCCTAAAAGGCGTACCACAGACTGGCTTCCGAAGCGGCGTGATGACATAAGCAGTCCACTATTTAAAAACTGGACATTAATCTTAGTGCCATTTTAGGTCAGGATGAAAGTCGGGTTCACTGGAGAAGATAAAAATGGTACGTCGTCTGCTACAACTTTATGTCGGTTTAGGGCTGTATGGGCTTTCCACCGCGATGTTTATTCGTGCGGATCTGGGGGTCGATCCGTGGGATGTGTTTCACCTTGGCGTGGGAATACAGCTGGGGATGAGCATCGGAACGGTGATCATTTTGACCGGGGCTGCGGTGCTCTTACTGTGGATCCCACTGCGTCAGATGCCCGGTCTTGGCACGATCAGCAACGTGATTTGTATCGGTCTGGCGGCGGACGCCAGCATGGCGCTTATCCCCGAACTGAGTTCGTTATCCGTGCGCATCGCTTTCTTGGTGTCGGGCATCGTGATGAACGCGATCGCCACCAGCATGTACATCGGGGCCGGTTTCGGGCCTGGTCCGCGCGACGGCCTGATGACCGGCATTCACGCCCGGCTGGGGTGGTCCATTCGCAGCGTGCGCACCTCCATCGAAGTGTCCGTCCTGCTGATTGGGTGCGTGCTGGGTGGCTCGTTTGGGGTGGGAACCGTGGCGTATGCTCTGACCATTGGCCCGCTTATTCAGCTCTGTTTGCCCTGGTTCCGCCAGAAGCCGCGCGGTGAGAAAATGACGCAGCCGGAGCGGGTTGTTTAATTTGCGAAGCGCTCACATGTTTTAACGGCGTCGCTGTGCCAGAATAGACGCTTCGAAAATCGCGATGCCAGAACGCATGAAAGCAATCACTCTTTATGATGTCGCCCTCCTTGCGGGGGTTTCTTATCAGACCGTTTCCCGCGTGATTAACGACGCGGAGCACGTCTCTGCCCGCACGCGGGAAAAGGTGCAGCAGGCAATGGCTGAGCTACATTACGTTCCCAACCTGCGGGCGCAGCAGCTGGCGGGGAAACGCACCCGTACGCTGGGGCTCATCACCACCGATCTGGCGCTGCACGCGCCTTCGCAAATTGTCTCGGCGGTAAAATCCCGGGCTGCAGGGCAGGGGGCGAGCGTCCTGATTTCCATGGTGGAGCAGCCGCAGCAGTGTCAGGCGGCGCTTCAGGCGCTGCTGGCGCAGCGGGTAGACGCGCTGCTGGTAAATGTGCCGCTTGACGATCCGCACGCCGAAGCGCTCAGGTCGCTGGCGACGCCCGTCCCGGTGCTGTTCCTCGACGTGTCACCTACAGCGCAGGTAAATAGCCTCGTGTTTAACGCCGAGGAGGGGGCACGGCTGGGCGTTGAGCATCTGCTTTCGCTGGGGCATCAGCATATTGCCCTGCTGAGCGGGCCGGAAAGCTCGGTCTCTGCGCGCGCGCGTCTGGCGGGATGGAAAGCGACGCTGGCGCAGGCGGGTCTTGACGCGGCTGCGGTGGCCTACGGCGACTGGAGCGCGGCCAGCGGCTATGAGAAGGGACATGTGCTGCTCTCGGGGGCGGTACTGCCGGATGCCATTCTGGTGGCGAACGATCAGATGGCGCTTGGGGTAATGCGCGCCTGTGCGGAAAAAGGGATAGCTGTTCCTGGCCAGATATCGGTGGTCGGGTTTGACGATACGGCCGACAGCGCCTGGTTTTCTCCGCCGCTGACGACCATTCGTCAGGCGTTTCGCGAGGCGGGCGAGCGCAGCGTGGAGTGGCTTCTGTCCCCCAGCGGGGGGGAGGAATGCTGGCAGGTTCAGCTGCCGGTAACGCTGGTGACCCGCCATTCCAGCGCGCGCCGTACCCCGCAGCAGGCCGAACGCGAGGATCTGGCGCAGCAGCTCAGAAGCCTGGCCCTCCTTGCCGGGCAGCTTGCCCGCAAATAAAACTTTGTGATCGGACTCGCTACCCCGCGATTGCGTGCTTTACCGTCGCCGGGTGCCAGGGCATGTTAACCAAAATTGTGAGCGCTTCGCAAAGAGGTTACTATGCCCAACACTTTATCGCTGACTCTCAGCGCCATTCTGGCCCGACGGGACTGGGAAAACCCGGGTGTCACCCAGTGGAACCGTCTGGAGGCACATGCGCCGTTACACAGCTGGCGTCTTGAACAGCCTGCCCTGGATGATGCTGTATCCGCCAGCAGACGCTCCCTCAATGGGGTGTGGCGATTTAACTACTTTCCTGCACCTGAGCAAATCCCGGAGGCGTGGGTAACCGAAGACTGTGCGGACGCCGTTGCGATGCCCGTGCCGTCGAACTGGCAGATGCAGGGGTTTGACACGCCCATCTATACCAACGTCACCTATCCTATCCCCGTTAATCCGCCTTTTGTGCCGCAGGAAAACCCAACCGGCTGTTACTCGCTCACATTTGATGTGGATGACGCGTGGCTTCAGAGCGGGCAGACCCGCATCATCTTTGACGGCGTGAACTCTGCGTTTCATCTGTGGTGCAACGGGCGGTGGATGGGTTATTCCCAGGACAGCAGGCTGCCTGCCGAATTCGATCTCTCGACGGTCCTGCGGCCCGGTGAGAACCGCCTGGCGGTCATGGTGTTGCGCTGGTGCGACGGCAGCTATCTGGAAGATCAGGACATGTGGCGCATGAGCGGTATTTTCCGCGATGTGACGCTGCTGCATAAACCCGAAACGCAGATTGCCGATTATCGCGTGGTGACGGACCTGAATGCGGAGCTGAACCGCGCGGTGCTTAAGGCAGATGTCGCGCTGGCAGGGGCGGGCTTTGCAGACTGCGAGGTGGTCTTTACCCTGTGGCGCAAGGGTGAAAAATGCGCCAGCGTTTCCCGGCGTCCGGGGTCTGCCGTTGTGGACGAGCGCGGCAGCTGGGACGAACGCTTAACGGTGGCGATCCCCATTGACCGCCCCGCGCTCTGGAGTGCTGAAACGCCGGAACTGTATCGCCTGACGATGGCGCTTCTCGGCCCGCAGGGTGAGGTGCTGGAGGTTGAGGCGTGCGATGTGGGCTTCCGCCGCGTTGACATCAGCAACGGCCTGCTGAAGCTTAACGGTAAGCCGCTGCTGATCCGCGGGGTTAACCGACACGAGCATCACCCGGAAAACGGTCAGGTGATGGACGAGGCGACCATGCGTCGCGACATCGAAATCATGAAGCAGCATAACTTCAACGCCGTTCGTTGCTCGCACTACCCGAACCATCCGCTGTGGTACCGGCTTTGCGATCGCTACGGGCTGTACGTCGTTGACGAAGCCAATATTGAAACCCACGGCATGGTGCCGATGAGCCGCCTCGCTGACGATCCACGCTGGCTGCCCGCCATGAGTGAGCGCGTAACCCGCATGGTGCAGCGCGATCGCAATCATCCCTCAATTATCATCTGGTCGCTGGGTAACGAGTCCGGCCACGGCGCGAATCATGATGCGCTGTACCGCTGGCTGAAAACCACCGATCCCACGCGCCCGGTACAGTACGAAGGCGGCGGGGCGAATACGGCGGCGACCGATATTGTTTGCCCGATGTACGCCCGGGTCGATTGGGATCAGCCCTTCCCGGCGGTGCCTAAATGGTCAATCAAAAAATGGATCGGTATGCCCGACGAAACGCGTCCGCTAATCCTCTGTGAATACGCCCACGCGATGGGAAACAGCTTCGGCGGGTTTGCGAAATACTGGCAGGCGTTTCGCAGCCATCCTCGCCTGCAGGGTGGGTTTGTCTGGGACTGGGTCGATCAGGCGTTGACGAAGAAAGACGAAAAGGGCAACGAGTTCTGGGCCTACGGCGGGGACTTTGGCGATACGCCGAACGATCGGCAGTTCTGCCTCAATGGCCTGGTCTTCCCCGATCGCACGCCGCACCCGGCGCTGTACGAGGCGCAGCGCGCCCAGCAGTTCTTTACCTTTACGCTGGTCAGTACCTCTCCGCTGGTGATTGAGGTGCAAAGCGGCTACCTGTTCCGCCCTACCGATAACGAAGTGCTGAGCTGGACGGTTGCCCGGGATGGGAAGGTACTGGCTTCGGGCGAGGTGACGCTGGCGATAGCCCCTGAAGGCGTTCAGCGTCTGGAGATCGCTCTGCCGGAATTGAAAGCCGAGCCGGGGGAAGTCTGGCTGAATGTTGAAGTGCGCCAGCCGCGGGCAACGCCGTGGTCACCGGCGGGCCATCGCTGCGCGTGGGAGCAGTGGCCGCTTCCCGCTCCACTCTTTATTGCACCGCCAGCCTCTACGGGCGAGCCGCCAGTTTTAACGCAAAACGATCGCATCCTGGAGGTCACGCATCGTCAACAGCGATGGCAGTTCGATCGCGCATCCGGATACCTGACTCAATGGTGGCGAAATGGCGTTGAAACGCTGCTTTCACCCGTGACGGATAACGTCAGCCGCGCGCCGCTGGACAACGACATTGGGGTGAGCGAAGCGACGCGCATCGATCCAAACGCGTGGGTTGAACGCTGGAAAGCGGCGGGCATGTACGATCTCACCTCGCGCATGCTGCACTGTGAGGCAGAGCAGCATGCGCGTGAGGTGGTGGTTACCACGCTTAATGTCCTGGAGCATCGCGGCAGGGCGCTGTTCCTGAGCCGTAAAATCTGGCGGGTGGACGAGCAGGGGGTTCTGTATGGCGACATTCAGGTCGATATTGCGTCTGATATCCCGGAGCCCGCGCGCATTGGCCTGAGCGTTCATCTCGCTGAAACGCCAGAAAAGGTTGACTGGCTGGGGCTGGGGCCGCATGAAAACTACCCGGACAGAAAGCTGGCGGCGCAGCAGGGGCGCTGGACACTGCCCCTGGCAGACATGCACACGCCGTATATCTTCCCGACGGAAAATGGTTTGCGCTGCGATACCCGCAAACTTGTGCTGGGTGCGCATCAGCTGAATGGCGTGTTCCATTTCTCAGTGGGCCGCTATAGCCAGCAGCAGCTGCGTGAGACAACCCATCATCATCTGCTGCGGGAAGAGCCGGGGTGCTGGCTCAACCTCGATGCGTTTCATATGGGGGTGGGCGGCGATGACTCCTGGAGCCCCAGCGTTTCGCCGGAATTTATCCTGCAGACGCGCCAGCTTCGTTATACCTTTAGCTGGCAGCAGACTCTTACCTGACCAGAGAGGCGGCCACCGGGCGTGGCCGCCTGCTTACGCCAGAATGCCGCTCAGGCCATGCAGGCTCATGTAAATCCCTACCACGATAATCAGCGCAGCGGAGATCCACGGCGCTTTGCGGGAAAGTTCGCTAAATCCGGGCCAGCGTTTTGTCGCGTGCTTACGGCTTAAGGCGGCAATCGCGCCGGAAGCGACCAGCGTTAACGCCAGACCGATGCTGAAGCTGAAAACCAGCGTCGCGCCGAGCGCAAAATGCTTCAGCTGCAGGCAGATCAGTAGAACGGTGATGGACGCCGGGCAAGGGATAAGCCCGCCGGTCAGGCCAAACATCGCGATCTGTCCTGTCGTCACGTTTTGTCCGTTAAAACGCCGGTTGATATCCTGCGCGTGCGCGCGCTGGTGGGCGTCCTGCCACTCCTCTTCAACCAGCGGGTGTTCATGGGGATGATCATGGTGGTGGTCATGATCATGGTCATGGTCATGGTCATGATGGTGGTGGCAATCGTGATGATGATCGTGCGGCCGGCTCTCTTTCCAGGTTCGCCACGCCATCCACAGGGCGATTGCAACGATCAACACCCCGGAGATCAGCTGGAACCAGGGTTCAGACGTATGTACGTCCCAGCCGCGGCCAAACCATAGTCCTGCCATGGCAATGATCCAGACTACCGCCGTATGGGAAAGCGTAGCCGCCAGACCGAGCAACACCGCCTGCTTCAGCGTGCCGCGGATAGCCACGATAAAGGCAGCCATCATTGTTTTTGAGTGGCCCGGCTCCAGGCCATGCAGCGCACCGAGCAGGATAGCGCTGGGAACAAACAGCCAGGCATTGCCCTGCTGCAGGAGTGAAGCAAAATCGTTCATTGAAATTTCCAGTATGGAAAGCGTGCGCAAATGGTACTCCCCCCCAGTAGGTTAATACTACCCCCCAGTAGAAAAATACTCAGGGGGAGTAGAGCGTGATATGCTTTAAAAGCCAAAACTGAGGGAGACAGAGATGTCACATACCGTTCGCGATAAGAAGATGTTATTGACTCGCCTGAAGAAAATTCAGGGCCAGAGCACCGCGCTGGAGAAAATGCTCAACAGCGATCACGAATGTGCCGAGGTGTTACAGCAGCTGGCGGCGATCCGTGGCGCGGTCAATGGCATGATGATGCAGGTGATTGAAGGGCATCTTACCGATCATGTCGTGAAAGAGCCCGAAGAGGCGCAGCGTGAAGCCGATCTTGGCGTCGTGCTGCAGGTGATCAAATCCTATCTTAAGTAGAGCGCGTGGCGAGGTTGTTCTCTGCCCAAAGGATAAATTCCGTCCTGGGCAGCGCCTTACTGTAGAACCACCCCTGCCCATACTGCACGCCGTGGCGGTGCAGCCAGGTAAGCTGCCCTTCGGTCTCCACGCCTTCCGCCACCATTGCCAGTTGCAGCGACTTCGCCATTTCGATAATGTGCGGCGTTACGTTTTTGTACTCCAGTGCGTCCACGAACGATTTGTCAATTTTTAGCGTGTCGACATCGAGATGCTGCAGATAGCTGAGGCTGGAATAGCCCGTGCCAAAATCATCAATGTAGACAGGGTGGCCCGAACGGCGAAACGCGGCGATAGCCGGCGCGCTGATTTTGGGGTCGGCAAAGCCACGCTCGGTTAACTCAAGGGCGATTTGTCGGGGATGAATCTGCCACTTATTCAGGAGTTGGCTCAGTAAAGGCGGCAGATTACCGGAGGTCAAATCGGCCGGGGCGAGGTTGATGGAGATATGCTGATCGGGGTGGAGCCGCAGCCAGTGGCCCATATCTTCAAACACTTTTTCCATAACTAACTGCGTCAGCTGCGAGATGAGGCCGGTTTGCTCGGCAAGCGGCACAAATATATCAGGCGAGAGACTGCTTCCGTCTGGCTGGGGCCAGCGCGCAAGCGCTTCCGCACCCACGATTTTTCCACTGCACAGCGCCACGATAGGCTGATAGTGAACCACAAAATCGCGGCTGTTAATGGCGTCCAGCAGGCGATTGCGCGGCGACTGGATACGTCGCAGGATCCGCAGGACAAACAGTGCCGCCAGCAGGCTTATCAGGACGCCAAACGGCAGCCAGAAAAGCAGCTGTCGGTGCCAGCTTTCAGCCAGGGGGGTGAGCGATGCCCACGTGACGACAGTAAATCCAAGCTCAGGTACCGGCTTCATCACGTACATGGAGCCCTTGTACTTAACGCTGGAGACGCCTCGATCGTTGATCCGATCGCGGATATGCGGATCAAGCGTGTTACTGCTGGCGAAAATAAGATGCGTTGCGCTTCCCACCAGAGCGGCATCAATGGCAATCGCCCCGAAAGGGATCACATCCACAAGCGAGGCAGGATCGACCAGAACAAGGTAATGGCCCTTCCCGAGCACGGCCATATAGCGGTGAAAGCCAAGATCGTTCTGTGCGGTAAGCCACGCGCTGTAGCCATCTTCGGTGATACGCATGGGGGGAGGATATGCGGCGGATTTACTCGCCTGCTCAAGCGAAGAGCAGAGGGGTTTGAGGTTGTCGATATAGATCACCTCCTGAATATAGCGCCACGAGAACGCGACCCGACGTATTTCCCTCAAATGCAGCGGACTACAGGGAACGCCCTTAAATCCCTGCAGGTGATTTAACGCTTCTTTAGCCTGATCCACGACCCTGTCGGTGCGCATCAGCACCCGAGAAGCATAGCTATCCAGCGCATCAACAAATTTCTCTTCTGCCTGGCGATGGGCAAGCCAGATGCTGAGGCAAATGGGAACCAGCACGGAAAAGATAAGTACGCCAGTCACCAGACTGACCAGATGTCGGGTTTTCATGCTGTCGTTTCCTTTCTCATATGCCCGAATCCGGACGCTGAGTTTCCTGCCTGAAGAGAAAGATTTTACCGCGAAATGAAATAGTTATAGCACGTGGGGGCAGGGTTTTCATGTTATCTAAAGCAAATTAGAAAATATCCTCAGGAGAGAGAGGGTTGTTTTTTCAACCTTACCTGGATATTATTTTGTTATGTTATAACAAAACATAAAGGGTTTATGATGAAACCAAACATCCATCCAGCGTATCGCACCGTGGTATTCCACGACACCAGTGCCAATGAATACTTTAAAGTGGGTTCAACCATTAAAACCGACCGCGAAATTGAGCTCGACGGTGAAACGTATCCGTACATCACTATCGAGGTTTCTTCAAAATCGCATCCGTTTTATACCGGTAAGCAAAAAACGTTTTCCACGGATGGCAGCGCAGCGCGCTTCCGCAAGCGTTTTGGCGGTTTTCTTAATGCGAAGCGGGGCTAACCATGCAGGTGCTTAACTCATTGCGCAGCGCAAAACAGCGTCACCCGGATTGCCAGATAGTCAAACGCAAGGGACGCTTATACGTGATTTGCAAATCTAATCCGCGCTTTAAGGCGGTGCAGGGACGTAAAAAAAGACGCTAGACTCGCGTTTCTCGCCAGCTTTCCAGGGATCTTTTCTGTTTGCCATCGGCAGTAAAATTGTCGGTGGCAAGCCAGCCTTCAAAGGCGCTCGCCAGCGCCGGCCACTCTTTGTCGAGAATCGAAAACCAGTCGGTATCCCGGTTACGGCCTTTTATGACCAGCGCCTGGCGAAAACGGCCCTCAAACTGAAAGCCCAGACGCAGTGCCGCTTTGCGTGATGGTTCGTTCAGGCTGTTGCACTTCCATTCATATCGCCGGTAGCCCAGGGTATCGAAGGCGTACCGCATCAGCAGATATTGCGCTTCTGTTGACATGGGCGTGCGGCTTAACAGCACGGAGAAGTGAACGTGTCCCACTTCCACAACGCCGTTTTTAGGATCGATCCGCATCAGGGCCAGCGTCCCGACCGGGGCCTGGGTCTGATTATCTATAACGGTAAAGTGCATCGGGTCAGATAACTCACACACGCTTGCCACCCATTCGGCAAACTCAGCGGCCGTGGCATCGGGTTCACGCAGTAGCCACGTCCAGCTCCGGGTGTCTCCGGCCAGAGCATAGGCGGAGAACAGCGCCCCGGCATGCTCCACGCGCAGCGGTTCAAGCCGACAATAATGCCCCTGCAGTACTACCCGGGACGGATGAGGGCGAGGCTGCCAGTCGGTGAGGGCTTCGCCCACAGGTTGTCCAAACTCATTGAATGTCTTCATCTTTATTTCCGTGACGTTGAGAAGAGTTCCAGATTAGAAAATTACTGGTTCCTTAAAAAGAACCACTCGGCTATGTTTTGGTGGTACCACAAGGAGATGAGATGAACATACCGGGCGATGAACTTTATACCTTGCTCCATGCTGCGCTTAAAACGCGTGGGGAAGAGACGCTCCAGCGCGCGCTCTATCTCGCTTTGCGGGAGGCCATACTGGGCGGAAGGCTTCGGTCCGGCAGCCAGCTGTCCGGCTCGCGAACGCTGGCGCAGCAGCTTTCCGTTTCACGGAACACCGTCAATGCGGCGCTGGACCAGCTCACGCTCGAAGGCTATTTGCTGCGTAACCGTCAGGGGACGCGGGTGGCGCAATTCGCCCATCGTGCCAGCCCGCGGGTTCTGACCGATCCTGAGGTCAGGCTGGCAAAACGTGTCGTTCAGCTGCCTGCGCCTGTGCCGCGCGACACCCCGGTGATGGCCTTTACGCCGGGAACGCCCGCCATCAACTATTTCCCCTTGCCGCTGTGGCGGCGATTGTACGATCGCGTCCTGCGGAAGGAGGGGAGCGCTCTGCTGGGCTATGGCGACCCGGCCGGTGAGCCGTCGCTGCGGGCAGCCATCGCCCGTCACCTTGCGCTTTCTCGCGGCATTGACTGCGACGCCAGCCAGATTGTGATAACCGAAGGGGCGCTGGAGGGCGTCAATCTGTGCACGATGCTGTTAAGCGAGCCGGGGGATGTCGCCTGGGTGGAAAATCCCGGCTACAGCGGAGCCAAAAGCGCCTTTGTCAAAACCGGCCTTGCGATGATCGGCATACCGGTGGATGACGAGGGAATGTGCTGGGAAGGGCTGCATGCGCCTTCACCTGCGCTCGTTTTCACTTCGCCGTCGCATCAGTTTCCTTACGGGAGCGTGCTCAGCGCGCGGCGGCGTCTGGCGCTGCTGGAACTGGCCCGCCAGCACAAGGCGTGGATCATTGAGGACGATTATGACAGCGAGTTCCGCTATGTCGGCGAGCCCGTACCGGCGATGCTGGGCATGGTTAACAACGCGCCCGTTGTGTATCTGGGGACGTTCAGTAAAACGCTGTTTCCGTCGCTCCGAATGGGGTTCATGGTGTTACCGCCAGCGCTGGCGAAAGCAGCGCGTCCGGCCATCGGCTCGCTGCTGCGCGGCGGGCATCGCGCAGAACAGCGCACCCTGGCGCTGTTTATCGAGGAGGGGCACTATGCCCGTCATCTTGCCGCCATGCGTCGCCTGTATCGTAAGCGTTACCGCCAGCTGCGGGAGGTGCTGAGCGCAGAGCTTTATACTCCGCACCGTGTTCTTGCCGGTGAAGGGGGAATGCACCTGACATTGGCGATTGACGGTATCGACGACCAGCGGCTGGTGGAGAAAGCGAGGGCATTTCAGCTGGCACCCGCTGCGCTGAGCGGCTATTACCTGGAGACGAAGCAGGGGCAAACCGGCCTGGTTTTAGGTTACGGCAACACCTCTGCTTCGCAGTTTGCGCCGGGTATCCGACGCCTGCAGGCGTTAATTACGCAGCAGCAGGGCGGGAAAGGGTAAAAACATCATAAAAAGAGAGCTGGCCTTTCGTTGCGACCATTTTCTGCAGCTTCTCTTTGTGCACGGTTTCGACAGCCGGAGAGTGCAGGATGCTGTCGATAAGCTCATTTGGCACAAAACGCGTGTTGTACCATTCGCCGTTGTAGCAGACCCGGAAATCGAGGACGTCGATATCTTCGTAACGGTAGCGGGGATTCACGTCGAAAAAGAAAAAGGCGTTAAACACGACAAACAGCACCACCAGCAGCCAGACGGAGTCCACCAGCGTTTCGGACTTCAGCATGACAATCAGCGTCGCCAGCCAGGCGGCATACATGGCAACAAACAGCCCGGGATGTTTGCGGATAAAGCTAATGCTAAAGCGCGGGCGATTGTCTCGCTTTTCGCGGTGGTTAAGATCGTCGATGGTGGCGGTAAGCAGGCGCTGTATCTCGGTCATTTTTGGCCTTTTGAGAGTTGACAATACAGGGTATCTGCCAATTTTAGGGGAGCCATCCGACTGAAAAAAGTAACAGTCGGGCGCTAAAAGACCATAACAGTTGGCTCCCCGGATCGTTACAGCGTTTTGATGATTTTCGCCGGGTTGCCGCCCACGACGACGTTAGCCGGCACGTCTTTCGTCACGACGGCACCGGAAGCCACAACCACATTATCCCCGATGGTGACGCCTGGGTTAATGACCGCACGTCCACCAATCCAGACATTATTGCCAATGGTGACGGGCTTACCAAACTCCACTCCGCTGTTACGTTCTTGCGCATCCAGCGGATGGGTGGCCGTATAAATATGAACGCCCGGCGCGAGCATGCAGTTGTCGCCAATATGTACAGGGCAGACATCCAGCATTACGCAATCGAAGTTGGCGTAAAAGTCTTTGCCCAGATAAATGTTATATCCATAGTCACAGCGGAAGCTCGGCTCAATATACGCCCCTTCGCTTTGTCCCAGCAGTTCCGCCAGAATATTCTGGCGTTCTGTTTTTTCGTCAGGCGCGGTGTGGTTATAGCGGTGAAGCAGATGGCGCGCCCGAAGCCGGTCGGCGCGTAACGTCTCATCACCAGGGCGGTAATGTTCACCTGAAATCATCTTCTGTTTTTCTATGCTCATCGGAAACCTCTCTGGATGTTATTCCTGAAGGGTAATCGCAACGGGCGTTAAGGGGAACGTTCCCGGAAGGCCGATGTGACCACAGTCACAACATTGTTGCTGATGAGCGCGTTTAACACGGAGACCTGGCTTTCGCGCAGGGAGCATAACGGGACAGGTGAATACAGCTTATAACGTGGCGTAGAACCTCTACAGACACACTTCAAAGATTAACGGACAAATTTCCATACAGAAGTAGGGATTTTGTCATACAGCTTATTCATCGTTAGCTCTGCAAGGCGATGGTCAGCGGCTGAATAAAATACCGCCAGTTCATTATCAGAAAGCTCGTATTTATTCTTTTCAATGACGCGTTCAAGGGTGTCAATTGACTGACAACGTCGTAAGCGCATCAAATAATCGATTTTTGTGAGTGGTTTATCAGACATAAATTCACCTTAGTAATTGTAATAATTTTAACAGGAAAGACTAACTGGGTTAGCTCTGCTCACGTTGACGAAACAGCGGAATAGCCGGTTTCCCGATTTACGCCATTTTTGCAAATCCTGAGTGTTAATGCCGTAACTGCTGAACAACATAAAGGTGTCGTCCAGGTATTCATCAATTTGCTCAATGAGCTTATTATCTTCATTGTACTTAATTTTATAATTAAGTGCGAAGGTAGCGATATGCTCTATCAGCTCATTCAACTGTAAATTGATGGCAGACGTTGGGTCATTTACCCAGCCATGGTTGCTTTCATCAAGATTGGCAAGGCAGTCATGGTACAAGGATTCGCAGAGAAATTTCAACTGCGCGATATCATGCCTTTTTGGCGAGTACTCGTCCATAGCGCATCCCCTTCTGAGTGATTTCTTACTCACCGAACATCATTGTCGGGATGGATACATCTGACTTAGCTACATGAGCGCTGTGTTCCTGATAACCTAACTATAAGCCACTCCTTCCTGGATTTCACCGCGCTATTACGAAAAATTACAAATAAAACCGCAGGCTGCGAGCGTCTACGCAAATGTTCATCCGAAACTGAACTTTTTTATCAGGATTAACGATAGTTTTTTCGCTTCCTTACGTTTCATTGGCTTAGCTTACAGCCATAAGAAAAGTTCACATCCGGAGTTCCGTTTGTCTTAACTTTTGATTAGGAATATTCCTAACAACTTAAGCAGGGAAATAGATTTAAAAAAATCCTGAGTTCACCTATTAAGTTATCAGTTAATTATGATATGTCTGTTTAAGATGGCAGAAAATAAATAGGACCTCAATAAGCTTATTTTATGATTTTTTCTGAAAATGAAAAAGGCCGCAAATGCGGCCTTTTTATTATATGAAACCGGTATCAGTGAGGTTCTACCGAATGACTGTGCTCAACATCTTCATTCTTCCGGCTGAAGCGGCGGCGCACCACCACGAAGAACACCGGGACGAAGAAGATAGCCAGTACGGTCGCGGTGATCATACCGCCCATTACACCTGTACCGACCGCGTTCTGCGCACCGGAGCCTGCACCGGAGCTAATAACCAGCGGCATTACGCCGAGGATGAACGCCAGAGAGGTCATCAGGATTGGACGCAGACGCATACGCACCGCTTCCAGCGTCGCCTCAATAAGGCCTTTACCCTCTTTCTCCATCAGATCTTTGGCGAATTCAACGATAAGTATCGCGTTCTTCGCCGACAAGCCAATGGTTGTCAGCAGGCCTACCTGGAAGTACACGTCGTTGGTCAATCCACGGAACGTTGCCGCAAGCAGCGCACCAATAACCCCGAGTGGAACCACCAGCATAACGGAGAACGGAATTGACCAGCTCTCGTACAGCGCCGCCAGACACAGGAAGACCACAATCAGGGAAATGGCGTACAGGGCAGGGGCCTGGTTACCGGACAGACGTTCCTGATAGGACATACCAGTCCAGTCATAGCCGATACCCGCAGGCAGTTTGCTGGCCAGCTCTTCCATCAGGTTCATGGCTTCACCGGTGCTTCGGCCCGGTGCGGCCTGACCCAGGATTTCCATCGACGGCAGACCGTTGTAACGTTCCAGACGCGGAGAACCGTATTCCCAGTGTGACGTTGAGAATGATGAGAACGGCACCATCTGACCGTTGCTGCCGCGAACGTACCAGTTGTTAATATCGTTCGGCAACATACGGTACTGCGCTTCGGACATGACGTACACTTTCTTCACGCGACCACGGTCGATGAAGTCGTTGACGTAGCTACCGCCCCAGGCCGCGCCCAGCGTGGTATTGATGTCGCTGATGGACACGCCAAGCGCCTGCGCTTTTTCCTGATCGATGTTGATCTTATACTGCGGCGTATCTTCCAGTCCGTTTGGACGTACGCCGACCAGCAGGTCAGGGTGTTTAGCCACTTCGCCGAACAGCTGGTTACGCGCCTGCGTCAGTTTCTCGTGACCCAGACCGCCCTGGTCGATCAGCTGGAAGTCGAAGCCGGTCGCCGTACCCAGTTCAACAATCGCTGGCAGGTTAAAGGCGAAGACCATCGCATCTTTAATCTGCGAGAAGGTGCCCATGGCACGGCCCGTGATCGCTTCAACTTTATTCTCATCGCCCGGACGATCCGCCCAGTCTTTCAGAGAAACGAAGGCGATACCGGTGTTCTGACCACGACCCGCAAAGCCAAAGCCGTTAACCGCAAACACGGATTCAACGTTCGCTTTCTCTTTGGTGAGATAGTAGTCCGTCACTTCGTCCAGCACCTTCTGGGTACGCTCTTGCGACGCCCCTGCCGGAAGCTGTGCCATCGTCAGGAACACGCCCTGGTCTTCATCTGGCAGGAACGAGCTTGGCAGACGAACGAACAGGAACGCCATCCCCACTACGATGATGATATAGAGCAGCAGATAACGACCGGTGCTGCGCAGGATATTACCCACGCTGTCGGTGTAGTGGTGCGCGCTCTTATCAAACATGCGGTTAAACCAGCCGAAGAACCCTTTATGCTCGCCGTGACCGCCTTTCTGAACCGGCTTCAGCATGGTGGCACACAGCGCTGGCGTCAGGATTAACGCTACCAGTACCGACAGCGCCATCGCGGAGACGATGGTAATGGAGAACTGGCGGTAAATCGCACCCGTAGAGCCCCCGAAGAAGGCCATCGGGATAAATACCGCGGACAGCACCATCGCAATACCGACCAGCGCGCCCTGGATCTGGCCCATAGATTTACGGGTGGCTTCCTTCGGCGGCAAACCTTCTTCCGCCATCACGCGCTCGACGTTCTCTACCACCACGATGGCGTCATCCACCAGCAGGCCGATGGCGAGCACCATCCCGAACATCGTCAGGGTGTTTATCGAGAACCCAAAGGCTGCAAGGATGGCAAAGGTCCCCAGCAGAACGACCGGCACGGCGATGGTTGGGATCAGCGTCGCGCGGAAGTTTTGCAGGAACAGATACATCACCAGGAACACCAGGATGATCGCTTCTACCAGCGTTTTAACCACTTCGTGAATCGAAATTTTAACGAACGGCGTAGTGTCATACGGATAAACGATTTTCAGGCCTGACGGGAAGAACGGTTCCATCTTCTTCAGTTCCGCACGGATCGCCGTCGCGGTGTCCAGGGCGTTCGCGCCTGTCGCCAGTTTGATACCCAGACCGGACGCCGGTTTACCGTTAAACTTCGCGATGATGTCGTAGTTCTCACCACCCAGCTCAACCCTGGCCACGTCGCGCAGACGAACCTGCGAACCGTCCTGGTTCACCTTCAGCAGAATTTTGCTGAACTCATCGGCGGAGGTCAGACGGGTTTGCGCGATAATGGACGCGTTAAGCTGCTGGCCTTTCACCGGCGGCGTACCGCCTAACTGACCGGCTGCCACCTGGGCGTTCTGCGCTTTAATCGCGTTAATCACGTCAACCGGCGTCAGCTGGAAGTTGTTCAGTTTGTTCGGATCCATCCAGATACGCATCGCGTACTGGGAACCGAACAGCTGAACGTCACCCACACCGGACGTACGGCTGATGGCGTCCTTCATGTTGGCGCCCACGTAGTCGGAAATATCCTCCTGCGTCATGGTGCCGTTGGTGTTAATAACGCCGACAACCATCAGGAAGCTGCTGGACGATTTCTCGACGCTCACACCCTGCTGTTGCACTTCCTGCGGCAGAAGAGGCATTGCCAGCTGCAGTTTGTTCTGCACCTGAACCTGCGCAATGTCCGCATCCGTACCGGATTCAAAGGTCAGGGTGATCTGAACCGTACCGGTGGAGTCACTGTTTGAGGACATGTACATCAGGTTATCGATACCGTTCATGTTCTGTTCGATAACCTGAGTCACGGTATCCTGCACCGTTTTCGCATCAGCCCCCGGGTAGGTTGCGGAGATCGTTACCGCCGGTGGCGCAATCGTTGGATATTGCGCAACAGGCAGCTTCAGGATCGCAAGTCCCCCGGCCAGCATGATGATAATGGCGATCACCCACGCAAATATGGGGCGATCGATAAAGAAATTAGGCATGTCTTAACGGCTCCTGTTTAAGTTAAGACTTGGTTTGTTCTGACTGGCCTGCGGCCGAAGCTTGTTGTTTATCGTCAGATGTCACTTCCTGTGCTTTTACCTGCGCGCCAGGACGTACTTTTTGCAAACCAGTAACAATCACGCGATCGCCATCTTTCAGACCTTCCGTCACCAGCCATTTATCGCCAATCGCCTGCGTGGCGGTGATATTGCGCGTTTCGACTTTGTTATCTGCCCCAACAACCAGTGCGCTCGCATCGCCGCGTGGCGTACGGGTCACACCCTGCTGCGGAACAAGAAGTGCGGTTGGATTCGTTCCTTCTTCCAGACGCGCGCGAACGAACATACCTGGCAGCAGATTTTTGTCAGGGTTCGGGAAAATCGCACGTAAGGTGATGGAACCGGTGGTCTGGTCGACCGTCACATCAGAGAATTCCAGAGTACCTTCCTGCGGGAACTTGATACCGTCGTTGGTAACCAGCTCCACTTTGGCTTTGCCGTTTTCCTGTTTCAGGGTGCCGTTAGCCAGCTCCTGTTTCAGGCGCAGGAAATCGTTGCTGGACTGCGTCACGTCAACGTAGATCGGATCAAGCTGCTGCACGGTAGCCAGCGCAGTGGTCTGCCCGTTCTGCACCAGCGCCCCTTCCGTCACGGCAGATTTACCAATACGACCGCTGATAGGGGAGGTCACTTTGGTATAGGCCAGGTTAATGCGTGCAGTTTCGACAGCCGCTTTGGCTGCTACCACGGCCGCGTTAGCCTGCTGGGCATCTGCCAGCGCGGTATCGTAATCCTGTTGACTGATGTACTTCGTGCCGAGCAGTTTCTGATAGCGGTTCAGCGTCAGCTGAGCGATTTTTGCCGCCGCTTGTGCTTTAGCCAGGTCACCTTTCGCGCTTTCATAAGAAGCCTGATAGGTCGCGGGATCAATCTGATACAGAGACTCACCGGCCTTCACATCGCCGCCTTCGGTAAAGTTACGTTTCAGGATAATGCCGCTAACCTGAGGACGCACTTCCGCAATGCGGTAAGCGTTTGTACGGCCTGGTAATTCTGTGGTGATCTGCAGAGGTTCAGATTTGAGTGTCACAACGCCGACTTCTGGCGCCTGCTGAGCTCCTTGTTGAGCCGGTTTGTCGTCACATCCTGTAAGCGCTAAGCTGCCTGAGAGCATCAGAACGACCGCCAGAGGCGTTAACCCTCTGTTTTTGTTCATATGTAAACCTCGAGTGTCCGATTTCAAATTGATCAAGGGTCCTGAGTCTAAAAACCCATTGCTGCGTTTATATTATCGTCATGCTATGGTACATACATTCACAAATGTATGTAAATCTGACTCCTGTAAATTCACCCACCTATGGCACGAAAAACTAAACAACAAGCGCTGGAAACCCGACAACACATTCTGGATGTGGCAATACGTTTGTTCTCTCAGCAGGGTGTTTCTTCTACCTCGCTGGCGCAAATTGCTCAGGCTGCCGGTGTGACGCGGGGAGCGATTTACTGGCATTTTAAAGACAAGTCAGATCTGTTCAGTGAAATCTGGGAGCTTTCAGAGTCCAGCATTAGCGATCTCGAGAGTGAGTATCGGGCAAAATTCCCTGACGATCCACTCTCAGTATTAAGAGAAATATTAGTATATATCCTTGAAGCAACGGTAGTTGAAGAGCGTCGCAGATTAATGATGGAAATTATCTTTCATAAATGTGAGTTCGTGGGCGAGATGGCGGTGGTGCAACAAGCGCAGCGCAGCCTCAGCCTCGAGAGCTACGATCGTATCGAACAGAACCTGAACCTGTGTATGCAGGCAAAGCTGTTACCGGCCAATTTACTCACCCGCCGGGCGGCCATCCTGATGCGCAGCTACATTTCAGGTCTGATGGAAAACTGGCTTTTTGCGCCGCAATCCTTTGACCTCAAAGAGGAAGCCCGCAGCTACGTGGCGATTTTACTGGAAATGCTACAGCTCTGCCCGACGCTGCGCAGCGACGCGCCTTCGCTCACGGCCTGAGCCCTTCCAGGATTTATCTCAGAGGCTTACGTTCTCGCTATTCTGCTTCCGACGAGCGTGATATTCTTCACGCCGGACTATTTTCGGTCATCTGCTGACATCATTCACAACTATGCTGCCCATCAATCGCTCGCAACATCCTGTATTTGCATTGCTCTTTGCTATGCTGTTTTTCTTCTCCACCGCGCCGCTTTCCTGGGCCCGCGCAGACAACAGCACTGATATTCCCTCGCGCAGTGAAATTCAGTCGCAGCTCGACACCCTGAACAAACAAAAAGAGCTCTCTCCTCAGGAGAAACTCACCCAGCAGGATCTGACGGAAACGCTGGAAAACATTGATAAGATTGAGCGCGTTAAAGCTGAAACCACCCAGCTTCGTCAGAAGGTGGCGCAGGCGCCGGAGAACATGCGTAAGGCCACGGAAGCGCTGAGCGCGCTGAGCGACGTCGATAACGACGATGAAACGCGCAAAACGCTCTCCACGCTCTCCTTACGCCAGCTGGAATCGCGCGTCGCGCAATTGCTCGACGATCTGCAAACCGCACAGTCTGACCTCGCGACCTACAACAGTCAGCTCGTCTCCCTGCAAACCCAGCCCGAACGCGTGCAAAACGCGATGTACGCCGCGTCTCAGCAGCTGCAGCAGATCCGCAACCGCCTGAACGGCACGACGGTAGGGGAGGGCACGCTGCGCCCGACCCAGCAAACCCTGCTGCTGGTTCAGCAGTCGCTGCTAAATGCGCAAATCGAACAGCAGCGTAAAAGCCTGGAAGGGAATACGGTGCTGCAGGACACGCTCCAGAAACAGCGTGATTACGTGACGGCGAATATTAATCGTCTGGAGCATCAGCTTCAGTTGCTGCAGGAAGCTGTTAACAGCAAGCGCCTGACGCTGACTGAAAAAACCGCCCAGGAGGCCGTATCCCCTGACGAAACCGCCCGTATTCAGGCGAATCCTCTGGTGAAGCAGGAGCTTGAGGCTAACCACCAGCTCAGCCAGCGCCTGATAGTGGCGACGGAAAGCGGCAACTCGCTGGTTCAGCAAAATATCAAAGTGAAGAACTGGCTGGATCGCGCGCTGCAGGCGGAACGCAACATCAAAGAGCAGATCGCGGTTCTGAAGGGCAGCCTCCTGCTGTCGCGTATTCTCTACCAGCAGCAGCAGACGCTGCCGTCTGCCGACGAGCTGGAGGACATGACCAACCGCATTGCGGATTTACGTCTGGAGCAGTTTGACGTCAACCAGCAGCGCGATGCCCTTTTCCAGAGTGATGCCTTCGTCGCCAAAATTGAAGAGGGGCACTCCAGTGACGTAAACCCGGAAGTACATGACGCGCTGCTCCAGGTGGTGGATATGCGCCGTGAACTGCTGGACCAGCTCAATAAACAGCTGGGCAACCAGTTGATGATGGCAATTAACCTGCAGATCAACCAGCAGCAGCTGGTCAGCGTGTCAAAAAGCCTGCAGGAGATTTTGACGCAGCAGATTTTCTGGGTGAACAGCAACAAGCCGATGGACTGGGACTGGATTAAGTCCTTCCCAGAGACGCTGAAAACGCAGATTAAGAGCATGAAAATCACCGTGAACTGGGAGAAAGCCTGGCCTGCGGTAATGATTGCTTTCCTGGCGGGCTTACCGCTGCTGCTGATTGCCGGTCTGATCCGCTGGCGTTTGAAATGGCTGAAACAGTACCAGGCGAAGCTGGCTTCGGAAGTGGGGCAACTGCGTAACGACAGCCAGCTCCATACGCCAAAAGCGATTCTGATCGATCTCATTCGCGCGCTGCCGGTGTGCCTGATTATTCTGGCCGTGGGCCTGATCCTGCTCACGATGCAGCTTAACGTCAGCGATCTGCTCTGGGCGTTCAGTAAAAAACTGGCGCTGTTCTGGCTGGTATTTGGCGTGTGCTGGAAGGTGCTCGAAAAAGACGGCGTGGCGGTGCGTCACTTCAACATGCCTGCTCAGTTGACCAGCCACTGGCGTCGCCAGATTGTGCGCGTCAGCCTGGCGCTCCTGCCGCTGCACTTCTGGTCGGTAGTCTCCGAGCTTTCCCCGCTGCATCTGATGGATGATGTGCTGGGTCAACTGGTCATTCTGCTCAACCTGCTGCTGATTGCGATCCTGATGTGGCCGATGTGCCGCGACAGCTGGCGCGATAAGGAGTCCCACAATATCCGTCTGGCCACCGTGACGGTGCTGGCGATCATTCCGCTGGCGCTGATGGTGCTTACGGCAACGGGCTACTTCTACACCACGCTGCGCCTGTCCGGGCGCTGGATTGAAACCGTCTATCTGGTGATTGTCTGGAACCTGCTCTATCAGACCGTGCTGCGCGGCTTAAGCGTCGCGGCTCGCCGCATTGCTTACCGTCGTGCCATTGCGCGTCGTCAGCATCAGGTGAAAGAGGGGGCCGAAGGCGCGGAGCCGCAGGAAGAGCCGACCATCGCGCTGGAGCAGGTTAACCAGCAGACGCTGCGTATCACCATGCTGGTGATGATCGCGCTGTTTGCGGTGATGTTCTGGGCGATCTGGTCTGATTTAATTACCGTCTTCGCCTATCTCGACAGCATTACCCTCTGGCAGTACAACGGTACCGAAGCCGGCGCGGCGGTGATGAAAAGCGTCACCATGGGCAGCCTGCTGTTTGCGCTGGTGTCGTCGGTGGTGGCCTGGGCGCTGATTCGTAACCTGCCGGGTCTGCTGGAAGTGCTGGTGCTCTCAAGGCTGAACCTGCGCCAGGGGGCGTCTTACGCCATCACCACCATCCTGAATTACGTCATCATTATCGTCGGGGCGATGACGGTATTCGGCTCGCTGGGCGTCTCGTGGGATAAACTGCAGTGGCTGGCGGCGGCCCTCTCGGTCGGTCTTGGTTTTGGCCTGCAGGAGATCTTCGGTAACTTTGTCTCCGGCCTGATTATCCTTTTCGAACGTCCGGTGCGTATCGGCGATACCGTCACCATCGGTACGTTCTCCGGTACCGTCAGCAAGATCCGAATTCGTGCGACCACCATCACTGACTTCGATCGTAAAGAGGTGATCATCCCGAACAAAGCGTTCGTGACCGAGCGTCTGATCAACTGGTCGCTCTCGGATACGGTGACGCGCGTGGTGATCCGCCTGGGCGTAGCCTATGGATCGGATCTGGATAAGGTGAAAGAGGTGCTGCTGAAGGCGGCGTCTGAGCATCCGAAAGTGATGCACGATCCGGCCCCGGCTGTGTTCTTCACCACCTTTGGGCCGAGTACGCTGGATCACGAGCTGCGTTTATACGTGCGCGAGCTGCGCGACCGCAGCTACACGGTGGATGAGCTTAACCGCTCTATCGATCGCCTGTGCCGTGAAAACGATATTAATATCGCCTTCAACCAGCTTGAGGTTCACCTGCGTAACGAGAAAGGTGATGAGCATACGGAAGTGAAGCGCGACATTAAGGGCGACGACCCGACTCCGGCTTAATCTATTTTCCCTCTCCCACAGGGAGAGGGGGAAGTTTCCCCTCAAAATCCCGCCGCACAATCTCCAGCGCTTTAAGCACCGTCTCGGCCGGGATCTCATGATTCTCCAGCAGCATAATTAAGTCGACGGCCAGCTTGACCTCGTCGGGTGCATTTTCCAGTGACATAGATGTGGCTCCAGTTAACGGGTCAGGCGTTCAATCACGCGTTCAATCTCATCCAGCGCCTGACGGCAGCGGACGATGCGGCCTTCCAGCGCGCTAATCTCGCGCATCAATAGCTGCTGCTCTTCCAGCGTTTCGCTGTTGTTCAGGCGGGCTTCGCGCTCGCGCTTCATCTCAAACAGACGCCGCTCAAACTCCTGGTTCTCCAGCCGCTTGCGCTGCCATTTTCCCAGCCCAGGCGAGGCGCTGTCCCACGTCCGTAGCGGCCAGGCGGCGATTTCGCGGTGCAGGGCGGTGATCTGCTCGGTAAGATGCTCCGCAAGCCACACCACCTGTTCCTGCTGTTCACTCTCAACCGCGTGGCGAAGCTCATCGAGGTTGGTCTGCATCTCAGCAAGGTAATCCTGAATGACGGTGCTGCGGGTGCGGAAAAGCTGCCGGTCAAAGCGCGGTTTCAGCGTGGCGTGTCCCATCAGCGGCGTGGCCTGCGCCCGCAGAGCGATCAGCTGATTTTGCAGCTTCTCAAGAAGCAGTGCTGTTTTCAATGCGCTCTCCAGTGGTAAAGTAGCCGTTCAGTTTGATAACGATTCGCATT
>OKVJ01000065.1_pt1 | contig 48691 bp, 47 predicted proteins | sample 1606921 | NCBI WGS metagenome assembly OKVJ01 (sample SAMN03281016, study PRJEB24777) | human gut metagenome | isolation source: fecal sample PR161 from 1 month old female Malay infant, caesarean...
TAATGAGCTGATTAGTAAAACGGAAGCGTTTGGGGGTGGACATATAACCTCCTGTGACTGGTGTAAAGAACGTCAGGGTTGACCCATCCCCGGCACGGCACTTTTTATCGCTGAGTTGATTTTCTGGCATGGCGAAGGGAATGCTGGTGCCACATGGTATGAATTAAGACGGGAAATGCAGAAAGAGCAGGCTTTACGGTCTGATTCTGGTCTTAAGGGGAAAGATTGCCGTTGGGGAAGTGTTCACAGAAATAATATGTGTTTCAGTCGGGTATAATTACATGCCATAAGGACCAGTAGCGTTGCCTGTATGTGGGGCGGCTATGTGCCAAAAGCAGAAGCTGGTAATTCGTGTCTAATATACTTCACTTAACGTATATCCCAGCTCTGGTACAGAATATGCAAATTAAATACCCAAGAAGTGGCAGGCTGATTAACAAAGAACTCCTTCGATTATAGGATGATTTGTATCGGCACTCATCACACCATGTGCTCGATTCACGCCGCATAGTCAGTTGAATTTTGCTACTCTGTAAGAGGTGGTAAGCATTATCCAATACGGATTTAAATCAATGGAATAAATGATTATGAGTGAAAATGAAACAATCCCAAAGAAGTCTCACAGCCAGATTAACAAAGCTGTATTCTTTACATCTGCTTTGTTAATTTTTCTTCTTGTCGCTTTTGCCGCTGCATTCCCGGATGTTGCTGACAAAAATTTCAAACTACTTCAGCAACAAATCTTCACGAATGCAAGCTGGTTCTACATCCTTGCTGTGGCCCTGATTTTATTGAGTGTCACGTTTCTGGGACTCTCACGCTACGGTGATATCAAGCTGGGTCCGGACCATGCGCAACCTGATTTCAGCTATCACTCCTGGTTTGCGATGCTTTTTTCGGCAGGGATGGGGATCGGCCTGATGTTCTTTGGCGTTGCTGAACCGGTGATGCATTATCTCTCACCTCCCGTTGGCGCCCCAGAGACTGTTGCGGCAGCGAAGGAAGCAATGCGGCTGACCTTCTTCCACTGGGGTCTGCATGCCTGGGCAATATATGCCATTGTAGCGCTGATTCTGGCCTTTTTCAGTTACCGCCACGGTCTACCTTTAACGCTGCGTTCTGCACTCTATCCCATTATTGGCGATCGCATATACGGACCTATAGGCCATGCGGTTGATATTTTTGCCGTTATAGGTACGGTCTTTGGCGTTGCAACATCGCTGGGTTACGGTGTTTTGCAGGTGAATGCCGGTTTGAACCACCTATTCGGGGTGCCCATTAATGAAACGGTGCAGGTCATTCTGATCGTGGCCATCACGGGGTTAGCGACGATTTCTGTGGTGACCGGCCTAGACAAGGGAATACGTATCCTGTCTGAGCTCAATTTGGGCCTCGCGTTGTTGCTCCTGGCGCTGGTCCTGTGTCTGGGGCCAACTGTGCTTCTGCTGAAGTCATTTGTGGAAAATACCGGCGGTTATCTTTCGGAACTGGTGAGTAAAACGTTCAATCTTTACGCATATGAACCTAAGTCGAGCAACTGGCTGGGGGGCTGGACATTACTGTACTGGGGATGGTGGCTTTCATGGTCGCCATTTGTGGGGATGTTTATCGCACGGGTCTCACGCGGCCGAACCATTCGCGAATTTGTCACCGGTGTGCTGTTTGTTCCGGCCGGCTTTACGCTCATGTGGATGACGGTGTTTGGTAACAGCGCAATCTATCTCATTATGAACCAGGGGGCGACCGATCTCGCCAATACCGTCCAACAGGATGTCTCGCTGGCCTTGTTCAATTTCCTGGAGCATTTCCCGTTCTCCTCCGTGCTGTCATTTATTGCAATGGCTATGGTCATCGTCTTCTTTGTCACATCTGCTGACTCGGGGGCAATGGTTGTAGATACTCTGGCATCAGGTGGGGTGGCAAACACACCCGTCTGGCAGCGAATCTTCTGGGCATCGCTCATGGGAGTTGTTGCAATTGCGCTTCTCCTTGCGGGAGGGCTGAGCGCGCTGCAAACGGTGACAATAGCAAGTGCATTACCCTTCTCCGTGATCTTGCTGATATCCATATACGGGCTGTTAAAAGCCCTGCGTCGAGATTTGACTAAGCGTGAAAGCCTGAGCATGGCGACTATTGCTCCTACGGCTGCACGTAACCCAATTCCCTGGCAGAGAAGGTTACGCAATATCGCGTATCTGCCGAAACGATCTCTTGTGAAACGTTTTATGGACGACATTATCCAGCCTGCCATGACGCTGGTTCAGGAAGAACTGAACAAGCAGGGGACGATAAGCCACATTAGTGACGCAGCCGACGATCGTATTCGTCTTGAAGTGGATTTGGGCAACGAGCTGAATTTTATATATGAAGTGAGGCTTCGCGGGTATAGCTCACCCACCTTCGCGCTCGCCGCAATGGATAATGATGAGCAGCAGACTGACCAACATCGATATTATCGCGCTGAGGTTTATCTCAAAGAAGGCGGTCAAAATTATGATGTGATGGGCTGGAATCAGGAACAGTTGATTAATGACATACTGGACCAGTACGAAAAACACCTGCACTTCCTGCACCTGGTTCGTTGATAGCAAAATGCCGTCCTAGGGGGCGGCAATTATTTATCCCGACCGCAATACGAGGGAATGCAGAATGATTTCACGCTGGCAATGGATTCTGAAGCAAACATTTAAGAAACTCTGGTTCAGAGCTACGTTATTCGCAATTGTCGCGATAATAACGGCTCTTTTATCTATTCTTTTTAAATCAATGATTCCTGAGTCGGTTTCAGTGAAGGTTGGTGCGGAAGCAGTTGATAACATTCTGAACATACTGGCATCGAGTATGCTGGCAGTGACCACATTTTCGCTGAGTATCATGGTCACAGCCTACGGTTCAGCCACTACTAATGTTACTCCCAGAGCAACGCGTTTAGTTGTGGAAGACGTAACCACACAAAATGTACTGGCCACCTTCATTGGTTCCTTTCTCTTCAGTCTGGTAGGAATTATTGCCCTCAATATGGGAGCCTACGGAGAAAGGGGAAGAGTCATTTTATTCATTGTCACACTCGTTGTCATTGCCCTCATCCTCATCACATTGCTTCGTTGGATACAGCATTTGACCTCTCTGGGGAGGGTCGGTGAGACAACAGCAAAAGTAGAACAGGCGGCCATCGAAACATTTATTGCGAGAGCCAGAAATCCCTGTCTCGGCGGATATCCATGGCTTGAGAGCTATGAACAGCCGAAAGGAACGGTTGCAGTTTATCCGAAGAAGATTGGCTATGTTGAATATATTGATATGGAGAAACTCAGCAAGCTGCTGGCCAATGATCCTCGTCATGTATACCTTGTGGCGCAACCAGGCAGTTTCATTCATCCGTCCATGCCAGCTTTGTACCTGAGTCAGGGCCAGGAGTCATCAATCTGCGCCGATTTACTTGAGACGATCATTGTCTCGGATGTGCGTTCATTTGCTCAGGATCCCCGATTTTGTCTTAGCGTCATGGCCGAAATAGCCTGCAGAGCCCTTTCACCCGCAGTGAACGATCCTGGAACCGCAATCGATGTCATTGGCAGAGGTGTTCGTATACTTTCTGCTTACGCGCAGAATAAGTCTCATGAAATTGAAGTGACCTATCCTTCAGTACACGTTGCGCCACTTCAGAACAACGATCTTCTGGAAGACTTTTTCTCACCTGTCGCACGCGATGGTGCCAGTATGAGAGAGATTCAGATAAGAGTGCTCAAAGGGCTATCTATGCTGAGTACGGGTTGGCCTGAGATGTTTGCTGATGCCGCGCACACTCTGGCAATTGAAACATTAGAGCATGCAAATCGCGCTGACCATATAGACTCCGATAGAGAATTCATAAAATCAATTTATTTTGATTTGTTTTTTGATGAAAACGCTAATAAGCAATCATAGTTGTGGAGCAAGCGATTTGGTTGCTAGCGAGACAAGAACAAAGCGTCTGCATGAGAATGGGCGTCTGCTTTGTATTAGAAGAGAACATACTGAGTCTTCATCACTTTTGCAGCAGGCTTTATCTCTACGTAAGACATCGCCTACAATCAAATATTTCGGTTTAATACCAGGAGAACACTAAATGTAGAAATTATGTCTACTCAGTTCGGAACAGACTACTGTTTTTTTATTCCGTAGCTGAGACCATCATATTTCCTCCAGCAAAGGAGATAAAAATGGAAAAATTATTTACCCCGTTTCAGACCGGTGATACTGACCTGGTAAACCGCGTCGTTATGGCCCCCATGACCCGCTCACGGGCAATGACTAGTGATACCGCTGATGAACTGACCGCAAAATATTATCAGCTGCGTGAATCCGTATGGGGCAAACCGGAGGTCGTCCGTGACGGGCTCAGGGATCTGGTTCGCCGCACGGGCGCAGATGAAATTATGGTGAACTCATGGCAAGGCACTCGTCTTTGCCGCTCTTCAGAAATAATGCTGAGTATTCTACCGGAAAGGCAAAAGGATCATTTACCAAAGATAATGACGAGAAAGTCATTGACGAAGCGGGGAAGGGGTTAAGTCATCAATCCATATCAAAATATCAGACGCCTGTTTACGCTATGCGGGCGTCCGCTTTTCGCTCACAGCGGACTTTATGCTCGATGAGTTCGCCCGCTCTTTGCCGGGAGCGGAAGTTGCTTAATTTACCCTGAATCAAACAATAAGGGAGCAGGTCAAGTTTTCGATTGTTCTGTCAGATGTTTCCGCATCAATGCATTTTGTAGTGTCACTCCACGACTCGACCTGCCAGACGACTCACGTGAACACTCTTGCCTACCCGCAATAATGACGTGGATGTGATCGCCCTGGCGCCAATGCTTGGCGACGTTGACGCTGAGTAACGTGAAACTGGACAAGGTTGTGGCCAAAATGATCGAGATCGGGGCATCGGTCAAATAAATGAAAATTTCTTCTGCAGGCTATACCTCTTTTGCTTTCTCCCAGGTTTACGCATGGGCATACTTAATATCCTTCAATGCCCATAACCACAGGAATAATAATGAGTATTCAGCGACGTGAGGTGTATCTGGTCTTGAAACAACTATCAGATGGCCGGTTGTTTTATGTGGAAGGATTGAGAAGCGCCAGCAATTATTTTTTTGATGGCCATGCTCGGGTGCTCACTTCCCCGGCTGGTTCAGCGAGCTTTATTGAGTTCGAACCAGGTGAACGCCCTATGCAACTTTTCCATATGCCAGATGAAGAAGGTACTCAATGGCAAGCTGCTTTCCATGATTTCGGCTGCTCGCCTGAATTTGGAGAACCTAAATTGGAATACGTCATATTTGTTGGCGCTTATTCCGATGACCGCGAGCGTACCATTGAGTTGATGAATATGGGCATGACTCATGCGTGGGAAATTATTGAGGGCAAGTGCGAACTGCGCGAAGGCGAGTTCGAAGCAGAATGGTAACTGACACATCGACAAATCTTGAACTTTGGACGGTCTACGATAATCCCATAGACTTCCCGGACCAGTTCATGGCCCGTCGGTTTGACATAACCAGTGCGCCCAGCCACCTGGCTAGACCTTTGAGCAAATCTGGGAGCGCTTCGACCGCCAGGGTTACATCTGGCTGGCGCGCAAACCCGTTGACGATCTGGTGATCGTTGGCACCTTCCTGCGCTGATTTAAATTTTGTTATATCAGGCAGTTTTTTACTTTGATTAGACTTCAAACAACAATGCATAGAGGGAACCATGAAAAAGCCACAACAGATGTACGACCTGCAAATTCCTGATGACGACTATAAAATGGCAGCAGTCATGGAACGTGATAAGTTGAACTTTGAGTCTCCCAACAAATGGTTTTACGTGGGTGCTGACAGCCGAGACCTCGGCTTTGCGAAAGTAGGAATTACGATGGGCGATTTAACATCCCGCTCATACGGCACCAACAACCCTAATTTCTACCTGTTCTGCGCCTTTCAGTGCCAGCAAAGCACAACGGAAGCACAGCTCAAAAGCATTGAAAAAAGCGCTATAAACTATCTCGATGGTGTGTTCTGCGCCGAAAACGGTCAGACAAAGCGGGCGCGTCACATGGAGTCACAACGCCTGTCAGAGTGTTATTACGATGTAAATTTCGAGGATTTTTTTGTCGAGGTGCATGAATACCTATTGGATAATCACGTCAGCTATTTCCAGACTTGTGGTTTCGAAAATGAAGCAGGCGGTGATGGAGGCTATGCACTTGCGTGGGAGTTCAGTTCTCTCCTTAAACCCGAAGTTAAAAGGTACTTCCTGAACAGGATCCTCCGGGGGTGATAAATTAAGTACCTCCCTCACAAAGAAAAGCGCCCGTAGAGGCGCTTATTTTATGGGCGTTAATTAGTTAATATTGTGTTTTTTCTTTAACTTACTAATTGCATCAGATTTTTTTCACATTCATCAAATACTCGAATGTAACGACGGTAATCGTTTTCAGTGTCATTTGCCCAGAAATAAAGAAAACAACGTTTCTCCGTTTTTCCTTCTGAACGATTGCGCCATGTTGTATTAACTTCGTAAAGAGTATACGGAAGTTCCTCTTCATTGAACTGAAGTGGCACACTGAATTTGGCCGCCTGAAAAGAGCTGATTTTATTCGGCATGCTATTTTAAAAAAAAACATCGCGAGATCAACAATAGCTGCCAACGTCCGCTCCTCGCTCACAGTGGACCTTCTGCTCAGTTAGTTTGGCCGCGTTCTGCCAATAGCGGGACACGCTAATGCTGGTGTACAGGTGCTGACTCATTTCCTCCTCCACTTTCATCCCGTTATACTGTGAAAAAAAGGAGGTAGGCGTGAAACTGAAAATGCAGGATTTGAGGCTGTTTAATCTCGTGTTTGAGAGCGATCCTGGCTGGATACTTTGACCTGCTCCCCGTTGTTTAACACAGAGTGCTGCTAGTAATGCCCGCATATCCCTCCCAGCGGACACTCAGCTTTAACAGTCCAATACGTTTAGCTCAAGTAGTACTACGGATAAACCATTTTATGATGGCGTGGAGGACGGGGGATTCTGGTAACGGTAAGAAATGAAAAGGAAAGAAGATCTGTTGCAGGTGGACTGACTGGTGAAAATCCCCATGTGAATGGTGGAGGGTGTATGCTGCCTGGTTTCCCCGCTTGCTATTGGGGATTTCCCCACCCTATTCCCCGCGACAAAATCACGTTAAGACCAGCGGATTAAGGAGAAATGATAATCCCCCCGTTTTCCCCGTATCTATGAATGATCTGAGAGAAAGGAACCGTAAAGGACCGTAGAAAGACCGTAGCAGTGAGGTTAGGAAAAGGTACATCAGAGGATGTTGAGGTGTCTAAAAGTAACGAATATCAGCGAAAATGGCGAGAAATCCAGCAAACAAATAACCTGTTGCAACGACCAGAAATCTACCGTAGCCAGAAAAGGAAAAAGCCCCGCTTTGCAGCGAGGCCTTATGAATAGTGGTGCCCGGACTCGGAATCGAACCAAGGACACGGGGATTTTCAATCCCCTGCTCTACCGACTGAGCTATCCGGGCAACGGAGCGCATTAAACCGCAATCGCGCCTTATCGTCAACATTATTTCAGGAAAAGCTGTTCAACTGCTTAAGTTTGCGGCAATCTGTACGTTTTCACCGTGAAAATGCACAAATCTTCCAGACAATACCGGGCCGTGCGGCAATGCTGATGACAACAGGAGGGCAGTATGGCAAACGACTGGCTTGAGCTCCGTCAGCATGCGGATACCGGCATTGAAACGATTAAAGCGCACTTCGAAGGCCATGCCTTCGATCCCCACTGGCACGATAGTTATCTGGTCGGGATTACCCTTTCAGGCACCCAGCAGTTCCACTGTCGTCGCGAACGCCACCGCAGCCATCCTGGTGATGCGTTCTTACTGGAGCCGGGCGAAATTCACGACGGCGACGCGCCTGTGGAAGGAGGCTTTACCTATCTCACCTTCTATCTTGACGAGCAGTGGCTGACGCGTACCCTCCGTGGATTATATGAGGCCACGCCGGATCGCTACTCGCTTCACTTTGCTCAAACGCTAACGCGAGAACCTCAGCTGGTCCGTTCTATCGGCGAGACGTTTAACGCGTTGCATAGCGATGAGATGAAAATTGTTCAGCAGAGCACAATGGATAAGCTGCTCTCTCAGATCACCTCCCATTGCCACTGGCGTAAGAAACTCCCGTCGCAGCTACAGAGCGCTGCCGTGGCGCACCGCGCACGCGACTATCTTTATGCGCATATCGGCGAGAACGTGGGGTTGTCAGACCTTGCGCGCGAGACGGGCACGGATCGCTTTACGCTGACGCGCTGCTTTAAGCGCGAGTTCAACCTGGCACCGCACGCCTGGCTTATTCAACTGCGTCTGGCAAAGGCGCGACAGCTGCTGGCGCACGGCGAACAGCCTGTTAATGTGGCTACAGCGCTCGGTTTTGCCGACCAAAGCCATCTAGGACGCTGGTTCCAGCGTGCATACCGCATTTCCCCTGCCCACTACCGCCGGTTGTGCACAAACCTTCCAGACGTTTCCAGAAAATAGCGGCACAGTAATGGCTCTAATAAAAAAGGAGCCATCTGTGAGTCTGATGCCTTATCTGCTGTTTGCCTTTGTCGCGTCGATAACGCCCGGCCCGACGAATATCCTCGTTCTCACTAACAGCCAGTACTTTGGTGTGAAAAATACCATTCCCGCCATTTTGGGGGGATGTATTACGGCGAGTCTGATTGTGCTGATATCGGGTGCCGGCGCCGGGGAGGTGCTGCGTCAGTTTCCTCTGATACGCCAGGCAATGAGCTGGGCGGGCGTGCTGTGGCTAACCTGGATGAGCTGGCAACTGTATCGGGCGCCTGCGGCGAATCTTTCTGAGAAGACGCCTCATCGCTTCACCGCGCAAGCCGCAGCGCTGCTGCAGATGGTGAATCCGAAAACGTGGATGATGGCGCTGGCAGTAGTGAGTCTTTTTGCTCCCGCGAGCATTCATCCGTTAAGAGATATTGCGCTGATGGCGCTATGGTTCTTACTGATTTCTGTGATGTGCCTGATGTGCTGGGCGTGGCTGGGGAAGGCGGTAAACCGGGTGTTTCGCACCACCGTGGCGATGGTGCGGTTTCAGCGCCTGATGGCGCTATGTCTGCTCGTCTCCGCTTTGGCGGGCATGCTGGTCTAGGTTAACGCCCCGCCCATACGACACTGGGCAAAGCGCAGAATGTCTTCCGCCAGGCGGTGCGCCGTATCCACATCGGCCTGGCTACGGTTCACCAGCATGCGGCTCAGGCAACCCTCCAGTACGAGCTCCATCTGCTTAGCGACCATTGCCGGGTCATCCACTTCAAGCGTTGTCAGCAGTTCGTGGGTGAAGTCATGCGCCGCACGTTTTTGCTGATCCGCCAGCTGGTGTATTGGATGGCCAGGATCGGGATAAAACGTACAGGCAGCAATAAACAGGCAGCCTGGATAACGATTGTTGCTGACGCACTCTGTCAGGGCGGTGTAGCGCGCTAACAGTTTTTGCTCAGCGGTCAGCTCTTCATTCAACATTAGCTGCCTGCGCCAGATATCCACCTGCTGGCTAAGATAGCGTAGGGCATCATAAAGCAGCGCCTCTTTATCCGGCCAGAAGCGCTTAAGCTCATCCAGAGGGTAATCGATACGGTCGGCTACCATCTCAAGCGTGGTGCTGGCGATCCCTTGAATCTCAAGTAGTTGCAGGGCTTGTCCCAGTACGTCTTCGCGTTGCACGGTTATCTCCTCCGCTATTCCCAACGGTATGTCCCGTCTAAAGTGTTGTTTACGGTTGGCGATTGCGCAAATGCGCGCTGAATGCCGGTGCGTCCATAAACCCGGTTACACGCTGCTCTGGCAGCTCTTCCCCCTGCTCATTGAAGAACAGAATGGTTGGCAGCCCGAGTACGGTAAGGTGTTTAAGCAGGGCTTTATCCTGCGCATTGTTGGCTGTGACGTTTGCCTGAAGGAGTACCGTCTCTTTCAGGGCATTTTGCACCTGAGGATCGCTAAAGGTGTATTTTTCAAACTCTTTGCAGGCAACACACCAGTCGGCATAGAGGTCGAGAATCACCGGTTTGCCTTTTGCCTGCGCCAGCGCGCTGTTGAGCTCATCGACGTTCTTAACGTGTATAAAGTTTAAATGTGCCTGCGTCTGGCCCACGGGCGAGCCGAACGCCCAATCCTGAAGCGGGCGCACGCTCACCAACGCGGCGGCGAGGAGGAGAATTTGCACCAGACGCATCCACGCTTTTTTTGCCCCCAGGCTGACGATAAACGCCCAGGAGAAGAACGCCACGCCGAGCATGGCCCACAGGCGCAAACCCCACGCGTCACCCATGATGCGCTCCAGCAGGAACACCGGGAGCGCCAGGATGACAAAGCCGAACGCGGTTTTCACCGTCTCCATCCACGGGCCGCTCTTCGGCAGCAGGCGGTTGCCAAACACCGTCACCAGAATCAGCGGCAGGCCCATCCCCAGCGCGTAAAGATACAGCGTACCCCCGCCGAGCCACATATTACCGCTCTGGGCGATGTACAGCAGGATAGCGCTCAGCGGCGCGGTGGTGCAGGGGGAGCAAATCAACCCGGCGATGGCGCCCATTGCGAACACGCCGCCCGCAGAGCCACCCTGCTGGCGGTTGCTCATCAGCGTTAAGCGGGTTTGCAGCGAAGAGGGCAGTTGAAGCGTGAACAGGCCAAACATTGACAGCGCCAGCAGAATAAATACGGCTGACAGGCCGATTAGCACGTTAGGGTGCTGAAGCGCTGCCTGGAACTGCAGTCCGGCCGCGGCGACCACGAGGCCGAGCGCGGTATAGGTGAGCGCCATGCCCTGCACATAAATAAAGGCCAGGAGCAGCGCCCGGGCGGTAGAAAGACGCTGTTTGCCGCCCAGTACAATCCCGGAGATAAGCGGATACATCGGCAGGACACAAGGGGTAAAGGCAATGCCGATACCAATCAGTAAGGCCCAAAGTGCTGAGAACGGCAGAGCAGAAGCAGCTTCGGCTTCGCCTTCATCCCTCACCCTGTCCCTCTCACCTGAGGGGAGAGGGGAGGCAGCCGCTTTAACTTCAGTAAGCGGAACGACCTTCGTTTCAGGGGGGTAGCAGAAGCCCGCGTCGGCACAGCCCTGATACGTAACCGTCAGCGTGGCATCTTTATCCGCTTGATTCACCGTGACGGGCACGCTTAAGCGCTGGCGATAAATTTCACTTTTACCGTAGAACTCGTCCTCATGCCATTCGCCAGCGGGCATCTGCAATGCGCCAACGTTAGCCTTTGCTGGCGTGATGCTGAACTGCTTGCGGTAGAGGTAGTAACCCTCTTTCACCTGCCAGGTCAGATTGAGATCGTGCTGGTTTTGCTGAAAGTCGAAAATGAACGCCTGGTCGGCGGGAATAAAGTTCGAACGGCCGGGCGCGTCAAACAAACCGGCAAATACTGACGTGCTGCACAGCAGCAGGATCAGCGTAAAGAAGCGTTGAGCCATGAGAGATAGTCGTTATCGCCGTGGACCACTGGCAGCACCAGCAGCTCCGGGGTTTGATAAGGATGATGAGACTTGAGGCAGTCAAGGAGCGCCTGCTGATTCGCCAGATTGGTTTTGAGCAACATCTGGACTTCATACTCCTGCTCCAGCTTGCCTTCCCAGTAATAAAGGGAGGTCGCGCCGGGGAGCAGCGTGACGCAGGCTGCCAGTTTTTCGGCCAGCGCTTTGGCGGCGAGATCCTGGGCAGAGGCTTCATCAGGGGCGGTACAAAGTACGACAACAGCATCAGGCGTGTTCACAAGTCGACCTCCTCATCACGAAAGTCTTCACTATATCACGCCATGCGATTGGTCATTAATGAAACGGGCCGCAGAGCGGCCCGATTTTAACTATTTTTACAACGGCTAACCGTTTACAGCACAATGCCACCGATGATAAAGCCGAGGACGACGCAAAGCGTAATCGCCACCACGCCCGGGATCAGGAACGCGTGGTTAAACACGTACTTACCGATACGGGTTGAGCCGGTGTCGTCCATCTCAACGGCCGCCAGCAAGGTTGGGTAGGTAGGCAGCACGAACAGGGCAGAAACGGCAGCAAACGAGGCAATAGCTGTTAACGGGGTGACGCCCAGCATCAGAGCCGCAGGCATCAGTGCTTTGGTGGTCGCTGCCTGAGAGTAGAGCAGGGTAGCCGCAAAGAACAGCACGACCGCCAGCAGCCACGGGTAGTTATGCAGCAGGTCGCCGGCAACGGTCTGGATGTCGCTGATGTGCGCTTTCACAAAGGTGTCACCGAGCCATGCCACGCCCAGTACGCACACGCAGGCGCTCATACCGGATTTGAAGGTGCTGGCGTTCAGCACTTCGCTGGTGTCGATTTTACAGGTGATGCTAATCAGCGTGGCGATGGTCAGCATGAATACCACAATCGCTTCGTTACGCGGCAGCACCGGGTTCTGGATCAGCCCCACGGTGTCGCTGATGGCGGTCGCGTAGAACATCACGGCGACGATACCGATCAGGAACAGCAGCACGGAGCGTTTCGCGTGCGGCTTCAGCTCGAAGACCTGGCTACCGCGCAGGCTCACTTCACCTTTTGCCAGACGCTCCTGGTAAACCGGATCGTCTTTCAGCTCAGCGCCGAGGAAGTTACACAGTACGGCGGTAATCATCACCGCAATCAGCGTGACTGGAATACAGATCGCCAGCAGCGTCAGGTAGCTCACGCCCATCGGCTCAAGGATACCCGCGAAGAAGACTACGGCGGCTGAGATTGGCGACGCGGTGATCGCAATCTGCGATGCAACCACGGCAATAGAAAGCGGACGAGACGGGCGAATCCCCTGTTCTTTTGCCACCTCGGTGATCACCGGCAGCGTGGAGAACGCCGTGTGGCCGGTTCCCGCGAGAATGGTCATAAACCAGGTCACCAGCGGGGCAAGGAAGGTGATGTATTTCGGATGGCGGCGCAGCATACGCTCCGCCAGGCTCACCAGGTAGTCCATACCGCCTGCCACCTGCATGGCCGCAATAGCGGCAATAACCGCCATGATGATTTCGATAACGTCAAAAGGGATTGCGCCGGGTTTAATCTGAAAGATAAGGGTAAGTACGAGCACCCCGAGACCGCCGGCAAAACCAATGCCGATACCCCCGAGCCGCGCGCCCAAATAAATCGCCAACAGGACGATGACGAGTTCTGCTCCAAACATAAAGACCTGCCTTGCTTATTAACAAGTTGATATTGAATTGTTGTATTTAGGTAACGCCTAAAAAGAAAAAAGGCACGTCACAAGTGACGTGCCTTTCGGAAGCCTAGCCTGAACGGTTACTGTTCGCTTTCATCGGTATATCGTTTCGCTTTATATGCCGGATGCATCAGGTTCTGGGCCGAGAAGATATCGTCCAGCTCGGCTTCGGTCAACAGTCCACGCTCCAGCACGACTTCACGCACGCTCTTACCGGTTTCGGCGCAAATCTTACCAACGATGTCACCGTTGTGGTGGCCGATGAACGGGTTGAGGTAAGTAACGATCCCGATGGAGTTATAAACATAGCCTTCACAGACTTCTTTATTCGCGGTGATGCCGTTAATGCATTTTTCCAGCAGGTTGTAGCAGGCGTTAGTCAGGATGTGAATGGATTCAAACATCGCCTGGCCAATCACCGGCTCCATCACGTTCAGCTGCAGCTGACCGGCTTCGGAGGCCATGGTCACGGTGGTGTCGTTACCAATCACCTTGAAGCAAACCTGGTTCACCACTTCTGGCACTACCGGGTTAACTTTGGCTGGCATAATGGAAGAACCCGCCTGCAACTCTGGCAGGTTGATTTCGTTCAGGCCAGCGCGCGGGCCGGAGGAGAGCAGGCGCAGGTCATTACAGATTTTGGACAGTTTCACCGCCAGACGTTTCAGGGCGCTGTGTACCATTACGTACGCGCCGCAGTCGGATGTGGCTTCAATCAGGTCTTCCGCAGGCACCACAGGAAGGTTAGACACTTCCGCCAGCTTCTGAACCGCCAGTTGCTGATAGCCATCCGGGGTGTTCAGACGCGTACCGATGGCGGTGGCGCCCAGGTTCACTTCCAGCAGCAGCTCGGAGGTGCGCAGCAGGTTTTTGGTCTCTTCGTTAAGCAGCACGTTAAACGCGTGGAATTCCTGACCGAGGGTCATTGGCACCGCGTCCTGCAGCTGGGTACGGCCCATTTTCAGAATGTCCTGGAACTCAACGGCCTTACGCTGGAAGCCATCGCCCAGTTGGTTGATCGCGTCGACCAGTTTGACCACGGAGGCATACACCGCGATACGGAAGCCGGTTGGGTAGGCGTCGTTGGTGGACTGGCATTTGTTAACGTGGTCGTTCGGGTTGAGGTACTGGTATTCACCTTTCTGGTGGCCCATCAGCTCAAGGCCGATGTTTGCCAGTACTTCGTTGGTATTCATGTTGACGGAGGTACCCGCGCCGCCCTGATAGACGTCAACCGGGAACTGGTCCATGCATTTGCCGTTGTTCAGCACTTCATCGCAGGCAGCGATAATCGCATTTGCCGCGCTTTTAGGAATGGTTTGCAGCTCTTTGTTCGCCAGCGCTGCGGCTTTCTTCACCATCACCATGCCACGGACAAACTCAGGGATATCGCTGATTTTGCTGTTGCTGATGTAGAAGTTTTCAATCGCTCTCAGAGTGTGAACACCATAGTAGGCATCCGCTGGAACTTCCCTGGTACCCAACAAGTCTTCTTCGATACGAATGTTGTTTAACATGTGAACCTTCTTTTCAAGCTGCCGATGGATTGTACTAAACACACAACATATATGTGGTTTTGAATATTTTCTGACCGACGATTATTCCCTCAATCGGCCAGATGTTCGAGATCATATGCTGATGATAGCGAATTGCCGTAAGCTGGATCACTTATTATCGACCCGATTCCATGATAATTATTAATCTGTGAAATGTGTCACCGCTTTAATATTTCCGAAAAAAATATCCGTGCAAACCGATTGAATTTTGGCTAACCGTCTCCATCTCTTACAGACGCGTGACGCGAACACATTCAGACAGGGGCCAGATGGCACCTGCCACACAGGAGATGCCAGTGCGCTGGATACCGTTTATTGCTTTCTTTCTCTATGTTTACATTGAGATTTCTATTTTCATTCAGGTAGCTCACGTGCTGGGCGTCCTGCTGACGCTGATTCTGGTGATCTTCACCTCCGTCATCGGCATGTCGCTGGTGCGTAATCAGGGTTTCAAAAATTTCCTGATAATGCAGCAGAAGATGGCCGCAGGCGAAAGCCCGGCTGAAGAGATGATCAAAAGCGTGTCGCTGATTATTGCTGGCCTGCTGCTGATCCTGCCGGGGTTCTTCACCGACTTCCTCGGCCTGCTGTTGCTGTTGCCGCCGGTGCAGAAGCACCTGACCATGAAGCTGCTGCCGCACCTGCGCTTCAGCCGCATGCCGGGCGGTGGGTTCAGCACAGGGCCAGGCGATACCTTCGAAGGGGAGTATCAGCGCAAGGATGAACAGCGCGACCGTTTAGACCATAAAGACGATCGATAATTTTTTTGCCCGGTGGCTTCGCTTACCGGGCCTACGGATTTTTCCGCTTCGGTAAAAACGCCCACAGCCCCGCCAGCATGACGATGGCGTACATACTCTTCCATCCCACCATCGCCAGCAACAGCAGGCACAGCACGCCCCCGACGACCGCCAGGGCTTTATAGCGACCTTTCAGCAGACGACAGCCCGCCAGCATGCACAGCAGGTAGATCATGATGAAAATACCGTTGGCGTAGATGATTAGAGCATCGAGGTTGATGTCGAGAAGATAAATACCCAGCGAGCTCAGGACGCAGCAGCCCAGCACGGCATTCAGCGCATTCATAGGGAGTTGACGTTTAGACAACCGCGCGAGGCGGCTCTCAGGTTTGTAGCGCGTCTGTGACCACACCAGACGGGCGAAGCTCTGGATATAAATGTTGAGGCTGGCAAAGCAGGCGAGATAGCCAATCACGCAGGCCACCCATAGCGCCTTCACGCCGAAAAGTTTAACCACGATACCCGGTAGCGATGCGGCGGCGGCTTTATCTTCGCCGAACGCGTTGAAGTGCAGCACCAGCACGGTACAGGCCCAATATACGGTGCCCGCCAGCAGTAAACCAATCATCAGAGCGCGGGGAAAATCACGCTCGGGCTGTTTAAACTCGGATGCCAGGTGAGCGAACGCTTCAAGTCCAACAAAACACCAGAACATGACGGATAACGCAGCGAAAAGCTGTGAATGGTCGATATCGTTTATCGCAGGGAAGGGGATATCCGCTACGGTAATGTTACCCGCAAACCAGATGGCGACGATCAGCACGACGATCAACGCTGCAACCAGCGTTTGCAGATTCGCGCTTGAACTGGCTCCGCGCGAGCCCACCCACCAGACGATCGCCAGCGTACCCAGTTCAGCCAGCAGCAGTTGTTCGTCGTGCCAGCCAAACAGCGCCTGTCCAAAGCCGGTGGCGATATGCAGGGCTGCCGGAAGGCCAACGGGTATTACCAACAAAAACAGCCAGCCGGTTACGCGCTCCATGCGCGGACCAAACGCCATGCCGACAAAATGTGCCACGCCGCCCGCGCTGGGGAAGTGCCGCCCGAGTATGGCAAACACAATCGCCACCGGGAACACCAGCAGGATCAGCACCGGCCATGCCCAAAGACTGTTATTTCCGGCGACCAGCGCCGCCAGTGCCGGTACGGCAAACACGCCGGTACCTAACAAGGAGGTTGAAAGAAGGCCAACGCCCTGCGCCAGCCCCAGCTCCTGCCTGAGTCCACTCATTTACCTTGCCCTGCCACCATCAAAAGAGAGTGGATGGTAACACTTTCGCAAATTTTTTTTCGATTCCCCCTTGAAGGGGTAAAAAGCTATCCCCATCTCTCAGGGCACTAGTCGGAAAACCGCATGCGGGCCGGCGTCATCCATAACTGATAATGACTTTCTCAAAGGAGAGCTATCAATGAGTATTCGTCCGTTACATGATCGTGTGATCGTCAAACGTAAAGAAGTTGAAACCAAGTCTGCTGGCGGCATCGTTCTGACCGGTTCTGCAGCAGCCAAATCAACGCGTGGCGAAATCATCGCTGTCGGTAAGGGCCGCATCCTGGAAAACGGAACTGTGCAGCCGCTGGACGTTAAAGTTGGTGACATCGTAATTTTCAACGATGGCTACGGCGTGAAATCCGAGAAGATCGACAATGAAGAAGTGTTGATCATGTCCGAGAGCGACATTCTGGCAATTGTTGAAGCGTAATTTACGCACGAGAATTTGAGGAAATAAGAACATGGCAGCTAAAGACGTAAAATTCGGTAACGACGCTCGTGTAAAAATGCTCCGCGGCGTAAACGTACTGGCAGATGCAGTTAAAGTGACCCTGGGCCCGAAAGGCCGTAACGTAGTGCTGGATAAATCCTTCGGCGCGCCAACCATCACCAAAGATGGTGTTTCCGTTGCTCGTGAAATCGAGCTGGAAGACAAGTTCGAAAACATGGGCGCGCAGATGGTGAAAGAAGTTGCCTCTAAAGCGAACGACGCTGCAGGCGACGGTACCACCACCGCGACCGTACTGGCGCAGGCTATCATCACTGAAGGCCTGAAAGCCGTTGCTGCGGGCATGAACCCAATGGATCTGAAACGTGGTATCGACAAAGCTGTCGCATCCGCTGTTGAAGAACTGAAAGCGCTGTCCGTACCGTGCTCTGACTCTAAAGCCATTGCTCAGGTTGGTACTATCTCCGCTAACTCCGACGAAACCGTAGGTAAACTGATCGCTGAAGCGATGGATAAAGTCGGTAAAGAAGGCGTGATCACCGTTGAAGACGGTACCGGTCTGGAAGACGAACTGGACGTGGTTGAAGGTATGCAGTTCGACCGCGGTTACCTGTCCCCATACTTCATCAACAAGCCAGAAACTGGCGCTGTTGAGCTGGAAAGCCCGTTCATCCTGCTGGCTGACAAAAAGATCTCCAACATCCGCGAAATGCTGCCAGTGCTGGAAGCCGTTGCGAAAGCAGGCAAGCCGCTGGTTATCATCGCTGAAGATGTTGAAGGCGAAGCGCTGGCGACCCTGGTGGTTAACACCATGCGCGGCATCGTGAAAGTGGCTGCGGTTAAAGCACCTGGCTTCGGCGATCGCCGTAAAGCAATGCTGCAGGATATCGCAACCCTGACCGGTGGTACTGTGATCTCCGAAGAGATCGGTATGGAGCTGGAAAAAGCGACCCTGGAAGACCTGGGTCAGGCGAAACGCGTTGTGATCAACAAAGACACCACCACCATCATCGACGGTGTGGGTGAAGAAGCCGCTATTCAGGGCCGTGTTGGTCAGATCCGTAAGCAGATCGAAGAAGCCACTTCTGATTACGACCGTGAAAAACTGCAGGAGCGCGTAGCGAAACTGGCTGGCGGCGTTGCGGTAATCAAAGTTGGTGCGGCGACCGAAGTTGAAATGAAAGAGAAGAAAGCACGCGTTGACGATGCCCTGCACGCGACCCGTGCTGCGGTAGAAGAAGGCGTAGTTGCTGGTGGTGGTGTCGCGCTGGTACGTGTAGCCGCTAAGCTGGCTGGCCTGACCGCTCAGAACGAAGACCAGAACGTGGGTATCAAAGTTGCGCTGCGCGCAATGGAAGCTCCTCTGCGTCAGATCGTTTCCAACGCCGGTGAAGAGCCATCTGTGGTTGCGAACAACGTGAAAGCGGGTGAAGGTAACTACGGTTACAACGCGGCAACTGAAGAATACGGCAACATGATCGACTTCGGTATCCTGGACCCAACTAAAGTGACCCGTTCTGCTCTGCAGTACGCGGCATCTGTAGCTGGCCTGATGATCACGACCGAGTGCATGGTAACCGACCTGCCAAAAGGTGACGCGCCTGACTTAGGTGCTGCTGGTATGGGCGGCATGGGTGGAATGGGCGGCATGATGTAATCATGTTGTTCTGAACCTCTCAGAACGAACCCCGGGCAGAAATGTCCGGGGTTTTTTATTGCCGCTACTCAAATGTTCCCTTCACGCATGCTGCGCCTTCGCGCACCATCTGGCGGCCTTTCGCCCAGACCTCGCGGATCTTCAGGTCATCCGTCAGCACCAGGAAATCGGCATCGCATCCGGGCGCGAGCCGCCCCTTATGCTCCAGCCCGAGAAACTCCGCTACGTTACGCGTAAACGGCAGAAGCGCCTCCTCCAGCGGCAGGTGATACCGGCTGACCAGTTGCTGCAGCGTCTGAGGCAGAGATTCGAACCCGGCTACGCCAATGCCCACCAGATTACCGTTCGCGGCAAAATTCGGTTGGCTGCCGTTACCGTCCGAGCTGAGCGTAAGCCGGTTAAACGGCACCTGCGATTCACGGGCCGTCGCGATGGCGGTGGCGGCATCAATGGGCTCACTGATGCTGGTGGTGATGTCGATATAGCCCCCATCACGGGCATAATCCAGCGCGGCGAGGAACAGCGCCTGGTCGCGGTTAACGTGGGTTGGCAGCAGCTTCGTGCGGGGCACGTCGGCGTTTTTCAGGATGTTAAGCAGGGGCTCCAGCAGCTTCGGGCTGTTGCCGAGATGAAACACAGATATGCCTGCTTTGGCGCCCAGCAGCCCGCCGACGCGCGACTGAGCGGCCATATTCGCGAGCTGGTCATTCGCTGGTGCGGAAGAGCGGTGGTCGGAAATCGCGCATTTCACGCCGATGATTTTATCAATCAGCGCCACATCCTTTTCGATGCTGCCGGTAATCGTCGGAGAAGGCAGCCCGTATGCGCCTGTCAGCATCCACGCGCTGATCCCTTCATGCTCAAGCGCCCGCGTTTTTGCCAGCAGAGATTCGGGATGGCGGGTCACGCCGTCGGTACCCAGTAGGCCAACAACGGAGGTGATGCCCGCCGCCACCAGCGCGGACAACCGTACCTCCGGCGTCCGGGTGTGCGGACCGGCTTCACCGCCACCGCCGATCAGGTGTACGTGCTGATCGATAAAGCCCGGGCAAACCACCGCCCCGGCGAGATCGGTTTCAGGACAGTTAAGCCGCATTGCTGCGCGATCCGTTTTTTCAATCGCGACGATTTTTCCCCCGGCGATCAGCAGATCGCAACGTCCCCGATCCTCCGGCGCGTAAAGGTGCACATTGCGGAAAAGATGGGGTTCCAGCACTGAAAAATCCATTTTTATCTCCTCAGAAGAGTAGCTGCATTACCCACATTGAGAGCAGGGCGTTAATGACGCAGACGGTAATGATGTGTGGATAATACTTCGGGTTAACGCCTGCGGTGCCCAGGCAGCGGCCGGTGTTTTGCACCGGATTGCCCATCAGATAGATGGCGGGCAGCAGAACGGTGGCATCGTGGCCGTTGAGCGTGCCGGCAGCCACCAGGCTGGCGCAAACCCCCACGCCGCCGCCCATACTCATCACCGAGGCCAGTAGGACCGTTGCCGCCGCGCCCGGAAGCCCCCACAGGGCCATAATTGGCTCGCAAATATTGCCAACAATATCCAGCAGGCCGGTCACCTTGAGCGCCTGAATGATGACAAACGCCATAACCACGTTCGGCAGCAGGCTGGTGGTGGCGATGGTAAAGCCTCGGCGGGCGCCATCGATAAACATGTCCATGATATTTTTACGCGGCTGGGCGATCATTTTTTTCCTCCTGAATACGACGATCTTCCATGTGAGCGATCCACAGACGCAGGAGGTTCGCGCCAACAAATTTAAACATCAGTATGACGGCCAGCGGCGTGATTACCGGGACGGTAATAAACGTGAAGAGTGCGGCGCCGGAAGAAAAATAGTTGGTAATGATGGCGCTACCGCTGGTCTGGAAGGTGGCGAAAATGGCGCGCTCGCGATCGGTAATAGCCCCTTCGTCGGTCAACTCTTTGGTCATCCCTGCTGCGGCATCGGTATTTTGCAGGTTGGCGATGAGGGCCAGAGAGCAGACGCCCGGTACGCCAAGCAGCGGGCGCAAAATGGGCGTCATCAGCTGTTGCGCGGCACGCAGCCCGCCCAGCCCCTCGGTGACGGCAATGATCCCGAGCGATAAAATGACCGAAGGCGCCAGTTCAAGGGCAAATAAGAAACCGTCTTTCGCCCCCGTGCCGCCCTCACCGCGAAACGTGAGCGCGCCGTTCACCGGACCGAAGCTGCCGTTTAGGACGGTAAAATCCAGCACGCGCCACCATTCGATACTTTTGGCGAAAAAGCCTGAGAAAAATACGATGGTGAGCACAAACGCCAGATAGCCCACCCATGTTACCTTTTCCTCTCCTGAGGATGATGCACTCATGAAACCCCCTGTTTTAATCGCGTACAAAAGTTGTACGTCGCAACACTAAAAACGATCGAGGGCTAAAACACGATATCCCAAAGGGCATTATCAGAATTCATTTAAGATGTCGGAGGAGTGATGTACGGAATCCGGCTCGCAGAAATGCGCGGGGATTTTTCTTTTAGTCATCTTTTAGGTATAAGATTTACACACGGACAATTACTGTCCAGCTTATTGAAAACGAGGAATAACATGCGCGTAAAAGTCTGTGCAGGGATCGTAGGAGCAGCGTTGCTGCTGGCGGGTTGTAGCTCCAGCAATGAACTGTCGGCAGCGGGCCAGGGCGTTCGCTTTGTGGAAGATAAGCCAGGCAGCGAATGCCAGCTGTTAGGCACGGCCACCGGTGAACAAAGTAACTGGATGTCGGGTCAGCAAGGTGAAGAAGGTGGCTCTATGCGCGGCGCGGCGAATGCCCTGCGTAACCAGGCTGCTGCAATGGGGGGGAACGTGATTTACGGCGTGAGCAGCCCGACGCAAGGAATGCTCTCCAGCTTCGTGCCAACGGCCAGCCAGATGAGCGGCCAGGTCTATAAGTGCCCGAACTGAGTTTACTTGCTGATGGCGCTGCGCCCCACCTCGTAGGGCAGGTAAGCGTAGCGCCACCTGCCTTTTAGCGCTGCCGCAGTTGCAAATCCAGCGGCGTCTTACTCGGCTCTCCGCCAATCTCGCGTGCCAGCTTCGGCACCATATAACCTGAAACCAGCGTTAACAGCTCGCGCATAATCTGTCGGGCTTCCTCATCCGTCACCATGAAATGCGCCGCGCCCTGCACGCGATCCAGCACGTGCAGGTAATAGGGCATCACGCCTGCGTCAAACAAGGCATTGCTGAGATCGGCCAGCACCCGGGCGCTGTCGTTCACGCCGCGCAACAATACGCTCTGGTTGAGCAGCGTCACGCCCGCCTTACGCAGACGCGCCATCGCCGCGCGAAATTCATCGTCGATCTCGTTCGCGTGGTTGATATGGTTTACCAGCAGCACCTGTAGACGTGACTGCTCCAGGCGTGCAACCAGGCCGTCAGTGATACGTGCCGGAATGACGATCGGTAAACGGCTGTGAATGCGCAGACGCTTAATGTGCGGGATGGCTTCAAGCTGCGTCAAAAGCCAGTCCAGTTCATGATCTTTTGCCATCAGCGGGTCACCGCCGGAAAAAATAATCTCATCCAGCTCTGGATGGGCGGCGATATAGTCCAGCGCAACCTGCCAGTTGCGCTTATTTCCCTGGTTTTCGGCATACGGGAAGTGCCGACGGAAGCAGTAACGACAATTTACCGCACAGCCGCCCTTTACCAGCAGCAGGGCGCGATTGAGATATTTGTGCAGTAAACCCGGCACCACGCTGTTTTGCTCTTCCAGCGGATCGGTGCTGTAGCCCGGCGCTGTAATAAACTCATCCTGCGACGTAAGGGTTTGTTTTAATAAAGGATCGTCAGGGTTGCCTTTTTCCATGCGCGCAACAAACGCGCGGGGAACACGCAGGGCGAAAAGTCGCTTTGCCTCACGGCCAGCAAGCAACTCCGGATGCTGATCGAGGTCTAAAAGACGCAGCAATTCATCAGGACTGGTGATTACATCGGCAAGTTGCGATAACCAATCTTCTCTGGATGGGGTGTTTAGGGTTACAATATGCGCCATTTTGTGGCTTAGCTACCAGTTAACAAATTTAGAGGGCCTTATGGCAACGTACTATAGCAACGATTTTCGTGCTGGTCTTAAAATCATGATGGACGGCGAACCGTACGCGGTTGAAGCCAGCGAATTCGTTAAACCAGGTAAAGGTCAGGCATTCGCACGCGTTAAGCTGCGCCGCCTGCTGACCGGCACCCGTGTTGAGAAAACCTTCAAATCTACTGACTCCGCTGAAGGCGCTGATGTTGTCGATATGAACCTGACTTACCTGTACAACGACGGTGAGTTCTGGCACTTCATGAACAACGAAACCTTCGAGCAGCTGTCTGCTGATGCGAAAGCGATTGGCGATAACGCGAAGTGGCTGCTGGATCAGGCTGAGTGCATCGTGACCCTGTGGAACGGCCAGCCTATCGCCGTTACCCCACCAAACTTTGTTGAGCTGGAAATCGTTGAAACCGATCCAGGTCTGAAAGGTGACACCGCGGGTACTGGCGGCAAGCCAGCAACGCTCTCCACTGGCGCAGTGGTGAAAGTACCGCTGTTCGTACAGATCGGTGAAGTGATCAAAGTGGATACTCGCTCCGGCGAATACGTATCCCGCGTGAAGTAATTTACGTCATGATTCAAGGCGCAGCGCCCGCTGCGCCTGATTTTTGCAGGCAGGGATGATGAAACGTACCGTTAAAATTCTGCTTCTGTTAGCGCTCTCCAGCGTACTGCTTTCCGGCTGTAACACCGCCCGTGGCATGGGGGAAGATATCCAGGACCTCGGTCATATCATTTCTCACGCAGCCAGCTAAGTCCGTCTAATTTTCCTAAAATTGCTTCCTTTTCCGTCAATCGGCGGGATCTTGTCTATTCTTAAGTTGCTATACACAAAACAACTTTGGCTATAAAAGGAAGATATTATGGTTAAGAAAACAATTGCAGCGATCTTTTCTGTCCTCGTGCTTTCCTCCGTGTTGACTGCATGTAATACCACCCGCGGCGTAGGGGAAGATATCTCCGACGGTGGTAACGCGATTTCTGGTGCAGCAACTAAAGCTCAGAACTAATGAAGCATGGACGGTACGGCACGTGAGTTTCACCGTACCGTCAATTCTCTGCTTCCTGCAGGGATAAAAACGGTGAAAAGCGTGTATCCATATGCAGCTTCATGCGGATATTGCGTTTATAGGTATAAACCGTTTTTCCGTTAATGCTCAGGTGAGCGGCTATCTTTTGGTTGCTCGCGCCGTCCATCCATAACGTCAACACTTTCTCCTCCTGTCGTGTCAGCAAGGGGGCGGCCACCGTCGGGCGGTACGTGCTTGCGCGCGAAATTAACGCGTCATTGATAACCGTCGCGATTTCCTCAAGAGGGGCATTTTTCATTAGCGAAGACCAGACCGGGAAGTTCCCGAGCCAGGTCGCCAGGTCCTTGTCCTCTCCCGATTGCAGCATAATAAAAGGTAATTTTTCGCTAGCATTCAGCAAAGAAGAGAGTTGCTGGAAATGGTGAATATCCTGCCTGAAACCATGCAGGTCAGCGATGACCAGCTCAGGTTTCCATTGCAGAATGTGCTCCCTGGCGAGGAATAGATTGTTCAGCCCGGTCACAACGTAGTGCCCCGGGAACAAACCGGAATGATTGAGCCATGCTTCAAACCCGGTGCGGGTGAAGTGACAACGGTCAATCAAAAGAATCTTGAACATATTTTATTCGCAGTCGGCTAGTGGTTTGGCTTCCTGCCATCAGAAAGCACATCATCATAGAGAAGTCCGATGAGCTATAAATGCCTGAACTCCGCGCCATACTGCGGCTATTTCTGGGCTTAACGCGTTCATCAGAAAATGATTGAAAAAAAATCACACGCTAACCAAAATATGGGGTGTTATCTGCCTTGCGGGACGACCCGTAAGCGCTTCCTTCATCGGGGACGGCCCCAACTGTTTTTAAGTTAAGGAGCCCGAGATGTCCTGGATTATTCTCTTTATTGCTGGTCTGCTCGAAGTGGTATGGGCGATTGGTCTCAAGTACACCCACGGATTTACCCGCCTGACGCCCAGCGTTATTACCGTTACGGCGATGATCGTGAGCATTGTTCTGCTATCGTGGGCAATGCGTTCTCTGCCCGTGGGAACGGCCTATGCCGTCTGGACGGGGATCGGTGCCGTAGGCGCGGCGATTACCGGCATTCTGCTGCTGGGTGAGTCAGCGAGCCTGGCGCGAATTGCCAGCCTCGCTCTGATTGTTGCCGGTATCATTGGGCTGAAGCTCAGTACCCATTAACGGGGCTGTTTTACCCAAATAAGTTTCGACACATCAAACCCCTGTCGGGTCGCGACGTCCAGCATCTGCTGTTTCATTTCTGACGAAATAGTTGGCGTGCGGGAAAGTATCCACAGATAGTCGCGATCCGGCCCGCAGACCAGCGCGTGACGGTACTCTCTGTCGAGCGCTATCACGTTATAGCCGCCATAAAACGGGCCGAAGAAAGAGACTTTGAGCGCGGCCCGTCGCGGGTCGCCAGTGAAATAGGCTTTCCCGACCGACTGCTGCCACATCTCCCGATCGGGATTATAGCCCCGGTTGATCACCTGAATACCGCCATCATCCATTGGGCTGTAATTTGCAGTAACCTTCTCTAAGCCCTGCTCAAACCGATGGTCGAGGCGCGCGATTTCATACCATGTTCCAAGGAAGCGTTGTGCATCAAAAGGCGTGACGACGGTAACGCCAGGAGGTGGGGTAGGGGAACTGCAGGCCACCACTAAAAACGCGGCTGTCACCGCGGCGATAACAGGCAAAATGCGCATAGGAGTTTCCTTACTGTTTTTTGTTAAGTGTAGATGACGGCAAGGAAAATGTGGTTTTTGTGCGGTGTGTTTCGCCGGGTAAGCGCAGCGCTACCCGGCAATGTTTTACTGCAGCGCGTCGAGGATACGGTATGCCGCCTCAACTCGCGCCGGGTTCGGGTAGCTTTTATTCGCCAGCATCACAATGCCGAGCTGCTTTTCAGGAATAAAGGCCACGTAGCTGCCAAACCCGCCGGTTGAGCCCGTTTTGTGCACCCAAGAGGCCTTAACCGGGGGAACGGGTGGACTCACTTCTCTCGCAGGCAACGGTGCCAGCGCCACCTTGTTATCACTGCCTCCGACGACGGTTTTGGCATCGACCGGCCAGTTAAGCATCTCCCAACCTAACCCCTGATACATGGCACCCACGCGCCAGTAGCGAGACTGCGCCAGCGTAATGCCTTGCTTCAGGGACGTATCCTGCAGTGCGTCAGGGGCCATATTGGCCATCACCCAGCTCGCCATATCCTGCACGTTGGTTTTCACGCCATATGCCTCTGCGTCCAGCATGCCTGGTGAAACGTGGACCGCTTTACCGTCACGATATCCCCAGGCGTAATGCGTCTCCTCCGCTTTCGGGACGTTAATCCAGGTATGATCCAGCTTGAGCGGCTTAAAGACCCGCGTCGTCATGGCCTGCTCATAGCTCATGCCGGAAGGTTTGACCGCCAGCGCGCCAAAAAGACCGATGCTGGAGTTGGCGTAAAGACGCGTTGTGCCCGGCTTCCACTGAGGCTGCCAGTTTTGATAGAAGCGCAGCAGGGAAGCGTTATCTGTGACCTCATCGGGCACCTGTAAAGGCAGGCCACCGGCGGTGTAGGTTGCCAGATCCAGCATGCGAATCCCTTGCCACTGCTTGCCGGTCAGATCAGGCCAATATTTGGTTACCGGATCGCCCAGCGAAATTTCGCCGCGGGCAATAGCATCGCCCCCCAGCACGCCGGTGAAGGTTTTACTTATAGAGCCCAGCTCGAACAGGGTTTGCGGGGTGACGGGTTTGTTCGCCGCGATATCGGCCTTTCCAAAGGTAAAGTAGCGTGGCTGGCCCTGATAAATCACGGCCACCGCCATGCCTGGAATACCCTGCGCTTTCATCAGGGGCATAACGTTACGTTCTACCACGTCAGCCAGCTGTTTTTCCGACATCGGCGCGGCGAGTACAGAGCAGGATGTGCTGAGCAGCAGGGCGCAGCAAAGGAATTTTTTCATCATCAATTATCTTCCATAATAGCAGGTCAAGGGAGTGTCCGGGCCCGGCAGACCGCTGTAGTCTGTTGGATTTGACTAAGGCTGACAAACGGTTAAATTTAGCATGAGCTGTTAATTTTTCTAACGGATGGAACAATGACCCGCAGCTATCTTCCGCTTAATTCGCTTCGCGCCTTCGAAGCGGCCGCCCGGCACCTCAGTTTTACGCATGCCGCGATAGAGCTGAACGTCACCCATTCCGCCATCAGCCAGCACGTTAAGGCGCTGGAGCAGCATCTGAATTGCCAGCTGTTTGTCCGCGTCTCGCGCGGCCTGATGCTGACCACGGAGGGGGAAAATCTGCTGCCGGTGCTGAATGATTCATTCGATCGTATCGCCGGAATGCTGGATCGCTTTGCCAGCCAGCGCGCTCAGGAGAAGCTAAAAATTGGCGTAGTAGGGACTTTCGCCACGGGTATCCTGTTCTCTCAGCTCGCGGACTTTCGCCGCTGTTATCCGCATATCGATCTTCACCTTTCCACCCATAACAACCGCGTCGATCCGGCTGCTGAAGGGCTTGATTATACGATCCGCTACGGTGGTGGAGCGTGGCACGGTACCGAGGCGCAGTTCCTGTGCCCTGCGCCGCTGGCGCCGCTTTGCTCGCCCGAAATCGCCGCCGTGCTCCAGTCTCCGGCCGACATCCTGAAGTTTACCCTGCTGCGCTCTTACCGACGCGACGAATGGTCGGCGTGGATGCAGGCGGCAGGCGAGCATCCTCCGTCGCCAACGCACCGGGTGATGGTGTTTGATTCGTCTGTCACCATGCTGGAAGCCGCACAGGCAGGTATGGGCATTGCCATTGCGCCTGTCGATATGTTTACCCATTTGCTGAACAGCGAGCGCATCGTGCAGCCGTTTACAACGCAAATTGATCTGGGCAGTTACTGGTTAACGAGACTGCAGTCGCGGGCTGAAACGTCCGCAATGCATGAATTTGCCCAGTGGCTGGTGGCAAAGATGCAGAAATAAAAGGCCCGCCGGATGGCGGGCCAGAAGCGTCAGATGGTGACCACGGCAATCAGCGTCACCACTGTCAGGATGGTTGCCAGCCCGTAGAACACCCATTTACCGCTCGGCACATGGATTTTCAGGTCATGCATCGCATGGTGAATGCGGTGCAGGCCGCACCACAGCGGCAGGACGATCATCAGGAAGATGAACACGCGGCCAATAAAGCTGCTCGCAAACGCCAGCACGCGCTCGTAGCTCAGCGCATCGCCCGGGAACAGCCCCAGCGGCAGCATAATGCCGACCAGCAGGATGATTACCGGGGCGATGATGGCACTCCACATGCCGCCTGCGCCAAACAGGCCCCAGAAGACCGGCTCGTCTGAACGTTTTGGATTTGGATTGATCACAGTAGTCTCCTTACCAGAACAGTGCGACAAACAGAATGACAACCGTGACCAGGATCGTCACTGCCCATAGCCCTTTAATGACTGGCTCCGGCCCCATTTTTTCGTCTTTAATGATGATGTTTGCCGCTTTTGGCGCCAGTTCAAACCAGGTTTTGGTATGAAGTAGCGCCGCCGCGAGCGCGATCAGGTTCAGAACCACGATGATTGGGTTTTGCAGGAAACCGACAAAGTTCGCCCAGGTTTCCGGCCCGTGTTTAAGGGCAAAAACGCCATACATTAACTCAAGGCTGAACCAGACCGCCGGTACCGCCGTGCCTTCACGCAGCATATAGAAGCGATAAAACGGCAGGTTTTTCCACCAGGTGGACGGCACAGGCCGCACGTAGGCTTTGCGTTTAGTCGTCATCATGCACTCCTTAGCGTGGTTTCAGGGTAGCGATAAGAAAGTCTTTCGAGCTTTCCACTTTACCCTGCTGAATTGCGGCGGCCGGGTCGACGTGCTTCGGACAGACTTCGGAGCAGTAGCCCACAAACGTACAGGTCCAGACGCCGTTCTGGCCGTTTAGCTGCGCCATACGTTCTTTTTTGCCGTGGTCGCGGCTGTCTTCGTTATAGCGGTGCGCCAGGGTAATGGCGGCCGGGCCGATGAACTCCGGGTTCAGGCCAAACTGAGGACAGGCGGCGTAACACAGGCCGCAGTTGATGCAGCCGGAGAATTGATGGTATTTCGCCATCTGCACCGGCGTCTGGGTGTTCGGACCCTGGTCCGGCGTGCGCGGGTTGCCGATGATGTACGGCTTAATCGCTTCCAGGCTTTCGATAAAGTGGGTCATATCGACCACCAGATCGCGCTCAATCGGGAAGTTGCCCAGCGCTTCAACCTTAATGCCTTTGGTGTAGTCACGCAGGAAGGTTTTACAGGCCAGCTTCGGCACCTTGTTGACCATCATGCCGCAGGAGCCGCAGATCGCCATGCGGCAGGACCAGCGGTAGCTCAGGTCCGGCGCCAGGTTGTCTTTGATATAGCCGAGCGCGTCCAGGAGGGAGGTTTGCTCGTCATAAGGCACTTCGTAGAAAGCGCTGTGGGGGGCGGTATCCACTTCCGGGTTGTAGCGCACCACTTCAACTTTCAATTTTTGCATCTCAGCCATTCGCCTTCTCCTTCTTCTCGGCGGCTTCTGCTTCTGCGCCATACACGCGTTTAGCCGGTGGCAGCGTGGTGATTTTCACGTCGCTGTAGTCCAGACGCGTGGTGCCATCCGCATCGCGCCAGGCGAGAGTGTGTTTCAGGAAATTGACGTCGTCACGTTCGGTGCAACCTTCGTCCAGACGCTGGTGGGCGCCGCGAGACTCTTTACGCGCCAGCGCAGAGTGCGCCATACATTCCGCGACGTTCAGGCCGTGGCCAAGCTCAATGGTATAGAGCAGGTCGGTGTTGAAGACGCTGGAGGTATCGGTGATGCGCACGCGCTTGAAGCGCTCCTGAAGCTCCGCCAGCTTGTCGACGGTTTTCTGCATCAGTTCCGGCGTACGGTAGATACCGCAGCCTTCTTCCATCGACAGGCCCATCTCGTCGCGGATCTTCGACCAGTTCTCGTTGCCTTCCTGGTTCACCAGATCCTTCAGACGTTTTTCAACGTCTGTGACCTGCGCATCCAGCGCCGCACCATTTGCTTCGCCTGCGGTCGCCGCACGCTCCATGGCGCGCTCGCCCGCCATGCGGCCAAAGACGACCAGCTCTGCCAGCGAGTTAGAGCCCAGACGGTTGGCGCCGTGCAGGCCGACGGAGGAACACTCGCCCACCGCGAAAAGCCCTTTAATGCGGGTTTCACACTGCTGGTCGGTTTCAATCCCGCCCATGGTGTAGTGTGCCGTTGGGCGTACCGGTATCGGCTCTTTCACCGGGTCGACGCCCACGTAGGCTTTTGCCAGTTCGCAGATAAACGGCAGACGCTCCAGCAGTTTCTTCTCGCCCAGGTGACGCAGGTCGAGATAGACCACGTCGCCGCGTGGCGTTGAGATGGTGTTGCCCTTGCGCCACTCGTGCCAGAAGGCCTGAGAAACTTTGTCGCGCGGGCCGAGCTCCATGTATTTGTTCTTCGGCTCGCCGAGCGGGGTTTCCGGGCCCATGCCGTAATCCTGCAGATAGCGGTAGCCGTTTTTGTTGACCAGAATACCGCCTTCACCGCGGCAGCCTTCCGTCATCAAAATGCCGGAGCCCGGCAGGCCGGTTGGGTGATACTGCACAAACTCCATATCGCGCAGCGGCACGCCGTGGCTCAGCGCCATGCCCATCCCGTCGCCGGTGACGATGCCGCCGTTGGTGTTGTAGCGATAGACGCGTCCCGCACCGCCCGTTGCCATCACCACCGCATTGGCGCGGATCTGGACGAGCGTGCCTTCCATCATATTCATCGCCACCAGGCCACGTGCATGACCGTCGTCGACCAGAATGTCGAGGACAAAATGTTCATCGAAGCGCTGAATTTGTGGGAACTGAAGGGAGGTCTGGAAGAGGGTGTGCAGCATGTGGAAGCCGGTCTTATCGGCGGCGAACCAGGTGCGTTCGATCTTCATGCCACCAAAGCGGCGGACGTTAACGCTGCCGTCCGGGCGGCGGCTCCACGGACATCCCCACTGCTCGAGCTGGGTCATCTCCGTTGGGCAATGGTGCACGAAGTAATCAACGACATCCTGCTCGCAAAGCCAGTCGCCCCCTGCAACCGTGTCGTGGAAATGGTATTCGAAGCTGTCATGATCCTGCGCGACGGCGGCGGATCCTCCTTCTGCTGCCACCGTGTGGCTGCGCATCGGATAGACTTTTGAAATCAATGCGATTTTAGCGTTCGGGTTGGCTTGTGCCGCAGCAATTGCAGCGCGTAATCCAGCCCCGCCAGCGCCTATTACGGCAAGATCGGCTTGAAAAGTTTGCACGACATTCCTCCAGATTTTTGTTTTCCCGCAATGCGATGAACTAAAGGACGTTCACCTGCCCGAACGGGCGATTGCGGAAGCGATTCCACTGCTCCTTTATGGGTATAACAGTATAACCGCGTAGATGTGAGGGAAATTTGACGTGTTCGATTTTTTTGCTGTTCTGTGCGGTGATTTATCATCGTGATTGATGAATTGCATCACAGAATAATCCACATAAATGAAATACGCGTTTTTACTGCGCAAAATTTGTCTCTGCCACTGCTAACGAGTAGACTTCGTGCCCTTGTCTGAAATCGGAGAAAAACTCATGAGCGAAACGGCCACCTGGCAGCCGAGCGCATCCATCCCAAATCTGTTAAAACGCGCCGCAATTATGACGGAGATCCGCCGTTTCTTTGCCGACCGCGGCGTCCTGGAGGTGGAAACCCCGTGCATGAGTCAGGCAACGGTAACGGATATTCATCTGGTCCCGTTTGAAACCCGTTTTGTTGGCCCAGGCCACTCCCAGGGCATGAATCTGTATCTGATGACCAGCCCGGAATATCACATGAAGCGCCTGCTGGCGGCGGGATGTGGTCCGGTGTATCAGCTGTGCCGCAGCTTCCGTAATGAAGAGATGGGGCGTCACCACAACCCGGAATTCACCATGCTGGAGTGGTATCGCCCGCACTATGATATGTACCGCCTGATGAATGAGGTGGACGATCTGCTGCAGCAGGTACTGGACTGCTCAGAAGCCGAAACGCTCTCCTATCAGCAGGCCTTCCAGCGCCATCTGGAAATCGATCCGCTGTCGGCGGACAAAGCCCAGCTGCGTGAAGTGGCGGCAAAACTGGATCTGAGCAACGTGGCGGATACCGAAGAGGATCGCGACACGCTGCTGCAGCTGCTGTTCACCTTCGGCGTGGAACCGCAGATTGGCAAAGATCGCCCGACGTTTGTCTATCACTTCCCGGCAAGCCAGGCGTCTCTGGCGCAGATCAGCACCGAAGATCACCGCGTGGCAGAGCGTTTTGAGGTTTACTACAAAGGCATCGAGCTGGCTAACGGCTTCCACGAGCTGACCGACGCGCGCGAACAGCAGCAGCGTTTCGAGCAGGATAACCGTAAGCGCGCCGCACGCGGTCTGCCGCAGCAGCCGATTGATGTAAACTTGCTGGAAGCATTAAAAGCCGGTCTGCCGGATTGCTCCGGCGTGGCGCTGGGCGTGGATCGTCTGGTCATGCTGGCGCTGGGCGCCGAGCAGCTGGGCGATGTGATTGCCTTTACGGTCGATCGCGCCTAAAGCATGGCCGGGTGGCGCTGTCGCTTACCCGGCATATATATCTGTGGCAATATTCCTTTCCATTTCTTCTCCGCAACATTAAAAACTGCCATTTTCTCTGTACACGGGTCTTTTTCTTAAATTGCCTCGTATAGCCACAATATTAGTCTGGTCATCTGCTACCATCCGCGCAGTTTAATTCCTCTTCGGATGGTTATATGTCCCAGTCACTCAAAAAGATGACCCTCACCGGGCTCATTCTGATGATTTTTACGTCAGTTTTTGGCTTTGCCAACAGCCCGTCGGCTTTCTATCTGATGGGCTACAGCGCGACGCCGTTTTATATCGTTTCTGCTCTGTTCTTCTTTATCCCGTTTGCGTTGATGATGGCGGAGATGGGCTCGGCTTACCGGAAAGAAGAGGGCGGTATCTATTCATGGATGAACAACAGCATCGGCCCGCGCTACGCGTTTATCGGGACGTTTATGTGGTTCTCCTCCTACGTGGTCTGGATGGTCAGCACGGCGGCCAAAGTCTGGGTGCCGTTCTCCACGTTTCTTTTCGGTGCGGATAAAACGCAGGTCTGGTCTTTAGCCGGGCTGAGTTCCACGCAGGTGGTCGGGATTCTGGCGGTGTGCTGGATGGTGGTGGTGACGCTGGTGGCGTCAAAAGGCATCAACAAAATTGCCCGTATCACCGCCGTTGGCGGTATTTCCGTGATGTGCCTGAACCTGGTGCTGCTGCTGGTGAGTATCGCCATTCTGTGCCTGAACGGCGGACACTTCGCGCAGGAGGTGAACTTCGTTTCATCGCCTAATCCGGGCTATCAGTCCGGGCTGGCCATGCTCTCCTTCGTGGTATTTGCCATTTTTGCCTACGGCGGTATTGAAGCGGTAGGTGGGCTGGTCGATAAGACCGAGAACCCGGAAAAAAACTTTGCCAAAGGGATTATTTTTGCCGCCATCGTCATCTCCATCGGCTATTCGCTGGCGATTTTCCTCTGGGGCGTTAGCACTAACTGGCAGCAGGTGTTGAGTAACAATACCACTAACCTCGGGAACATCACCTACGTGCTGATGAAAAGCCTGGGAATGACGCTGGGTAACGCCATGCACCTGACGCCGGAAGCATCGGCCACCCTGGGGATCTGGTTTGCGCGCATTACCGGCCTGTCGATGTTCCTTGCCTATACCGGCGCGTTCTTCACGCTAATCTACTCGCCGCTGAAAGCAATCATCCAGGGTACGCCAAAGGCGCTGTGGCCGGCACGCATGACGCAGCTCAATACCGCAGGCATGCCTGCCAACGCCATGTGGATGCAGTGTCTGCTGGTGTGCGTGTTCATTCTGCTGGTGTCATTTGGCGGTGATACCGCGTCTGCGTTCTATAACAAACTGACCCTGATGGCGAACGTGTCGATGACGCTGCCGTACCTGTTCCTGACGCTGGCGTTCCCGTTCTTTAAGGCGAAGCGGGATCTTGAGCGTCCGTTTGTGATCTTCAAAACCCGCGCGGCAACGCTGCTGGCGACCACGGTGGTGGTGCTGGTCGTGGCGTTTGCCAACATCTTTACCGTTATTCAGCCCGTGGTTGAGGCGAACGACTGGAACAGCGCGCTGTGGATGGTCGGTGGGCCAGTCTTCTTCTCGCTGCTGGCGATGGGGATTTATGAGAATTACCGCCGGCGCTCAATGGCGTACGTCACGGAAGTGGCGTAGCGGTAAAATGCCCCTCCCGAAAGGGAGGGGAGAACGATTACAGACTTCCCGCCGGGCGCGATCTTGCCGCCGACGTGAGCGTTTTACCCATCTTGCGTCCGTCCATGCTTTCCAGACGCATCTGGAACGGTGGGAACGGCATATCAATACCATGCTCGCGGAAGCCCGCCAGAATCAGCTGGTGGATCTCATGGCGCAGCGGCATGCGGTGTCCCATTTCGGCGGCGTAGATACGCAACTCGAAAATCTGGATCCCCTGCTGTAGATCAACCAGGAATACTTCCGGCGCAGGGTTATCGAGCACCAGCGTACAGCGTTCAGCGGCGGTGTAGAGGATCTGCGTGACCTCTTCACTGTTGGCATCCGACGGCGCCGGTACCGTCAGCACCACGCGCGTAACGGAGTCCGACAGGGACCAGTTGATAAACTGCTCGGTAATAAATGCCTTGTTCGGCACGATGATCTCTTTACGGTCCCAGTCGCTGATCGTGGTGGCGCGGGTGTTGATCTTCGTTACGCTCCCGGTCAGATCGCGGATCGTCACCGTATCGCCAATGCGAATCGGCTTTTCAAACAGGATGATCAGGCCGGATACAAAGTTAGCGAAAATCTCCTGCATGCCAAAGCCAAGGCCAAACGTCAGCGCGGCCACCAGCCACTGCAGTTTAGACCACTCAATACCAATCATTGAGAACCCGACCATTCCGCCAAACAGCAGTATCAGGTATTTCGTAATGGTCGTAATGGCGTATCCCGTGCCGGGGGTTAAATCCAGATGCTGCAGCAGCGCCAGCTCCAGCAGTGCCGGGAAGTTACGCACCAGCTGGGTGGTGATGATCAGCACCAGAATGGCAATCAGCACCGCGCCTAAGGTGATCGGCTCCAGGCTTTCAACGCCCTGCACCGTGGACGTCACGTCCCACAGAGAGATGTTCTCCAGGAAGCCAAACGCGGAGTGAATTTCCGACCACAGGAAGATCACCGACAGAAGGGCAATCAGCATCAGGAGGGAGCGCACCAGGCGCAGAGACTGGGTACTGATGGCATCCAGATCCAGTTCGACCTCGTCCGCATCCATCGTGCCTTCCGTGCTGTTGACATGGGTTGGCTCTTCCTCGCCACGGGCACGCTGAGCGAGGATCTCTGCCCGGCGATGCTTGGCGCGGTCAAAGGCCAGACGGCGGCGCTGGATCAGCATCCCGCGACGGATCACGTGATACACCACCAGCAGCAGGAACCAGATCGCCACCGACGTTTCCAGTCGCGCCAGCAGCGCCTGCGAGGTTGCCAGGTAACCTACCGCCGCTGCCAGCATCGCAATCAGAGGAGCGCTCAGCAGCAGGTTCCAGAGCAGCCGGTTGAACATGTTGTCGCCGCTGCCGGATTTATCCAGATAGAGCGGTATCCCCGCGCGTTTCAGGCTGAGCGTGACGATGGCCAGCGCGCCGCAGATCAGCATAAAGCAGAGGCGCCCTAGCGAGCCTGAGAATTCCCGGTCGTTGAGATTATCAAACATGATCAGCGCCATTATCAGCGGCACAATCAGCCCGATGCTCATCAGGTAATAGCGCATGGCGCGCGCCACGCGGTTACGAGGCCAGCCAAAGTGGGCGATGAACAGGCCGTTAGGCCGCGCGAACGTCGCGCAAATCATCACCACCCACAGCAACGGTACCGTGGCGGTGACACCATCGCCAATGGCGACCGCGAGCGGATAGGGCCAGGCTTCCCGCAGGCCATAGCCAAGCGTCATCCACAGCACCGGTAGCGGAGACGCGACGAGAATCGACCAGAACACGGTGCGCAGCGTCAGCCAGAAGTGATCCTGAGTGACTTTCCCCACCCGCGCGCTGGAACGCTCCAGGAAGCGGGTGAAATGTCTGCGCGAATAAATGCTGAAGCCCACCAGAACCAACGCGCCCAGCAGCGGGAAAATCGTCTCTTTACTGGTCAGCATCATCACGCTGGCCTGTCCGAGCTGGCTAAAGGTGTCGAGGGAAATCAGGCGGCGCAGATCCTGAACGATCTCAATTGGCCACGAGAAGATCATTGGACGTACGTCGGATGTCCAGAAGAGATAACGGTGCGTAGCCTCGTTCACCTCTTTCAGCGCGTCTTCCAGCTGGCTGTTAGAGACCTTGAGCTTAGTCAGTTCCAGAATCAGCGTATCCCCGCCCTGCAGCAGGGAGTTCAGCAGTTCGCGCTGGGTGCGCAGCTGGGCTTCCAGAATACGGTTTTGCTCGCTGGTCAGAGGTTGTCCGTCAGCCTGACGGATCTGGCGTATTTGCGGCTGCTTATTGAGAAGATCTTCAAAGTGCAGTCGCTGCACGCGCAGCTGGGCCATCTCGGTATCCAGCTGCTGCGGTTTCGGCATTTCCGGCAGGCGCGCGACCTGGGCGCGTAACGCTTCGCCCAACAGGTTTGATGACCCGAGCCACTGGGACTGCTCGCGCAGGGTGTTGAGCGCCTGGCGCACCTGCAGGGTTTGATTCGTCGCCTGACGCTGCTGGGAGGCAACCAGATCCATACGCTGCGCCTGCTGATTCAGGGCGGCAGAAAGCTCGCGGTTGACCTTAAACTGATCGACTATACCTTCCGGCAGATTGGCGCTGTTTTCCGCCAGCAGCTCGGTGCTTTCAAGCGCTCGCTCGGCTTCGCGCTGGCGCTGGCTGTTAAGCAAATTACGCAGGGCCTGAAGGTACGCATCCAACTGCTCGCTCTGCTTCTGAGCGAGTTCAGAGCGCATCCGCGCCAGCTCCTGGCGGTTGTTGGCGGAAAGCTGCGCCAGCTCCAGCTCATCCACAAGGGCCTTCAGACGGGCAGATTCCGCCTGCAGACCCAGATTTTGCGCCTGAGCCTGCGGCGTGTTGCCGGTTTGCGTACCCACGCGGCGCTCAACGTCGTTAAGCTGGCGGCGGGCGTCGGTTTGCTGCTGCGGAAGCTGGCTGAGGGAGTCGGCAATTTCACGCGCTCGCTCCTGCTCCTGCTGAGCCTGGCGGCTCTTTTCCAGGAGCTGGCTGCTGACCTGCAGGATTTCCTGGTTCAGGGCGTCGGTGGTCATGCCTTCCGGCACTTCGCGGGGCTCATCGCGCAGATTAGCGAGCTGCGCGCGCAGCGTTTGCGAGAGTTTAGGGAAGTTGTCGATAACCTGCTGATACTGCTGAGCGCGCTCAAGCGAGCCTTTCCGCTCTTCAAGCGCGTTCAGTGCGGACTGGAGTGACTCAACGGTCTCTGGCTGAGCGGGTTTAGCCGCTTTCGCCTGCTCCAGCTCCTGGGTTATCTGTTTGGCGTCGGGGGCTGTCGCTGCGTACGCCCCCATGCTGAGGCACCAGGCCATCAGTAGAACGATAATCGGGCGCACGTCAGCGATCCTTCTTTTGTTAGCCTTCGTCTTTTTTGTCGTCAACCAGCGGGCTGGCGTCGTGCTCGGCGTCGATCTCTTCTTGCGGCAGCGGAGCAGGTTCTGCATCCGGCGTCACGAAGGTTTCGGTAGAGACCGCCAGCGGCTGACCCAGTTTGGTGACCGACAGGCTTTCGAGCTGCTCAGCCAGCTTCACTTTGCCCGGCGCAAACAGGTTGATGACGGTAGAGCCCAGCTTGAAGCGACCCATTTCCTGGCCTTTCAGCAGGGCGACAGAACCTTCTTCTTCACCGGCAGGCCACGTCCAGCGCTTGATCACGCCTTCACGCGGCGGGGTAATGGTGCCAGCCCAGACGGTTTCGATGCTGCCGACAATGGTCGCGCCCACCAGAATCTGCGCCATAGGGCCGAATTCAGTATCGAACAGGCAGATGACACGTTCGTTACGGGCAAACAGGTTCGGTACGTTTTGCGCGGTCAGGTGGTTCACGGAGAACAGATCGCCCGGCACGTAGATCATCTCACGCAGGATACCGTTACACGGCATGTGTACGCGGTGGTAGTCGCGCGGTGACAGATAGGTAGTGGCAAAGGTACCGTTGCGGAACAGGTCCGCCATCAGGTAATTGCCCGCCAGCAACGCTTCCAGGCTGTAGTTGTGGCCCTTCGCCTGCAGGATTTTGTCGTCTTCGATGTTACCCAACTGGCTGATCACGCCGTCTGCTGGCATCACCAGGACGTTAGGGTCGGTGTTCAGCGGGCGCACTTCGTCGCGCAGCGGGCGCACGAAAAACTCGTTGAACGTGCGGTAGCTGGCGGTGTCCGGCTTCTGCGCTTCTTTCATGTCGACCTTGTAATACTTAACGAAAAGGTCGATGACCAGTTTGGTCAGCCAGCCCGCGCGTTTGCTTGCGCCCCAGCCCGCCAGGCGAGTGAGCCACAGTTTTGGCAGAATGTATTGAAGCGAAAGTTTAAATGCGTTTAACAAGGTAGCCTCCAGGCCATTGTTTTGTCATTCCTGATCCGGCAGTAAGCCGCCGGAACCTGAAAAAAGGGGACGATTTTAGCGATGCTTAGCTTAGTTGTCAGTTATCAGAATCAGAAAAGTTTTTACGCGTTTTTACCTGATCCATGCTCTCAAGAATGCGGTGGTAATTCTCGAAGCGGGTCTCCGCGATTTCACCTTTCTCAACCGCTTCGCGGATAGCGCAGCCTGGATCGTTATCGTGTTTGCAGTCGCGGTATTTGCAAGCGCCTAAATAATCATGGAATTCGACAAATCCATTAAAGATTTGTTCCGGCTCAAGATGCCATAAACCGAATTCACGCACGCCCGGTGAGTCGATCACATCGCCGCCGTGAGGGAAATGATAGAGACGTGAGGCGGTGGTGGTGTGCTGGCCCAGACCCGAGACGTCAGACACATCGTTAGTGAGAATCTCCTGCTGGAGGCCGAGAAGGTTGTTTAGCAGGCTCGATTTCCCCACGCCGGACTGACCCGCAAAGATGCTGATGCGATCGGTAAGCGCCTCTTCCAGCGGTTTCAGTCCGTCTTTGGTGTAGCTGGAGACCATCAGGACGCGGTAGCCAATCTTGCGGTAGATATCCATCTGCTCATTAACGAAAGCCATGCCTTCGTCATCCAGCAGATCGATTTTGTTCAGCACGATAATCGGTTCAACCTGCAGCGTTTCACAGGCGACAAGGTATCGGTCGATAATATTGAGCGAAAGTTCGGGCAAAATCGCCGATACGATGACAATCTGGTTAATGTTGGCGGCAATCGGCTTCACCCCGTCGTAAAAATCGGGACGGGTTAACACGGACGTACGCTCATGGACCGCTTCAACGATACCTTTTACCGTAACGCCCTCTGCCGCCTCTTTACCCGGTCGCCAGACGACGCGGTCGCCGGTCACCAGAGAACGAATGGTCCGGCGAATGTTACAGCGGTGGATTTCGCCATCGGCGGATTCCACGTCGGCGTGCATACCGAAACGGCTGATAACTACGCCTTCCGTTGGTTCGCCAAACAGGTTGTCGTCGTAATCGACCTTCTCCGAAGTGGTTTTAAGACGGCGCTGATGATTGGCATTCACGCGGCGCTGCTGCCCTTTGGAGAGTTTATTTTTACTCAATCGCACTGGCTCCTGGTCGCCCGTAAGGGGCAAAACCTCTATGATACACTCTAATTAATACTAGTTAACCTGCTACTGCCGGTTATGCGAGAAGGGTGGAAAATAACATGAGCGCGGATGAAAACAACCTGATTTGGATCGATCTCGAAATGACCGGGCTGGATCCCGAGCGCGATCGCATTATTGAGATTGCAACTCTGGTGACCGATGCCAACCTGAATATCCTTGCCGAAGGGCCAACGATTGCGGTGCATCAGTCCGACGACCAGCTTGCGCTGATGGATGAGTGGAACGTGCGTACCCACACCGGCAGCGGTCTTGTCGAGCGCGTGAAGGCGAGCACGCTGGGCGATCGCGAGGCGGAACTGGCGACGCTCGAATTTCTGAAGCAGTGGGTACCAGCGGGTAAATCGCCGATCTGCGGGAACAGCATCGGTCAGGATCGCCGTTTCCTCTTCAAGTACATGCCGGAGCTGGAGTCTTACTTCCATTACCGCTATCTGGACGTGAGCACCCTGAAAGAGCTGGCGCGCCGCTGGAAACCTGAAATTCTGGACGGCTTTAAAAAACAGGGTACGCACCAGGCGATGGACGATATCCGCGAGTCCGTGGCGGAACTCGCGTACTACCGCGAAAACTTTATTAAGCTGTGATTTTGAGATCCGGCACCTTGCGTGGCCGGGTTTTTGTCGTTAAATTGTTCAGCTTGCCGATTAAATAAGCACTTGAACTGAATTTCGAAAAAATCACTTTAAGGGGGGTTGCAGCTAAAAGGATTTCTCGTATAATGCGCCTCCCGTAACGACAGAGAATTACACGTTACGACAGCAACAAAAGCAGTACAGATTTGCGGGAATAGCTCAGTTGGTAGAGCACGACCTTGCCAAGGTCGGGGTCGCGAGTTCGAGTCTCGTTTCCCGCTCCAAAATTTGAAGGTGCTTCCACAGCACAGACTGCCCAAGCGGGAATAGCTCAGTTGGTAGAGCACGACCTTGCCAAGGTCGGGGTCGCGAGTTCGAGTCTCGTTTCCCGCTCCAAAATTTGAAAGTGCTTCTAAAGCACGGACCACCCAAGCGGGAATAGCTCAGTTGGTAGAGCACGACCTTGCCAAGGTCGGGGTCGCGAGTTCGAGTCTCGTTTCCCGCTCCAAATTCTTCTTCATCTCTAAAATATCCACAGCGAAAAGACGCGCTGGGGACGTTTTCTATTGCACCTGAAATACTCTTGTAAACAGAGTTATCCACAGAATTCGCGCTTTACCCAAACCGTACAGAAAGTTAGCAGGGTGAATAATATCTTCACAAGTCACTGTATTAATTGGATAAAATTTCATTTCAAAATGTTATTGAGATCACTTGACCTCTTCTCAAGTCCAGATGGTGCTTGAGTTTTTATTTTTATTCACAGGCTGTGAATATATCACGCATCCCGCGTAAGCCCTTTTTCAATCACCCTAACCAGCCGCTGTTTCTTAGGAAGCTGCACCTCGACCACGCAGGCATTTCGCTTCTCGATTTGCTGCGCAATCGCCCATTCTATGTGTTCATCAAGAAGTGGGTGCTCACCTCTACGGCTTTCGAGCGCCTGAATATTCGCTTCATCCCACGGGGCATTGCCCAGCGCGACGGCCACGTTTCGCAGCCAGCGCAGGTGGCCAATACGCCGAATAGCGGAACCTTCCGTCACCTTCAGGAACCAGGCTTCGGTCCAGGCGAACAGCTCAATAAGCTGTGGCGCATGCAGCGCTTTACGGGGGCTGAAGTCCTCTTCGTCCGTCAGCTGTGAATAGCGGTTCCACGGGCAAATCAGCTGGCAGTCGTCGCAGCCGTAGATCCGGTTGCCGATAAGCGGTCGGAATTCTTCCGGGATCGCCCCTTCGAGTTCGATGGTGAGATATGAAATACAGCGGCGGGCATCAACGGTGTAAGGCTCAACGATGGCGCCCGTCGGGCAGATGGTCATGCAGGCCACGCAGCGGCCACAGCCTTCCTCCACCGGGCCATCTACCGGCAGGGGTAAATCTATCAGCAGCTCACCGAGGAAGAAGAACGATCCGGCGTCGCGGCTCAGGATAAGTGAGTGCTTACCTGTCCAGCCAAGTCCGGCTTTTTCGGCGATCGGGCGCTCAAGAACAGGCGCGGAATCGACAAAGGGTCTAAAATTCAGCGAATCACAGTGCTGCTGAATGGTTTCCCCGAGTTTTTTTAAGCGGTTACGCAGAAGCTTATGGTAATCACGTCCCAGAGCGTACCGGCTGACGTAACCCAGGGAGGGATTTTTTAGCGTGCGCGCAAAGGCCGCGTTGGCAGGCAGGTAGTTCATGCGCACGCTGATGACGCGTAGTGTACCCGGTAAAAGTTCATGTGGACGGGCGCGCATCATGCCGTGACGCGCCATCCACTCCATTTCGCCGTGGTATTGTTTGTCCAGCCAGGCCTGCAGTTTTGGCTCGCTGGCAGAGAGGTCGGTATCGGTAATGCCTACCTTCTGGAAGCCAAGCTCAGCACCCCACTGTTTTATTTTTTGCGCTAATTCATTGAGATCGAGGGGCTGTGACATGACGGACCATACGGTGAAGAAAAACCCCGCAAGTATACCACATTCCATCTGGCATGCGGACGACCTCCGGCGCGCCGAAAAAGAGGCCGCAGACAGTCTCGGCATTACCCTTTATGAACTGATGCAGCGCGCGGGAGAGGCGGCGTTTAACGTTGCCCGCAGCGCGTACCCGCAGTCCACTCACTGGCTGATTTTGTGCGGGCACGGCAATAACGGCGGCGACGGCTACGTCGTTGCGCGTCTTGCCGTTGCAGCCGGTCTCCGCGTTACCCTGCTGGCGCTGGAGAGTGATAAGCCCCTGCCGGAAGAGGCCTGCGCGGCGCGGGAGGCATGGCTGAACGCAGGCGGCGTGATTCATGCTCCTGATATCGTCTGGCCGGAAGATGTTGATCTGATTGTTGATGGTCTGCTGGGGACCGGGCTACGCAGCGCGCCTCGCGAAAACATTGCCGCGCTTATTGAACACGCTAACGGGTACTCTGCGCCGGTAGTCGCGTTGGATATTCCGTCGGGCCTGATCGCGCAGACCGGCGCGACGCCTGGCGCCGTTATTCAGGCTGCGCACACCGTGACCTTTATCGCTCTGAAGCCGGGCCTGTTAACCGGAAAAGCGCGGGATGTGGTCGGCGTATTGCACCATAACGCGCTGGGGCTGGAGAGCTGGCTCGTTGGACAGGAAACGCTCCTGTCGCGCTTTGATTCCTCGCAGCTAAAAGAGTGGCTTCCGCCGCGCCGCCCAACGTCTCACAAGGGCGACAACGGCAGACTGGTGATTATTGGTGGCGATCGCGGTACGGCAGGCGCGGTTCGCATGACCGGTGAGGCGGCACTTCGCAGCGGTGCCGGGTTAGTGCGAGTACTCACTCGCATTGAAAATATTGCGCCAATCATCACAGCCCGACCGGAACTGATGGTCCATGAGCTTACGCCCCAGACGCTGGAAGAAAGCCTCGAATGGGCGGATGTGGTGGTTATTGGTCCCGGGCTTGGGCAACAGACATGGGGTAAACAGGCCCTGCAAAAGGTCGAGAATTTTCGTAAACCGATGCTGTGGGATGCCGACGCGCTTAACCTTCTGGCAATAAATCCGGATAAGCGTCACAATCGCATTCTGACGCCACACCCCGGCGAAGCCGCGCGCCTGCTTAACTGCAGCGTGGCAGAAATTGAAAGCGATCGCTTACTTTCTGCTCAGCGTCTGGTAAAACGTTACGGAGGTGTTGCCGTTTTGAAAGGGGCAGGCACCGTTGTCGCCAGTGACGAGAGGCAGGGCATTATTGATGCCGGAAATGCGGGCATGGCGAGCGGCGGTATGGGCGATGTGCTTTCAGGCATCATCGGCGCATTGCTTGGACAGAAACTTCCCCTTTATGATGCAGCCTGTGCGGGCTGCGTGGCCCACGGCGCGGCAGCTGACAGGCTTGCTGCGCGGGAGGGGACACGCGGTATGCTGGCCACCGATCTCTTTTGCACGCTGCGGCGTGTTGTTAACCCGGATGTGATTGACGTAGAAAATGACTAATCGAGCGATTCCTTTACCTGATGAACAAGCCACTTTAGATCTCGGCAAGCGCGTGGCGCAGGCCTGTCAGGGGGCAACCGTCATTTATCTGTATGGCGATTTAGGTGCGGGTAAAACCACCTTCAGCCGGGGTTTTTTGCAGGCGTTAGGGCATAACGGGAACGTGAAAAGCCCTACCTACACGCTGGTCGAGCCGTACACCCTCGACAATCTTATGGTGTACCACTTTGATTTATACCGCCTTGCGGATCCTGAGGAGCTGGAATTTATGGGGATCCGTGATTATTTTGCCAACGACGCCATCTGCCTGGTGGAGTGGCCGCAACAAGGTGCGGGTGTGCTGCCTGACCCGGATGTCGAAATTCACTTAGATTACCAGGCTCAAGGGCGTGAGGCTCGCATCAGTGCGGTTTCCTCATCAGGGTGTTCCTTACTGGCGCGTCTCGCCGGTTAAGAGTAGGGATGACGGGATGATTAGTCGCGTTAAAGGTTGGGTGTTGGCTGCGACGGTGCTGCTGTGCGCGCAGGCCGGGGCGGCAAGCCTTTCGGATATTCAGGTGTCAAACGGCGAAAGCCAGGCGCGGATTACGTTCAGCTTTATGGGCGACCCTGAATACGCGTTTTCACAGCCAGACAGCCACAGCGTGGCGCTGGATATCAAACAGACAGGCGTGATCCAGGGGTTACCGCTGCGGTTCAGCGGTAACAACCTGGTGAAAAGTATCCGCTCGGGTACCCCTCAGGACAGCCAGTCACTGCGCCTGGTGGTCGATCTGACCGAAAAGGGCAAAACGAAGGCGGTGAAGCAGCAAAACGGGGCGAACTATACGGTGGTCTTCACCATCAATGCCGATGTTCCGCCGCCTCCGCCGCCACCGGTTGTCGCGAAACGCGTGGAAGAGCCGGTGTATACGCCTCGCCCATCGGAACCTGCGCGTAATCCGTTTAAATCGCAGAACGATCGCATCACCGCGGCAACCAGCAGTAACACGGTAACGCGTCCGGCGGTCAGCGCACGGCGTACGGTCAGCGGTGACAAAGTGATTATCGCCATTGATGCCGGGCACGGTGGACAGGATCCTGGAGCGATTGGCCCGGGCGGCACGCGAGAGAAAAATGTCACTATTGCGGTGGCCCGCAAGCTGCGGACGCTGTTAAACGATGATCCGATGTTTAAAGGCGTACTAACCCGCGACGGCGACTATTTTATCTCTGTGATGGGCCGCTCAGACGTGGCGCGTAAGCAAAACGCCAATTTCCTGGTCTCCATTCACGCGGATGCCGCACCGAACCGTAACGCGACGGGCGCCTCGGTATGGGTCCTGTCGAACCGCCGGGCAAACAGCGAAATGGCCAACTGGCTGGAAGAGCATGAGAAACAGTCTGAACTGTTAGGCGGCGCGGGTGATGTGCTGGCAAACAGCCAGTCTGACCCATACCTCAGCCAGGCGGTGCTGGATTTACAATTCGGTCATTCTCAGCGCGTCGGGTATGATGTCGCCACTAACGTATTGAACCAGTTGCAGGGCATCGGGGCATTGCATAAGCGCCGCCCTGAACATGCGAGCCTGGGCGTTCTGCGCTCGCCGGATATTCCGTCAATTCTGGTAGAGACGGGCTTTATCAGCAATAACAGTGAAGAGCGCCTGCTGGGCAGCGACAGCTATCAACAGCAAATTGCCGAAGCGATTTATAACGGTTTACGTAAATATTTTGAGGCGCATCCTCTGCAGTCCGCGCCGCAGGGCGGAGCAGCCCAGACGGCCAGCGCCGCGCAGCCGGGTGGGTTGACCGCCACAAATTAAGGAGATTTCATGCCGATTCAGGTTCTGCCGCCGCAGCTCGCGAACCAAATCGCCGCCGGTGAGGTGGTGGAACGCCCTGCGTCGGTGGTGAAGGAGCTGGTTGAAAATAGCCTCGATGCGGGCGCCACCCGCATTGATATTGATATCGAACGCGGCGGCGCAAAGCTTATCCGCATTCGCGACAACGGCTGCGGCATCAAAAAAGAGGAGCTGGCGCTGGCGCTGGCGCGTCATGCCACCAGTAAAATTGCCTCTCTGGATGACCTGGAAGCGATTATCAGCCTCGGTTTTCGCGGCGAAGCGCTGGCCAGTATCAGCTCGGTTTCTCGTTTAACGCTGACCTCCCGCACCGCTGAACAGCAGGAAGCCTGGCAGGCCTACGCTGAAGGGCGGGATATGGACGTCACGGTCAAACCCGCGGCGCACCCTGTCGGTACTACGCTGGAAGTTCTGGACCTGTTCTACAATACTCCCGCCCGCCGCAAGTTTATGCGTACCGAAAAAACCGAGTTCGGCCATATCGACGAGATCATCCGCCGAATTGCGCTCGCCCGTTTCGACGTCACCATCAACCTCAGCCATAACGGCAAGGTAATGCGCCAGTACCGCGCGGTGGCTGAAGGTGGTCAGAAAGAGCGGCGGTTAGGCGCTATCTGCGGGACGCCGTTCCTGGAGCAGGCGTTGGCTATCGAGTGGCAGCACGGCGATCTGGCTTTACGCGGCTGGGTGGCCGATCCGAACGCCAGTAGCGCGGCGTATTCTGAAATTCAGTATTGCTACGTGAACGGCCGCATGATGCGCGACCGCCTCATTAACCACGCCATTCGCCAGGCCTGCGAAGACAAGCTCGGGGCCGATCAGCAACCGGCCTTTGTGCTTTATCTGGAGATCGACCCGCATCAGGTGGATGTCAACGTCCATCCTGCCAAGCATGAAGTACGTTTCCATCAGTCGCGTCTGGTGCATGATTTTATCTACCAGGGCGTGCTGAGCGTGCTGCAACAGCAGCTTGAACCCACGCTGCCGCTGGAAAAAGAAGACTCCGCACCGCGCCCCATTCCGGAAAACCGTGTTGCTGCGGGCCGCAACCATTTTGCGGAGCCTGCCGTCGCGCGTGAACCAGACGCCCCGCGTTTCTCCTCTGCAGGAGCCGCGCCGCGTCCGACGGGCGTGAACTACCCGAACGCTCAGCCCGGCTATCAGAAGCAGCAGGGGGCGCTGTACCGTAAACTGCTGGAAACGCCCGCAGTCGAGCGCAAAGAGCACGTTTCGGTGGCGACACCTTCCCTTGAAGGCCATAGCCAGAGTTTTGGCCGGGTGCTGACGATTATCGCACCGGATATGGCCCTGCTTGAGCGCGACGGCAAACTGCTGCTTCTGGCGCTGCCGGTTGCCGAACGCTGGCTCAAGCAGGCGCAACTGACGCCGGGGGAAAATGCGGCCTGTGCGCAGCCGTTATTGATCCCGGTTCGCCTGAAAATATCCGCTGAAGAAACAAGGGTATTGCAGCGTGCAGAGGCCCAGCTGGCGCAAATGGGCATTGAAATTGTGCTCGAACCACAACATGTGACAATTCGCGCAGTGCCTTTACCCTTACGCCAACAAAATTTACAAAACTTGATTCCTGAACTGATAGGCTACCTGGCGCAGCAAACATCGTTGGAGGCTGCCAACACCGCGCAGTGGATCGCCCGCCATCTGGCCAGCGAACATTCACCGTGGAGTATGGCGCAGGCGATTACCGTGCTGGCGGAGGTGGAACGCCTCTGCCCACAGCTGGTGAAAGCGCCGCCGGGTGGGTTATTACAACCTGTTGATTTAAAAACGGCGATGACCGCCCTGAAACATGACTGACGTAAGCAAGGCGAGCCTGCCAAAGGCAATTTTTTTAATGGGCCCAACGGCCTCTGGCAAAACAGCGTTAGCCATTGAGTTACGTAAAGTTTTGCCTGTAGAGTTGATTAGCGTTGATTCCGCCCTCATCTATCGAGGGATGGACATCGGCACGGCGAAGCCCGGCGCAGACGAACTGCGTGCGGCACCGCACCGTTTGCTGGATATTCTCGACCCGGCAGAGGCTTACTCCGCAGCGGATTTCCGCCGGGATGCCTTAGCTGAGATGGCCGAGATAACGGCGGCGGGGCGTATACCGCTGTTGGTTGGCGGAACCATGCTCTACTTCAAGGCGCTGCTCGAAGGTTTGTCACCCTTACCTTCTGCAGATCCTGAAATCAGAGCAAAGATTGAGCAGCAGGCGGCAGAGCAGGGGTGGGACGCATTGCATAAGCAACTGGCAGAGATTGACCCGGTTGCGGCGGCGCGAATCCATCCAAACGATCCGCAAAGGCTTTCCCGGGCACTGGAAGTTTTTTTCATTTCGGGTAAAACTTTAACGGAACTGACGCAAACGTCAGGAGACGCTCTGCCGTATCAGGTGCATCAGTTCGCCATCGCCCCGGCGAGCCGTGAACTGCTCCATCAACGAATTGAGCAGCGTTTTCATCAGATGTTGGCTTCAGATTTTGAAGCAGAAGTGCGGGCGCTATTTGCCCGTGGAGATTTGCATACGGATATGCCTTCCGTTCGTTGTGTGGGATACCGCCAGATGTGGTCGTATCTTGAAGGTGAGATTTCATACGATGAAATGGTTTATCGAGGTGTTTGCGCCACGAGACAGTTAGCGAAGCGCCAGATCACCTGGTTGCGCGGTTGGGAGGGGGTTCACTGGTTAGACAGTGAAAAACCGCAACAGGCGTTAAACGATGTGATTGAGGTTGTTGGTGATATCGCCCACTGAATGTGTACAATTGAGACGTATCGTGCGCAATTTTTCAGAATCGCAAGGTTCTAAGTACAAAACAAGCATATAAGGAAAAGATAGAATGGCTAAGGGGCAATCTTTACAAGATCCGTTCCTG
>OKVJ01000069.1_pt1 | contig 48209 bp, 40 predicted proteins | sample 1606921 | NCBI WGS metagenome assembly OKVJ01 (sample SAMN03281016, study PRJEB24777) | human gut metagenome | isolation source: fecal sample PR161 from 1 month old female Malay infant, caesarean...
TTGCTTGCTCTTCAGTCAGAGCCAGGTTTTCCAGAAGTTCAGGTCTTCTAAGCCAGGTTCGGCCCAGCGACTGCTTCAAACGCCAGCGACGTATCTCGGCATGGTTTCCTGACAGTAACACTGCCGGTACTTCCATCCCTTCTAACACTTCAGGACGAGTATAGTGTGGGCAGTCCAGCAATCCATCGGCAAAGGAATCTTCCGTTGCCGAAGCTTCATGGCCCAGTACCCCCGGAATAAACCGGGCGACGGAGTCAATCAGCGTCATTGCCGGTAACTCACCACCGCTGAGAACGTAATCGCCGATAGACCATTCTTCGTCAATCTCGGTTTGAATTACGCGCTCATCTATCCCTTCGTAACGACCACAGACCAGAATCAGCTTTTGATTCGTCGCCAGTTCGCTCACGCCCGCTTGATCAAGCTTGCGTCCCTGAGGTGACAGATATATCACCTTTGCGCCTTCACCTGCCGCGGCTTTTGCTGTGTGAATGGCGTCCCGTAAGGGTTGCACCATCATTAGCATCCCCGGTCCGCCGCCGTAAGGACGATCGTCCACGGTACGGTGCCGGTCATGAGTAAAGTCACGCGGACTCCAGCTCTGGATGCTCAGCAGGCCATTCTTTACTGCCCGGCCAGTTACCCCGTAATCGGTAATCGCGCGGAACATTTCAGGAAACAGGCTAATTATGCCAATCCACATAGCGCCGTCTTTTACCGTTTATCCGGAGAATTTAAAAACCAGGATCCCAATCTACTTCAATGGTTTGAGTAGTGAGATCGACTTTCTTGATAACCTGTCCATCGAGGAACGGGACCAGCCGCTCCTTGATGCCAAATGCATCTTTCAGGTTTGCCTTAATGACGAGAACGTCATTTGACCCGGTTTCCATCATATCGATGACTTTCCCCAGGCTGTAACCTTCAGTGGTGACTACCTGGCAGCCCATAAGGTCTTTCCAGTAGTAGTCGCCCTCATCCAGCTGTGGCAACTGCGACGAATCCACGACAATTTCACAATTAGTCAGCGCATTCGCGGCATCACGATCGTCAATGCCTTTCAGCTTGATGATGATGTCCTGATTGTGGTGACGCCAGCTTTCCAGCTCGACCTCTTCCCACTTACCGGCTTTCTGGATGAACCAGGGCTGGTAATCAAAAATGCTATCAGCGTCTTCAGTGGAGGAAAACACTCTGAGCCAACCACGGATACCGTAGCAAGAACCCATTTTTCCCAATACGATCGGTTCAACAGGTGCTTTATTGCTCATCATGACCACCGTGACAGATTAAGCTGCTTTGTTTGCTGCTTTGATCAGCGTAGCAACGCGATCGGAAACAGTAGCGCCCTGGCCAACCCAGTGAGCGATACGATCCAGATCCAGACGGGTTTCTTCTTCTGCGCCAGAGGCCAGTGGGTTGAAGAAACCAACGCGCTCGATGAAGCGACCGTTGCGTGCATTACGGCTGTCAGTCACAACAACCTGGTAGAACGGACGCTTTTTAGCGCCGTGACGTGCTAAACGAATAGTTACCATAACATCCTCTTGTGTGAATAAAACAACCGGGCCCCATCGAGGAACGGAGCCCGGGTGTCATATTAAAAGCCCGAAAATTTTACTCATTTTCGGGCAAAAAGCAATCTCAAAAGCGATTAACGCCCTGGAAAACCGGGAGGCATCATGCCTTTCATGCCGCGCATCATCTTCGCCATGCCGCCTTTCTTCATTTTCTTCATCATGCGCTGCATGTCGTCGAACTGTTTCAGAAGGCGGTTAACGTCCTGCACCTGCATGCCGCAACCGGCAGCGATACGGCGCTTACGGGAACCTTTGATGATTTCTGGCTTGGCTCGTTCTTTCAGCGTCATGGAGTTAATGATCGCCTCCATACGCACCAGCACTTTGTCATCCATCTGGGATTTAACGTTGTCAGGGATCTGGCCCATGCCCGGCAGTTTGCCCATCAGGCTTGCCATGCCGCCCATGTTTTTCATCTGACGCAGCTGCTCAAGGAAGTCGGTCAGATCGAAACCGTCACCTTTTTTCAGCTTGCTGGCGAGCTTTTCAGCCTGCGCGCGGTCGACCTTGCTCTCGATATCTTCGATCAGCGACAGCACGTCGCCCATGCCGAGGATACGGGAGGCGATACGGTCCGGGTGGAACGGCTCCAGCGCTTCGGTTTTCTCGCCCACGCCGAGGAACTTGATCGGCTTACCGGTGATATGACGAATAGAAAGCGCCGCACCGCCGCGGGCATCACCGTCGACTTTGGTCAGCACCACGCCGGTTAACGGCAGCGCTTCGTTAAACGCTTTCGCGGTATTCGCCGCATCCTGACCGGTCATGGCGTCAACGACAAACAGGGTCTCTACCGGGTTGATAGAAGCGTGCACCTGCTTGATTTCGTCCATCATCGCTTCGTCAACGTGCAGACGACCGGCGGTATCCACCAGCAGCACGTCGTAGAATTTCAGCTTCGCTTCTTTCAGCGCGGCGTTAACGATGTCGACAGGCTTCTGGGCAACGTCGGACGGGAAGAAGTCCACGCCGACCTGCTCGGCCAGCGTTTCCAGCTGCTTGATCGCCGCCGGGCGATAGACGTCCGCAGAGACAACCAGCACTTTCTTCTTGTGCTTTTCGCGCAGGAATTTACCCAGCTTACCGACGCTGGTGGTTTTACCCGCACCCTGCAGGCCCGCCATCAGCACCACGGCCGGCGGCTGAGCCGCCAGGTTAAGCACCTGGTTCTCTTCGCCCATCGCCGAAACCAGTTCGTTACGAACGATTTTGACGAACTCCTGACCCGGGGTCAGGCTCTTGTTAACTTCATGACCAACCGCCTTCTCTTTTACGCGGTTGATAAAATCACGAACAACCGGCAACGCCACGTCTGCTTCCAGCAGCGCCATGCGCACTTCGCGCAGCGTTTCCTTGATGTTCTCTTCAGTAAGGCGTCCGCGGCCGCTGATGTTGCGCAGCGTGCGCGACAAACGATCGGTTAAATTATCAAACATTGTCTCTCGCCTGAGTAGAAACGTTGGGCCGCATTGAGCGACACATACACAGAATTTTGCCGGAGTATAACATGAAGGCGCCTTTGTTGTTATGCAACGGTTGGAGCAGGCGTCACGTAACGTTATACTGCTTCTCTTTCTTATTAAGACAACTGTCGATGCCTATATGCCTGTTTTCGCACTGATCGCCCTTGTTGCCTACTCTGTCAGCCTCGCGCTGATTATTCCCGGACTGCTGCAAAAAAACAGCGGCTGGCGGCGCATGGCTATTCTTTCGGCGGTCATCGCACTGATAAGCCACGCGTTTGCGCTGGAATCACGCATTATTCCCGGCGACGGCAGCGTGCAAAACCTGAGCGTCCTCAACGTCGGCTCGCTGGTCAGCCTGATGATCTGTACGGTAATGACCATCGTCGCGTCTAAAAATCGCGGCTGGCTGCTGCTGCCGATTGTCTATACCTTCGCGCTGATCAATCTGGCTTTAGCCACCTTTATGCCTAATGAATTCATTACGCATCTGGAGGCGACACCGGGGATGCTGGTGCACATCGGCCTGTCACTGTTCGCCTATGCGACGCTGATCATCGCCGCGCTTTACGCCATGCAGCTCGCCTGGATTGATTACCAGTTGAAAAACAAAAAGCTGGCGTTCAACCATGAAATGCCGCCGCTGATGGTCATTGAGCGTAAGATGTTCCACATCACCCAGATAGGCGTGGTGCTGCTGACGCTCACGCTCTGCACCGGCCTGTTTTACATGAAGAACCTGTTCAGCGTGGAGAATATCGATAAAGCAGTGCTCTCCATCATCGCGTGGTTTGTCTATATTGTCCTGTTGTGGGGCCATTATCATGAAGGCTGGCGCGGTCGTCGCGTCGTCTGGTTCAACGTCGCGGGTGCGGGTATTCTCACCCTTGCCTATTTTGGCAGCCGCTTCATACAGCAATTTGCTGGCTAAGTTATAAAAGGAGTTCCCCCTGGAACACATCTCTACCACCACGTTGATCGTTATCCTGATCGTCATGGTGGTCATCTCCGCCTATTTCTCCGGCTCGGAAACCGGCATGATGACCTTAAACCGTTACCGGTTGCGTCATCGTGCTAAACAGGGTAACCGTGCCGCCCGCCGCGTTGAAAAACTGCTCCGCAAGCCGGATCGGCTGATAAGCCTGGTGCTTATCGGCAACAACCTTGTCAATATTCTGGCCTCAGCCCTCGGCACCATCGTTGGGATGCGCCTGTACGGCAATGCCGGGGTGGCGATTGCCACCGGCGTGCTGACGTTTGTGGTACTGGTGTTTGCCGAAGTATTGCCAAAAACCATCGCCGCGCTTTACCCGGAAAAGGTGGCCTACCCGAGCAGCTTCCTGCTGGCACCGCTGCAGATCCTGATGATGCCGCTGGTCTGGCTGCTGAACATGGTCACGCGCGTTTTAATGCGGATGGTGGGGATCAAAGCCGACGTCACTATCAGCAGCGCGCTCAGCAAAGAAGAGCTGCGCACCATCGTGAACGAATCCCGCTCGCAGATCTCCCGGCGCAATCAGGATATGCTCCTGTCGGTGCTGGATTTGGAAAAAGTGAGCGTGAACGACATCATGGTGCCGCGTAACGAAATCGTCGGTATCGACATCAACGACGACTGGAAAGCCATTGTCCGCCAGCTGACGCACTCTCCGCATGGGCGCATCGTGCTCTATCGCGACTCGCTGGATGACGCCATCAGCATGCTGCGCGTGCGCGAAGCCTACCGTCTGATGACCGAGAAAAAAGAGTTCACCAAAGAGGTGATGCTGCGCGCCGCCGACGAGATTTACTACGTGCCGGAAGGTACGCCGCTCAGCACGCAGCTGGTTAAATTCCAGCGCAACAAGAAAAAAGTCGGCCTGGTGGTCAACGAGTACGGCGATATTCAGGGCCTGGTGACGGTCGAAGATATTCTGGAAGAGATTGTCGGAGACTTTACCACATCGATGTCCCCTTCCCTCGCGGAGGAAGTGACTCCGCAGAACGACGGTTCGGTGCTGATTGACGGTAGCGCGAACATCCGTGAACTCAACAAAGCCTTTAACTGGCATTTGCCGGAAGATGAAGCTCGTACCATGAACGGGATGATTCTGGAAGCGCTTGAAGAGATCCCGGCGGCGGGCACGCGGGTGCGCATTGAGCAGTACGATATTGATATCCTGGACGTGCAGGACAATATGATTAAGCAGGTGAAGGTGCTGCCCGTTACGCCACTTAGGGAAAGTATTGCCGAATAAAACGTAGGCCGGGTAAGGCGAATGCCGCCACCCGGCACTACAGATAGCAAATTAGGCTTTCGCTTTCGCCACGGTCACCATCGCAGCGCGAATGGTACGGCCGTTCAGGGTGTAACCTTTCTGCATCACGCCCAGCACTTTACCGGCTTCAATCTCTTCAGATTCCACCATCGCAATGGCCTGGTGAACGTTTGGATCCAGCGGCACATCTGTATCCGCAATCACTTCCACGCCAAACTTACGCACGACGTCGAGCATGGATTTCAGCGTCAGTTCGATACCTTCGATCATCGCCGCGTTGTCCGGATTCGCTTTGTCAGCCACTTCCAGCGCGCGGTCGAGGCTATCGATCACCGGCAGCAGTTCGTTGACGAATTTCTCCAGCGCAAATTTATGCGCCTTCTCAACGTCCTGCTCGGTGCGACGACGCAGGTTTTCCATTTCCGCCTTGATGCGCAGAACGGTGTCGCGTTCGCGATTCTGTGCTTCTACCAGTTGGGCTTCCAGATTCGCAATTTTTTCATCGCGCGGGTCCACCTGCTCAGCAGATGCGTCTGGCTCTACAGCCTCAACTTCATCGTGCTGTTCCGTGATAATTTCTTCAGGGGCTTGCCCCTCAGGCGTTTTCTGTTCTTTACTACTCATGAATTTCTCCGCGTTTTTCTGCATTCATCTCGCTAACTTCGCTTATTATGGGGATCAGTTTCCTGGATTCAAGGGAACAAGCGAGATTGTCATCATTCATCAGGCACAAGGACCTCCAGAAAATGAATAATCATTTCAGGTGTATTGGGATCGTCGGGCATCCGCGTCACCCTACCGCATTGACGACACATGAAATGTTGTATCGCTGGTTGTGTAGCAAAGGCTATGAAGTGATGGTCGAGCAGCAAATTGCGCAGGAACTGCAGCTGAAGAGCGTCAAAACCGGCACGCTGGCGGAAATTGGCCAACAGGCCGATCTCGCCGTGGTGGTGGGCGGCGATGGCAACATGCTCGGCGCGGCACGCACGCTGGCGCGTTATGACATCAAGGTCATCGGTATCAACCGCGGCAATCTCGGCTTTTTAACCGACCTCGACCCGGACAACGCGCAGCAACAGCTGGCCGACGTGCTGGAAGGTCATTATATCAGCGAAAAACGCTTTTTACTGGAAGCGCAGGTGTGCCAGCAGGACTGTCAGAAGCGCATCAGCACCGCGATTAACGAGGTGGTGCTTCATCCCGGCAAAGTGGCACACATGATTGAGTTCGAAGTTTATATCGACGAAATCTTTGCCTTCTCCCAGCGTTCTGACGGGTTGATTATCTCCACCCCGACCGGCTCAACCGCCTACTCGCTTTCTGCGGGCGGCCCGATCCTGACGCCCTCTCTGGATGCTATTACGCTAGTGCCGATGTTCCCGCACACGCTCTCCGCGCGCCCGCTGGTGATTAACGGCGACAGCACGATACGTCTGCGCTTCTCGCACCGCCGTAACGACCTGGAGATCAGCTGCGACAGCCAGATCGCGCTGCCAATCCAGGAAGGTGAAGATGTTCTTATTCGCCGGTGTGATTACCACCTGAACTTGATTCACCCGAAAGATTACAGCTATTTCAACACATTAAGCTCGAAGCTTGGCTGGTCAAAAAAATTGTTCTGATTTTGCATCCAGTACTTTACTGTATAAAAAACCAGTTTATACTGTATGGAAACACAGTTATGGTTTTTCATACAGGAAAACATTTATGCTGGCACAACTGACCATCAGCAACTTTGCCATTGTTCGTGAGCTTGAGATCGATTTCCACAGCGGCATGACGGCGATCACCGGCGAAACCGGTGCGGGTAAATCCATTGCCATTGATGCCCTCGGCTTGTGCCTTGGCGGCCGTGCAGAGGGCGACATGGTGCGCATGGGCGCAAACCGTGCCGATCTTTGCGCACGTTTCTCCCTGAAAGATACCCCTGCTGCCCTGCGCTGGCTGGAACAAAATCAGCTCGAAGATGGACGTGAGTGTTTACTTCGCCGCGTGATCAGCAGCGACGGACGCTCCCGAGGCTTTATCAACGGCACGGCAGTCCCGCTCTCCCAGCTCCGCGAACTCGGCCAGCTGCTTATCCAGATCCACGGTCAGCACGCGCATCAGCAACTCGTCAAACCAGAACAGCAGAAAGCCCTGCTTGATGGCTATGCGGGTGAGTACGCGCTTACTCAACTTATGGCGGAGCACTACCGCCAGTGGCATCAGAGCTGCCGCGAGCTCGCCCAGCACCAGCAGCAAAGCCAGGAGCGCGCCGCGCGTGCGGAGCTGCTGGCGTACCAGCTTAAAGAGCTGAACGAATTCAACCCGCAGGCGGGTGAGTTTGAACAAATTGACGAAGAGTACAAGCGCCTCGCCAACAGCGGCCACCTGCTCTCAACCAGCCAGAATGCCCTCAACATGCTGGCAGATGGCGAAGACGTTAACCTGCAGAGCCAGCTGTACAATGTCCGTCAACTGGTCACCGAACTGGCCGGCATGGACAGTAAACTTTCTGGCGTACTGGATATGCTGGAAGAGGCCGCGATTCAAATCTCAGAAGCCAGTGACGAACTGCGTCATTATTATGAACGGCTGGACCTCGACCCGAACCGCCTGTTTGAGCTGGAGCAGCGCCTTTCTCGTCAGATTTCACTGGCGCGCAAGCACCATGTCACGCCGGAAGAACTACCAGGCTATTATCAGTCTCTGCTCGAAGAACAGCAGCAGCTTGACGATCAGGCGGATTCGCAGGAAACCCTCTCTCTGGCCGTGAACCTGCATCATCAGCAGGCGCTGACCACGGCGAAAAAACTGCATGAGATCCGTCAACATTACGCTCAGGAGCTAAGCCAGCACATCACCGACAGCATGCACACGCTGGCGATGCCGCACGGTGTATTCACCATTGATGTCCGTTTTGAAGAGAACCACCTGACGGCAGAAGGGGCGGATCGCATCGAGTTCCGCGTCACCACCAACCCGGGGCAGCCGCTGCAGGCAATCTCCAAAGTGGCATCCGGTGGTGAACTGTCGCGTATTGCGCTGGCGATTCAGGTGATTACCGCGCGTAAAATGGATACCCCGGCGCTGATTTTCGATGAAGTGGATGTCGGCATCAGCGGCCCAACGGCGGCAGTGGTGGGTAAACTGCTGCGCCAGCTAGGTGAGTCAACGCAGGTGATGTGTGTCACCCACCTGCCGCAGGTCGCGGGATGTGGTCATCATCACTTTATTGTCAGTAAAGAAACCGACGGCGAAATGACCGAAACGCACATGAAGCCGCTGGATAAACGCGCGCGTCTGCAGGAGCTGGCACGACTGCTCGGCGGCAGTGAAGTCACGCGTAATACGCTCGCGAACGCGAAAGAACTGCTGGCGGCATAAACTTTTTCGGGATCTCAGGGTCATACAGAACAACAAAAACGCCGCCAGACCGGTTTCAAAGTGGGGCAAGGTCTATTATCATCGGCATATTACATATGAGCCGCGTTCTGCTCGGGCCCGAAAAGGAATCAAATCACTATGCGTTGTAAAATGCTGACCGCTGCCGCAGCGGTTCTTCTGATGTTGACCGCAGGCTGTTCCACTCTGGAGAAAGTGGTTTACCGTCCTGACATCAACCAGGGGAACTACCTTACCCCTAACGATGTGTCCAAAATCCGCGTGGGGATGACACAACAGCAGGTCGCTTATGCACTGGGAACCCCGATGATGACCGATCCGTTCGGCACTAACACCTGGTTCTATGTATTCCGTCAGCAGCCTGGCCACGAAAGCGTGACCCAGCAGACCCTGACGCTGACCTTCAGCAGCGCCGGTGTGTTGACCAACATCGACAACAAACCTGCCCTGACAAAATAATCAGAAGCCAGAAATGCAAAAAGGTGCTCAACGAGCACCTTTTTTGTTTTTCTTTATCCCTTTCCCCCTTTGGGAAGAGAGACAGGGTGAGGTGGAAACACGCTACTTAGCCGACTTCTCCGCGCGCTGGCGACGCAGCTCTTTCGGGTCGGCAATCAGAGGACGATAAATCTCCACCCGATCGCCCTCTTTCAACACGTCGCCCAGCTTCACCGGACGGCTGTAAATCCCGACCTTGTTCTTCGCCAGGTCGATATCTCTGCGAAGCTCAAGGATGCCGGACGCACGGATAGCCGCCTCTACGGTTGCCCCCTCTTCCAGCATTACACGCTGTAGGTACTGCTTCTCCGGCAGCGCGTAGACCACCTCTACAGCAATCTTATGCGACACTGTAAACCTCTTTGGCGCGGGTGGTAAACGCCTGAACCATATTTGACGCCAGCTCTTTAAAGATGCGGCCAAACGCCAGCTCAATTAGCTTATTGGTGAACTCAAAGTCCAGATGGAACTCAATGCGGCAGGCGTCAGCGCTCAGTGGCGTAAACTTCCAGCCACCCATCAGGGTTTTAAATGGACCATCCACCAGATGCATCAAAATACTCTGATTGTTAGTCAGCGTATTGCGGGTGGTGAACGTCTTGCTGATCCCCGCTTTGGAGACATCCACCGCCGCAGTCATCTGCGTCGGGCCAGACTCCAGAACGCGGCTCCCGGTACATCCAGGGATAAACTCTGGATAAGACTGAACATCGTTCACTAACTGATACATTTGTTCCGCGCTGTAAGGAACGAGCGCAGTACGGCTAATCTGAGGCATAGCATTTTCCATGGTCACACAACGGACAAATAATAACATTTATCACCTGTTAAAAAAACGCTAAGCCTCATCTCGTGCTAAGATAGCGCGTTAGACCTCACAGGACGCAATGAGGTGACTTTTTGAAATCAGATTACCGACGGCTTTACGACACTTATGACGAAGAAAAAAGCACATAAACCAGGCTCGGCGACCATTGCGCTCAACAAGCGTGCTCGCCACGAGTATTTCATTGAAGAAGAATTCGAAGCTGGCCTTGCGTTGCAGGGCTGGGAAGTAAAATCGCTGCGCGCCGGGAAAGCCAACATCGGCGACAGCTACGTGATCCTTAAAAATGGCGAAGCCTTCCTGTTCGGCGCGAACTTTACGCCGCTGACCGTCGCCTCGTCGCACTACGTATGTGACCCAACGCGCACCCGTAAGCTGCTGCTGAACAAGCGTGAGCTGGAATCCCTCTACGGACGCATCAACCGTGAAGGTTTCACCGTAGTCGCCCTGTCGTTGTACTGGAAAAATGCCTGGTGCAAAGTAAAAGTTGGCGTCGCGAAAGGTAAAAAACAGCACGACAAACGTACTGACCTGAAAGAACGCGAGTGGCAGTTGGATAAAGCGCGCATCATGAAAAACGCAGGACGTTGATTCTGCACACTTATTGTACTATTCAATAAGTTAGCGTTCCGGGCTGGTATCCAGGAAGTGAAATCTGGTATACTTAGTTCAACACTATTGGGGCTGATTCTGGATTCGACGGGATTTGCGAAACCCAAGGTGCATGCCGAGGGGCGGTTTGCCTCGTTAAAAGCCGCAAAAAAATAGTCGCAAACGACGAAAACTACGCTTTAGCAGCTTAATAACCTGCTCTGAGCCCTCTCTCCCTAGCTTCCGCTCTTAAGACGGGGATCAAAGAGAGGTCAAACCCAAAAGAGATCGCGTGGAAGCCCTGCCTGGGGTTGAAGCGTTAAAACTAATCAGGCTAGTTCGTTAGTGGCGTGTCTGTCCGCAGCTGGCGTGCGAATGTAAAGACAAACTAAGCATGTAGTACCGAGGATGTAGAAATTTCGGACGCGGGTTCAACTCCCGCCAGCTCCACCAAAATTCTCCATCGGTGATTACCAGAGTCATCCGATGAAGTCCTAAGAGCCCGCACGGTGCAAGCCCTGCGGGCTTTTTTGTGTCTGCATTTTATCCCGCGAAGTTCGTAAAATATCCGGCAATAATGGAACATTACGCCATCAAACATTGTTTCGCTCATGCTCAATGAGCCATTCTTTGCGTGAAATACCACCGCCGTAACCCGTCATCTTTCCATCTTTGCCAATTATCCTGTGACAAGGGATCACAATCGCAATCCGGTTTGCACCATTAGCTGCAGCGACGGCGCGCACAGCATTGGGCTTATTCATCGCTAGCGAAATGGCCTGATAGTGCGAAGTCTGTCCATAGGGAACTGCACGCAACTCATGCCAGACGGATTGTTGAAAATCACTGCCCGGGGCATCCACAGAGAGCTCAAACTGTCGGCGAGTTCCGGCAAAATACTCGCTGATTTCTTTTACTGTCTGCCGGGTATGGCTGTTTTCTCCGGTGACAATTCTGGCGTTAAATAAACGCTGGATATCGCGGAATTCTGTTTCTAACATCCGGCGATCGGTAAACTCCAGCAGACAGACTCCCCGCTCAGTCGCGCAGACAAACATAGGCCCAAGCGTAGTGGTAAACCGATGAATGACAATCACCTCGGTTGCCTGAGTCGGCGCTGCGCCAGTAAGCCGCTTGTAGATGTAACCAAACCCGCTCAGGGATTCATAGCCATTGTCCAGCGCAACGTCAGTAGCCGCTCGTCCGCTTTTTAGCTCCTGCAGGGCAACGTTCACCCGCTGCATTCGCTGGAAAGCCTGGAAAGTGATGCCGTGATGTTGCAGGAACCAGCGTCGTACCCGCTCCGGACTGATTCCGTGCTGGCGAAGCTGTGCGTCAGCCACACGGGATTTAATATCGCGCCTGACAAGCGCAAGCGCCTGTTCAACAAATAATGGCGCGCTGTGCGCATTTTCAGCGGGTCTGCAGACCTTACAGGGACGAAAACCGTCCGCCAGGGCAGATTTGGCATCTTTATAAAATTCAACATTTTCACGCCTGGGCTTTCGCGCCCGGCATACCGAAATGCAGAATACGCCAGTAGTTTTGACGCCAACAAAAAATACGCCGGTATATTCTGAATCTCGTTCGAGTAATGCCTGATACCAGATATCACACAAATTCTTATCGGTTATTTTCATCGCTAAAAAGTCCTGCAAATGACTGACGAGTTCGAATCGCATGCATTACATCACTCAGCGTTGACTGCATGGCTGAATGAACAAAATTGCCCATTGAAATGCGGTTTACCCCGGCCCGTTTCAGCCTGTCGAACGACGGAAGATCGGGCATACACATGACGTTCAGAGGCAGGCCCGTTGCCTCTGCAATGAGGCTGATGTCTTTCTCTGACGTCAGACAGGGAACAAAAAGGCCATCAGCACCTGCAGCTTTATAGCTCTGACCCCGTAATATCGTCTCCTGCAATGCGTCTTCATGTCCGAGCAGGTAAGTGTCAGTCCGAATGTTCAGAAACAGGCTACAGTTTTCGCTTCTCAGCGCATTGCATACTGTTCTCAGATTACGGGAAAAATCAGAGATATCGTCAAGCTGACGCTTACCATTAATGACTCTGCTGTCTTCAAGGTTAACGCCTGCTACGCCAGTCTGAGCAAGGCGCCTGAGATTAGCTACTATCTCTTCGGCTGAATCACCATATCCTGCTTCCATGTCAACGCTCAATGGCAGGCTGCTGACAGCCCGGATACGGGTGACCACATAAAATAACGCATCAAACGGCATTCCCTGCCCGTCTTCATATCCCAGCATGGACGCTATTGCTGCACTGGACGTTCCCAGTGCCTGATAGCCTGCTTCTTGCGCTGCGACAGCACTGGCGGCGTCCCAAACGTTAGCGATAAGCAGGGGCTGATCCTGGTTGTGGAGTTCTGCAAAATTCATATTCATTTCCTCTCGATAGATTGAAAATGAATCTAAGCATTCAGTATGAACGCCACAACCGAAATTCAGACGACCATTTTTTAGCAAGCGTAGTCTGGATTCGCAGACCAGTCAGATCTGTTGTAAACCAGCTGCGCTAACCTGCATTTTTTCATCCGCAACGTTAGTTCGCAGATGCCGTCGGTCTGATCGTAATTTCTGTTGTATCGACACTCTCAGGCGCCTCGATGATGTGGCGCACAGCGCGGGCGATATCAGCAGGTTTGAGGGCAATAGCACGGTACGCGTCCATCGCCGCCATAGTTTCCGGGTGCGTAATGGTCGAGGCCAGTTCGCTTTCCACTACCCCAGGGTTAACGCAGGTCACGCGGATGTTCGAACTTTCCTGACGTAAACCATCCGAAATCGCCCGTACGGCGAATTTGGTGGCACAGTAGACGGCAGCCGTAGGCACCACGGACAAGGCACCAATCGAGCCGATATTAATGATTTGTCCCGAGCCCTGGGCTTCCATAATCGGCAGCACGGCGCCTATCCCCCACAGCACGCCCTTGATATTTACGTCAATGGTGCGCTCCCACTCATCCTGCTTGCCTGCCGAAAGCGGAGAAAGAGGCATGATGCCCGCGTTGTTAATCAGCACGTCAATGCGGCCCCACTTTTCACGCGCTGCCTGTACGAAGTCAGCCATAGACTGGCGGCGGGTAACGTCTAAGACTGCGGCCTCTGCTTCCCCTCCTGCACTGCGGATTTCAGCAGCCAGGGCGTTGATGCGATCCAGCCTGCGAGCGCCCAGGAAAACGTTCGCGCCTGCCTTGCCTAACTCTCTGGCAATACCTTCTCCGATACCGCTTGATGCACCGGTAATTAAGATAACTTTGTTCATGTTTTGCTCCTTACGTTGAGTTCAACGTGATAATAGATACTCACCATTGTTTCTTGTATCCTGCCTTTACTGGACTCACTGGTTAGCAATGTTAAACAATGAAAATCGATCTCAATCTGTTACCCGTTTTTCTGGCGGTCGCCGAGGAGCGCAGCTTTAGCGCTGCCGCCGCGCGGCTGGGCATAACCCGCTCCGCTGTCAGTCAGGGGATTAGGCGTCTTGAAGATGGTTTTGAAACCCTGCTGATGATGCGCACCACGCGCTCGGTAAGTCTCACTGAAGCAGGTGAACGGCTGCGGAAATCGCTGCAGGCCCCTATCGCCAATATTGAAGCAGCATTTGAAGACGTCGCGTCGGACAGCACACCGCGCGGCCAGCTCAGAATCGCGGTCACCTCAATCGCGGAAGCGTTTCTCTCTGGCCCGCTGCTCGCTTCGTTTGCGGCTGCGCATCCTGCGGTATCGCTTGATATCCTCGTGTCGGACGAGGAGTTCGATATCGTGGCGGCGGGCTATGACGCCGGGGTAAGGCTGGGTGAAGTTATTGAAAAAGACATGATCGCCGTTCCCCTTACGGGCCAGCAGCGTGAGAGGGTGGTGGCTTCACCGTCCTATCTGGCGACTCACGGTGTACCTGAGCACCCCCGCGAGCTGGTGGCTCACCGGTGTATCGGCTGGCGCCCAGCCCCGGGCGTTGCCCCCTATCGCTGGGAATTTGAGGAGGCGGGCGTTCCTTTCGATGTGGCGATTGAACCGCAGATCACCACAAACGATCTGCGCCTTATGCTCAGCCTGGCACTGGCTGGCGGCGGCATAACCTTAGCCACGGAGGATACATTCACTCCGTATATTGAAACGGGGCAGCTTGTTGCCCTGCTGGATGCGTTTCTTCCGTCTTTTCCAGGCTTTTATCTCTATTTCCCCCAGCGTCACAATATGGCGCCCAAGCTAAGAGCCCTGATCGAGCACGTCCGCCAGTGGCGACAGCCAGCGGCAACGCAAAGCGTTCAACACTAACAAGGCGCAGTAACTTTCATGCAGATTTTCCTTACCCTGCCGCTGCCCTTTGATAAACATCAACGACACCGCCCTCCTCCCATGGAAAAGTAAAAACGGACACAATTCACTCAGGGGATATGTCGTGCCGGGGATGGCTTAACGATGTATCTCGTACGCTGGACAAGACATCACACAAGGATGGAGCCTTAAATGTACAGACCCATGGTCGTTATTTTCTTTATTCTGCTGACCCTTGCAGCCCTCATAGAAATAGGTTTTTTATCCTTCGGGTGATCCTCAAGCAAGGAGGCGCTTACCTGGGTACTTTGATCTCATTACAGTTTTTTCCTAAAGCCACCCCGCTTCGTCTGTGCCATGCTGAATCACGCTCATAACCGATAACGTTAAATGAGGATATTATGAAAAAAACAATTATCGCATTATCTGCCGTTCTGCTGGCTTCCCCAGTATTTGCTGCGACCACACATGCAACTGACGATACCGTCGCTGCGGCGAACGCAAACGCCAACGAAGCGAAGCAAAAACTGCACGAAGAGCAGAACAAGGGCGAAGAGCTGAAGCTGAAACAGCAGCATGCTGCGGAAGGTAAGAGCGAAAGCTTTGGCAGCAAAGTCAGCGAAGATTCCCAGAAAGCCTGGCATAAAACCAAAGAAGGCACCGAGAAGGGGTGGGATGCCACTAAAGAAGGCGCAGAGAAAGGCTGGAACAAAACTAAAGAAGGTGCCAGCGAGCTGGAAAAGAAAGTCACTGAATAACCGACACACTCACCTCAGGGCCGCGTTAGCGGCCTTTTTTATTGCTTCGAATAAAAGCGATACGTCGTGTATATCTGCCCCTTTTTGTTCGCCGCCTTATGACGACAGATAGGATTGATGCAAATGTCCGGATGCACATCCCTGCGGTCATTTTTTTCGCCCTCAGTATCAGGTAAATGAATGACCGTATTGAAAATACAGCAGGTTATTATATTTCCTGCTCGCAGTAGCATAATTCCAATACCACATAAGAATATATTTTAAATCCCTATTAATATAATATATCCTACATCAAAAATGTTATCCTAACTTAAACCATGATTAAGCAGCTTTAAATAATAACATTTTTAATTGCATTCAAAAACGTCACTACCAATTATTAAACTACATCTAAAACATAAATAAAAAAGCATGCTGCAATCAGAAAAAATCCAAAAAAAACAACCAATTAATAAAACAAATACATAAACCCCATTAATAAATTAATGACATCTTTACGACCTACCTCTTTATTTACGAAAGCTTAATTTGCACATTCACCGTTTTCTGGCTATATCATTTTTATATCCTCAAAACCAAATCCTCTATTAATTACAGGGTTTTATAAGGCACAAAATACGCATAGCAAACATTCTGACTCGTAAGTAATTACATTCGCTCTGATGTTGCCACTCTGAATCCTGGCGGGCATCGTTCGCTCTAAAAAAGACGGTGAGTGCTGTTTAAAAAACAGTAACTCCGCCGGGGGCGCCCTTTACCTTCTCCAGAGATGGCTCGTCTTGCTCGTCGTTCACGATAACTCTGCTGGAGTAATACCTAAATGAGCCAAATCTCTGTTATATCAAAACTCACTGGCGTGGAAACGACTACGGAAGGCACACAGGTTACGCTGAGCCATTCCTCTATCGTTGAGCTTCATGTAGAGCGAGCCGATGTCTCCCACTTCGCGCGAAGTGGTAACGATCTGGTGGTGACACTGCACTCAGGGGAAGTGATCACCCTTAAAAATTTCTATGTCACCGACGCGCAGGGCGTGAGCCAGCTGGTGCTCCAGGAGAGTGACGGTGCGTTATGGTGGATTGAAGATCCAACCGGAGCCGCCACGTACGAATCCATCGCGTCCACGGACGCCTTGCTGGCCGCATCCGGGAGTGATGCAGGTGGTGCCGCCATCTGGCCGTGGGCGCTGGGCGGCATTGTCGCGGCTGGCGCCATCGCGGCGGTGGCAAGCTCCAGCGGCGGCGGCGGCGGCGGGGATGACGATGATGGGAATAACAACAATCCTAACCCTAACCCCAGTACGCCAGTCGATCCCACCAACCCGGATACAACACCGCCGAATGCACCCTCCGGCCTTCAGTTCTCGTCGGACGGTAAAAGCGTCACCGGTACCGCCGAGCCCGGCAGTACCATCACGCTGAAAGACGCGAACGGCAACGTCCTTGGCACCGGAAAAACCGGCAGTGACGGAAACTTTACTGTGTCTCTCGGTACTCCGCTGACCAACGGCGAACAGGTGACCGCCACCGCGACGGATGCGGCCGGGAATACCAGCCAGGGCACAACGATTACGGCGCCGGATCTCACCGCACCCGATGCCCCAACGATCGGCAGCGTGACGGACGATATTGATCCTCAAACGGGGTCGGTCACTAACGGCGGCAGCACCAACGATCCACGCCCGCAGCTCAGCGGCACCGCGGAGGCGGGCTCCACCGTAACCATCTATGATGGCGGAGTCGCCATTGGCACGGCGCTCGTCGCCAGCAACGGCACCTGGACATTTACCCCGTCAACCGATTTGACTGAAAGCACCCACCAGATTACCGTGCGGGCAACCGATGCCGCCGGCAACCTCGGACCGGCCTCACCGGTATTTACCCTCACCGTGGATCTTACCCCGCCGACCGCGCCAACCGCGATTGTGCTCACCGACGACACGGGTGCGATCAGAGGGACCATAACCGCAGGCACGCCTACCGATGCGTCAAAGCCGATCCTGGCGGGAACGGGCGAGCCCGGTGGCACAATCACTATCTACGATAACGGCGTCGCGGTTGGAACCACAACGGTGCTGCCGAACGGCACCTGGAGCGTCACGCCAGACGGCCCGCTCGCGGACGGAACGCACACGATAACCGTCGTTGAAACCGATGCAGCCGGAAACCAGAGCGCGCCATCAGAGCCGATCATCTTCACCGTGGACACCACGCCGCCGCTGGCCCCCGGCGACCTCGTCGTATCGAATGATGGCGGCACCATCACCGGCACCGCGGAGCCTGGCAGCACGGTAACCATCCGTGAAGGCGACGCTATCCTTGGCACCCCTGTGGCCGACAGCGAGGGCAACTTTAGCCTGACGCTGACCCCGCCTAAGCTCAACGGCGAAATCCTGACCGCAGACGCCACCGACGCTGCGGGCAACACGGGGCCAGCAACCTCCGCAGCGGCGCCGGATATCACCCCACCGCAGGCCCCGGTTATCGTGTCGGTGATTGACGACGTGCTGAACACAACCGGTCCCGTGGACCAGAATGGGCTGACCAACGACCGGGCGCCGACCCTGAACGGCACGGGCGAACCCGGTTCGACCATCACGATTTTCAACGGCAGCGATATCATCGGCACGGTGGTCGTCCCCTCATCCGGCCTGTGGAACTTTACGCCGCCCTCTCCGCTGGCCGATGGCACGTACGTGCTGACGGCGACGGCAACGGATGCCGCCGGTAACCCGAGCGGACAATCGAACGCGTGGACCATTATCGTCGACGGGACGGCACCGGCCGCCCCGGTGATTACGCAGGTCGTTGACGATGTGCCTGAACGAACCGGCTCGCTCGACCTTAATGAGACCACCAATGATTCAACCCCGACGCTCAGCGGTACCGCCGCGGCCAACGCCACGGTCACCATCCGCGTGGATGGGGTTGATATTGGAACCACCGTCGCCGATGGCCTCGGCGCGTGGAGCTTTACTCCGGACACCCCGATCGCTGAGGGTCAACATACCCTGACCGCCGTCGCAACTGACGCGGCGGGCAACATTAGCGACGTATCCAACAGCTGGGGCATCATCATTGACAGCGTTGCCCCGGATGCGCCGGTCATTACCCAGGTGGTGGATGACGTGCCAGAGCGCCTCGGCGCGCTCAACTCTGGCGACAGCACCAATGACACCACGCCGACGCTCAACGGCACCGCGGAGCCGGGCTCAACCGTCACCATCCGCCAGGACGGCGTCGATCTCACGACAATTGTGATCGACAGCAGCGGCACGTGGACCTATACCCCAACCACACCGCTTGTTAACGGCACCTATACCTTTACCGCTGTCACCACCGATGGAGCGGGTAATACCAGCCAGCCGTCAGGCGGCTTTACCCTGACCGTCGATACCACGCCGCCAGCGGCGGCCACCATCGCCACCGTAACCGATGACGTCGGCGGCGTTAACGGGCCGCTTACCAGCGGCGACACCACCGACGACACCACGCCGACCCTGAGCGGCACCGCCCCGGCAGATGCGGTGATTACCGTCTATGACGGTACCACCCTGCTCGGCACCGCGACCCTCGACGGCAGCGGCGGCTGGAGCTTTACCCCCGTTATCCCGCTCACCGACGGCCCGCATACGCTGACGGTGCATGCCACGGATGCCGCGGGCAATACCACCATCTCAACGCCGTTTGAACTGACGGTAGATACCGTTCCGCCAGCCACGCCGGAGATCCCGGCAATCACCGTCAATCCTGACGGCACAGAAACGCCGCTGAACCCGGGAGAAACCACCCGCGACACCACGCCGACCCTGAGCGGCACCGGCAATCCGGGCGATACCGTGACCATCTACAACGGTGGGGTCAAGCTTGATGATGTGCTCGTGGACGGCACCGGCAACTGGACCTGGACGCCAGCTACCCCGCTGCCTAACGGCACCTATGACATTACCCTGACCGTCACCAATATGGACGGCACGGGCAACGAAAGCGCCCCGTCGCAGCCGGTCACCATAACCATTGATACCGATGCGCCAACAGCACCAGCAGCACCGGTGATTACCGACAGCGTCAGCCAGATAACCGGCCCCGTTCCCGATGGCGGAACCACCAACGATCCGCGCCCGGTCCTGAGCGGCACCGGTACGGCGAATGACGTTATCAACATCACTGATACCGTTAACGGCACACCGACCATCGTGGGCACCGTGACGGTAGACAGCAACGGCAACTGGAGCTGGCGTCCTGACAGTAATATTGGGGAAGGCAGCCACGTCTATACCGCCACCGCCACCGATGAGGCGGGCAACGTCTCTGACCCGTCGCCAGCGATTACGATTACCGTGGATACCGTAGCACCGGATGTTCCGGTATTTGACGCCGTCGGGGGCCAGCCGAATGGGGGCTTAATCACCGATGCGACGCCAACCGTCGGAGGTACCGGCACGACTGGCGACACGGTCATCGTTTACAACAACGGCGTTGAGGTAGGACGTGTCGATGTCGTTAACGGAGAATGGAGCTTTGTCCTGCCACCACAGCAGGACGGCCTGCTGAACATCACCGTTGCGGGAGTCGATGCCGCGGGTAACGTCAGCGCGCCGAGCCCGGTCGTTTCCGTCACGCTCGATACCCTTGCGCCTGAAGTCCCGGCCATTACCGAGGTTGAGGGCAGCCAGCTGTCTAATAACCTGCTTTATACGAATGACGGCACGCCGACCCTGACCGGGACCGGCGAGCCCGGCGCCACCGTTATCGTCTCCATCGACGGTACCCCGTCAGGAGCACCGGTAACGATACAGCCGGATGGCAGCTGGAGCTGGACCGCAGGCACAACGCTACCGGATGGCCAGTATGCCTTCACCGTCTCTTCCAGCGATCCGGCGGGCAATATTTCAGGGAGTTCCGAGCCGGTGAGCGTGACAGTCGATACCGTCGCCCCGGCAGATCCGGGCAACATGAGCCTGCCAGATGAAGGAACACCGCTGACCGGTACCGGCGAAGAGGGAAGCACCATTACCGTGAAAGACAGCGGTGGCACGGTCATTGGTACCGGCGTTGTCGGCAGCGACGGCAGCTTCTCCATTGCGCTGAGCCCGGCGCAGCTGGATCCAACCACGCTGACCGTGACCGCCACGGACGCCGCAGGAAATGCCAGCGCTGACGTGCCTTTTATCGTCACCGACTCGCCGCTTGAGCTGCCGCAGGTTCCCGTTATTACGGCCATCGTTGATGACGTGGACCCGGTCACCGGCGATGTGAAAGGCAAAACCACCAACGACACCACGCCAACGCTTACCGGTACGGCCGAAGCGGGCAGCGTGATTACTATCTATCAGGACGGTAGCACGACGCCATTAACAACGGTGACCGCCGACGGCAGCGGCAACTGGAGCTATACGCCGGCCGCGCTTGGCGAGGGGCTGCACACCTTTGAGGTGACCGCGACCCTCAACGGTGCCACCAGCGGCCGCTCTCCGGCGGCCAGCGTAACCGTCGATCTGACCGCGCCGGGCACGCCAACTATTGGCTCGGTCATTGACGACGTGGGTCCTGTCACCGGTCCGCTGACCAGCGGCCAGACCACCAATGACAGCCAGCCGACCCTCACCGGCACCGGCGCGGTGGGTGACACCATCTCCATCTACAACAACGGCGTGCTGCTGGACAGCGTGGTGGTTGGTAATACCGGCACCTGGAGCTACACCACGCCCGCCCTGCCAGAAGGCAGTAATGTTCTGACCATCCGCGAGACCGATCCGGCGGGAAATCAGAGCGGTCCTTCGGCGGACTTCACCATCGTGGTAGATTCCATTTCCACCACGCCGGTCATCACCAGCGTAACGGATAATGTGGGCAATACCGCCACCCCGGTAGCCAGCGGCAGCGAAACGAACGACGCCACGCCAACCCTTTCGGGGACAGCGGACGCAAACAGCATCGTAACCATTTTCGATGGCGCTACCCAGATTGCCGTGGTTACGGCTGATGGCACCGGCGCGTGGAGCTTTACGCCAGAGACCGCGCTTGTCGAAGGGCCACACGCGTTCACGGTTCAGGCAACCGATCCGCAGGGTAACCTGAGCCTGGTCTCCGCCCCGTGGAGCGTGGTGGTTGACCTCACGGCGCCGACGGTTCCAACGCTGGATACGGTAAGTGATAACGTCCCTGGCGGCGTCACGGGCAACCTCACCAGCGGGCAGGCGACCAACGACAACACCCCAACGATTAGCGGCACCGGACAGGCAGGCAGCACCATCTACATCATGAATAACGGTACGCAGTTGGGTACGACGACCGTCGACGTAAACGGTAACTGGTCCTTCACCCCGACCACGCCGCTGGACGACGGCAGCTACTCCCTGCGCGCGTACGCAACGGATGCCGCGGGCAACGCCTCGGCGAACTCGTCGGTCTTCGCCTTCACCGTCGATACCGCAGGCCCCGGCGTGCCGGTGGTGACCAGCGTGATTGACGATGTCGCACCGATCACGGGGACGCTCACGTCGGGTAACAGCACTAACGACGCGCGTCCGACCTTCAACGGTACGGGCGACGTGGGTTCTACGGTGCACGTGATTGTTGATGGCAACGAAATTGGCACCGCCGTGGTCAATGCCCAGGGCAGCTGGACCTTCACGCCGGGTACCGATCTAATCGACGGACCGCATGCCATTACCTTCAACGCCACCGACGCGGCGGGCAACGTGGGTACTGCAACGGCACCGTTTAACCTGACGGTGGATACGGGCGTGCCGTCTGCGCCGGTCATTTCAGCCGCGGCAGATAACGTGGGCAGTATTCAAACCCCGCTCACTTCCGGGCAAAGCACCGACGACACCACGCCAACGCTGAGCGGCACCGCGACGGCCAACGCTACGGTCACCATCTATGAAAACGGGCAGCCTGTCGGCACCGCACTGGCAGACGGTACCGGTGCATGGAGCTTTACGCCGTCCACGCCACTGGCGGCTGGCAGCCACACCTGGACCGCCACGGTCACCGATGCCGCAGGGAACATCAGCCCCGCCTCGCCAGGCTTTACGCTGGTTGTCGATAGCACGGCACCCACCGCGCCGGTTATCAGCCAGGCGATTGACGATGTGGGGAGCATTACCGGGCCAATCACGTCCGGGCAGACGACCGATGACACCGTACCGCGGCTGGTCGGCACCAGCGAACCGTTTGCCACCGTGAATATCTATGAGGGAACCACGCTGGTCGGGACGGGCACCGCAGACGGCAGCGGCAGCTGGAGTATCTTACTCAATACCACGCTGACAGAGGGAGCGCACAGCTTCACCGCGCAGGCTACGGATGCCGCAGGCAACACCAGCGCGTCGTCCGCAAGCTTCAGTCTGACGATTGACACCGCGCCGCCAGCGCTGCCGGTGCTCACCAGCATTCTGGATGACGTCGGCAATGCGGCAACGCCAGTAGCGAACGGAGGAATAACCAACGACGCGCAGCCAACCCTCAGCGGTACGGCGGAAGCGGGTTCTACGGTGAAAATCTTCGATAACGGCGTGCAGATCGGCAGCGTGATCGCCACCGGCGGGGCGTGGAGCTATACGCCTTCTCCGGCGCTGGGCAACGGCCCGCACACGTTGACCTTTACCGCCACCGATGCGACGGGCAATGCCAGCGCGCCAACCGCCGGGTACACGATTAACGTCGATACCCTTGCTCCGGCAGCGCCGGTCATCAGCTCGGTAATTGATGATGTCGGTAGCGTCATCGGTCCGGTAACCGGCACCAACCCGACCAACGACACGCGTCCGGCCCTGAGCGGGACCGCCGAAGCGAATGCAACGGTACGGATCTACGATGGCATCACGCTGGTGGGCATCGTCACCGCCGACGGCAATGGCAACTGGACGCTGCCGGAAACCACCACGCTGACGCAGGGCACCCACAACTTCACCGCCACGGCCACCGATGCCGCAGGCAACACCAGCCCGGCATCGGCCGTGACGACGATTATCGTCGATCTGACCGCGCCAACGGCCCCAACCGGAACCTTCAACGCCGACGGTAGCGTATTAACCGGGAATGCTGAAGCAGGCAGTACCGTCACCATCCGACTCACGGACGGCTCGACGGTCACGACCACAGCGGGCAGCAACGGCACGTACAGCTACACCTTCGTTAACAAACAGACTGAAGGCCAGACGCTGCAAATCACCGCCACCGACGCGGCGGGCAATATCTCGCAGCCCGGCTCGGCGCTTGCGCCAGTGGTGCCGCTCTCCGCCAGCAATAATGTCGAAGAGCTGGATCTCAGCACCACGGCCACCGTCACCAACAGCCAGTACAGCGACTACGGCTTCCTGCTGGTCGGTGCCGTGGGCAACGTCCTGACGCTGCTCGGTAATGACACCGCTCAGGTCAACTTCACCGTGGGCAGCGGCGGCAGCGCGGATATCGTCGTGAACGCCAACGCCACGGGGGCCGTGCTCTCTCTGCTCAACACCCTTGAGCTGGTGGTTCAGCGCTTTGACACCGTTAACAACACCTGGACTACCGTAGTCGATACCGGACAGCCGCAGTTTGCCGACCTGCTGACCCTGGGGGCAACCGGCGTGTCGCTAAACCTGACCGGGCTGGCGGACGGCAACTACCGCGTGCTGAGCTATAACACCAACCTGCTGGCAACCGGCTCCTACACCAGCCTCGACGTGGCGGTGAAAGAGACCGGGCCGGGCACCGTTACGGGCGACACCAGCCTCGGCGGTAACGTGATCACCGACGTTGACCCAACCGCAGGCAGCGACAACGCTCCGGCAGGGGCAACGGTCACGGCCGTCACTAACGCCCAGGGTGTCACCACCAGCGTCACTGCCGACGGCACGGTGATCCAGGGTCAGTACGGTACGCTGACCATTAACCGCGACGGCAGTTACACCTACGATCTGACCAACACCAGCGCATCGGTGATTGGCCGGACGGAGAGCTTCAGCTACACCATCACGCATAACGGCGTCAGCGCGTCGGCGAATCTGGTGCTGTCGCTGGGCACCGGTACCGCCACCAGCGGTATTGTCGCGGTTGACGATACGAACTCGCTGACCTTCGATACCACCGTCAACGCGATTGACAACGGTACGTCGTCCCAGGGCGGCTTTACCCTGGTGGGAATCAATCTCGGCAACACGCTGGGGCTGAACCTGCTGGACGATATGACCAATCCCATCATCTATAACGTGGAGGAAGGCACTACCCGCACCATGACCATCCAGGCCTCCGTGGGCGGCGTGGCGCTGGCGTCGGTGTTTGATCTGTACGTCTATAAGTTCAACAACGCGACCCAGACCTTCGAGCAGATGCGCGTTGAACCAGGCTGGCTGCGCGCGCCGCTGTTGGGCGGCACCTCGCCTCAGCTGACGCTGCAACTGCCGGCCGGTGAGTACCTGTTCCTGCTGAATACGGCTGCAGGGATCACCGCCCTGACGGCCTACACGCTGAACGTGCTGCAGGATCATGTCTACAGCGTGGCGAGCGTCAGCGCGAGCACTACCGGGGACGTTCTGTCGGATGATATTGCGCCAGTCGGCACGCTGGTGACGGAAGTTAACGGCGTAGCGGTGAACAGCAGCGGTCTGACGAACATTACCGGCGAGTACGGTACGCTGAGCATCAACGCGGCCGGGGAGTACACCTACACCCTGAATAGCGGCGTAGGCGTTGACCACATCAGCACCCCGGATACCTTCGTCTACACCATTACCGCGCCGGACGGCACGAAAGACACGGCTTCGCTCAACATCACCCCAACCGCGCAGCCGATGAATGCGGTGAATGATGTCAGCACCGCGATGGACGTGACGTCGGTACACCACACCGCCGCGTACTCGGATACAACCGTCGGGACGGCGAGCTGGAACGCCGCGCTGCTCGCTTCAACCCAGGGCTCCGGCTCCGGCACCTTCGTGGTGGATGCCAATACCGCGCTGCACAACGTGGTGCTGTCGTTTAACGTCGCCTCGTTGCTGACGCTTACAGGGTTGACGGTTGACTGGACGCTGACCAACGGCGCCACCACCGTCAGAACCGGCTCGTTCAACGGCGGGCTGCTGCTGGGCGGCACGGCAACGGTCAACCTGACGGGTCTCGACCTGGAGGCGGGGACCTACACCCTGAGCTATACCGGCAGAATGGGGCCGCTGGGAGTAGGAAATATCACCATCACCCCAAGCGTCACCGGCACAAGCTACTCGCTGTCGCAGTTCGACGCCACGGGCACCCACACCGTTGACGGCAACATTTTCGACGGCACCGGTTCCGCAGGGACGATGGACCAGCTGCACTCGGTGGATACCCGCGTGAGCATTACCGGCTACGACGGCGTTACCACTACGCTGGATCCCTACACCGGCAGCACGCAGTCGAGCATCACGGGTCACTACGGCACGCTGGCGATTGCCGCAGACGGCAGTTACACCTATACGCTCAACCCGGGGATATCGCTCTCTACCATTACCACGAAGGAGGTCTTTAACTACACCCTGACCGATGCCAACGGCACCACGGACACCGCGTCGCTGACCATCAACATGGCGCCGAAATTTATCAGTTCGGAGCATAACGATGTGATTAGCGGTACGGCCTACGGCGACACGCTGATTTATCAGGTGCTGAACAGCACGGCGGGCAACGCGACGGGGGGCAACATCACCAGCGCTGGCGGCGACCACTGGACGAACTTCTCCCTGGCGCAGGGAGACAAGATCGACATTGGCGATTTGCTGGTGGGCTGGGACGGTAATACCGCCTCGCTGGGGAATTATATCCATGTCACGCAAAGCGGTAGCAACACTGTGATCTCCATCGACCGTGACGGCGCAGGGAGCACCTACACTAATACTGCACTCGTTACGCTTGATAACGTGCAGACCACGTACGACGAGCTTGTGAACCAGCAACACATCATTACCTGATAGCACCTGCAGGACATGACCCGGGCGCACAGCGCCCGGGCATAAATAATAAAGCTGTACTTATTTATTAGGGACAAGACATGGGAATAAAGATGCCTTACTGGTGGCTCTCGTGCTGCCTGATATCTGTACCCGCCATCGCGGCAAACCCGGCGGCAACCATCAATACCGGACAGCTCCGCGAAACGCAGGAACTCCCCTCACTGAATGGCCGCGTCGCCCCGGTGGCAGGCAAAGCCGCTCCCGGTTCACTACAGCTTGGCGAGGCCGTTAATCGCGCCGTCACCTGGCACCCGGCGATCGCTGAAGCCGTGGGCAAACTCTACGAACAGAACGAAGAGGTCGACGTCGCCAAATCGAAATACTATCCGCAAATCAACGCCGGCATGGACAACGGGTATTCCCACGACGGCGACCAGAACGGCTTTACGCCGTCGCTGGTGCTCTCTCTTTCACAGATGCTCTACGACTTCGGCAAAGTGGCAAGCCAGGTGCGGGCCGAAAACGCCGGGGTCGCCCAGCAGCAGGCCAACGTGCTGGTCAGTATCGACACCATCGCCCACGATACCGCTATCGCCATGGTGCAGGTGCAAACCTGGCAGCAGATGGTCGACACTGCCAAAGAGCAGCTTGACGCCCTCTCATCAATAGGCACGCTGACCCGCCAGCGTAACGACGAAGGGGCCACTTCCCTGTCTGACGTGGTGCAGACCGACGCGCGCATTGAAGGGGCGCGCGCCCAGCTGATGCAGTATCAGGCCAGCCTCGACAGCGCCCGCGCCACGCTGATGAGCTTTCTCGGCTGGAACAGCCTGAACGATATCAGCAATGACTTTCCGCAGAAGCTGGCCCGCAGCTGCGATATCGCCGAGCCGGACGATCGTCTGGTGCCTGCGGTCCTCGCCGCCTGGGCACAGGCGAACGTCGCTCAGGCTAACCTTGACTACGCCGACGCGCAGATGACGCCAACCGTCTCGCTGGAGCCGGAAGTCCGTCACTATCTGAACGATCGCTACGCGGGTAACGAAACGCGGGACCGCACCCAATATTCCGCCTGGGTGAAAGTCCAGATGCCGCTCTATCAGGGCGGCGGACTCACCGCCCGACGCAACGCCGCCGGTCACGCGGTGGAAGCGGCGCAGTCGACCATTCAGCGCACGCGCCTCGATGTCCGCCAGAAGCTGCTGGAGGCCCGCAGCCAGGTCATGAGCCTGCAAAGCACGCTGCAAATTCAGGGCCGCCAGGAGGCGCTCAGCGCCCGCACCCGCGAGCTCTACCAGCAGCAGTATCTCGATCTCGGCTCGCGCCCGCTGCTGGACGTGCTCAACGCCGAGCAGGAGGTCTATCAGGCGCGCTTTACCCAGCAGCAGACCCTCGGTCAGTTGCATCAGCTGCAGCTCAACTGCCTCTATAACACCGGGCAATTGCGTCATGCGTTCGATCTTGATAACCGCACCATCCAGACCGTGGAGATCCAGCCATGAAGCAACGCGACATCCCGCAGGGGGAAACGATGACGGATGAGGCGCTGGAGCAGTGGGCTCAGGCGTTTGGCTTTGTCGCCACGCGCTATCGCGTTGCCTGCTCGCCAGGCTCGCTCGTCGCGGGCGCGCCGTGGCTGAAAGGCAAACCGATGGTGCCCGCGCTGACTCAGCTCGCCCGTGAAGCCGGGCTGACGTTCCAGTTGCTGACGGCCGATCAGCAGTCGATCAACAGCTGGCGTCTGCCGGTGGTGGTGGCGCTGAACGACGGAAAAATCGGCGTGATCGAGAATTTCGACGGAGAAGATACGCTCGAGGTCAGCTTTTTCGACGACAAGACATACAGCAACCGCCTGTCGATGAGCGCAATGTTGCCCGCCATCCGCCACGTTATCGCCCTGCGTCCGCTGGCCGCGCTTAAGGACAGCCGCGTGGACGCCTACATCTCAAAGTACCGTCCGGACTGGCTCTACCGGCTGGTGATGCGCGACCTGCGCCCCTACAGCTGGGTGATGCTGGCGGCGCTGTTTATCAACGTGCTCTCCCTCTCCGGCATTGTCTTTTCCATGCAGGTGTATGACCGGGTGATCCCCGCCCAGTCCTACCCGACGCTCTACGTGCTGACCATCGGGGTGCTGATCGCCACCCTGTTTGGCTTTGTGCTGCGCGTTGCGCGCGGGCACATTATGGATCTGCTGGGCAAACGCTCGGATCTGCGCGTCTCGGATCGCGTGTTCGGCCACGCGTTACGGCTGCGCCACAGCGCCATTCCGCGCTCCACCGGCAGCTTTATCTCCCAGCTGCGCGAGCTGGAGCAGATCCGCGAGATGGTCACCTCCTCCACCATCTCGACGATTGTCGATCTGCCCTTCTTCTTCCTGTTTGTGGTGGTTCTGGCGATCATCGCGCCGCAGCTGGCGTGGATCGCCCCGGTAGCGGCGGTAATCATGGTCCTGCCGGGCCTGCTGCTGCAAAAGAAGCTGGCCGAGCTGGCGAAGCAGTCGGCGCATGAATCCACCCTGCGCAACGCGGTGCTGGTGGAGAGCGTGCAGGGGCTGGAGGACATCAAGCTGATGCAGGCGGAGAACCGCTTTTTGCAGCAGTGGAACAGCTATATCCAGATCACCGCAGAATCCGGCCTGCGCACCCGCGAGCTGACGCAGAACCTGATCAGCTGGGGGATGACTGTCCAGAGCCTGGTTTACGCCGCCGTGATCGTGGTTGGCGCGCCGATGGTGATTGACGGCACGCTGACCACCGGCTCGGTGGTGGCCGCCTCGATGCTAGCCTCCCGGATGATCGCCCCGATGGCGACGCTGTGCGGCGTGCTCGCCCGCTGGCAGCAGGTTAAGGCCGCCAAAGAGGGGCTGGACAGCATTATGCAGCTTCCTACGGAAAATCAGCGTGAAGAGACGCCGATCCGCCAGGACGTGCTGCGCGGACACTACCTTTTCGAGCAGGCGCAGTTCCGCTATCAGCCGGAAGATCCGCGCATGGCGCTGCGCATTAACCGTCTGGAGATCAGGCCGGGCGAGAAAGTGGCGATCCTCGGGCGTAACGGCGCGGGCAAATCCACTCTCCTGCAGGCGATGGCGGGCGGCATGGATCTGGCCGCCGGCGAGTTGCGGCTCGACAACCTCAGCCTGCCGCATCTGGACGTGGCCGACGTGCGGCGAAACGTCGGCTTTATGACCCAGAATGCGCGGCTGTTTTACGGCACCCTGCGCGAGAACATCACCCTCGGCATGCCGCGCGCCACCGACGAAGAGATCTTCGAGGTGCTGGAGATGTGCGGCGCGGCCAGCTTTGTGCAGAAGCTGCCAAAGGGGCTGGACTACCCGATTATGGAGAACGGCGTGGGATTGTCAGGCGGGCAGCGGCAGTCGATTCTGCTGGCGCGGATGCTGCTGCGCGATCCGAATATCGTGCTGATGGACGAGCCGACCGCTTCCCTTGATGAACACACCGAGCGGGAATTTATCCAGCGCCTGGGGGCGTGGCTCGGCAACCGGACGCTGGTTGTCGCCACCCACCGCGTACCGGTGCTGGAGCTGGTGGAGCGCGTGGTCGTACTGAAAGATGGGATGCTGGTCATGGACGCGCCAAAAGCGCAGGCGCTGAACAACAGCCGCATGCAGCAACAGCAGCAGGCAGCAACCGGACGGGAGTGGAAAAATGAAAATCAGTCAGCGTGACGTAGCGGCGATGGACGATCTGGATAATGCGCTCGACTCCGAAAGCGGCTATACCGGCGCGCGGCGGATTGTGATCTTCTCGCTGCTGATGTTTGTGGCGCTGGGCGTCTGGGCGTGGTTTGGGATGCTGGATGAAGTCTCAACGGGAACCGGAAAAGTGATCCCCAGCTCGCGCGAGCAGGTGTTGCAGTCGCTGGATGGGGGGATCCTCACCGAGCTGAACGTTCACGAAGGCGATCAGGTGCAGGCCGGACAGGTGCTGGCGCGGCTGGATCCAACGCGTTCCGAATCGAACGTCGGCGAAAGCGCGGCGCGTTACCGCGCGTCGCTGGCCTCCAGCGCCCGTCTGTACGCCGAGGTGAACGATCTGCCGCTGAAGTTCCCGCCTTCGCTGGAGAAATGGACCGAACTGACCGCCGCCGAAACGCGGCTCTACAATTCGCGCCGCGCGCAGCTTGAGGACACGCAGCGTGAACTGCGTTCAGCGTTAGATCTCGCAAACAAAGAGCTGGCGATCACCCAGCGGCTGGTAAAAACCGGCGCCGCCAGCCACGTGGAAGTGCTCCGCCTGCAGCGGCAGAAAAGCGACCTGGAGCTGAAGCTCACCGACGTGCGTTCCCAGTATTACGTTCAGGCGCGCGAGGCGTTATCCAAGGCCAACGCCGAGGTGGATATGGTCTCGGCGATCCTCAAAGGCCGCGAGGATTCCGTCACCCGCCTGACGGTAAAATCCCCGGTGCGCGGGATCGTGAAAAATATCAAAGTCACCACCATCGGCGGCGTCATACCGCCCAACGGCGAGCTGATGGAAATTGTGCCGGTGGACGATCATCTGCTGATTGAAACCCGCCTCTCGCCGCGCGATATCGCCTTTATCCACCCGAACCAGGAGGCGCTGGTGAAGATCACCGCCTACGATTACGCCATCTACGGCGGGCTGCACGGGGTGGTGGAGACCATATCCCCAGACACTATCCAGGACGAGGCCAAGCCGGAGGTGTTCTACTACCGCGTGTTTATCCGCACCAGCCAGGATTACCTGGTGAACAAGGCGGGCAGGCATTTCTCGATCGTGCCGGGGATGATTGCGACGGTGGACATTAAGACCGGAGAGAAAACGGTGCTGGATTATCTGATCAAGCCGTTTAACCGGGCGAAGGAGGCGCTGAGGGAGCGATAGTCTTCGCCGGGCAGCGGCTACGATCTTCTCCCTCTCCCCAAAGGCTGAGGGTTCCCCACACATTAATGCTAGCACTGAACAATCCCCTCGCCCCTTTGGGGAGAGGGTTAGGGTGAGGGGAACATACGGCTGTGGTGGTCATTCCGTTCACTTTAGCCACCTTTAAGCCCCCACTGCCCCGGCGTTTTACCGGTCCACATTCTGAAAACCTCAATAAATGCGCTGACGCTGCTGTAGCCGCAGGACAGCGCAATCCATCCCACCGGCTTCCCCGCCGCCAGCCAATCCATTGCCTGCATGACGCGCGCCAGCTGCCGCCAGTTGACGAAGTTCATTCCCGTCTGGGCGCTAAATCGACGGTTAAACGTACGCACGCTCATCCCGGCATGGCTGGCATGGCTCTTGACCGATTGATTATCATCGACACACTGCAGCAAGTGGCTGACCACGTTCTTCAGACGCGGATCCGTCGGTACGGGCAGATAAAAGCGCACCTGAGGCGTCAGGGCAAGCTCATCCAGCAGCAGGGTGAGCTTTCGCGGATCGTACTCGTTTTCTGCAACGCTTAAGCGGGAAAACAGTGCATGAGTGAGATCGTCGGGCTCGAACAGCGCGGGGACATCGGGAAGCATTGCACAGCACGCAGGGTCAAGATAGATAGCGCAGCCTTCTATCGCGCTTTCAGAAAAGGCGGCGTGCTGCTGGCCCGGCGGGATCCAGCCAATATGGTTTGCCGGTACAACCGAACGCCCCTGTTGGGTCTCAATCACCAGCAGCCCCGTTGCAATACGCCAGAGCTGTCCGGTGGGATGGCTGTGCCACGCGGTGCGGTAACCGCCGGGATGACAAAGCGTCTCTATACCGATCATCTTATCCTGGCCGAAAATCGTTATTCATCGACGTATTACAGAAACTGCGCCGTCGACTGTCAAGGATAATGGTGGCTCGACTACACAAGGAGCCAACATGAGCATCATCACAACCCTGATAGCCCAGCCTGACAATACCCTACAGCGCGAGAAAATGGCGTGCCTGTTAAGCCGCTTGTTCAAAGGCGAATTAGATCCCGCAGAGGTGTTCACGCCCGATTACCAGCAGTACACGGATGGTCACGCGCTTGATTATCGGGGTTTTGTGCAGCACCTGAACCACGTCCGCTCGCAGATCCGCGCGATCGCATTCAGGGTTGAAGAGCTGGCCTGTCACGAGAATCTTTTAGCAGACCGGCACTGGGCTACGGTGACATATCCAGATGGTCGCCAGGCGGAATTAGAGGTGTATATGTTTGCCACACTGCGCGAGGGGAAAATCTGTCGTATCCATGAAGTGACGCAGACGATCGGCGGCGATGCTTCAGACCGCGCGCTCGCCCACGCCACGCAATAAGCTCACCCTGCGCGCACAACGGCAACTGCCGTTATGCGCGCTCTGTTACAGGGAGATCTTCAGGCGTCGAACCGCTTCTTTAAGCTGCTCATCCGTTGGGGTGACGAATGACATGCGCAGCGTTGTCGGGTCCGGTTCGTTGCAGTAGAAGAACTCGCCCGGTACAAACACCACGCCGTTGCTTAAGGTTTTTTCCAGCCATTTCGTCGTATTCATGCCGTTGTTCATTTTTGCCCACAGGAACATCCCGCCCTTCGGCTTGTGGAACGACATCACATCGCCCAGCTCGGCTTCCAGTTCCGTTGCAAACGTCTGGTATTTCTGGCGATAGGCCTCGCGGATCGTTTTAATCTGGTTCGCCAGACGCCCGGTTTTCAGGTACTCGTAGGTCATCAGCTGGGACAGCGTGCTGGTGTGCAGATCGGTGGTTTGCTTGAGGTTCACCACCGCGCGCTTCAGCCATTCCGGCACCAGCACCCAGCCCACGCGGGTGCCCGGCGCGAGGATTTTGGAGAAGGTAGAGGTGTACACCACGTTATCTTCATTGCCGATATCTTTCGCATGGGCAATAAGCGGTCGGAACACGTCATCGGTGTAGTTAATTTCGCTGTACGGATCGTCTTCGATAATCACGAAATCATGGCGCTTTGATAATTCCACCAGCTGTTTACGGCGCGCTTCTGAAAGCGTTACGCCGCCAGGGTTACCAAAGGTTGGAACGATATAAACCGCCTTGATGGTTTTCTTCGCCACCAGCGCTTCAAGTTCATCGACCTTCATGCCGTCGCCGTCGGTGCCGACGGATTCAAAATTCGCCTGTGCCAGGCCAAAGACCTGCAGCGCGGCGAGATAGGTAGGACGTTCAACGACAACCGTATCGCCCGGATTAATTAACGCACGCGCCAGCACGTCCAGAGATTGTTGAGAGCCGGAAGTAATGACCACGTCATCGGCCTTACAGGCGATGCCGCGCCCCTCGCAGATGCGTTTAATTTCTTCGCGCAGCCCCGGTACGCCTTCCGTCAGGCCATACTGGAACGCCTCGCCAAAATTCTGTGACAACACGGCATCGGCGGCAATTTTAAGCCCTTCGCGATCGAACAGGTCCGGATTGGGAATACCGCCGCCCAGCGAAATCACGCCTGCCATTTTGCTATGTTTTAATAATTCACGGATGGCAGATGATTGCAGGCCCTGCGCGCTGCTGGCGAGTTTGTTTGCAGACATTCTTTGATTACCTTCTTTTTTTATATTGTGCCCAATCTTAGCAGAATATGAGCAATAAATTCCGTTAGCTTAGGGAGGGGACGCAAATCCTGACGCCACAGTAAATGCACCGGCCTCGGCGCGGGCGTGAACGGCTCCAGCACACGCACCAGCCTGCCGCTTGCCAGCTCTTCCGCCACCAGCACTTCCGGTTGCAGCAGCAGCCCTGCCCCGGCTCGCGCCGCCATGCGTAAGCCGTAGCCGTCGTTGCATCTTAAGATCGCATCCCGCTTCCAGCGCACCTCCCCTTCCGCACCCGGCAGCCGCCACTCGTTGCGCGCGGTCCACACCGTGTGCGACAGGCACAGATGATCCACCAGATCGGCGGGCGTCTGCGGCGTGCCGTGTCGCGCCAGATAATCCGGCGCGGCGCAGATCACCATGTTGTAGGGACACAGATATTTCGCCACCAGATCGTCATTGCGGATATCGCCAATGCGAATGGCCAGATCGACCCCCTCTTCCACCAGATCGACCATCCGGTTGGTGAGATCCAGTTCGATACGCACTTCCGGGTAGCGCTGCAAAAATGTGGCCGTCAGAGGGGCGATCGCGCAGCCGCCAAACGACGTGGGGGCGGTGACGCGCAGGGTGCCGGCGGGCGCCGCGCGCAGCCGTTCAACCGCGCTTTCGGCAATCGAGACCTGCTCCAGCACGCGCCTGGCCTCTTCGAAATAAACGCGTCCGGCGTCGGTCAGGCTCTGGCGACGGGTATTGCGCTCCAGCAGCCGCGTGCCGAGCTGAGATTCGAGCAGCGCAATATATTTCCCGACCATCACCGCCGACATCTCCAGCCGCGCCGCCGCGCCGGTGAAGCTGCCGCTCTCTACCACCGCGATAAACGTCTCCATGCCGCGAAGTTTATCCATATTCCAAACCCCTGGTTAGTAATCATCTAACTTTAGCCCAGTTTATCTGACTTTTTATTTATTAAAGAATGAGGGCTCACAACATGAGGAGTCGGATATGAAAATCGTCATTATTGGTGCCAGCGGTACGGTCGGTCGAGCCGTAACCGAAGAGTTAAGCCGTCGTCACGAGGTCATCCGCGTAGGCCGCACGCGGGGCGACTACCAGGTGGATATCACCTCGCAGGCGAGCGTGCAGGCGCTGTTTGAGAAAATCGGCCCGGTGGACGCGATTGTCTCCGCCAGCGGTGGTCTCTACTTTGGCCCGCTCGCGACCATGAAGGACAGCGACTTCAACCAGGGCCTGCAGGACAAGCTGCTCGGGCAGGTGCGTCTGGCGCTGACCGGCCAGCATTATCTGAACGAAGGCGGCTCGATTACGCTGATAAGCGGGATTGTGGCGCACGAGCCGATTGCGCAGGGCGTGAATGCCACCACGGTCAATGCGGCGCTGGAAGGGTTTGTCCGCGCCGCAGCCTGCGAACTGCCGCACGGGATCCGCATTAACCTGATTAGCCCAACGGTACTGACGGAGTCCGCCGAAGCGTATGACGGGTTCTTCCCTGGCTTTGAAAGCGTTCCCGCCGCGACCGTGGCCCAGGCCTACCGCCGCAGCGTGGAAGGGGTGCAGAGCGGGCGGGTGTATAAGGTAGGTTACTGAGCCTTACGGGCGGACATCAGCACCAGCATCGGGCGCTCCGCCTCTTCGGACAATGCAGGCCAGGCGTCAATCTGCGCCTGCGTTGGTCCCCACTCATTGACTTCACTTATCGTTAACCCGGCCTTTATCACCGCGTTAAGCGTGGTGCCCAGCGTGCGGTGGTATTTAATCACTCCATCCGCCAGCCAGTTGCTGACGCGCTGGCTTTCGTCCTGATAATGGTTCACGCCCCAGAACCGCTCGCCGCTGTCGTCGGTCAGCCAGCCCTGACGGGTGGCGCAGGTGTAAATTGGGTGCTCCATCGAGAAGACCAGGCTGCCACCCGGTTTTAGCGCGCGCTGAACGTTGGCGAATAGCGTGCCCAGCTCCGGCAGGTAGTGTAGCGCCAGCGAGCTGTAGACAAGATCGAGACTGTTTTCGCGAAGCTGAAGAGATTCCAGATCGCTACGCTGATAGTGAATCTGCACGTCATCCGTCAGTTCAGCCGCGCGGGCAAGCATTTTTTCTGAGATATCGACGCCCGTAACGTCAGACGCGCCCAGCTCGCGCGCCGCGCGGCAGAACCAGCCGTAACCGCAGCCGAGATCGATAACCGCTTTGCCGGTTAAATCAGGCAGCATTGCCTTGAGCGCAGGCCACTCAGGCGCACCGTCCAGCCCGTGCACCGAACGCGGAAGCTGAGCGTAGCCTTCAAAAAACGCCGGGTTGTCGTAGATGTTTTGTGCCATGGCAGATCCCTCTTAAATAATGTGACTCCCAGTATAAAACATTGCCGGGTAAGGCGAAGCCGCCACCCGGCTCGCTTTTAGCCCACCGTACCCCAGACCAGATTCCCCTTGTGGAACGTCGCGGTGCGCGGAGAAATGCGCGCCACGGCCTCGGCGGAACAGGAGGCGTCCACCAGCACAAAACTGGCGTCGTCCTGCGCTTTCGGCCATACGCGTTCACCTTTATCGTTCAGCGGCAGCACGTCGCCGGTGGCGATGCCGAGCGCGCGGGAGAGCGTCTGCTCGTTCGGGCGAATATAGAGCTGGGCGTACAGATTGGCTTTCTCCAGCATGTCCCCCAGACCGTACGGCGACCAGTGGTCGATCACGCTGTCGGTGCCGGTCATAACAAACACGCCCTTCTCCCGCAGCTGCTTCAGCGGCATGTGCAGGGTGCCAATCGGCACGGTGGAGGCGATGGCCACCTGCTGCGCCGCCATGCGGGTGGCAATCTCATCCACCTGCTGCTCGTTGAGCGTCGCCAGCGCGAAGGCGTGGCTGATGGTCAGCTTCCCCTTCAGCTCCGGCGTTTTCTCCACGGTTTCCACCATGTAATTCACCGCCGCCACGCCCGCCGGGCTGGTTTCATGGAGGTGAATATCCACCCCTTTGTCGTAATCCAGCGCAATCTGGAACATAGTATCGAGCGATTTCTCCATCGCGCCGTCAACGCTGGTTGGGTCCAGCCCGCCTACGTAGTGCGCCCCCGCCTGCATCGCCTCGCGCATCAGCTTTTCAGCGTTGGAGAGCAGCAGGCCGTGCTGCGGGAAGGCAACGATTTCGCAGTCAAAACCTGCGCTGCGGCGCGCCAGCACCGCCTGCAAATTTTCCAGGTTTTTCAGGCCGGAAACCGGCTCAATATTGCAGTGGCTGCGGGCGATGGTGGACCCTTTCGACTGGATCAGGTCGATCAGCTTTTCGGCGCGTTCTTGCGTGTAGGGCTGTAACTCCGGCAGCAGCTTCTGCTCCAGGCGGATCATGTCCTGAATGGTGGTGCCCGCCGGACGGTTCAGGGAGCGCCACGGGCCGCCGTAGAAGGTTTTATCCAGGTGAATGTGCATGTCGCGCATCGCCGGAAGCATCAGTTTTTTACCCGCGTCGTAGTGCGGCAGGGTCGCGTCGGCGTGGCTGTTGTTATCATGCAGGGCGACAATTTTCCCGTCTTTAATCTCCAGCGTTTTCATCTCGGTGCGGGTGCTCGTCGCCACGCTGCCCTCGAAATTAAACCCGGCTTCAAGCAGCACGTTGTCCAGATAGTAATGTTTCGCGATGATCTTCATCGGTTTCCCCGTCTCACAGGTTGCCTTTGCAGAGTCGGCAGCATACGCGACGGAGCCGGTTGCGCCAAACAGCGCGCAGGCGGTGACCATTTTGCCGCTCTGGCTGATAAACTCGCGGCGGCTTTTGTTTTCACTCATCTTATCTTCCTTCATTAACAATGTGGGTACCCGTTTCACCGCGCAGCGCCGCAGGCAGGCAGTCCGGCGAGGTGATGATCACCCGCCTGCCGCCGTGGTGTAAAAATGCCAGCGAGGCGACGATTTTGGGCAGCATGCTGCCCGCCGGAAAGTGGCCTTCATCCATGTAGCGCTTCATCAGCGCCACGCTGACGGTGTCCAGCGCCTGCTGGTCTGGTTTGCCGAAGTTAACGCAGACTTTCTCCACGCCGGTGGTTATCACCAGCACGTCGGCGCAAATCTCACGGGCCAGCAGCGCGGTGGAGAGATCTTTATCGATAACCGCATCCACGCTCTGATAATCCCCCTGCTCGCTGCGCACAACGGGAATGCCTCCGCCGCCCGCGCCGATGACCACAAAACCTTTCTGCGTTAGCGCCTTAATCGCATCCGCCTCGACGATGCGCAGCGGCTGGGGCGAGGCCACCACGCGGCGATAGCCCCGGCCTGAATCCTCGACAAAATGCCAGTCCGGGTGCGCGAGCTGTAGCTCGTCGCGCTGCGCCTCGCTGAAGAACGCGCCGATCGGTTTTGTCGGGTGCGTAAAGCCGGGATCGTTTTTATCCACCTCCACCTGAGTGACGACCGTGACCGCCTTTTGCTCGCCGCGCGCCGCCAGGCGGTTGTTAAGCGCCTGCTGGATCAGGTAGCCGATGCCGCCCTGAGTATCCGCCACGCAGTTTGCCAGCGGGGTCAGCGGCAGCCCTTCCCGCTCGTGAGCGATCTCGGCGCGGCGCAGATCCAGCCCCACCTGCGGGCCGTTGCCGTGGGTGAGGACGATGTCATAGTCGGAGGCCAGCATTTCGAGCACCGACTCGGCCACCGCTTTGACCGCCTGCGCCTGATGTTCAACCGACTGGCTGGCGTTGTCTTTGATAATGCTGTTGCCGCCGATGGCGACGACCATAAGCTCTTTCATACGTTTTCCTTCGCAACAGTAACTTCAGCGCTCGCAACTTCGCGGCTGTCGAGGAAATGCTTCACCACAAACATGCCGCCCATCATCAGGTAGGCCGTGACGAACATCAGGGAACTGCCCTCGGCAAAGCCCACCACTGGCGAGTGGATCACGCCAAACAGCGCCAGCAGCGCGCCTCCTGCGGCGGCGACGGCCCCGCGCAGCGGTTTGTTGATGATGGCGAAGATAGCGATACAGCCCCAGAGCATGCTGGCGAGCGGCGCACCGTTGCCGAGGTGCATCAGCCCCTCGTAGTAGATCCCTTTGCTGTGCAGCACGTCGGTGCCAATTTTCGCCGCGCTGGTTCCCGCCGCGCTCATCACGCTGTTCATCATGGTCAGCGCCCAGTTAGCGATCCACGGGAACAGGCAGATAAAGATGACGGGCACCTCCACTTTCGGCGTTTCCCGCACCACCTGGTTGGCGGTGACGACGCCGATAAACACCAGAATCGGCACGATAGCGGTCATCGGTATGATGGCGAGCATAAAGGCCCCCAGCCCGAACAGCGGCACGATGAACATGGTCACGCCGGACGCCAGCGTGTAGCCGATGCTCGCTCCCATCGCCTTCCAGCCGGGATGACCCACGTAGACCGTGACCGGGAACGGGTTGCCCATCAGGCAGCCGAGCATGGAAGCCAGGCCGTTCGCCAGCATCACCTTGCGGGTCGGGTACTCATCCCCCGCTGCGTGGGCGCTTTCGATGTTCTCCAGGTCAAAGATGTAGTTCGCCAGCCCCAGCGGCACGGCGGACGCCAGATAAGGCAGCGCGTGCGGCAGGCCCTGCATAAAGCTGTCCACGTGAACCTCCGGCGGGTTAAAGCCGAAGGATGACATGGACGCCTTAATGGCATCCGGACTTTGCAGTCCGGAAATCCACGCCAGCGCCGTTCCGGCAATCAGCAGCAGCAGGCCGGTCGGGATTTTGGCGAAAATCGGCTTTTTACCGAACCAGTTAATGAAGATCAGCAGCAGAACGATGAACGACACGGTGGGCGCTTCGAACGCCTGCAACATTGGGTTCATCGCCAGCAGCAGCAGGCCAAGACCGGACAGGCACGACAGCAGCACGGTACGCGGGATCATCTTGCGAATGGTCTCACCCAGGAACGAGCCGCCCGCGAGGATCATTGCTTCCACAAAGCACCACACCAGGCCAATCTGAATCGCGAAATCCGCATCGCCGGTTTGCTGGTAGACGGGCATCAGGACCAGGAAGGTCACGGTAAAAATCGAGGGTGCGCTCGGGCCGGACGGCAGCGCGGTGACGTCCGTACGTCCGGTGGCGCGCGCCATTTGCAGGCCAAACCATGTGTAGCATAAGCTCGCTACCAGCACCGCCAGCCCGAAGGCCGGCGCGATGCGTCCATAAACAATCTCCTTCGGGATGCCGACGACAAAAATGAGCAACCCCATCATGGTCAGCAAATTAGTCAGGTTGTTGGTCATCAACCCGAAATAGGCCGCCCAGTCACCTCTTTTCCACTCCAGTTTCATGTTTTTCATGGATGCATACCTTATAGAACGTAGCGATCGCGGAAGGTCAACAGCGCCTTTTCAAAACAGCTAAACGGCGGGTGAACGATGCCCGCCCCAATCATGCCGATGCCCGCGTCTTTGTGGGCAATGGCGGTGTTGATCACCGGCAGAATGCCGCTGCCCGCCACTCTGGTGATGTCGATGGCGGTTGGAATGCCCATAAACGACAGCAGCGGAATGGTGACGTTCGGGTTCTCGCCGAGGGTGATTTCGCGCATCTGGCGCGAGAAGTCGATGGCTTCCTCCACCGTGCCGCCCACCAGCGCAACGATGGCCGGTGCCGTCGCCATCGCAAAGCCGCCGATGCCGTAGGTTTCGGTGATGGCGCTGTCGCCAATGTCCAGCCCGGAGTCTTCCGGCTTGTAGCCTGCGAACATCGGGCCAATCACCTGCTGCGCCGGGCCGGTGAACCACTGTCCCGGCAGGCCGGAAACGCGCAGGCCGAACTCGTAGCCGTTGCGCGCCATGGTGGTAACCACGGTGCTATATTCAATGCCGTGAGCGGCATCCAGCGCGGCTTTACACATCGCCATCCACGTCGGGCCGGAGAAGTAGTCGCTGCTGGCGACAAACTCAAACACCTCGCGCTGCTGCTCCACCGGGTAGCCCGCCTGAATCAGCCCCGGCGTCAGCGCCTGGATCAGCAGCGTGGTGCCGGCGTTGTTGCGGTTGTGGCACTCGTCGCCCATGTGCAGCGCCTGGGCCAGCATCAGGCGCAGGTCGATTTCGCCGATGATATTCATCGCGTCGCGCAGCATCGGGCCGAGCACGTCGCGCATCCAGTTCAGACGGTCGATCACGCTCTGGTCGTTAGCCCCCATGCGCAGGATCTTCGCCATCTGCTCGCTGAGGTTGGTGAACGCCCGGTTACCGTAGGTTTTGTTCTCAACGATGTGCATAAACATCGACGCGGAGGTGACGCCCGCCATGGAGCCCACGCAGTCGTGCTCGTGGCACGGCGAGAAGGTGATCTCCCCGGAAGCCGCCAGCCTTGCGGCCTCCTCCAGATCCGTCGCCAGCCCTTCAAATACCAGCGCACCGGTAACCGCGCCCTTCATCGCCCCGCACATGTTTTCCCAGGAGACAGGCGGACCGGCGTGCAGAATGGTGGTGCGAGTCATGCCCGGCACTACGTTAATTGCCTGGTCATAGCCCACCAGCACCGGATGGGACTGGATGATGCGCTCAAGGGCGATTTTGTTCGCGGCGGCGATCTTCTCCGCCAGCGGTTTCTCTGCCAGCTGGTCGAGCGCTTCTACCACCTGCATGTTGCCCTGCCCCGGCGGCGTCCAGCCGAGCTGGGTCACGGGAACGTGCTGCTTTTTGAGGTCGTCGCTGAACATCGCAATGCCGACGTTAATGACGTTAAGCGGCTGGTTGAATAAAGTGGTCATTATGCTTTCTCCCCTTTGCAGACAAATTCACGTGCCAGTAATCCGGTGTTGGTGCTGCTGCTGGCCCAGATGACGCCTGCGTCGGTCAGCCGCTGGCACTGCTGCGCCAGCGACTGCGGATCCTGGTCGGTGCCGAGCACGTAGCCGAGGATCTCCAGCGGACGGTTATCGGCCTTCGCGATCGCCTGCGCCTCTTTGATCGCGTCGATCATCACCCCCACCGGATCCTCGTGCGCGCCGAAGCCGAGCACGAAGTCCATCACGATGACGCCCACCCGCGGATCGCGCGCCTCCTGTAGCAGGCGGCTGATGCGGTTGGTCGGGTCGATCATTGGGTGCGGTTTGCCGTTGGTGAAGTCGTCGTCACCGAAGTCCAGGAAGGTGTGGGCCTGGCTGACGCTGATGTCCTTCAGGCGCTTAGCCGGATCCGGCTGGATATTGCTCCAGACATCGTCGAACTTCTCCAGCGCGGCAAACATCGCCTCGTCGCACAGGGTGCCGCCGCAGAACAGGCCGCGAATGTACTTCTGCTGTGGGGTCAGGCGGGCGCGCACCTCTTCAATCAAAGGCCAGTTGAGCGGATGGAGATCCAGGGACTCTTTTTTAATGCCGGTAAGCAGCACCGCCTTCAGCGCCGCTTCTTTGGTGCCACGCGCAAACTGCAGGCCGTCTTCATCGGCGGGCGGTTCGCTGCGGCCGAGGAAGCAAACAACCACCGGCTTGCGGCAGGCTCTGGCGCGGGCCAGCACCTTTTCTGCCACCGCTGGCGCAGGCGGCTTGGAGATGAGCGCAATCACCCGGGTGCCCTCATCCGCCTCAAGCATGTCAATGGCGTCGAGCATCATGAGACCGCCGATTTTCTCGCTGAGATCGCGTCCGCCGGTGCCGATCAGCTGCGACACGCCGCCGCCGAACTCGTGAATGCGCACGCTCAGCTCCTGGCTGCCGGTGCCGGAGGCGCCAACAATCCCAATCGGCCCGCGACGCACCGCGTTGGCGAAGCACAGCCCCGCACCGTTGATGATGGCGGTTCCGCAGTCAGGCCCCATCATCAGCAGCCCTTTCTCATGCGCCAGTTGCTTCAGCGCCAGTTCGTCCTCCAGCGACACGTTATCGGAAAAGAGCATGACGTTAAGATCGTTTTCCAGCGCCTGACGCGCTTCGCGGGCGGCAAAGGTGCCGTTGACGGAAATGACCGCCAGGTTGCTGTCCGGGCGATGAGTTTTGGCGCTGGCAATCGTCGCGTAGCGTGCTTCATGGGTGCCGCTGCTCGCTTTATGGGTAAATAAAGCTTCTATTTCCGCCAGCGTTTCATCGTTCGCCGCGTCGCCTTTAATCACGATCATCAGGTCGCCATTTTTGGCTTCCGCTAATTCCGGCGTGAGCAGCCCGAGATTTTTCAGAACGCCTTTATTCATTTCCGTCGCCATTGCCACAAACGCCTGTTCGACGCCCGGCAATTTATTGGCTTTGGTGGAAACCGACATTAAGGAAACCGAATCGAAATACGTATTCTTTTTTATGACGATTTTGGTTGGCATTGTTTTCTCCTGAATACGGATAAAAGGGGGCCGCCGTCGCGCAGAATGCACGTCGGTAAAAATACTGTTTGAATTAACGGCCAGCCGGACGTGGCTGGCCGAATGCGTTATGCGCCCGCCGCCAGCAGCAGGTCGGCTATTGCATCGAAGCCTTTTTCCCGCGCCAGTTCGAGCGGGGTTTTGCCGTATTTATCGGTCATGTGCGGGTTCGCGCCGTGGTCCAGCAGCAGTTTCACAATTTCCTGCTGCTTTGCGCCGCCGTCATTCAGCACGATGGCTTCCAGCAGCGGCGTCCAGCCAACAAAGTTAGTGTGGTTGACGTTAATATCGGTTTTTTCCAGCAGCTCGCGCACGATTTCAACGTGGCCTTTTTCACTGGCAGGGGTAATGCCCACGCCGCCGAAGCGCGTCAGACGGTCGAGATCCGGATTCGCCGGAAGAACGATGCGCAGCAGGGTTAAATCATTAGTCAGGCAGCTTATCAGGAAGGGGTTAAAACAGGTCTGGTCCTGTTTATCAATATCCGCGCCAGCGGCAATTAAAAATTCCACGCAGGCATAATGCTTTTTCAGGCTGGCAATAATAATGGCGGTTCTTTTCTGGCGGTTGGTGGCGTTAATATCCACGCCGTTATCCAGGCAGGCTTTTAGCGCGTCGATGTTGCCCTCTTCTGCCGCCAGCAGAAATTCCGTAACGAGTGCGTTTGCAGACATATTCAGTCTCCCAATGTTTCACTTCTGATGACCTGAGAATAGCAACAGCCTGGTCACAAAAGAATCCGCTTAAAAATGATTCATCGACACGCAATTCATTGTTGAGTTAAATTCAACAGTCAGGCTAAAACGTGCGTCTGTGCAACCTTTTTCTTATGGTTTACCGCTTTTTAGCGCCTCAGACAGCATTATCCTTATGGTTGTAAAAGCCTTGCAGGACGCGGCTCCGCGTAAATAGTCAGAACTGTGACACACTTCAAATATGATGTAACGGCGCTGTTAAAATATGTTCAAAACTGATGACTGAGGATGCTGTGATATGAATTCCATCTTTACCGAAGAGAACCTGCTGGCCTTCACCACCGCGGCACGCTTCGGCAGCTTCAGCAAAGCCGCCGCCGAGCTGGGCGTGACGACCTCTGCCATTAGCTACACCATTAAGCGCATGGAGACCGGGCTGGACGTGGTGCTGTTTGTGCGCAACACGCGCAGCATCGAACTGACGGAGTCCGGGTTTTATTTTTACCGTAAGGCCACCGATCTGTTGAACGACTTCCACGCCATCAAGCGCGGGATTGATACCATTTCGCAGGGCATCGAGGCGCGAGTGCGCATCTGCATTAATCAGCTCTTGTATACGCCGCGCCATACCGCGCGTTTGCTGCAGGTGCTGAAAAAGCAGTTTCCCACCTGCCAGATCACGGTGACGACCGAGGTGTATAACGGCGTCTGGGATTCGATCATCAACAATCAGGCCAACATCGCGATTGGCGCGCCGGATACGCTGCTGGACGGCGGCGGGATTGATTACACCGAAATTGGCGCCATTCGCTGGGTGTTTGCCATCGCGCCGGAACATCCCCTCGCCTTTGTTCCCGAACCGATTGCGGAGAGCCAGTTGCGCCTGTACCCCAACATCATGGTGGAAGATACCGCGCATACTATCAACAAGAAGGTCGGCTGGCTGCTGCACGGGCAGGAGGCAATTCTGGTGCCGGATTTCAACACCAAGTGCCAGTGCCAGATTCTGGGGGAAGGGATTGGCTTTTTGCCGGAATACATGGCAAGAGAAGCGATGGAAGACGGTCTGCTCATCACGCGGCGTATTAACAATCCGCGTCAGGACTCGCGCATGCTGCTCGCCACGCAGCATGCGGCGACCGGCCAGGTGACGCGCTGGATCAAACAGCAGTTTGGCCCGGAAGGCGTATTAACCGGTATATACAGTGATTTACTGTGGCGTGCTTAGTTTTTCGTCTGCACCCAAAACGCGTGGATAAGGCCCGGGAAGTAACCCAGGATGGTCAGAAGGATGTTCAGAATAAACGCCCAGCCCAGTCCCTTGCCAAGCAGCACGCCCAGCGGCGGGAGAATAATCGTAAAAACAACGCGCCAAAAACCCATAATCACTCCGTGCAAGCTAACCAATTGAAAATTAAAAAGAGACATTTCTCTAAGCATAGCCAGTTTACGGGTTACTGCCATTCGTCTCTCGCGCTTTTACCTGCCTTTACCCTCTTTACACTGGCTTAAGCCCTTCCTTAAATGTTCTACTACTCATAAATTGACCGTAAGGAAACACCATGTCTCTTTCTCTTATTTCGCCACAGCAGGCGAACGCGCTTATTAAAGAAGGCGCAAAACTGATTGATATTCGCGATCCCGATGAGTATGCCCGCGAGCATATTCCGGCAGCACGCTCCATACCGCTGGATTCTTTACCCGGCGGGCTCAACGCTGCCCCTGGTGAAACGGTGATTTTCCACTGTCAGTCCGGGACACGGACATCAAACAATGCTGCGCGACTTGCGCAGGCAGCGTTGCCGGCTCAGGCCTTCGTGGTTGAGGGGGGCATTCAGGGCTGGAAGCAGGCCGGGCTGCTGACCGTTGAAGATAAATCCCAGCCGCTCCCGCTGATGCGGCAGGTACAAATTGCCGCCGGGCTGCTGATCCTCTGCGGCGTGGTGCTGGGTTATAGCGTCTCCAGCGGCTTTTTCTTGCTGAGCGGTTTCGTCGGTGCCGGGCTGCTTTTCGCCGGTGTGACAGGTTTTTGCGGTATGGCACGGTTGCTGAAAGTGATGCCGTGGAACCGTCATACCTCATAAGCAGTAATCAATGAATTACGCTGTACCCGGCATCAGACGTCGGCTAAGGTGAAGATCGCTAAAACGATGAGGAGGTTATATGTTTTCTGTCGGTGATTATGTGCAACCGCTAAAAGGCGGCCCAAAGCTGAAAGTGCTCGAAGTGAACGGTGAAAACGTGGTGGCGGTACAGGCCAGCAATGAACAAGGCGAGAAATATACGCTGAAAGCGGCCGATTTGGCGCCGTATACCGAAGAAGGTGATTTCGGCGTCTGCTGAACAGACAACCGGGCGGCTTGTTCCGCCCGGTCCACGTATTAGATTAGAAAATCATCCAGTGATTTACCCTCTGCCAGCGCGCTGGCAATAGGCTTCGGCGTGCGGCCCTGGCCGGTCCACGTTTTTTCTTCACCGTTCTGGTCAATAAAGCGATATTTCGCTTCACGCGGTTTACGCTTTTTAGTCGGTTTACCCGCCTGCGCCAGTTCTGAACCCAGCAGGTCAGTCGGAGAAATACCATCGGCTTTCATCAGTTCCAGCAGGTTATTAATTTTTTCCTGCTGTTCAGCGCGCTGCTGCTCTAATTCCGCCAGCTCATTGCGTTTTTCTTCAGTAACGACCCTGACCTTTTCCAGCATTTCCTCAAGAACGTCCAGGGTTAATTCTCGCGCCATCGCGCGCAGGGTTCGGATATTATTAAGATTCTGTAACGTCAAAGACATATTATTGAAAACCTTTTCTTTGGGGTAAATAGATAAATCGCCCCAAGAATAATTCATTTCAGTTGAAATATCTACCCAAAGGTCCAAACGGGCATAAATGTAAATATATTTAAATATCGCCGTTAATAATAGCGCATAGCATTGGCGGGAAACACGTAGATCTAATCACCAAATCAATATAAATGGTCAACTTTAATCCAAATCACAGCATACTGCGCTCTCATCAGGGGAGTGGATTTCTGCGTCAAAAGCAAAACATCTAAGACACTGATTTATATCAGTAAAACATTTGATGAGACAGATTATAACGAACCGGATAAAAAACAACCGATTTTAGAGAATTTTGTGGACAAAAGGCGAGTAAATAAAAATTAATCACTAGTTGTTAGTTCAAACATAGAGATATACGCTATACACCTCAAACAAACCAACCTAAAGCACTAGCCGCTGAAGGAAAACCGATTCCACTGCGTTCTTCTCAAGGAGTTCAGACATGTTCTCGCCGCAATCTCGCCTGCGCCACGCGGTGGCGGATACTTTCGCGATGGTTGTCTACTGTTCCGTTGTGAACATGCTGATTGAAATATTCCTCTCCGGAATGACCTTCGAGCAGTCACTTTCTTCTCGTCTGGTGGCGATCCCGGTCAATATTATTATCGCATGGCCTTACGGGCTATACCGCGATGCCGTTATGCGTTTCGCGCGCCGCATCAGCCCGGCGGGCTGGATGAAAAATCTTGCCGACGTGCTGGCGTACGTCACGTTCCAGTCGCCGGTCTACGTGGCTATTCTCCTGACAGTGGGCGCGGACTGGCACCAGATCGCCGCAGCGGTCAGTTCGAATATCGTGGTATCAATGCTGATGGGTGCGGTATACGGCTATTTCCTCGACTACTGCCGCCGCCTGTTTAAGGTCAGCCAGTACGGCCAGGTAAAAGCGTAATGTGAAGCGACTGGCGAAAGCCAGTCGCAGATTTACTGTACGTCGCCAAACAGTCCCTTCAGAAACCGCTCCAGCGCCATACGCGAACTGAAACCGTGCGGAATACCATAATGCTCATGCCGTTCACCGCCTAAATAGAGCGGAAATTGCTGATAGTGGTCGCAGGTTTTAATATCCGAGGCAGGCTCAGCAAATGACAGACTTCTGTCTTTCAGCGTCGGGTGAATAATGAGAGCGGTACGTCCCATCCTGGCTTCACGATTAACATAAACATAATTCTCGCCGCGGCGATATCCATACGCTTTTGGCGTCACCTCATCCATGGTGAATCCCTCTTTTTCAAGAACGCGTGCCACCTCGTCAGGTCGTAAATACATATCTTTTCCTCGTTATCTTTTCCTGCCCGGCAACC
>OKVJ01000072.1_pt1 | contig 47493 bp, 39 predicted proteins | sample 1606921 | NCBI WGS metagenome assembly OKVJ01 (sample SAMN03281016, study PRJEB24777) | human gut metagenome | isolation source: fecal sample PR161 from 1 month old female Malay infant, caesarean...
TTTTAAGTTGCTGGAAATTCACGATTCACTCCGGCGCATCTGACATAGCTCTATTGTTAGAGTCAGCCGAGCTGCAGAACAAATAATAAAAACCAGCATCTTATGCTTTTATGGAATATCAGCTCACAAGCTGGAGTTCACGGTTCTCAAGCGACGGCTTGCTGACCAGCGACATTAAAATCTCTTTTACCGCCTGCGCCTGCGGCGACAGCGAACCGCGTGCGGACATGTTCAGCGACAGCGGCAGGCTCATGGAAGGCGTAGTGATCCGCGCCATCCAGCCGTTTGCCGCACCGCACAGCGAGCGCGCGGCGGATTCCGGCAGCACGGTGACGCCCATTCCGCTGGCAATGGCCGCGGTAAGCGTGGAGATTGAGTCGATTTCGCCGATGATTTTGGCCGTCAGGCGGCGCAGGGAGAACGCTTCGTCCACGCGCACGCGCACGGCGCTGTAGTCGCGCGGCAGATAGAGGTTCATCTCTGCCACGGCGGTGAGATCGACGCTCTGGCCCGGACAGTCGCGGGTGCCCACGAGGTAGAGATCTTCTTTCAGCAGCGGCTGGCTGGTGATCCCGGCAACCGGGGAGCGATCGTAAAGCACCGCCATGTCCAGCTGGCCGTTGAGCAGCTTGTCATTCAGTACAGAACCACTGTTTTCATGCAGATAGACCAGCACTTCCGGAAGCTCAGCGCGCACGGCCTGCAGAAGCGGCATGGTGATAGAGGACGCCGCCGTTCCCGGCGCCAGCCCGATAGAAACGTGCCCGCTCAGGGTCTGGCCCACGTTGTTCACCGCCAGCTGCGCCTGTTCACACTGACGCAGGATAGTGCGGGCATGGGTATAGAGGATCTTGCCTGCTTCCGTTGGCGTGACGCCGCGTTTGGTGCGGATGAGTAACTGCTGATCCATCTCGCCTTCCAGAGTAGCCACCTGCTGGCTCAGCGCAGGCTGCGCGATGTGCAGCACTTCTGCCGCTTGAGTCAGGCTGCCGATATCGACGATTTTTACGAAGTATTTCAGTCGTCTTAAGTTCATTTTGCCCCCTGTTCGAAATGCATTGCCGGTACTGGCTATCGTTGTTGAACTGGTTTTGCAATATGAATGCCACTTTTACCGTGCGGTCTGAATTGTTCGCTAACCGCCTGAAAATAAGGAAACCTAATCATGGAGGGGGGATTTATTACTGAAACAGCAGTTTACGATCTGCCCCATTAGAGGTATATCCGCACCATTACGGTGCATTCCGCTGTCAAAAACATCATTTTGCCGATTTTGTCAGCAAACGATCAAAAGGCGTTGATCCACCCTTTGACAAGGCGAACGCAGGTCGATAATATGCGCCCCGTTCACACGATTCCTCTGTAGTTCAGTCGGTAGAACGGCGGACTGTTAATCCGTATGTCACTGGTTCGAGTCCAGTCAGAGGAGCCAAATTTGAAAAGCCTGCTTTTAAAGCAGGCTTTTTGCTTTTCTGCGTCGGGTGGCGGCTTCGCCTTACCCGACCTACGGGACTGTAGGCCCGGTAAGCGCAGCGCCACCGGACGTAAAGGGCTTCACATGCCGATTTTAACCGGCATCCCCGACCGCCGTTCCAGTTCAGCGCCCGCCCCCTCGTTTATCAACTGTGTCTGCTGTGCGGCGGAGATGGGCAGAGGCACTTTCCGGCTCGATTCAAATTCCGCCCGGTTACGCGACAGCGGTTCGTGAACCTCCACCCACCGGCTGCCGTCCGGCTCCGTGGTCACCTTAACGGGCCGATCGATAAGCTGCACGCGGGTGCCCACGGGGACATTATCGAAAAGATATTTAATGTCGTTGTTACGCAGACGAATACAGCCCTGGCTCACCCGCAGCCCAATGCCGAAATTGGAGTTTGTGCCGTGTATGGCATATAGCCTGCCGATATATATCGCATACAGCCCCATCGGGTTATCCGGCCCGGCTGGCACGAAGGCGGGCAGCGTTTTCCCCTCTGCCGCATAGGCACGACGCGTGTTCGGCGTAGGTGACCAGGTGGGGCCCTCCTGCTTGCGCTCAACCGCCGTGACCCAGTTACGCGGGGTTTCGCGACCGGCCTGACCAATGCCGATGGGCAATACTTCGACGGTATTGCTGCCCGGCGGGTAATAGTAGAGACGCATTTCCGCCACGTTAACGACAATCCCCTCGCGCACGGTGTCGGGTAAAATCAGCTGCTGAGGAATGAACAGCCGGGTGCCGGATTTGGGCAAAAAAGGATCAACGCCCGGGTTCGCTTCCAGCATATTGCTGAGCCCCAGCCCGTGCTGTGCAGCAAAGGCCTCAAGCGGTAACGTATTGCGCTCGGGAACGGTGATGGTAATCGGGGTTCCCACCAGCCGACTGCCTTCCGGCGGTAGGGTATAGGTTACGGCAAACGCACTGGGAACAGCGGCACACAGCGTAAGGACGAACCAGGTAAGTCGCATCATAATTTCCTGTGCTCACAAAAGAGAAAGCCTGGACTCAGGCAGGCTTTCTCAGTTTACGCTATTACGCTTCGATTTTACGCCATCTGCGCGTCAGCACTTTTTCCGCCTCGACAATAAGGAACATCACAAAACCAATCAGGAAGGTAATGACCCAGTAGCGGAACGGCAGCGCTTCGGTGCCAAACAGCATCTGCATGAACGGGGCGTAAATGATAAGAAGCTGTAGCGCCAGCAGTACGCCGCTCACGATCCAAATCCCTTTATTCGCCAGCAGACCTTTGCTCAGCGAGAAGCCGTCATTAACGCGACAGTTGAGCATGTAGAACCACTGCGCGGTCACCAGGGTTTGCAGCAGCACGGTGCGGATGAATTCCGCCGAGTAGCCGCGCGGCTGTAGCCAGGCTTCCAGCACGAAGGCGCTAATGGCAATCATCAGACCGACAAACACCACGCGCCAGATAGCGTAGCCGTCCATCACATGCAGATTCGCCTTGCGCGGTGGCCGGTTCATGATGTTCTTCTCACCCGCTTCAAACGCCAGGCCAAACGACAGGGTTGCTGACGTCGCCATGTTCATCCACAGGATCAGGACCGGCGTCAGCGGAATCAGGTTCCCCGCCAGCAGCGCGATGATGATCAGCAGGGCCTGCGCGATGTTGCTCGGGATAACGAACAGAATCGTTTTTTTCAGGTTATCGTAAACCCGCCGTCCCTCGTGGACCGCACTGGCAATGGTGGCAAAATTGTCATCCGTTAACACCATGTCGGCGGCTTCCTTGGTGACCTCAGTCCCCTTAATCCCCATGGCGATACCCACATCCGCCCGCTTGAGCGCCGGGGCATCGTTTACGCCATCCCCGGTCATGCCCACCACTTCCTGTTTACTTTGCAGGGCCTGCACGAGGCGGAATTTATCCTCCGGGCTGGTTCGGGCGAAAATATCGTACTGCTGCGCGGCGTCGCTCAGCTGACGGTCGTCCATCGCCTCCAGCTCGCGTCCGGTGATCGCGCTTGCGGCGTTACCAATCCCCAGCATTTGCCCGATGCTCATGGCCGTTTGCGGGTGGTCGCCGGTGATCATTTTCACGCGAATCCCGGCCTGCAGACAGTCGGCAATCGCGGTAATGGCCTCCGGACGCGGCGGATCCATCATTCCTGCAATACCCAGCAGGATCACGCCATCATGGAGGTCCAGGTGATCCAGATCGCGCTGTCCCTCGCGGGCAGGTTTCCAGGCCGCCGCCACCATGCGCAGCCCTTCCCGGGCATACTCTTCAATCTTCCCTTCCCAGTAAGGTTGATCGAACGGCTGCAGTCCGTCATTCGTCTGCTGGTACTGACAGAGGCGGAACAGGACGTCCGGCGCGCCGGTGATTAAAATCGCATCTTCTTCACCCAGTCGGTAGAGCGTGGACATGTATTTATACTGCGAATCAAACGGGATTTTACTGCGCATTTCCGTATCAAGCGGTGGGAGCGGGATTTTCGCCGCCAGCACCTTCAGGGCGCCCTCGGTTGGTCCTCCGGTGATTTTCCACAGCCCCTGCTCGTCTTTGATCAGCTGGCTGTCATTGCAGAGGTCAATGGTGCGCAGGTAGCGTTCCAGCAGGGAACCCTGCGTCACGCTGACGGGCGTCGGGTCATCTAAGGGGTGAATATTCCCCACCGGTTCGTAGCTGTCGCCCTCCACGCGATAGGTCGTGTCAGCGGTAATCACCGCTTTGACCGTCATTTCATTCATCGTCAGGGTGCCGGTTTTATCCGAGCAGATGACCGTCATTGCGCCCAGGGTTTCCACCGTGGGCAACTTGCGAATAATGGCCTTGCGACGCGCCATGGCCTGTACGCCAAGCGAAAGGATGATGGAAATGATGGCCGGCAGGCCTTCCGGCACGGCGGCAACGGCGAGGCTGATAAGCGACAGCACCAGTTCAGAAACCGGCATATCCCGGAACAGGAGGCTAAAGACGAACAGCGCTACCATCATCACCAGGATAGTGATGAAGATGGTCTTACCGAGCTTGTCCATCTGCACCATCAGCGGCGTGCGGTGCTTTTCAATGTCGGACATCATCTGATTGATGTGGCCAAGCTCGGTCTCGCCCCCGGTTGCCACCACCACGCCTTTACCGCCGCCGGAGCTGACGGTGGTGCCTGAGTAGAGCAGATTATAGCGATCGCCTAAGGGCAGCTCCCCGCTTAACGCATCGCTGTTTTTCTCAACAACGGTGGATTCGCCAGTCAGGATGGCCTCCTCCACGCGAAGGTTATGCGCTTCAATCACGCGCAGGTCCGCAGGGATACGATCCCCGGCGCGGATCACCACGATATCGCCCGGGACCAGCGCCGTAGTGGGGATCGTTTCATGATTCCCCTGTCGTACCACCACGGCTTCGCTGGAGAGCATATTGCGAATACTCTGCAACGATTTTTCAGCATTGCTCTCCTGGATATGGCCGATCAGCGCGTTAATGATGGCAACCCCAAGGATCACAAACATGTCTACCCAGTGGCCCATAAAGAGCTTAAGCAACGCGGCCACCAGCAGAACGTAAATCAGTACATCGTTAAAATGCGCCAGGAAGCGCAGCCAGGCGGGTTTGCCCTTTTTTTGCGGTAACGCATTCTCACCATGCTGCTGAAGTCGGGCTGATGCCTCAGTGCCGCTAAGTCCTTCCAGAGTGGAGTGGATATTCGACAGGGTTTCATCAACGGTTTGTTGATAATACGGACGTTCAGGTTTTCCTGTTTTCATTGTTACTTCCTCAGGTTCTATTCAGAAATCACCTTGCTTTCATGAAATTAACGAATAACGAAAACAGGAACATGGGCGTAACGGACAATACTTGCCGCCTCCGATCCTAACAAATGGGTTTGAATATTTGGATTGCGGGAGCCGACGATAATCGCGCCAGCAGTAAGTTCATCCGCCAGCTTAATAACCTCATCACGAACATTTCCGCTGCGAACATGGAGGTGAACGCGCTCTTCTGGCAAATTCAATTTTTTGACCAGGTCAGACAGTTTTTCTTTTGAATTATTAATCATATATTCATCCATCTTTCGCGCATCTGAAATAAAACCGCGCGTCAGCTCGGCTGAAAATTTTGGCATGACGTGCAGCAAATGAATGTCACCCAATGCACTTTGCGCCAGAAACTGTGCATGCTGCAACGCTTTATCCGCCAGGCTTGTCTCGTAGACATCCACCGGAACGAGAATGTTTTTATACATATCGAGCATCCTTTTTATAACCAACATGAGAGTGAATGAAGCAAAAAAACGCATTAAATGCAGGGGGTTGCCCTTAATGCCAGTTACGGTAAAAGAGATGAATAATATTAAACGTAGCACAGGAATTTCAGGTTTAGCGCGTCCCCACTGCTAATGGTTATTTAACATTTATCTTTTCGCCGACTATGCTCATAGTGAGTTACCGCTTCCGGCTCATGGAGGAATGTATGTATGGCATAAGCCTGATCCGACTGGGTATGTTTATTGCGCTTGCCATTATCGCCAGCACGGCGATAGGTTTATTTACCTATATGGTCGTTACTGTTCTGGCAGAATAGTGTCACCCCTGTCCAGGTTATGGAATAAATAAAACAGTTATTTATTAGGGGAATACAGTGAACCGCTACCTCTCTCTTTTACCGTTCGTTTTGTTAACGCTCACGGCGTGCGATCCTAAACCTGAACAAGCCTCCCCCCTGCCCAGAATGGTTAAAGTGGCGGAGGTGACGGTTCCCGGTCATGCCCAGCAGCGCGTTTTTCCCGCCCGCATTGAATCGGGCGATGCCACAGACCTTTCCTTCAAGCGCGCTGGTCAAATTGAAGCGCTCGATGTGCGTCAGGGCGCAGCCATCAAGCAGGGCCAACAGCTTGCAAGATTGAACGCCCGTGAAGCCCAGCAGCGGGTTAACGACAGGCAGACGGCGGCGACGCTGGCCCAGAGGCAGTTCGATCGCTTCCAGACGCTGGCGGGCCGCCAGGCGATTTCGAAAGCCGAAATGGACGTGCAGCGTGCGAACCGCGATTCGGCGAATGCGGCGCTGCAGATTGCCCGAGAAGAGTTGAATCAGATGACGCTCGTCGCCCCCTTCAGCGGGACGGCGGCCAGCGTACATGTCCGAAACCATCAGGTGGTGTCTGCCGGTCAGCCCATCGCGACGTTAACCCGCACCGATCTGCTTGACGTGGTGTTCAGCATCCCTGAAAACCTGTTTAAGACCTTTGATATCCGCAACGCGCAGTATCGTCCGGTCGTGAGAATTAACGCCATTCCGGATCGGGAATTTACCGCCGTCTACAAAGAGCACTCGGGCAGCAGCGACAGTAATACCCTGACCTGGCAGGTGATACTGACCATGCCGCGACCAGATGATTTTCCCGCCGTCGGTGGCGTAAGCGGTACGGTGACCATCAATTTAACCAACCTCCCGGCTGGCGCGGGCGCTCAGGCGCTGGTTGTACCGGTTGAGGCCGTCTTTAACCCGGACAACAGCCCACGCAATGAGCCGCACGTCTGGGTTGTGGCGGGAGAAGGCGACACGCTCCATCTTGAAGACCGCAAGGTCAGCGTGGGGCAAGTGATAACCGAAGGCGTGACGATCACCAGCGGGCTTAAGGCGGGCGAGCGCGTGGTGGCCGCAGGCGTGGGAGAGCTCCATGCTAACCAGCCGGTGCGTATCTGGACGCGTGAACGGGGACTGTAATGGATATCACTCGTCAATTTATTAATAACCCGGTTCGCGTCTGGCTAACGATTCTGCTGCTGGGCATTGGGGGGATTTTCGCCCTGTTGAATATCGGCAGGCTGGAAGATCCCGCCTTTACCATCAAAACCGCAGTGGTGGTCACCCACTACCCCGGCGCATCCGCTCAACAGGTTGAAGAAGAGGTGACGCTGCCGCTGGAGAATGCCCTTCAGCAGTTGCCTTATCTGGACAACGTAAGCTCCATCTCTTCAAACGGGCTGTCGCAAATCACCGTCAATATCGCTTCACGCTATCACTCGAACGAACTGCCGCAGATTTGGGATGAGCTGCGCCGCCGCGTGGGCGATGCCTCGCGTCAGTTCCCGCCCGGCGTCGTCACGCCCTTTGTGAATGACGATTTCGGCGACGTCTTCGGCTTCTTCTTCGCCATTTCCGGGGATGAATTCAGTAATCCTGAACTGGTGAGATATGCAGAGCAGCTGCGCCGCGCGTTGATTCTTGTTCCCGGCGTCGCGAAGGTCGCCATCGGCGGGGCCATTAGCCAACAGGTCAACATCGATATTTCCCTGACCAAAATGGCCGCGCGCGGCATTACGCTGAACCAGCTTTCCGCCCTGCTCAGCAGGCTCAACGTCGTTTCCAGCGCCGGAGAAATCACCTCCGGCAGCGAATCCATTCGTCTGCACCCCACCGGTGAGTTCGAGAATCTTGATGAACTGGCGGATCTCATCATCGCGCCTTCCGGCACCGGGGCGGCGACGCGCCTGCGGGATATCGCCACGCTGTCGCGCGGGCTGAACGAATCGCCCGCCAGTATCTACCATGCCAACGGCAAAAAAGCCGTCACCATGGGCGTCTCGTTTATTCCCGGCGTGAACGTGATCGACGTGGGCCACGCGCTGGAGGCGAAGCTAAACCAGATGTCGGCGGAAAAACCGGCAGGCATACAGATAGATCTGTTTTACGATCAGGCAGCCGAAGTGGGCCATTCTGTTAACGGTTTTATTATTAACTTCCTGATGGCGCTGGCGATTGTCATCGGCGTGCTGCTGATCTTTATGGGGGTACGCAGCGGGATCATCATCGCGGTTTCTCTCGCCCTTAACGTTCTGGGCACGCTGCTGATTATGTATCTGTGTGGCATTGAGCTACAGCGCATCTCGCTCGGGGCGCTGATTATCGCCCTCAGCATGCTGGTGGATAACGCCATCGTGATTGTCGAAGGGGTGTTGATTGCCCGGCAGCAGGGCTCCCCGCTGTTAACCGCCGTTAACAACATCATTCGCCGCTCCGCCCTGCCGCTGCTGGGGGCGACGGTGATCGCCATTCTTGCGTTTGCCCCTATCGGGCTATCGCAGGATTCCACCGGGGAATACTGTAAATCTCTATTCCAGGTGCTGCTGATTTCCCTGATGCTGAGCTGGTTCTCGGCGCTCACCCTTACCCCGGTGCTGATTAAGTGGTGGTTGTTTAAAAACGACAGCGCGCCGGATGCCACTGACGAGTCAGATCCTTACGACAAACGTCTCTACCGCCTCTACCAGCACCTGCTGAACGCACTGCTGCACCATAAAGCGCCTACGCTGGTAGTGATGGCCGCCCTGCTGGCCGCGTCTGTCTGGGGGTTTGGCGCGGTGCGGCAAAACTTTTTCCCGTCGTCCAATACGCCGATTTTCTTTGTCGACCTCTGGTTACCCTACGGCACCGATATCAAATGGACCGAGAAAATGACCGGCGATATTGAGAAAACCATCAAGGGACGGCCCGGCGTGGAAACCACCGTCTCGACCATCGGTCAGGGGAGCATGCGCTTTATTCTGACCTACAGCGGACAGCGGCAGTACAGCAACTACGCGCAGATCATGGTGCGTATGGATGACCAGCGCAGCATCTCCGCGCTGACGCGCTACGTGGATGAGTACATCACGCGTAACTACCCGCAGGTCAACGCCAGCACGAAACGGGTGATGTTTGGGCCCTCCGGCGACAGCGCCATTGAAGTGCGCATTAAAGGCCCGGATCCTGACAGGCTGCGTCTGATTGCCAGCCAGGTGGACGATATCCTGGCGCGCGACCCGGCCACGGGGAGCGTCCGAAACGACTGGCAAAACCGCAGCAAAGTGATCCGTCCACAGTACGTCGCCGCGCTGGGACGCGAGCTTGGCGTGGATAAGCAGGACGTCGACAACGCGCTGGAGATGAATTTCTCCGGCAGCCGTGCGGGGCTGTATCGGGAAGGCAGTGACCTGCTGCCCGTGGTGGTGAGGCCTCCAGAAAGCGAAAGGCTGGACGCCAGCCACCTGAACAACGTGCTGGTGTGGAGCCAGGCGCGGCAGCAGTATATCCCGCTGAGTAACGTCGTCAGCAGCTTCACGCTGGAGTGGGAAGATCCGCTCATCCTTCGACGCGACCGCTCGCGGGTACTGACGGTTCAGACGGATCCGGACCCGCTGAGCCAGCAAACCTCCGGTGATATTCTCGCCCGCGTGAAGCCGCAGGTGGATGCCCTTCCCCTGCCACACGGCTACAGCATCGAGTGGGGGGGCGACGCGGAAAACTCCAGCGAAGCGCAGCAAGGGCTGTTCACTACGCTACCTCTCGGGTATCTGGTGATGTTTATCATTACGGTGCTGATGTTCAGCTCGGTAAAAAATGCCGTCGCGATCTGGCTAACCGTACCGCTGGCGTTGATTGGCGTCACGCCAGGATTTTTAATTACCGGCATTCCCTTTGGCTTTATGGCGCTGATTGGTCTGCTGAGCCTGAGCGGAATGCTCATCCGCAACGGCATCGTGCTGGTGGAAGAGATTGAACAGCAGAAAACGCACAAGGATCAGCACAGCGCGATCGTTTATGCCGCCACCTCGCGCCTGCGCCCTATCCTGCTCACCGCGTTCACGACCGTACTTGGCCTGGCACCGCTGCTGCTGGACGTTTTCTTCCAGAGCATGGCCGTTGTGATTATGTTTGGACTGGGGTTTGCTACAATCCTGACGCTACTGGTACTCCCCGTGATCTATGCGTGTTTCCATCGTAAGGACGAAGCCAAACAACAATGAATGCGACAGGGCTGAACATTATCAAGACGCTGGGCTGTATGACGGCGGTCACCTTCTTCACCATCTACAATACCTGGGATCATTATGACTATGACTATCACTGGATCCTGGGCTTTTTAACCTTTATCTCGACCATCGCCACGCCGCTGTTTTTTGTGGTGTCGGGCTATCTCGACGGGCAATCCCGGCACGGCACGCGCTGGCAGCTGGGGAAAATAAAAAGTCTGGTGATTGTTTTTCTGTTCTGGATAACGATCTACTACCTCTGGGAGCCTTATCAGCGCGGGTATTTAATTCAGCCCTGGTTCGTGTTCGCCTTTGTCGTGATTTACACCTTCCACCCGGCGGTAGAGTGGCTTAGCCAGCGGAGATCGCTGTTCTGCGGCGCGATTGCTGCTCTGCTGTGCTTTTCCTACGGATACGATCTGTTATCGGCGCTTTATCCTGAAACGCACGTCCTTTCGCTTTCGCCGCAGTATCGGCTGTGGACATGGCTGCTGTTTTATCTGACCGGGCAGCTCTTCTGCGACCCAAAAGTCGCCGAGTGTATAAGCCGCAAAAATGTGGTCCGGGCGGCGGTTGTCGCCATCCCGTTTATCTATCTCTTCACCTGGTTTTACGAGCGCCACTTCTTTTTTGCCCTTTTTAAGGCCGACAGAAACGCCTTTATTCTCACCGGCTCGCAGATCTACATCCTGATTATTGCCCTGGTGATTGCGGCGAACGGCGTTCGCTTTCGCCGCAATGCTGAGTTAAAGGAGTCCATTCTGGCCGCCATCAGCAAAACGATGACCGGCGTATATATTGTGCACTACTCGGTGTTTCATCTGCTGACGGCGCTGATACCGGTGACCTCTCTCGGCATGAAGCTGGCGCTGATTGTGCTTACGTTCGTCACCTCTGTTCTCTTCTCCATGCTGGTATTGTCTAACGCCGTGGCAAAAAAGGTGATCACTCTTTAAAAGCCTAAGCGCAGCCAGGCAAAGAGCACGTTGCCGTTGTTATACGTTCCGGGAATGTAAGTGAACTGGACGGTAACGCGCTTATAGCCAGCTGAAAACAGCGGGAAGATGAACGGCAGAGGCACATAGTTCGCAAAATCATCTCGCGCCGTGATGCCCGCGGCGGCACCGAGCCCAAGGCGGAAATCTTTGGCATTATCCAGATACCAGCCCTTCTCCCAGCCATAGCCCATCGCGGGCTGCCATTCGTTGTGCGAGTCCTTGAACATCATTGCGAAAAGCGCGCTCCAGTTGCCCTCTTCGTTATAGCGGGACACGCCCAGGCCGCCGCCCCACGGCATTTCGTTGTACTCGTCGGTTTTTTCTTTGTCGTACATAAAGCGGGCGTGCCAGCTCAGAAACGGCAGGTACAAATCGTAACGTTGCGGCTCTTCCCAGGTCTGGGAGATATCATCCGTCAGCGCATTCCACCAGCCGCTAATACGCTGTTCGCCATAGACTTTCGGCTCGGCATGAAGCGGTGCGGCGAATAAAAACAGGACCATCCAGAATGCCGAAAAGTTACGTTGCATCGTTTTTCCCTCAGCTTTAGTCACGCAGCGGTATCTATTACTGTAATCCATTCAGCACGAACCGGAGCCAAACAGACTGATTTATCTCGAGGAAGGGGAAGATGAAATTTATTTATTCAGCGCCTACCGGAAAGATAAAAACGTTTTCTCAGGCGTTTTGTCGCGGTAGTCTCAGAGGTTCCGTTTATATGACGGCAGCTATGTGAGTGACATTTTCTTATACCAATAATAAAAAACAGTACGGACAGGATAACTATGGACTCCACCCTCATCTCCGATCGTCCCAACGAGGAGACACCTTCGCTCAATCGCGCCCGCCGCGCTGCACTCGGCAGCTTCGCAGGTGCCGTCGTCGACTGGTATGATTTTCTGCTCTACGGCATCACCGCCGCGCTGGTGTTTAACCGCGAGTTTTTCCCCCAGGTTAGCCCCGCGATGGGCACCCTCGCCGCGTTTGCCACCTTCGGCGTTGGCTTTCTGTTTCGCCCGCTTGGCGGGGTGATTTTCGGCCACTTCGGCGACCGGCTTGGCCGCAAGCGCATGCTGATGCTTACCGTCTGGATGATGGGGATTGCCACCGCGCTGATTGGCATTCTTCCTTCGTTTTCCGCTATTGGCTGGTGGGCGCCGGTGCTGCTGGTGACGCTGCGCGCCATCCAGGGCTTCGCCGTGGGCGGCGAATGGGGCGGCGCGGCGCTGTTATCCGTTGAGAGCGCGCCAAAAAACAAGAAAGCGTTTTACAGCAGCGGCGTGCAGGTCGGGTACGGCGTTGGGCTGTTACTTTCCACAGGGCTGGTGTCGTTAATCAGCCAGCTCACCACCGACGCGCAGTTTCTGAGCTGGGGCTGGCGCATCCCTTTTATCTTCAGCATCCTGCTGGTGATTGCCGCCCTGTGGATCCGCAACGGGATGGATGAGTCGGCAGAGTTCGAACAGCAACAGCGTGAGGAGCCGTCCGTCAAAAAACGGCTGCCGGTCATGGAAGCCCTGATTCGGCACCCTGGCGCTTTTCTGAAAATCATCGCCCTGCGCCTGTGCGAACTGCTGACGATGTATATCGTTACCGCGTTTGCGCTGAACTACTCGACGCAGAACCTCGGCCTGCCGCGCGAACTGTTCCTCAACATCGGCCTGGTGGTTGGCGGGATCAGCTGCCTGACCATCCCCTGCTTCGCCTGGCTGGCGGACCGGTTTGGCCGCCGCCGCGTCTACATCACCGGGGCGCTGATTGGCTGCCTCAGCGCCTGGCCGTTCTTTATGGCGCTGGAGGCGCAGTCTGTGTTCTGGATTGTCTTCTTCGCCATTATGCTCGCCAACATCGCTCACGATATGGTGGTCTGCGTGCAGCAGCCGATGTTTACCGAACTGTTCGGCGCCAGCTACCGCTACAGCGGCGCGGGCGTGGGCTACCAGGTGGCAAGCGTGGTCGGCGGCGGGTTTACGCCGTTTATTGCCGCCGCGCTGGTGACCTTCTCCGGCGGTAACTGGCACAGCGTGGCGATTTATCTGCTGGCCGGCTGCCTGCTGTCGGCAGCGACGGCGCTTCTGATGAAAGAGACGAGCCACCGCTGATCTCCCTTTTGTTTCACAGGCGTGTGACATACTATCGGATAGAGTCGCACACCTGTGGAACAAGGAGACAGAGATGAATAATAAGGGCTCCAGCCTGACCCCGGCTCAGGCGCTGGAAAAACTCGACGCGCTGTATGAACAGTCCGTCAACGCGCTGCGCAGCGCCATTAGCGAATACATCGAAACGGGGAAACTTCCCGATCAAAAGGCCAGAAACGAAGGCCTTTTTGTTTATCCATCGCTCTCTGTGACCTGGGACGGCAGCGCAAGCACTACGCCGAAAACCCGCGCCTACGCCCGTTTTACCCACTCCGGCTGCTACAGCACCACCGTCACCCGCCCTGCACTGTTCCGCCCCTATCTGGAAGAGCAGCTAACGCTGTTGTATCAGGATTACGGCGCGCACATTGCCGTGGAGCCTTCGCAGCACGAGATCCCGTATCCGTACGTGATTGACGGTTCGGCGCTGACTCTTGACCGCTCCATGAGCGCGGGACTGACCCGCCACTTCCCAACGACCGAGCTGTCACAGATTGGCGATGAGACGGCTGACGGGATTTATCACCCGGCAGAGTTTTCCCCCCTGTCGCACTTTGACGCCCGTCGGGTGGATTTCTCCCTGGCGCGCCTGCGCCACTACACCGGCACGCCCGCCGAGCATTTCCAGCCGTTTGTGCTGTTTACCAACTACACCCGCTACGTGGACGAGTTCGTTCGCTGGGGCTGTAGCCAGATCCTCGATCCGGACAGTCCATATATCGCCCTCTCCTGCGCGGGCGGGATCTGGATCACCGCCGAGACCGAAGCGCCCGAGCAGGCCATTTCCGATCTAGCGTGGAAAAAACACCAGATGCCCGCCTGGCACCTGATCACCGCCGACGGTCAGGGGATCACCCTGATCAACATCGGCGTCGGCCCGTCGAACGCCAAAACCATCTGTGACCATCTGGCGGTGCTGCGCCCCGACGTGTGGCTGATGATTGGCCACTGCGGCGGCCTGCGCGAAAGCCAGCTGATTGGCGATTACGTGCTGGCCCACGCCTATCTGCGCGACGACCACGTGCTGGATGCGGTACTGCCGCCGGATATCCCAATCCCGAGCATCGCCGAAGTACAGCGCGCGCTCTACGACGCCACCAAAGAGGTGAGCGGCATGCCGGGTGAAGAGGTGAAGCAGCGCCTGCGCACCGGTACGGTGGTGACGACAGATGACCGCAACTGGGAGCTACGTTACTCCGCCTCCGCGCTGCGCTTCAACCTGAGCCGAGCGGTGGCGATTGATATGGAGAGCGCCACCATCGCCGCCCAGGGATATCGCTTCCGCGTTCCTTACGGCACGCTGCTGTGCGTGTCCGATAAGCCGCTGCACGGCGAAATTAAGCTGCCGGGTCAGGCCAACCGTTTCTATGAAGGGGCGATTTCCGAACATTTGCAGATCGGCATTCGCGCTATCGACCTGCTGCGGGCGGAAGGCGACCGATTGCATTCGCGCAAGCTGCGCACCTTCAACGAGCCGCCGTTCCGCTAATAACAATAAGGAAAAACCATGCACACCCCTACTCCGCTCTCTGCCCTGCGTCAGTGGCTTCAGGAAAACAGCCTCGACGGGATGATCGTTCCGCGCACCGATGCCTGGCAAAGCGAGAATTGCGCGTCGAACGACGAAAAGCTGGCCTGGCTGACAGGCTTTAACGGCTCTGCTGGCGTCGCGCTGGTACTGAGGGATAAAGCGCTGCTGTTCGTCGACGGGCGCTATCAGGTGCAGGCCCGCGTTCAGGTGAATATGGATGAGGTTGAGATCCACCATCTGCACAACGAGCCGCTGGCAGACTGGCTGACGGCCAACGTCGCGGCGGGCACGCGCATTGGTTTTGACCCAATGCTGATGACGAATACCGACTTTACGCAGCTGTCTGCCACACCGTGCGCGCTCGTGCCGCTGAACGCGTCACCGTTTGACGACTTATGGGCCGATCGCCCTGCCGCACCGGCGGGGCTTATCCGTGAGATGCCGGTTGCGATAAGCGGTGAAAGCAGCGAAGACAAACGTCAGCGCGTTGCCGCCGTGCTGGCCGCGAACAACGCTGACTACCTGGCCGTTACGCTGCCGGATAACATTGCGTGGCTGCTCAACGTGCGCGGCTCAGATATCCCCACCAGTCCGGTACCGCTCTCATTTGCCCTGCTCGGTCGCGACGGCCGCGTTGAGTGGTTTGTTAACGATAATAAGCTCGCAGAACTCCCTGATGCAGTTCTGAACGCCTTCACGATTGCGCCACAGGACACCTTTATTGAGCGCTGTCAGCAACTTGCTGAAGGGAAGCGGGTGATGGTTGATGCCGACTCCGCGCCGGTGGCCCTGCGTTTTGCCATTGAACCGCGCGGTGAAATTGTCTGGCGAACCGATCCCATTACCCTCATTAAGGCTACCAAAAACCCGGTCGAGCTGGCAGGGTATCGCGAGTGCCATCTCCAGGACGGCGCCGCGTGGGTCAACTTCCTGGCCTGGCTGAGCCGCGAAGTGCCGCTGCGTGCGGCGGCGGGACAACCGCTAACGGAGCTGGAAGTGCAGGCGCAGCAGCTGGCATTTCGCAAACAGCAGCCCGATTTTATCGAGCAGAGTTTCGCGACCATTTCCGCCTCTTCGAGCAATGCGGCGATGTGCCACTATCATTCAAGCGAGGCCAGCAACAAGCCCATCGGCCATAACCATTTTTACCTGAACGATTCGGGCGGTCAGTACGCTAACGGCACCACCGATGCCACGCGCACGCTGGCGTGGGGTAATGTCCCCTCGCAGCAGCGTCTGCACTACACCGCCGTGCTGAGAGGTTTTCTGTCGCTGATTACCCTGCAGTTCCCTTCCGGTACGCAGGGGCACCAGCTGGATGCTTTCGCGCGTCGTCCGCTGTGGGAGATGGGGCTGGATTACGATCACGGTACCGGGCACGGCGTGGGCCACCAGCTTCTGATCCACGAAAACCCGCATCGCATCGCCAAAAAGGTCAACCCGTGGCCGCTGGTGGCAGGGAACATCATGACCATTGAGCCGGGATACTATCTGGGCGATAGCCACGGTATCCGTATTGAAAACCAGGTGGAGATAGTGGAGAGCCGTCCGGGGTTTTGCAAATTTGCTTCTCTGACGCTGATCCCGATTGATTTAAGCCAGGTCGAGCTGGATCTGTTGAGCGAGCAGGAAAAGCAGTGGCTGGATGAGTATCATCAGCAGGTACGTGAGGCGCTGACGCCGCTGGTGAATAGCGAGGCGCGTTCGTGGCTGGAGGCGGCGACGGCGCCGGTTCGTATGTAATTTCGTGCGGTATGATGCCCTCACCCCATCCCTCTCCCACGGGAGAGGGTGAAAACACTAAAAACGGCAACAAGGTTGCCGTTTTGCATTTACTTGACGCAGAAAAGCAAAAAGCCTGCTTTAAAAGCAGGCTTTTCAAATTTGGCTCCTCTGACTGGACTCGAACCAGTGACATACGGATTAACAGTCCGCCGTTCTACCGACTGAACTACAGAGGAATCGTGTGAACGGGGCGCATATTATCGATGCTCCCCGATGATGTCAAAGGCAGAATGCATATTTCCGATCGTTTGCCGAATTATTCTCCATTTCGCGCAATTGTCAGGCATTTTGTCGCGGATATTTCCACAGCCAGCGCCCGCTGACCATGCGCCAGTAGAACAGCGCCCCGCGTACGGCCCAGTCAAGGAACATCCCCAGCCAGACGCCCACCACGCCCCAGCCCAGCACCACGCCCAGCGTATAGCCCGCCACAACGCGACACCCCCACATGCCAAGCATGGACACCCACATGGCAAAACGGGCATCGCGCGCCCCTTTCAGCCCGGCAGGCAACACCCAGGATGCCGCCCAGATGGGCATAAAGGCGGCGTTGAGCCAGATAAGGATCTTCACCACCTCTTTCACGTCATCTTCGTGGGTATAGAACGCGGCCATCAGCCCGGCAAACGGCGCGGTGCCCCAGGCGATCAGCGTCAGCCCAATCGTCGACAGCCAGAACACATGGCGCAGCTGCCGCTCCGCCTGGCCTATCTGCCCTTTCCCGAGCCGTTTCCCCGTGATGATGGTTGATGCCGACCCAAGGGCGTTACCCGGCAGGTTAATCAGCGAGGCGATGGAGAAGGCGATAAAGTTACCGGCGATAACGTCGGTGCCCATTCCGGCGACAAACATCTGCGTGAGCAGCTTCCCGCCGTTGAACAACACGGATTCAATGCTCGCGGGAATACCAATCCCCATCACTTCCCAGATAATGGCGAAATTAAAGGGCCGGAAGTAGCTCTTAAGCGTAAGACGCAGCGAGGGGGTAATCCCCGTCATCAGCACCCCGATGATGGCCGCCGCACCAATATAGCGTGATATGGTTAATCCCAGCCCGGCCCCGACGAACCCCAGACCATCCCACGAGAACGCGCCGTAGATCAGCACGCTGCTGATGATGATATTCAGGATATTCATCCCACCGTTGATCAGCAGCGGGATTTTGGTGTTACCTGCCCCGCGCAGCGCGCCGCTGCCAATCAGCGCGATGGCCGCCGCCGGATAGCTTAAGACGGTCATTTCGAGATAGGTAAGCGCCAGGTCCTTCACCTCGTTCGTGGCTTCCCCGGCCACAAAGTCGATAATCTCTTTACCGAAATAGTGGATCACCGCCGCCAGAACAATCGAAAAGAGGGTCATGATCATCAGCGACTGACGTGCAGCCTCGCGAGCGCGTTTGGGATCCAGCTTGCCGAGACTAAAAGCCACCACAACCGTCGTCCCGAGATCGATGGCGGCAAAGAATGACATCACCACCATGTTAAAGCTGTCTGCCAGCCCGACCCCCGCCATCGCCTCTTTCCCCAGCCAGCTCACCAGGAAGGTGCTCAGCACTCCCATCAGCAGAACGCAGGTATTTTCCAGGAAAATAGGCACGGCAAGAGGGGTGATTTCACGCCAGAACAGAACACGATAGCTTTTACGTTTTGCGTACCATGGCGTGCGCACGATCGCCTGGCGCAGAGGGGCAGTGACGTTCAAAATGGACCTTAACGAGAATAGTTGAAACTCCATTTCAAATGATGGGGTAGAAATGCTAATCCTGCAAAGTATTTTCCTGAAAAAGATGTGTGTATTTACAACAAACTGACGACAGAATCGGCAATCAGTCGATTTTCACTAAGATCAGGTTTGACAAAAGTTTTTTCGCCGCTAAGATAAGCCTCCACAACGATTCCTCTGTAGTTCAGTCGGTAGAACGGCGGACTGTTAATCCGTATGTCACTGGTTCGAGTCCAGTCAGAGGAGCCAAATTTAAAAAGCCTGCTTTTGTAGCAGGCTTTTTGCTTTTCTACGTCGGATAAAATTGTCGGGTGGCGGCTGCGCCTGACCCAACCTACAAAACCAACGGACCGTAGATCGTCAAATAAAAAAGGCTCCCTGTCACCAGAGAGCCTTTTTCACAATTCGCTGCGATTATTCGCTTTTAGCTTCGGCGTTTTTGATTTCGCCCATCACTTTCAGCTTTTTAGAGATGTCGCGACGCTCTTTGGACAGCTCGGCATTTTTGATGATGTAATCATCAACGCGGTCTTCATAGTCGCTCTTCATGCTGGCGATGATGCCCTGAATAGCTTCAACGCTCATGCCCGGCTTGATGTAGTCGCTCAGGTTATCGAGCAGCAGAACACGTTTCTGGTTGTCACGGATCTTCTTCTCAACGTCCTGGATTTCACGCTGCAGTTTGTTTTTGCGGCGGAACAGGCGGACGAATTCCAGAACATCCTGGAACGAAGGCTTGATAGTTTCCATTTTTTACACCCCTGATAATGTGAGATTCGGATTCGTTAAAGCAACCGCTGTAACAATAACCTTACTGACAGCGGCTGCGAATGACAATGGCTATATCGTTTAAAGCTATCATAACCCCAATTGCTGCTGAATCGAAGCAGCAGGCGTCACATCCGCGTTTTATTTGCGCAGCGCCCGACAAATCAGGTGCGATAGCAGCTCAAGCTGTCGCGCCAGCTCCAGGCTCAGCCAGACATAGCCGTGAATGAGCGTTTCCGCCACGTTATCGCCCTGCCGCTCGTTGATTAACTGCTTCAGTTCCGCCGCGATTTCATTGAGACGCTCGCTGTTCGCCAGCACGGGCTGCGGGTTGCCTTCATAGAGCGCATGGGCAATGGTCAGCAGGGTCTGCTGCGTCATCATCTGCGTCTCTTTGAGGGTATGGGCGTTAAGCATCAACAGATGGCTGGGACGCGTGGCCCAGTGCGCGTTGATTTGCAGTTCAAGCATGCACACCAGATTGCGGCTGACCGTCTGTATAGCTTCGAAAATCGCTTTCTGAATATGGGTCTCTTTACTGGCTGGTACTATCAGGCCGCGCATTTTGACCACGTCGTTGAGGATGGTTTGCAGATGCTTTTCCAGCCGGGGACGCTCAACCAGATTCGGTGAAAACCCCGCCTGGTAGACGCGGTTAAACGCCGTGACGTAGTTAGCCATCTGGATACGCCAGTGCAGAAAAGCCCGCTGCGGCCAGATGCCGGTAAACAGCATGGCGAGCAGCGAGCCCAGAATAACATCCCCGCTTCGCCACATCGCCGTGGTCATATCCCCTGCTGGCGCGCCGACCACGACCGCGAGAGTGATACCAATCAGCAGCGCCTGATAAGGCCGTTTGCCCAGCGCCAGCCAGCCGCACAGGAACATGGCGGCACCGCACCATGCCAGCATCACTGGAAATGAGATGAGCTCAAGCTTCAGGGCAATCAGCCCCAGGGCAGAGCCAAGCACGGTACCACCTATCCGCTCGAAGGCGCGCGGGACAACGTTGCCCCAAAATGAGATTGGCCCCATCACCACCACCAGCGTGATCAGCGGCCACGTTCCTTCCGGTATATCCAGCAACCTGACCAGTACAAAGGTCAACACGAACGCCAGCGCGATGCGACACCCGTGCACCACGCGGTAATGTTTATATAAGCGAATTTCAAAAGGGGTTAATGATTTGTCGGGACGCACACCCGCTCTCCAGCAACACGGCAAATCACAATTGTACTGTGTTTTCAGCCGGGCGGATCGCTCCCGGCTGAAAAACCCTTCATTAAGCAGGCTTAAACCGTTTTGTGCTCTACCGCGATAAACATTTCAATATCCCAGTAGCCGTCCGCGTTGCCATCATTGAGATAGCGCTCAAAGCAGGGCTTAAGCGCCATCTGGTATTTATTATCCTGCAGCAGGGAATTAAAGAACTGATACCACGGGGTCGCAAAGTCGTAGTTTTCCACGTGCGCCGTCGCCACGGCATAATCACCGGCCGCGATTTCCGTCATCATCACCCCTTCGCTGTTTTCCGGGATGACGAAATCATCCGGTACGGTAACGGCCGTATCGCAGCGCAGTTTTTCTGCCGGCACCTCATCAGGGTTATCGTAATAGACCGCCACCCACTCCAGCGGCTCAATGTGACGCCCGTCTACCCACATGACCAGCTGTTCAAAGCCCTGCTTGACCGTTTTTTCCCACGGCCCTACAAGATGAAAACCCGCAATCTTACGTTTCTGTTGCTGCTTGATGCTGTAGTCCATGCTGCCTCCGGTTATTACTGTATATTTATACACTATAAAACAGGATTTCTATTATCGGCAAACGAGGAGTGTTTATTATGTGAGCAGACTCGCAACCCTGCCAGTCTGCCCATCAGCGGTTAAAGCGTGTGGTGAAGATAATCGCTCAGGCGTGAGAATACGCCGCCCTTATCAACGGCTTCGAGAGTGACCAGAGGCCAGTGCGCCACGACCTTGTCGCGGTCATAGAGCTGGATCTCCCCGACCCGCTGATGCGCAGCAATCGGTGCTTCCAGCTCTTTTTTATCCAGCACGTATTTGGCTTTGATGTTCGGTACTTCCGCTTTCGGCAGGGCCAGCCAGAAGTCCTGGTCAGTGCCCAGTTTCACCTGTTCTTTATCGCCGTACCAGATACGCTCTGTTCCGACTTTTTTACCGTTATGCAGGATCTGCACCGTATCGAAGTTCTGTTGTCCCCAGTGCAGTAGCTTACGCGCCTGGTCCTCGCGCCCTTTCGGGCTGTCCGCGCCCATCACCACCGCAATCAAACGACGCTGACCGTCCACCGCGGAGGCAATAAGGTTAAAGCCTGCTCCTGAGGTATGCCCCGTTTTCAGGCCGTCCACGTTCATGGTTTTATCCCACAGCAGGCCGTTACGGTTTTGCTGGGTGATGCCGTTCCAGGTGAGACTCTTTTCGCTGTACATATGATAAAACTCTGGCTCACCGTGAATGATGGCCCGGGAGAGCACGGCCAGGTCATAGGCCGAGCTGTGCTGGCCCGGCGCGTCCAGACCGTGGACGGTTTCAAAGTGCGTATCACGCAGGTTCAGCTTCTGCACGTAGTCGTTCATCATCTTCACAAACTGCGGCTGCCCGCCCGCCACGTGATCGGCCAGCGCCACGCAGGCATCGTTGCCGGAATCGACAATCAGACCGCGGCTTAAGTCACGCACGGTGACGCGATCGCCCTCTTTCAGGAACATCAGCGACGAACCGTCAAAAACCGGGTTGCCCTTTGCCCACGCGTCACGCCCTACGGTGACAATGTCATCCGGCGTAATGCGATGGCTGTCAATGGCCCGATCCACCACATAACCCGTCATCAGCTTGGTGAGGCTCGCCGGGTTACGTTGCTGATGTTCGTTGCCCGCCGTTAAAATTTGACCAGTCGTGTAATCCATCAGCACCCAGGAGCCAGCCTGAATGGCCGGAGGCTGCGGCGAAAAATCCAGTGGTTCGGCCGCAAAAGCAGATGAGACACTCGATGCGAGTAAAGAAACAGCAATAAACAGACGGCGTTTCAACGGTATATCCTCAGGTCATTAAAAATCGATGACCTTTTTACGGGACTTCTGATGTCGTTACCTGGCTTAATTGCAAAAAAATGTGACAGAACGCAGGTTTTACGCGGAAGCGGTCTCGCAAATTTGCGCGCGGCGGCGCTTTTTATTCGGTCTGACCCGCACGATCGTTTACCATAGTGACGTCATTTTTTAACAGGATGGTATTACTGGTGTCTGACTCTGCCGCACGCCCGACTTTTTTATTCCACGACTACGAAACCTTTGGCACGCATCCGGCGCTGGACCGACCGGCGCAGTTTGCCGCCATCCGCACCGATGACGAATTCAACATCATTGGCGAGCCTGAGGTCTTTTACTGTAAACCGGCTGATGACTACCTGCCGCAGCCCGGCGCGGTGATGGTCACCGGGATCACACCGCAGGAAGCGCGGGAAAAAGGCGTTAACGAAGCAGAGTTCGCCCGCCGCATCCACGATCTGTTTACCGTTCCCAATACCTGCGTGGTCGGTTACAACAACATCCGCTTCGATGATGAAGTGACGCGCAATATCTTCTATCGCAACTTCTACGATCCGTACGCCTGGAGCTGGCAGAACCGCAATTCACGCTGGGATCTGCTCGACATCATGCGCGCCTGTTATGCCCTGCGCCCTGAAGGCATTAACTGGCCGGAAAATGAGGAAGGGCTGACCAGCTTCCGGCTGGAACACCTGACGCGCGCCAACGGCATCGAGCACAGCAATGCCCACGACGCGATGGCGGACGTCTATGCCACCATTGCCATGGCGAAGCTGGTGAAAACCGCACAGCCCCGGCTGTTTGAATATCTGCTGAGCCACCGAAGCAAGCAGAAGCTCATGACCCTTATCGACGTACCGCAGATGAAGCCCCTGGTGCATATCTCCGGCATGTTTGGCGCCTGGCGCGGCAATACCAGCTGGGTCGCGCCGCTGGCGTGGCACCCGGATAACCGTAATGCGGTTATCATGGTGGACCTGGCGGGCGATATTTCGCCGCTGCTGGAACTTGACAGCGATACCCTGCGCGAACGGCTGTACACCCCGAAAAATGAACTCGGCGATCTGCCTGCGGTGCCGGTTAAACTGGTGCATATCAATAAATGTCCGGTGCTGGCGCAGGCGAACACGCTGCGTCCGGAAGATGCCGACAGGCTGGGCATTAACCGTCAGCACTGCCTGGATAACCTGAAAGTGCTTCGCGATAACCCGCAGGTGCGCGAGAAAGTGGTCGCCATCTTTGCCGAGGCGGAGCCGTTCGTGCCGTCTGAAAACGTGGATGCCCAGCTCTACAACGGCTTCTTCAGCGATGCCGACCGTGCAGCCATGAATATTGTTCTGCAAACCGAGCCGCGTAACTTACCTGCGCTGGACATCACCTTCGCCGATAAGCGCATCGAAAAGCTGATGTTTAACTACCGGGCGCGCAATTATCCCGGCACGCTGGATGAAGCAGAACAGGCGCGCTGGCTTCAGCACCGTCGAAACGTGTTTACGCCAGAGTATCTGCAGCATTACGCGCAGGAGCTTGAGTCGTTATACAACCAGCATGAAGGCAACGCAGAAAAACAGATCCTGTTAAAAGCCCTGTTCCAGTACGCGCAAGAGATAGTCTGAAGTGAGATATAAAAAAACCGGAGACAAGGGTCTCCGGTTTTTTTGAAACGTTAAGACTTAAGCAACGTCTTCGTACTGAGGAACCGGGTTACGGAAGCTCTTCGTAACGCAGGCCAGATAAACCAGACCGATACCGCCCCAGATCAGACCCAGAACCATTGAGCTCTCTTCCAGGTTAATCCACAGCGCACCTACCGTCAGGGCGCCACAGACTGGCAGCACCAGATAGTTGAAGTGGTCTTTCAGCGTCTTGTTGCGCTTCTCACGGATCCAGAACTGCGAAATCACGGAGAGGTTAACGAAGGTGAAGGCCACCAGCGCACCGAAGTTGATCAGCGCAGTTGCCGTCACCAGGTCGAATTTAATCGCCATCAGCGCGATTACGCCAACCAGCAGTACGTTCCACGCCGGGGTACGCCATTTCGGATGAACGTAGCCGAAGAAACGGGTTGGGAACACGCCGTCACGACCCATAACGTACATCAGGCGCGAAACGCCAGCATGTGCCGCCATCCCGGACGCCAGAACGGTCACGCTGGAGAAGATCAGCACGCCCCACTGGAAGGTTTTACCTGCCACGTACAGCATGATTTCAGGCTGTGACGCATCCGGATCTTTAAAGCGAGAGATATCCGGGAAGTACAGCTGCAGGAAGTAGGAGGCGCAGATGAAGATCAGGCCGCCAATCAGCGCTGTCAGGAAAATCGCTCGCGGGATCACGCGCTCGGCGTCTTTGGTCTCTTCAGACAGAGAAGAGATACCGTCGAAGCCCAGGAACGAGAAGCACAGGATGGTCGCACCGGTGATCATCGGCACAACGTGTGCGCCTTCAGACCAGAATGGTCGGGTGCTGGCCAACGTGCCTGCGCCTTCGCCATGAGAAACGCCGTAGATGATCAGGCCGACGATAACCGCAACAATACCCATCTGCAGGATAACGATCAGGGTGTTGAAGTTAGCCACGGTCTTGATGCTGCGCAGGTTAGAGATGGTCATAAAGGCCACCAGCGCGACAACGAAGATCCACGACGGCACGGAAGGCACCAGCGCTTCAAAGTAAATTTTTGCCAGCAGAATGTTGATCATCGGCATGAACAGATAGTCCAGCAGCGATGACCAGCCCACCATAAAGCCAACCGCCGGGCTGATGGATTTCTGGGCATAGGTGTACGCAGAGCCTGCGGACGGGAAACGGCGAACCAGTTTACCGTAGCTCAGCGCAGTAAAAAGAATAGCGACCAGTGCAAAGGCGTACGCCGTCGCAACGTGACCGTCAGTGAGGCCCGATACGATACCGAATGTATCGAACAGCGTCATCGGTTGCATATAGGCAAGGCCCATCATAACAACCGGAATCAACGTAAGCGTTTTACGTAATTCCACGCGAGAGGTGTTTGGAGTTGCGTTATGCGACATAGTTATTCTCCTTTACGGTGATAACCGCCACGTAAGCGAAAAATTGCCCCATTTCTTTCTTCCTCAGCGACAACAACTGTCGGATTTTAGTAAATATCTATCCGGTACGAAGCCCGGCCTCTTGGTTTTTAGTTTCGTTTCGTACATGCAAAAAAAAATAACCGACGCCTTTTATATCGTCGATTATTTATTTGGTTGCAGCGGCGGCATTTTGCCCCACATCGGATACAAAAGGCAATACTTTGCAACGCAGCGGGTCATTTTCTTTTTTCTAACTGGCTGATTTCTCGGCGCTCCCCTGTGAGTAAACTGCGGCGATAGCACTATTTGCTAAAATTTCGTCCCGCCACCAGGCGCTGGCCAGCCCGGCGGTTTGTTCATTCCAGCCCACCCATACCGACTCGTTACTGCTTTGAGCAAGCACCTGTTTTTCAACAAGCGCACCGCTATCAATAAAGCGCTGCGCCAGATAGCGCGGCAAAAAGCCGCAGCCCAGGCCGCTAATTTGCAGCTCCAGCTTGGTTTTAAAGTCAAAAACGGTAATGGCCTCCTGCTCATCCAGCAGCTGCGAGGAAACTGCACATTCGGGTCGCGAGCTGTCCCCGACGACTATTGCGCGGTACCCCTTAATAACGCGACGGTTAAGAGGATCAGGCTCCTGAGCCAGCGGATGATGGGGCGCCACGGCGAAAACCTGCTCCAGCACGCCCAGGCGGGCAAAACCAAAGTCACTCAACTGGGGAGGCTCGTGCAGGGCACCGACAAAGATATCCGCCCTGCCCTGGGTTAAGGCATCCCAGGAGCCGCCCAGCACGCCGTTGATGAAAATCAGCCGGGTGACGCTGTGATGCTGATAAAACGCTTCAATGAGCGGCGTCAGTAGAGAAAACGGAAAGGTATCATCCACGCCAATCACCAGCTCGTTTTCCCACCCCTGATGGAGCTTGACCGCCTGTTTTTCCAGCTCGCGAACGGTATGCAGAACGTCACGGCCTTTTTCCAGCAGCATCTGCCCGGTGCGGGTAAACCGCGCGCGGTGCCCGGTGCGATCGAGGATCTGGATGTTGAGATCGCTTTCCAGTTTTTGAACGGTGTAGCTCAGCGCCGAAGGGGTTTTGTAGAGCTTTGCCGAGGCAGCCGCAAAGCTCCCCTCTTTTTCCAGTGCATCCAGAATAATAAGAACATCCAGCAGCGGTTTCATGCTCGCCCCCTTCTGGTGTGCGATTGTCTCCGCTGCGGGGCTTATTCCATGGGCATCACCAGCGGATCGGGATACTGATACTCAAACCCCAGCTCATGGCAAATGCGATTGCCATCAACAATTTTGCCTTTACTGTCGTTCTTTGCCTCACCAAAAACCGGCGGAGCCAACCCAAGCTGGCGTGCCATGAGCGGGTAAAACGTGCTGCGCGCCGGATGAGACGGTGCACATATATTATAGATGTGTCCGCCTTTTGGAGCCTGTAAGAGTAGCTCAATCGCGCCAATAACATCTTCAAGATGCACAAGATTCACGCCATGTTGACCGTCTGGTGCCGTCTTACCGGCAAAGAAGCGCCCCGGATGACGCCCCGGGCCAACCAGCCCCGCCAGACGAACGATATCGACCTGCGTGCCGGGAAGGTTATGCAGCCAGTCTTCCAGCTCTCTCAGGACCTGACCGCTCGCGGTTACGGGACGGCGCTCGGAACTCTCTTTCACTACGCCCTCAGCATCGCCATAAACCGACGTCGAGCTGGTAAAAATTATGCGCGGGACGTGATGCGCCAGCGCGCTGTCGACAATCTCCTGCATCGCCTGCAGGTAGAATGATTCGCCCGGGCCACTGCGCCGTGCGGGTAGCGTAATCACCAGCGCATCTACGTTCATCAGCGTGTCCAGATCGTCCGCATCACACACCAGATCCGGCTCCAGACGCAGCTCAACGCCATCAATACCGCACATGCGCGCCGCTTCGACCCCATCCCGGGTGGTCTTGCTCCCGGTCACCTGCCAGCCTTTCGCGGCTAATGACATCGCCAGCGGCATTCCCAGCCATCCTAAACCGACAATCGCGACCTTTTTCATGCGAATTCTCCTGACTCTCACTCGTCTTTCATAAGGCTACGCCAGCCCGGCAGAACACACAATTCATAGCATCAATATGAAATGAATTAATGATCAAAAAAAGCCCTTGCAATATGTCGTACAACTGGTTTAGGTTAAAAGACATCAAATGAATAAGCATTCATCGAGAATTTATATGACACGCGTTCAATTTAAACACCACCATCATCACCATCATCCTGACTAGTCTTTCAGGCGATGTGTGCTGGAAGACGTTTGGATCTTCCAGTGGTGCATGAACGCATGAGAAAGCCCCCGGAAGATCTTCTTCCGGGGGCTTTTTTTTGGACCAAATTCAGACAGGTTAAAACAGGTTAACGAGGAATAAAGAATGTTAGATAACTCACGTTTACGCATAGCTATTCAAAAATCAGGCCGTTTGAGCGACGACTCACGCGAACTGCTGGCCCGCTGCGGGATTAAAATTAACCTGCACACCCAGCGCCTGATTGCTCTGGCTGAAAACATGCCCATCGACATTCTGCGCGTGCGTGATGACGATATTCCCGGCCTTGTGATGGACGGCGTCGTTGACCTCGGCATCATCGGTGAAAACGTGCTGGAAGAAGAGCTGCTGACCCGCCGCGCGCAGGGTGAAGACCCGCGTTACTTTACCCTGCGTCGTCTGGACTTCGGCGGCTGCCGCCTGTCGCTGGCGACGCCGGTCGATGAAGCGTGGGACGGCCCGGCCGCGCTGAACGGCAAACGCATCGCCACCTCCTACCCTCACCTGTTAAAGCGTTATCTGGATCAGAAAGGCGTGCAGTTTAAATCCTGCCTGCTGAACGGCTCTGTTGAAGTGGCACCGCGTGCGGGTCTGGCGGACGCCATCTGTGACCTCGTCTCGACCGGCGCGACGCTGGAAGCGAACGGTCTGCGCGAAGTGGAAGTGATTTACCGCTCTAAAGCGTGCCTGATTCAGCGCGACGGCGAGATGGCCGACGCCAAACAGCAGCTGATCGACAAGCTGCTGACCCGTATCCAGGGCGTGATTCAGGCGCGTGAGTCCAAATACATCATGATGCACGCTCCAACCGAGCGTCTGGATGAAGTCATCGCCCTGCTGCCGGGCGCTGAGCGACCAACCATCCTGCCGCTGGCGGGCGATCAGCAGCGCGTGGCGATGCACATGGTGAGCAGCGAAACCCTGTTCTGGGAAACCATGGAAAAACTGAAGGCGCTGGGCGCAAGCTCCATCCTGGTGCTGCCAATTGAGAAGATGATGGAGTAATGGCCATGAGCTTTAACACAATCATCGACTGGAATAATTGTAGCGACGAGCAACAGCGCGAGCTGCTGATGCGCCCGGCAATTTCCGCCTCTGAGGGCATCTCACGCACCGTGGCGGAGATCCTGGATAACGTTAAGGCCCGCGGCGATGACGCGCTGCGTGAATACAGTGCAAAGTTTGATAAGACGGAAGTCGGCGCATTACAGGTTACCGAGCAGGAAATCATTGATGCCAGAAATCGTCTGGGTGACGACATCAAGCAGGCGATGGCCGTCGCGGTGAAAAATATTGTTACCTTCCACACCGCGCAGAAGCTGCAGACCGTGGATGTCGAAACCCTGCCCGGCGTGCGCTGCCAGCAGGTGACGCGCCCGGTTGCGTCAGTGGGGCTTTATATCCCTGGTGGTTCAGCGCCGCTGTTTTCGACCGTATTAATGCTCGCCACGCCGGCGCGTATCGCCGGATGCCAGAAAGTAGTGCTGTGCTCGCCGCCACCGATCGCCGATGAGATCCTCTACGCGGCAAAACTCTGCGGCGTACAGGCGGTCTATAAAGTGGGCGGCGCGCAGGCGATTTCGGCCCTGGCGTTCGGGACGGAGTCCATTCCTAAGGTCGACAAAATCTTTGGCCCGGGCAATGCGTATGTGACCGAAGCCAAGCGCCAGGTCAGCCAGCGTCTCGACGGCGCGGCCATCGATATGCCTGCCGGTCCGTCTGAAGTGCTGGTCATTGCCGACAGCGGCGCAACGCCGGACTTCGTGGCCTCCGACCTGCTTTCACAGGCGGAACACGGCCCGGACTCGCAGGTCATCCTGCTGACGCCGGATGCCGATATGGCGAAACGCGTGGGCGAAGCCGTTGAACGCCAGCTTGCCGATCTGCCCCGCGCCGACACGGCACGTCAGGCATTAGCGGCCAGCCGCCTGATTGTGGCGCGCGACCTGGATCAGTGCATCGCCATCTCCAACCAGTACGGCCCGGAGCACCTGATTATTCAGACCCGCAACGCACGTGACCTGGTCGACAGCATTACCAGCGCGGGCTCGGTGTTCCTCGGCGACTGGTCACCGGAGTCCGCGGGGGATTACGCCTCCGGCACCAACCACGTGCTGCCGACGTATGGCTACACCTCTACCTGTTCCAGCCTCGGCCTGGCGGATTTCCAGAAACGCATGACCGTGCAGGAGCTGTCCCGCGAGGGGTTTGCTTCACTGGCTTCGACTATTGAAACCCTGGCCGCCGCCGAGCGTCTGACCGCCCACAAAAACGCCGTGACGCTGCGCGTTGCCGCCCTGAAGGAGCAAGCATGAACATTGAAGAGTTAGCCCGCGAGAATGTCCGCCGCCTGACGCCTTACCAGTCTGCGCGTCGTCTGGGAGGAAACGGCGACGTCTGGCTGAACGCCAACGAATTCCCGACTGCGGTGCAGTTTGAGCTGTCGCAGCAAACGCTGAACCGCTATCCGGAGTGTCAGCCAAAAACGGTGATTGAAAACTACGCCCAGTACGCGGGTGTGAAGCCGGAGCAGGTACTGGTCAGCCGCGGCGCGGATGAGGGCATTGAGCTGCTGATCCGCGCGTTCTGCGAGCCGGGCAAAGACGCGGTGATGTACTGCCAGCCCACGTACGGCATGTACAGCGTCAGCGCCGAAACCTTCGGCGTGGCGTGCCGCAACGTCCAGGCGCTGGAGAACTGGCAGCTCGATTTACAGGGCATTGCCGACAATCTCGACGGCGTGAAGGTTGTCTTCGTCTGCAGCCCAAATAACCCAACCGGACAGATTATTAACCCGCAGGATATCCGCACCCTGCTGGAGATGACCCGTGGTAAAGCGCTGGTGGTGGCCGACGAAGCCTACATCGAGTTCTGCCCGCAGGCGACGCTGACGGGCTGGCTGGAAGAGTATCCGCATCTCGTTGTGCTGCGCACGTTGTCAAAAGCCTTCGCCCTTGCGGGCCTGCGCTGCGGGTTTACGCTGGCGAATAAAGAGGTCATCGACCTGCTGCTGAAAGTGATCGCCCCGTACCCGCTCTCAACGCCGGTTGCCGATATCGCGGCGCAGGCGCTGACGCCTCAGGGTATCAACGCGATGCGCGAGCGGGTGGCGCAGATCCTGGAGGAACGTCAGTACCTTGTCACCGCGCTGAAAGACATCCCTTGCGTCGAGCAGGTGTTCGACTCGGAAACCAACTACATCCTGGCGCGCTTCACCGCCTCCAGTGCCGTATTTAAATCTTTATGGGATCAGGGCATTATCTTACGAGACCAGAATAAACAACCTTCCCTGAGTGGCTGTTTACGTATCACCGTAGGCACCCGCGCAGAGAGCCAGCGCGTCATTGACGCCCTGAAAGCGGAGAAAGTATGACCCAGAAGATCCTTTTCATCGATCGTGACGGCACCCTTATTTCGGAGCCACCAGCCGATTTCCAGGTCGATCGTTTCGACAAGCTGGCTTTTGAACCGGACGTGATCCCGGTGCTGCTTAAGCTTCAGAAAGCGGGCTATAAGCTGGTAATGATCACCAACCAGGACGGTCTGGGTACGGACAGTTTCCCGCAGGCGGACTTTGACGGCCCGCATAACCTGATGATGCAGGTGCTGACCTCTCAGGGCGTGGTATTTGATGAAGTGCTGATTTGCCCGCACATGCCAGCCGACGAGTGCGACTGCCGTAAGCCAAAGGTGAAGCTGGTTGAGCGCTATCTGGCCGAAGATATGCTGGATAAAACCAACAGCTACGTCATCGGCGATCGCATCACCGATATTACGCTGGCGGAAAACATGGGCATCGCGGGGCTGCGCTACGATCGTAACGACCTTAACTGGGCAAAGATTGGCGAGCAACTGACAAAACGCGACCGCTATTCCCACGTTGAGCGTAACACCAAAGAGACGCAGATTGATGTAAAGGTATGGCTGGACCGTGAAGGCGGCAGCAAGATCCACACCGGCGTCGGTTTCTTTGACCACATGCTGGACCAGATTGCCACCCACGGCGGTTTCCGCATGGAGATCGCGGTAAAAGGCGACCTTTATATTGACGATCACCACACCGTGGAAGATACCGGCCTGGCGCTGGGTGAAGCCCTGAAGCTGGCGCTCGGCGACAAGCGCGGCATCAACCGTTTCGGCTTTGTCCTGCCGATGGACGAGTGCCTGGCGCGCTGCGCCATGGACATCTCGGGTCGTCCGCACCTGGAATACAAAGCTGATTTCACCTACCAGCGCGTCGGCGATCTTAGCACCGAAATGGTGGAGCACTTCTTCCGTTCCCTGTCCTACACCATGGGACTGACGCTGCACCTGAAAACCAAAGGCAAAAACGATCACCACCGCGTGGAGAGCCTGTTTAAAGCCTTTGGCCGTACGCTTCGCCAGGCGATCCGCGTGGAAGGCGATGCCCTGCCCTCGTCGAAAGGAGTGCTGTGATGAACGTGGTGATTCTGGATACCGGATGCGCCAACCTCAACTCCGTGAAATCGGCCATCGCGCGGCACGGCTATGAGCCGGTGGTGAGCCGCGATCCGGACGTTGTATTGCGCGCTGACAAGCTTTTCCTGCCGGGCGTTGGCACCGCACAGGCGGCGATGGACCAGATTCGCGAACGCGATCTGGTCGATTTGATCAAAGCCTGTACCCAGCCGGTGCTGGGGATTTGCCTGGGCATGCAGCTTCTTGGCCGCCGCAGCGAAGAGAGTAACGGCGTTGACCTGCTGGGCATTATCGACGAAGACGTACCGAAAATGACCGACCACGGCCTGCCTCTGCCGCATATGGGCTGGAACCGCGTGTACGCCAAAGCGGGTGACCGGCTGTTTCGCGGCATCGAAGACGGCGCGTACTTTTACTTCGTACACAGTTACGCCATGCCGGTGAACGTCAATACTATCGCCCAGTGCACTTACGGCGAGGCGTTTACCGCGGCGGTGCAGAAAGACAATTTCTTCGGCGTACAGTTTCACCCGGAACGCTCTGGCGCCGCGGGCGCGCAGCTGCTGAAAAACTTCCTGGAGATGTGATGATTATTCCCGCTTTAGATTTAATCGACGGCACGGTTGTCCGTCTTCATCAGGGCGATTATGGGCAGCAGCGCGACTACGGAAACGATCCGCTGCCGCGCCTGCAGGATTATGCCGCCCAGGGTGCAGAGGTGCTGCACCTGGTGGATTTAACGGGCGCGAAAGATCCGGCGAAGCGCCAGATCCCGCTGCTGAAAAAACTGGTTGCTGGTGTTGACGTGCCCGTGCAGGTTGGCGGCGGCGTACGCACCGAAGACGACGTGGCGGCTCTGCTGGATGCGGGCGTGGCGCGCGTGGTGGTCGGTTCAACCGCCGTGAAAGATCCTGAGACGGTGAAAGGCTGGTTCCGCCGCTTTGGCCCCGACGCCCTGGTACTGGCGCTGGACGTGCGCATTGACGATCAGGGTAAAAAGCAGGTGGCGGTCAGCGGCTGGCAGGAAAACTCCGGCGTGACGCTGGAAGCGCTGGTCGAGACGTATCTCCCTGTGGGCCTGAAGCACGTGTTGTGCACGGATATTTCCCGCGACGGAACGCTGGCGGGTTCCAACGTTTCTTTATATGAAGAAGTTTGCGCCCGTTATCCGCAGGTGGCATTCCAGTCATCTGGCGGCATCGGTGACTTAGCCGATATCGCCGCGCTGCGCGGAACGGGGGTAAAGGGCGTGATTGTGGGCCGGGCCCTGCTGGAAGGTAAATTTACGGTGACGGAGGCGATTCAATGCTGGCAAAACGGATAATTCCTTGTCTTGACGTGCGCGATGGTCAGGTTGTGAAAGGCGTGCAGTTCCGCAACCACGAGATCATTGGCGATATCGTCCCGCTGGCAAAACGCTATGCCGATGAAGGCGCTGACGAACTGGTCTTCTATGATATCACCGCCTCCAGCGATGGCCGCGTGGTCGATAAAAGCTGGGTCGCGCGCGTGGCGGAAGTGATCGATATTCCGTTCTGCGTGGCGGGCGGGATTAAGTCTGCTGATGACGCCGCCAAAATTCTCTCTTTTGGCGCCGACAAGATTTCCATCAACTCCCCTGCTCTGGCCGAGCCGGAACTGATTACCCGCCTGGCCGATCGCTTTGGCGTACAGTGCATAGTGGTTGGGATTGATACCTGGTTCGACGCCGCGACCGGCAAATATCACGTTAACCAATACACCGGCGATGAAAGCCGGACGCGCGTGACGCAGTGGGAAACGCTCGACTGGGTAGAGGAAGTGCAGAAGCGCGGCGCAGGTGAGATTGTGCTGAACATGATGAACCAGGACGGCGTGCGTAACGGTTACGATCTCGAGCAGCTGAAGAAAGTTCGTGCGGTCTGCCACGTTCCGCTGATTGCCTCCGGCGGCGCGGGCACCATGGAGCATTTCCTGGAAGCCTTCCGCGATGCGAACGTCGACGGCGCGCTGGCCGCGTCCGTGTTCCACAAACAGATTATCAACATTGGCGAGTTAAAAACGTACCTGGCCGACCAGGGCGTGGAGATCAGGGTATGTTAACAGAGCAACAACAGGCGCAGCTGGACTGGGAAAAAACTGACGGATTACTGCCGGTGGTTGTACAGCATGCCGTCTCAGGCGAAGTGCTGATGCTGGGATACATGAACCAGGACGCGCTGGCAAAAACGATCGACAGCGGCAAAGTGACATTTTTCTCGCGCACGAAGCAGCGCCTGTGGACCAAAGGGGAAACCTCGGGGCACTTGCTGAACGTGGTCAGCATGACGCCAGACTGCGATAACGACACCCTGCTGGTGCTGGTGAACCCCATCGGACCAACCTGCCATAAGGGCACCAGCAGCTGCTTCGGCGAGGCGAGTCACCAGTGGCTGTTCCTGTATCAGCTTGAGCAACTCCTGGCGGAGCGTAAAACGGCGGATCCTGAGAGCTCCTATACCGCTAAGCTGTATGCCAGCGGGACTAAGCGTATTGCGCAGAAGGTGGGTGAAGAAGGTGTTGAGACGGCGCTGGCCGCGACCGTACACGACCGGGAAGAGTTGACGAACGAAGCGTCGGATTTGATGTATCACCTGCTGGTGCTGCTGCAGGATCAGGAACTGGATTTGACGGCGGTGATTGAGAATCTTCGTAAACGGCATAAATAAAAAAAACCGGGGTTTATCCCCGGTTTTTTTTAATCTGCAAATCAGGCTTTTGGTTTGTAGTTGTGAAATGCGTTACGCGCCAGTACCACACCTGAACCAATCATTCCTCCCAGCAGTATGGCAAGAATCAGAACAATTGCTTTTTTCGGGCTATCGCGACGAACGGGCAGATCCGGCTTCATGACGTAACGGTAGACGTGTATTGTGTCCGGCTTTACGTTCAGGTTTTGGATGTCCAGCAGGTTTTGCCTAGTCTGATAGTATGCAGCAGAAAAGACCAGGGGACGAGAGGCTTCGTTTTCAATCATCGATTTCAGCCCTACGCTTCCCAGGAGGAACATTGTTTCCTGGGTCACATCCTGGGTTTGCTGGAGCTGCGGCGAGGAGATTTTCGCCGCCTCAGCGTTTTTCAGCGCTTCGGTAATTTGTTTAATACGCAGGTCTTTCTGCTCCTGAGCGACCTTCTCCTGGTTTACCAAAGAATCGTTCAGGGTTTTAATCTGCTCTTTGATGCTGTTTTGCAAGTCAACCGTGAGCTCTTTGGAAGTTTGCTCATCAACCTGCTGGATATATTGCGCAAGCTGCTTCTGCGCCGCTTCTGCGGAAGTACTGGTATAGGAAACACTCAACGGGAGCGATTCCCCTTTAACAGCAGGCTCGATTGTCAGTTTTTCAGGTTCGTCCTGATTTTCCAGTGCCTGTGCCAATGCAGAGAAGGAAGAATTGAAACGACCAATAGCGCGTGTTTGAACATCAAGCATTGAGGGCGCAGCGCTACCGTAGAGGATATTCAACGCATTAGAATATGTTGCAATTTGAGCGACATCAGGTTGCGCAATAATTGCGCTTGAGGTCCACTTTTCTTTCGCGAAAGTAAGATAACCGACAGCAAGTGTAATAAAAACAACAACAAACGTTGCTATCATCCACTTCCCACGCCACAGCTGCAGCACTAAATCAAGTAAATCAATTTGCTCAGGGTCATTGCTTCGGATGACCTGGCTATTGTTGTTGTGCGTCATACATTCCCTAACAGATGAAAAAGGGCAAACATAATTGTGTTTTCATAGTTTATCTATTGCTGGGGATTTTTCTATAAGAATCCGATGAGTTATATCGGAAAGATGCGTTATGTAACTCGCCCCCTTCGCGCTATCATAGTCACCATGTGATGCGTTATCGCATCTGTAAGCGTTGGGTATTTGAGGAAAGATATGAAATTTCTGGTAACGGGTGCAGCGGGTTTTATCGGTTCGAATGTCAGCAAACGCCTCATTGAGGGCGGTCATGAGGTTGTCGGTATTGATAACCTGAATGACTATTACGATGTTAATTTAAAGCTGGCACGTCTGGAACGGCTACAATCTGAGCGATTCACCTTCCACAAGATGGAATTAGCTGACCGGGAAGGTATGGCTGTGCTTTTCGCTGACGAGAAGTTCGATCGCGTTATTCACCTGGCCGCACAGGCAGGCGTACGCTACTCCCTGGAAAACCCGCATGCGTACGCCGATGCCAACCTTATTGGCCACCTAAACGTGCTGGAAGGCTGCCGCCATAACCACGTTCAGCATTTGCTGTATGCCTCATCCAGCTCCGTATATGGCCTCAACCGTAAGATGCCCTTCTCCACTGACGATTCCGTAGATCACCCGGTTTCACTCTATGCCGCGACCAAAAAAGCCAATGAGCTGATGTCGCACACCTATTCGCATCTCTACAACCTGCCGACCACCGGACTGCGCTTCTTTACCGTATACGGTCCGTGGGGACGCCCGGACATGGCGCTGTTTAAGTTTACTAAGGCGATGATTGAAGGCAAAAACATCGATGTCTATAACTACGGCAAGATGAAGCGCGACTTCACCTACATCGATGATATCGCTGAAGCAATTATCCGTCTGCAGGATGTTATTCCCCATCCTGACGCAAACTGGACCGTCGAGACCGGCTCACCGGCAACCAGTTCAGCACCTTACCGGGTTTACAACATCGGTAACAGTTCGCCCGTAGAGCTGATGGACTACATCACCGCGCTGGAAGAGGCGCTGGGTAAGAAAGCCGAGAAAAATATGTTGCCACTCCAGCCGGGCGACGTCCTGGAAACCAGCGCCGACACGAAAGCGCTCTATGACGTGATCGGTTTCAAACCGCAAACCTCGGTTAAAGACGGCGTGAAGAACTTCGTTGACTGGTACCGCGAGTTTTACAAGGTCTGAAGATAAAAAACCCGGTAAATCAGCCGGGTTTTTTATTTTAACGTAATAGAATTAGTCGCTACCGAACAGATCGCGGGTATAGACTTTGTCAGCGACGTTAGCCAGCTCTTCGGCCATGCGGTTCGAGATGATGACATCCGCTTCCTTCTTAAAAGCATCCAGATCGCGGATCACGCGGGAATTAAAGAACTGATCTTCCTGCATGGCCGGTTCATAAATAATAACCTCAACGCCTTTCGCCTTGATGCGCTTCATGATCCCCTGAATGGAAGAGGCGCGGAAATTATCGGAACCGCTCTTCATGATCAGACGATACACGCCGACCACTTTCGGCTGGCGCGCAAGAATAGAATCGGAGATGAAATCTTTACGCGTACGGTTAGCGTCAACAATCGCAGAAATGAGATTATTCGGTACAGCCTGGTAGTTTGCCAGCAGCTGCTTGGTGTCTTTAGGCAGGCAATAGCCGCCGTAGCCAAATGACGGGTTGTTGTAGTGGTTACCAATACGCGGGTCGAGGCAAACCCCTTCAATAATCTGGCGGGTATTCAGTCCAAGACTTTCTGCATAGCTGTCGAGCTCATTGAAGTAAGCGACTCGCATTGCCAGATAGGTATTCGCGAAAAGCTTAATTGCCTCCGCTTCGGTGGAGTCTGTGAACAGCACCGGAATATCTTTCTTCACCGCACCTTCCTGAAGCAGCGCAGCGAAACGTTCAGCGCGCTCAGAGCGTTCGCCAATAACGATACGGGAAGGATGCAGGTTATCGTAAAGCGCTCTCCCCTCACGCAGGAACTCAGGCGAGAAGAAAATATTATCGATACCAAACTTTTCTTTGATGGATTTGGTAAAGCCGACAGGAATGGTTGATTTAATAACCATCACCGCATCAGGATTGACCGCAATAACATCTTTGATAACCGCTTCTACGGTTGAGGTGTTGAAGTAGTTGGTTTTTGGATCGTAGTCAGTAGGCGTCGCAATGATGACGTAATCCGCATCGCGGTATGCATCTTCTTTATCTGTCGTGGCGCGGAAATTCAGCGGTTTGTTGCTGAGATAATCCTGGATTTCTTTGTCGACAATCGGCGATTTCTTCTGATTGAGCATATCCACTTTGGCCTGCACGATATCCAGCGCAACCACTTCATGGTTCTGAGCAATCAGAATGCCGTTAGAAAGACCGACATACCCTGTTCCGGAAATTGTTATTTTCATTCGCTAATGACTTCTTTTAGTTAACTGTATTGATGGCCGGCAGACCATCGCGATAAACATAACTGTTGGGCTTTGTACCTCCTGGCAAACAGCGCTGTCAAGGCAAACCAGGAGTAATCACAACGAGGGGGATGAGATTCAGACTACTTCGAATAATGCGCGGCATTTTTTGCATAAAAAAACCCGGAGACAGGCTCCGGGTTTGATGATAGCGAGTAAGTTAACTTATTCCATCCATTCGGTGTGGAACACGCCTTCTTTATCCGTGCGCTTGTAAGTATGCGCGCCGAAATAGTCACGCTGTGCCTGAATCAGGTTGGCAGGCAGAACGGCAGCGCGGTAGCTATCGTAATACGCCACCGCAGCGGAGAAGGTTGGAACCGGGATACCGTTCTGTACAGCGTAGGCAACCACGTCACGCAGCGCCTGCTGGTACTCGTCTGCAATCTTCTTAAAGTACGGTGCCAGCAGAAGGTTAGCGATACCTGCGTTTTCAGCATAGGCATCGGTGATTTTTTGCAGGAACTGCGCACGAATGATGCAACCCGCGCGGAAGATCTTCGCGATCTCGCCGTAGTTCAGGTCCCAGTTGTTCTCGTCAGACGCCGCACGCAGCTGTGAGAAGCCCTGCGCGTAGGAGACGATTTTACCCAGGTACAGGGCGCGACGAACTTTCTCGACGAACTCCGCTTTGTCACCGGCTGGTTTAGCCTGTGGACCGGACAGCACTTTGGATGCCGCAACGCGCTGTTCTTTCAGAGAAGAGATATAACGCGCAAAGACGGATTCGGTGATCAGAGACAGCGGTTCGCCCAGATCCAGAGAGCTCTGGCTGGTCCATTTACCGGTACCTTTGTTCGCGGCTTCATCCAGAATAACATCAACCAGGTATTTACCCTCTTCATCTTTTTTCGTGAAGATATCTTTGGTGATGTCGATCAGGTAGCTGTTCAGCTCGCCTTTGTTCCACTCGGTGAAGGTTTCAGCCAGCTCTTCATTAGAGAGATTCAGGCCGCCTTTAAGCAGGGAGTATGCTTCTGCAATCAGCTGCATATCGCCGTATTCGATGCCGTTGTGCACCATTTTGACATAGTGACCCGCACCGTCCGGACCGATATAAGTCACACACGGCTCGCCATCTTCCGCAACAGCAGCGATTTTAGTCAGAATAGGCGCAACCAGTTCGTACGCTTCTTTCTGGCCACCAGGCATGATAGATGGGCCTTTCAGCGCGCCCTCTTCACCACCGGAAACACCGGTACCGATGAAGTTGAAGCCTTCAGCGGACAATTCACGGTTACGACGAATGGTGTCCTGGAAGAAGGTGTTACCGCCATCAATGATGATGTCGCCTTTTTCGAGGTAAGGCTTCAGGGAGTCGATAGCTGCATCGGTACCTGCGCCTGCTTTCACCATTAACAGGATACGACGAGGCGTTTCCAGAGACTCAACGAACTCTTTCACCGTATAGAAAGGAACCAGTTTCTTGCCTGGGTTCTCGGCAATGACTTCTTCGGTCTTATCACGGGAGCGGTTGAAAACGGAGACGGTATAACCACGGCTTTCGATGTTGAGCGCCAGGTTGCGCCCCATCACTGCCATACCGACAACGCCGATCTGTTGCTTGGACATTACATACTCCTGTCAGGTAACATTATTATTGAGCAAGCACAATCTATAAATTCTATCTTATATTTTTGAGAAGAGAAAGCATTTGCAATATCATTTTTACAATAATGACACAAAATGCATATTAAGAAATAGATGCTCTGATCTTTGGGGTTTAGTTGAAAATAAATTACAAATAATCAATGATATATTCCAGTACAATAGAGCACCTAACAATTACTTACATTTAGGCTCATTATAATACTCACTTTAAATGGTTAACACCCTACACATCCAAACCAACAAAGATACCAACGGAAATATAAATTATATCATTTGCAATCAAAAGGTCGAAAATGAGAAATCAGATTTTTTTCTTTGTTAACAACCCAATACTTACAGCTAATAAAATCATACTTGTAAATTCCACCGATGCTATTGTAAAAATTGCTCCAATGGTACCATATTGATGAACTAGCATATACATTAGTGGAATAGCTATACACATACAGATTATTGCGATGTATAGACCAAAACGATACAACCCCTGAGACTGGATGATTGATGTTAATGCGCCATTCATACATTTGATTCCGGCAATTAACAGAAACCCGAGTATCATTATGTTATTATTTTGATTATCAAGTATTAAGTACCGACCAAAGAAAGATAGAACTGCATAGTAACACACTGTACTTAACGTTATATATCCAAGAATCATGTAGATAAAAGGATAAACTTTAGTGATGTTTCCGTGACTTCTTAAATCCAGGCGACTAAACTTCGCATAAGCCACAGTAGAAAACAATGATGAAACCATTACTAATGGATCTACAAGACGAAAAATCTGTCCATACGCAGCCAGACCTTCAGGGACTATATTTTTTATATATATATTATCCAGTCTACTGTAAATAATCACCACCATGGCGTTTAGGCCTATACTTACAGTATGCCGATACAAGGTAAATACATCTTTCGGGGTAATATTCCCTACAGTTCGAATACTTTTCCAGCCAACTTTTCTAAATAGATGAATTGTAACTGCTGAAACAAAAAAACTTTCTGCAAGCAAATAATCCCAGGCAGTAAAAGGGATTTTGAAAATAAACTGAGCGCCGTAACTTAAAAAAGTTAAAACCAGTGCTAACGCTATTGAAGGAGATAAAGCCTTATTCAAATTTTGTGATTGGAAGTAGCTATTAGATAAGTTAAAGAGAAGCGCAAAAAACAATGATAAAGAAACCGGAATATATATATCCCTATCGTATCCAAATGCATAACAGATTACCAAAAACAATATTGATACGAATATCCCGATAGATATTTTTTGAAAGAATACCTTTTTTAATAATTTAATAGGGTTTTCTACATCCGAGTATTTCTTGATTACAAAAATATCCACACCAAAATCAGATACAACTCTTAATATCTCGAGCGTACCAATTAAAAATATAAATGAACCTCCTGTATCAACACCAAGCTCTCGAGTGATCAACACAATAGCGAGTGTTTTTGCCCCAAAATAACTTATCTTGTTAAAGAGAGCAAAGACACCATCACTAAGAATATCTTTTAGCATTTTCAATTTCTACTTTTTAGTTGAATCAACAAGTTTGCAATTAATATAATTGGTAATGATTTTAAAACATAAGCAAATGGCAAAATTAATTCTCCACGTACAGAGTAAAAGAAGCCAGTCATCATAGCCAGAGCAAAGAAATTAAAAATAGCATAATTACTATTTAAACCTCTTTGAATTATCGAAATCATAATCAATAGATAGGCAAGATAAACAAACAAACTGAAATGTAAACTAATGATACTTGCTTCAAGAAGCCCAGAAGATGACAAAGCTATCCCGTTATCAACATTCCCAAGCACTATTGTTGAATATTCATGAGCAATTTGAGCATCACTTATGAAGCCAAAACCACTCAGAGGAAACACTTGCGATATTATCGTGTTCGGATTGAGTAATGCCCAACCGTTTTCATCGGGCAAAGAGTATATATTTTGTAAACCTGCGAGCGTAGACGACAGAGAGTCGAGTACAATTCCAAGATAACTAATAAAATTGATTTCATATCCTTCACGAAGGTATGAAATTATTGAAAACCCGACAAAACCAATTAATAAATATTGTAGCTTGGATATTCTAGCGAATATTGCTGTTATTTTTTTCCTGTTTGAGTACAATGAGAGAATTATAATACAGATAAAAGCAAAAAAGAATTTATTTCTTATCCCGATGATAAGATCAGATGCAAGCAAAATAAATGCAAACACCTTATATTTCTTCGATGACTTATAATAAAAGACAGCTAAAGCCATTATAGATGAAAAACCACTAATAGCGCGTATAAGAAAAGGTATGCTTGCAAGTAATTCTTCACTATCTGTATAAATGGCTAAATGACCTAAGCCTGAAGACAATATAAACCTTAAATAAAAAATAATTTTAATTAACTGACAGGCACCTACAATGAGAAATATAACTTTAAATAAACCATTTATAGTCTTTATTTGTTGCCTGTGAACACTTTTAATAGCTGTAAGATAGAGTATGATATTTATCAACATACCCCATATACAAGCCAATTCAAAACCATTTGAGGCTTTCTTAAAAAAATACAAATAAAAAGAAGGAATACCTATAATCAAAGAAAATACAAAAGCAAACATCAATTGCAAAGAGATATACTTCACTCTATGCATATAGAAATAGAGCATTTCACCAAATAAAAAAACAGCGCAAAAAGTCGCAAAAATGTCCTCTACAATTTCATAAAATGAGGGACTTGCCGATACTGTCAAAAAAATCAACAATAAAGAAAAAGTAAGCAGGAAATATATAAACGCTGAACGCACACTTATTTTGAAGTGATTATTTGTTAAACTCTTCTCATTCATAGGAATTTTATACTTCCCAACATACACGATTAAAGTATCAGATATTATTAATAATGTATAAATATTATATCAAGGGGGGGGCACAAATACATGTGCCCCTCATAAAGAACACAAACTATGCTCGAATTTTATTCAGTAACTCTTCTGTTTTGAGTTCCATTAAAGCAGTATTACCTCGCGACTCCACATTCAAGCGGATAACAGGCTCTGTGTTTGAGCTTCGGAGATTAAAACGCCAGTCAGAAAATTCAATGCTGATTCCATCAGTATAGTCTACTTTCAGGGCATCATTTTTATAACACTCAAGTATTTCAGAAATAACTTTTTCTTGATCTTGAACGATACTATTAATCTCTCCACTGGCCGGGAAAGATTTCATTCGATCATGGACAAGTTCTGCCAACGTTTTATTTTTAATACTCACCAACTCGGCTACAAGTAGCCAAGGAATCATTCCACTATCACAGTAAGCAAAGTCACGAAAATAATGATGGGCACTCATTTCACCACCATAAACTGCATCTTCCAAACGCATGCGTTCTTTTATAAAAGCATGTCCTGTTTTCGACATAACCGGAGTACCGTTTGCTTGCAGAACCACATCTATAGTATTCCATGAAAGACGGGGATCATGTATGATGCGCGCGCCAGGTTGCTTTTCGAGGAAAGATTCTGCAAGCAACCCGACAATGTAATAACCCTCAATAAAATTACCTTCATTATCGAACAGGAAACATCTGTCAAAATCACCATCGAATGCAATTCCCATATCTGCCTTGTGATGAATAACGGCTTCTCTTGTATCGGCACGGCATTCATGAAGAAGAGGGTTTGGAATACCATTTGGGAAATTCCCATCAGGCTTATTGTGAATTTTCACAAATTCAACTGGAATCTGCATTTCCTTGAAACGTTTTTCGATCTGATCAATAACCGGGCCTGCAGCTCCGTTACCTGAGTTGATAACAAGTTTCAATGGTTTAATATTTTCAGGCTTGATATAGCTGAGGATATGATCTATATATTCTTTTTTGGTATCTATTTTTTTATAACTTCCACGCTTCGTGGTATCTACTGGTAAAAAATGATTATCTTCAGCTAGACGTTGTATATCTCGCAGCCCAGTATCACCACTGATAGGTCGGGCTCCTTCGCGAACTAACTTCATTCCATTGTAATCCATGGGATTATGACTTGCTGTTACTTCAATTCCACCGTCAACACCGAGATGGAATGTAGAGAAATAGATTTCTTCGGTCCCTGTCATTCCAATATCAAGTACGTCAACTCCAGCGTCCTGCAAACCTTCGGCCAGGGACATTTTTAGAGATTCACTTGTCAGGCGAACATCGCCTCCTAATACTACGGTCTTAGGTTTCAAATATTCACCGTAGGCTCGACCGATTCGCTTTGCAATATTATTATTAAGTTCATCACCTAATCGGCCACGTATATCATATGCCTTGAAACAAGTCAATTTACCCATTTTTTTCCTCATCTATCTTTGGTAAATCATTACCATAAACTTTCATATAACTTATTTGCTGTGAATATTTCTAAATTCGTCCATAGCGGTCTGAAAGACGAATAACGTCATCTTCTTCTAAATAGGAACCAGAACGCACTTCAATCAGTTCAAGCATGATTTTCCCGGGGTTCTCAAGAGAGTGAACAATCCCAAGTGGGATATAAACGGATTGATTTTCAGACAGAATTTTTTCTTCACCGTTTATTTTTACTTTCGCAGTTCCAGACACAATCACCCAGTGTTCAGAACGGTGATGATGCATTTGTTCTGATAGCCCCTCCCCCGGTTTTACGCTAATACGCTTAACCTGATAGCGTTCTCCGGTATCAATTGAATCATATTTACCCCATGGTCGAAAAACTTCGCGGTGTTTGTGATGTTCTAAACGCCCCTCAGCCTTTATTTTCTCGACTATCTTTTTTACATCCTGTACAGCATGTCTATCAGCAATCAGAACTGCATCTTTGGTCTGTACAACAATAAGGTCTTTCACTCCCACAGTGGCAACAAGACCGGATTCTGAATGTATGTAACTATTTTTAGTTCGGAAACTCATTACATCACCACGATGGACATTCCCATCGATGTCATGTGGGCTAATATCCCATAATGATGACCATGATCCAACGTCGCTCCACCCGGCATCCATTGGAACCACAACGGCGTCCCCAGTTTTCTCCATCACAGCATAGTCAATCGACTCATCCGGACAAGCTAAGAATGACTTCTCATCAACTCGGGTGAAGTCAAGATCGGGATTGATAGCACTCATTGCGTTTTCGCATGCATCAAGAATATCAGGCCTGAACTTTCTTAATTCTGCCAGATAGCTATCAACCTGGAAAAGAAACATACCGCTATTCCAATAGTATTGTCCGCTCTTCACATAAGATTTTGCTGTATCCAGATCGGGTTTTTCTACAAATTTTGAGACCTTATATGCTTCATGACATCCATTCTGACTAATACTATCACCGCGGAGAATATAACCATATCCAGTCTCAGCTCTATCAGGAACAATCCCAAAAGTTACAAGTTTGCCTTGTTTTGCACAAGGAATTGCTTGTTTAATCGCATCTCGGAAAACTTCCTCTTTCTCGAAAATATGATCGGCAGCAAGCACCAGTAATAATGGATTGCTTTCAGCGTCATTTTTTTTCGCTGCTAACGCAGCAAGTGCGACAGCTGGTGCTGTATTTCTGCCTGCAGGTTCAAGAATAATATTTTTAGTCAGCTTATTGAGTTGCAGTAATTGTTCTGCCACGATAAAACGATGTTTTTCATTACATATAACTATAGGATTACTACAATCAAGCCCATCCAGGCGGTTGATGGTTGATTGCAACATCGTGTAATCGCCCTTTACCGGTATGAACTGTTTTGGATAAAGTTCACGGGATAGTGGCCATAAACGACTACCTGTGCCGCCAGCCATTATAATAGGTATCAATTTGCTAGTAGCCATTTTTCAATCTCTTCCTCTAAAATAATATGATACTTAATCTTATAACCTGCAGTGTCATTTTTTACATATGCCAACTGATATTTCTCGCAAAAAGAATAATCGTCATACAAATAAACACTTTCGTCTCTATGTTCTCTAAATGCAGAAATATTTGACGCTAAAACACTTTTTCCGCATATTCTTCCTTCAATAACTGGCCTTCCAAATCCTTCATGAGTCGAATGAGCCCAAACCATTGAAGCATTCTTTAGTTTCGATAATAATTCGTCATCCGTAAGAATTGGCAGCACCTGAACATTTTCAATTTCTAATTCTTTGAGAATATTTAATGCCCATTCTCTATAAGAACCTAATCCTATAACTTTAAGCTTGTGTGAGGTCGCATATGTGCATCTTTTCCATAAATGCATCGCGTGGTCAAATTCTTTATTAGAACCATTTCCTGAAATCAACACTGCATAGGATTCAGTATTGCATTTTTGATCACTATTTTGTGTTAATTTAGCTTCCAATTGATAAAAAGAATTAGGGAAAAGATAAACATTACACTCTTTTAACCAATTGACATTCATTCCAATTCTTTTTGTTGTTGCTGAGACAAATGCAACATCTCTCTTCAAGAAAGCATGAAATCGTTGAGTCAGTACAATGTATAATGCGGAAACACTGAGTCTTGTCTTAATTCTTTTATTAGGGATAAAATCATGAATTATCAATAGCGATTTTTTTGAAAAAGCTGATATTAAAGAACATGAGTTATAAGGATATATGACTTTTTCATACTGTCCCAAAATAGTTAAAATAGGAACAATAACTTGTTCACAGAAAACAAACAGTACGTCTATAATAGCTCGAGGTAATTTATGTGCAAACTTTGGACAACTCCACTCATTAACTATGCATCCTTTCTTTTCTAATGCTGTAATTAAGTTCGATGAATAGATTGGAATACCTCTGTATAATATTCCCTTATAAAAATTGAATAACAATACTTTTTTCATTTCATTCCTGTCACACAGTTTATAAGATTCCAGTTATAATCTTTCTTCAATACATCTATCGCACAAAGAGAATTTTTATTAATCACCTCATCTTTACGCTCAAAAAATTCGATAGAACGGATAAATTCAGATTTGCTATTGGCAACTATAGCGTATTCACTGAGTTTTGGCATTGAATCCAGGACTATATTAGTAGTTATTACTGGTAGGCCCAATGCAAATGCTTCTAATACTTTATTCTGAAGCCCGGAACCGTCGAAAATAGGAAATACAGCTATATCCATACTCGCCAGCAAGTTTTTCAAATCATCGACATACCCATGAATGATAATTTCATTTGGTTTATGCAAAGCCAAAACTTGTTTACATGGTTGAGCACCGACAATATGGAGCTTGAATTTCCCTTTAGGTAGCTCGCTGTACAAATTAGCTAAAAAGATTGCAGCTTTAACATTAGGATAATAGCTCATATTACCCCAAAAGGCTAAATTTATAATGTCATCGTCATTTTTTTTAGTTCTGTTTATTGTAGGAATGCTCACGCCATTAGGTATAATTTTAAAATCTTTTCTACCTATATAATTAGCATCTCTTTCTGAAATTATAAGTCCTGCATCAATTACTTCGTATATTGTTCTCTCAACGACAGATAGTTTTTTACTTTCGAAATCGCATATTTTCTTCATAAAAAATTTTTCTGTTGCAGCTCTATTTTGCATATTTAATGAAAGAGCATCAACAAAATCACAATAAATTAACGACTTAATACCTTGTTCTTGTCTTAAAGAAATAGTTTTATAT